>SL_7KL_010_BRINEDRAFT_10000116_pt1 | contig 34414 bp, 26 predicted proteins | sample SodLak_010_BRINE_FD_10663 | JGI IMG/M metagenome (IMG submission 10663)
GCTGCCCTCGACCCCTTGCTCCTCCGCCGCCAGCCGTTCGAACGGCTGGAACAACCGCCGGCACTGTTCCTCGGTCAGGCCCGGCCCGCTGTCACGTACAGCGACCCGCACATCGGCCTCCCCCACCTCGCCACTCACACGCACACTTTCGCCGGGCCGGTTGTACTTGATCGCATTGGAGAGCAGGTTCAGGAGCACCTGCTTTAGCCGCCGCGGATCGGCCTGCAACATCACGGTCGGCAGGGCGTCCGGCTCAAGCTCCACGCGACACTCGCGTGCCATGGGCTCCAGCAGGGACAGACACTCCTCCAGGACGGGCCCCGGCGCCACCGGTTCCGGCTCGACCCGCATGCGACCGGCCTCGATTCGGGCAAGATCCAGGATCTCGTTGATCAGGTCCAGCAGGTGCCGGCCCGCGCGCGTGATCTCCTCCAGGTGGCCACGCTGGTGTCCATCCAGCGCCGGATCGCTCTCCAGCAACTGGGCAAAGCCGAGAACGGCATTCATCGGCGTGCGCAGTTCGTGGCTCATATTGGAAAGGAAGTCGGATTTGGCGCGGTTGGCCGCCTCGGCCGTCTCGCGGGCCCGATGGAGCTCCGAGCGACGACGCAATTCGTCGGTAAAATCACTGAAGATGTTGAAGCCGTATTGCGGCTCCCCGCGGGCATCGCGCACCACGCCGATCGTGCTGGCCGTAATAAACACGGCCCCGTTGGCACAGCGCTGGGGCAGCTTGCCCGTCCAGGCCCCGCCCTCGGCCAGCACCTGGTCGATCTCTTGCTCCTCCTTTTTGTTCTCCGCCGGGATGATCCCCAGCTCGTGGAAATCCCGGCCCAGCAACTCCTCCGAACGGTAGCCCAGCATCTCCAGAGCAGCCAGATTGACGTAGACGAAGCGGCCTTCGCGATCCACCACTTCGATCCCCTGTTCGGAGGCTTCGAAGATGCGCTGGAACAACGCCAGGTGTTCCTGCGCCTGGTGCAGCTCGGTGATGTCCTGCAAGCTTCCGCCGACGTGCGTCAATCGGCCGTCGCTATCGAAGCGTCCGCTCGCGATCATGTGGACAAAGCGGATGCGTCCGCCGGGCAGCTCCACCCGGTGGTTGATCTCGTGGTGCCGACTCTCGCCGACGCCAGCCAGGAAGCTCTCGACCTGATGGCGGTCCTCCGGGTGAACCAGGTTCAGGTAGTCGTCACGTTCGAGCGGCGCGTCTTCGGCATCCAGCTCGAAGATCTCGCGGAGCACCCGGGACCAGGTGATCCGCCCATCAAGCGCATCCATCTCCCAGTTGCCGATACGCGCGAGCCGTTGCGACTCCAGCAGGCGGGTGGACAGGTCGGACAGCGCCAGCTCGGAATTCTTGCGCTTGGTGATGTCCTGCATCACGCCCAGCATGTACAGGATCTCGCCGTCCTGGCCGCGCACCACGTCGCCACGTTCCAGCAGCCAGTGTTCCGACCCGTCCGGCCACATCACCCGGTGTTCCAGCTCGAGGTAGGAACCGCGGCGTAGACTGCTGGCGATGGCGGTGCGTACCCGGGCGCGATCATCGGGATGCACGGCATCCAAGAAATTGGAGACCGTCGGCTCCAGCCCGCCCTCGGGATAGCCCAGAAGCGGCGGGATGCGCTCCGACCAACCCAGCGCCTCGCGGTTCGGCGCCCACTCCCAGGTCCCCATGTTGGCGAAGATCTGGCTCGAGCGCAGGCGGTGCTCCTGATGCTTCACGTGGGTGATCTCGGTGCGAATCGACACGTACTGGTAGGGACGACCGTTGCTTCCGAGATACGGGACGATGGTGGTCTCCACCCAGTACAGCGATCCACTGCGCGCCCGGTTGCACACCTCGCCCCGCCAGATCTGGCCGGCGGCAATGGTCTCCCACAAGTCGGCGTAGAACTCCGGCGGATGTTGCCCGGACTTCAGGATCCGGTGGTTGCACCCCATAAGCTCGGACACGGCGTAGCCGCTCACCCGCGCGAACCGCTCGTTGGCGTAGATGATATTGCCGGCGATATCGGCGATGCTGACCAGGGAGTGCTCGTTGACCGCCACGTGCTCGCGCTCGCGCTCGTACAGCGCATCCCGATAGGCCTGGCTGACCCCGTCAATCTGGCGCATCTGGCGCGCCCGCGCGGTGATGGTTGCCGCGACTCGCGCCGGCTCCACCGGCTTCAGGAACACCCCGGCAACCCCTGGATGCAACGTCATCAGGTGATTGATCCGACTGGGATCCTCGGTCAACAGAAGCAGCGGGATCGCGCCACCATTGTCCCGGGTGCGCAGCAACGCGACAAACGACTCCACCGGTTCGGCTAGCCCCTCCAGATCCAGGACGACCACATCCGCGCCGGCCTCGCGCAGATGACGTCGGACGACCTCCGGATCGGAGGCGGTGGCGACACCCAGACCGGCGCCAGTCAGGTACGACTCGAGGCCGCCGTCGGCCGCATCATTCTTGACCAGCAGCACGCGGTAGTCCGAATCGACGATCAGGCCGCCGATCTGTATCAACTGCTCGATCAGGGTGTCCGTGGCCAGCGGATGATCAAGACAACGCGCCACGCCTTGGCGCACGCATTCGAGTCGCGCCCCGGAACTCCAGCTGCGCGCAACAGCCAGCACCGGCAGACCGCTACCCAACGCGGCCCCCAAGCCGAGCAACCCGCCACCGTCCGTGGCCACGGTATCGGCGCACAGCACCACGGCGGATAAAGGGGCGTCCTCAGGGGCACTATCGGTCCCAGTGCCACCCATTTCACCCCGCGTCACGCGAAAGCCCTGCTCGTCGAGCATGCGAGCGATCTCGTCGCCGGCCTCGCCACCGTCGTCGATCAGGCACACCCGCGTTTCGGCCGGGCGCCCGCCCAAGGGCTGCATGCGGGCCTGCGCGACCGGACGCGCACGCTGCCGGTAGGCCTCAACACTCATCGCGAGGCGCCGAACCCCGGCATGGATCAGGTCGCGATCCGGCCCGGCCGGGGCACGACGAACGCCGGCCAGGGCGGCACACAGCGATTCAGCCACCGCGCGAATCAACCCGATATCGAAAATCTGGGCGGCCTGCGCCAGGGTCTGGGCCTCGCGGTACAGCGTGGTCAGCCGGTCGCCATCCTGGGCCGAACCGTCGAGGGCCCGGGACAGCCGCTCCAGTTCCGCAACCCGCTGGGCCAGGGACTCGAGAAACTCGCCCCGCAAACGCGCCAGCCCCGGCGATGCCGGGGCCGGGTTCACGGCCGTTGGCTGTAACGAATGCAACGGGTCAGTTCGGCGGGCCGCCCGGGTTGATGTCCTTGTCTTTCACGATGAAGTAGACCCCGATGGCGGCCAGCCCCATCCACATGAGCAGCGCGAACACCCCGAGGACCTCCCAGAGCGTTACGAAGAAAAACAGCATGATGGCGGCAGCACCAAGGAAGATATTGCCGATCACGAAATTGGACGGCCGGCGGGATTCATTGTCGGGCATGGACGGCTCCGGTGCAGGCGCCTGGAGCGACGCCAGTGAACGCTACTGTTTCTTGTAGGGGGTAAAGTCGAATTCCCCGGCGGTCATGTCGTCCCACAGATCGCTCTGCAGTACGGCCAGCAGCTTGAACAGCTTGCGCAGTTCGGGGTCCTCCATGAAGCGCTGGTCCTCGCTGGCTTTCAGCACCTCGACCAGGGTGGCGCACTGCTCACGGCTGATCCCGAGGACATTCAGGCCGTTCTCTCCCATCTCGACATCCATCGAGCGACTCCCATTCGGTTAGATGGCGCCGATTGTAGCCGGTCGCGCACCGATGGCGAAAACGCCGGACTCCAGCCACGTCATTGCGAGGCCCCGAAGGGGCCGTGGCAATCTCCCAACGAAACCCCCGACGTCCGACCGGGCTGACGTCGGGGCCGCCCACGGAGATCGCCACGTCGCTGCGCTCCTCGCGATGACGGTACCTACTACCCCCGTCATTGCGAGGCCCCGAAGGGGCCGTGGCAACCTCCCAACGAAACCCCCGACGTCCGGCCGGGCCGGCGTCGGGGTCGGCCATGGAGATCGCCACGTCGCTGCGCTCCTCGCGATGACGGTACCTACTACCCCCGTCATTGCGAGGCCCCAAAGGGGCCGTGGCAATCTCCCAACGAAACCCCCGACGTCCGACCGGGCCGGCGTCCGGGCCGCACACGGAGATCGCCACGTCGCTGCGCTCCTCGCGATGACCGGTTTGGCTTAGGCCGTCTGGGCGCGGATCAGGTCGACCCGGGTGCGCACGTACAGGTAGTACAGCACCGGGATGATCACCAGCGTCAGCAGCGTGGAGACGAACACGCCGAAGATCAGCGAGATCGCCAGGCCGGAGAAGATCGGGTCGTCGAGGATGAACCCGGCCCCGACCATCGCCGCCAGGCCGGTCAGCACGATCGGCTTGGCGCGCACCGCGCCGGCGTGCACCACCGCCTCGATCACATCCACGCCGCGGCGAATCTCCTCGTTGATGAAGTCCACCAGCAGGATGGAGTTGCGCACGATGATCCCGGCCAGCGCGATCATCCCGATCATCGAGGTTGCGGTGAACTTGGCGTCCATGAAGAAGGCATCCATGAAGGCATGCCCCGGCATCACCCCGATTACGGTCAGCGGGATCGGCGCCATGATGATCAGCGGCACCATGTACGAGCGGAACTGAGCCACCACCAGCAGGTAGATCAGGAGCAGCCCCACCGAGTAGGCGATCCCCATGTCGCGGAAGGTCTCGTAGGTCACCTGCCACTCGCCGTCCCACTTGAGCGAGAAGTTATAGGGGTTGTCCGGCTGACTGATAAACAGCTGCTCCAGCGGCTCGTCGTAGGCCATGGGCTGGTCACGCAGGCCGAAGAACATGTCGAACATGCCGTACAGCGGGCTATCCAGCCCACCGGCCAGGTCGCCCATCACGTAGACCACCGGCAGCAGGTTCTTGTGGTGGATCGAGTGCTCGAGACTCGAGTCGACGACGTTGACGACCTCGGACAGCGGCACCAGCGTGCCGTCGCGCGAGCGCACCTTGAGCCCGAGCACCGGGTCCAGGCTGCCCTTCTCGGCCTGCTCGAACTCCAGGCGCACGGGCACCGCGTACTTTACGTTGGAGCCATAGAGGTAGGTCACGTCCTCACCCGACAGGGCGGTCTCGATCGCCTGCACCACCGCCTGCTGCGACACGCCCAAGCGCGCGGCGCGTTCGCGGTCGACCTGCAGGATCTTCTTCTGCCCCGGATACTCGACCGAATCATCGATATCGGTAAGGCCTTCGGTGTTTTCGAAACGCTCGCGCACCTGCCGGGCGATCTCGATCTGGCCGTCGTAGTCCGGGCCGTAGATCTCGGCGACGATCGGCGACATCACCGGCGGTCCCGGCGGGACCTCGACCACCTTGACCGCCGCGCCATGGCGATCGGCGATCGCGTTGATCGCCTCGCGCACGCCCAGGGCCACCGCGTGGCTCTTGCGATCGCGCTCGTAGGAATCGACCAGGTTCACCTGAATGTCGCCGACGTGCGAGCCCTCGCGCAGGTAGTACTGACGCACCAGGCCGTTGAAGTTGATCGGCGCCGCGGTGCCCGCGTAGGTCTGCACGTTGTGCACCTCGGGGACCGTCTTCAGGTAGTCCCCCATCTCCGCCAGCACGCGGGAGGTCCGTTCCAGGCTGGTCCCTTCCGGCATGTCCAGCACCACCTGGAACTCCGACTTGTCGTCGAACGGCAGCATCTTCATGACCACCAGCTGGAAGTACGCCAGCGACACCGAGGCCAGAATCAGCACCAGGGTGCCCACCCACAGCGCCAGGCGGTTGACCTTCTTGCGTCCGCCAGTACCAAGGAAGGGCAGCAGCAGGGTGTTGAAGAGCTTCATCAGCCCGGCCGAGGCGCTCTCGCCCTCCGCGCCATGACCACCACTGGCCGGCGCGGCATGCTCGTGCTTCTCGGCCTGGCGACGCAGGACCTTGTAGGTCAGCCAGGGCGTGACTACGTAGGCCACCGCCAGCGAGATGATCATCCCCATCGAGGCGTTGATCGGGATCGGGCTCATGTACGGGCCCATCAGGCCGGTCACGAAGGCCATCGGCAACAGTGCCGCAATCACCGCAAAGGTCGCGAGGATCGTCGGTCCGCCCACCTCGTCCACCGCGAGCGGAATCGCCTCGATGAACTTCTTGCCGCCCTTGGCCATGTGCCGGTGGATGTTCTCGACCACGACGATGGCGTCATCCACCAGTATCCCGATGGAGAAGATCAGCGCGAACAGCGACACCCGGTTAAGTGTGAAGCCGTAGGCCCAGGAGGCAAACAGCGTGATCGCCAGGGTGATCACCACCGCCACGCCAACGATAAACGCCTCGCGCCAGCCCAGCGCGATCCACACCAGGATGACCACCGAGGCGGTTGCCAGGATCAGCTTCTGGATCAGCGTGTTGGCCTTGTCGTCCGCGGTCTGGCCGTAATTGCGGGTAATGGTCGTCTCGATGCCGTCCGGGATGTAGGTCCCGCGCAACTGCTCCAGCCGCTCGACCAGGGCATCGGCGATATCCGGGGCATTGGTCCCCGGCTGCTTCGCGATCGCCACCGTGACCGCCGGATGGCTATCACCCAGGCGCGCGCGATCCCCCGCGGCGGCGCCATGGGCAAAGCGCACATGCTCGGTGGCATAGGCCGGACCCTGTACCACCTCGGCAACATCCGACAGGTAGACCGGGCGATCCTCGTGCATCCCGACCACCAGGCTGGCGAACGCCTCGGGCTCGGTGATGAAGTCGCCGGCCTGGATCAGGATTTCCTCGTCGTCCTGGTACAGCCGGCCAGCATCGCGCGAGAAGTTCGAGGCCTGAAGGCTGTCGCGCAGGTCGTCCACCGACAGGTTGTGGGCCGCCAGGGTCTCCGGCTTGAAGCGCACATGCACCACGTGATCCGGCCCACCGACGGTGTAGATGTCGCGGGTGCCCGGCACGCGCTTGAGCTCGGCCTCGATGCCGTGCGCCACACGCAGCAGGTCGTGCCCGCCGCGCTCGGGATCCTCGGTCCACAGGGTCACGTTGACGATCGGCACGTCGTCGATCCCCATCGGCTTGATGATCGGCTCGCCGACCCCCAGCCCCTGGGGCAACCAGTCCTGGTTGGAGAACACCTGGTTGTACAGGCGCACCAGGGCCGCGGTGCGATCCTCGCCGACCTCGAACTGGATGGTGATCTGCGCCATGTTCGGGCGCGAGGTCGAATAGATGTCGTCGATGCCCTCGATCTCCGAGAGCACCTGTTCGGCCGGCGTGGCCACCAGCTGGGCCACCTCCTGCGCGCTCGCCCCCGGGAACGGGATGAACACATCGGCCATGGTCACGTTGATCTGCGGCTCTTCCTCGCGCGGCGTGACCAGGATCGCGAACAACCCCAGCAGCAGACCGATCAGGGCCAGCAGCGGGGTGATCTGGGTAGTCAGGAAGGCCTTGGCAATGCGCCCGGAGATCCCCATGCGCTCGGACGCCCCCTCCGTGCCGGCATCGCTCATCGGTTCACCTGCTGATGTTCCTTCAGATAGATCTGCGCATGCACCGGATCCAGCGCCACGCGTTCATCGTCGTCCAGACCGCCGAGGATCTCGATCATGCCGTCATGCTGGCGCCCGACCCGCACCTGGCGGAACGCGACCCGATCGTCCTCATCGACGACGTACACGGCAATAACCTCGCTGCGATAGACCACGGCCTCCACCGGCACCAGCAGGCGTTCAACGTCCTCCACCACGAAGGCGGTCTTCACGAACATGCCGGGGAACAGACCCAGGTCCTGCTGCTCCGGCAGGTTCACGCGAATCCGGAAGGTGGAGCTGGCCGGGTCGGCATAGGGGAAGATAGTCAGGCTCTCGGCCGCCACCCGGTCCCCGTTCAGCAGGACCTCGGCACTGCGCCGCTCGCGCACGTTGTGGATCAGGCGCTGCGGCACATCCACGGCAACGCGCAACTGATCCAGGCTGATCCCGGACAGCAGCGGTGAACCCGGGCTGACCGATTCGCCGACCTCGACATGACGCTCGGTGACGATCCCGGAATACGGCGCATACACCTCGGTGTAGCCGAGCTGCTCGCGGGCCTCCTCGACCCGACCTTCGGCCGAGCGCAGGCGGGCACGCGCCGAACCCAGCGCGGCCTCGGCGCGGTCGAACTCGGAGCGCGAGACCACCCCCCGCTCGAACACATCCTCAATCCGGTCGAACTCCGAACGCGCCTCGTTGAAGCGGGCGCGGGCGTCGGCCAGATCGCCCTCTGCCTGGCTCACACGAGCCTGCTGCTCGGTATCGCTGACCCGAACCAGGAGCTCGTCGACCTCGACGAAGTCATCCACGTCCACGTAGATCTCGCGGATGCGCCCGGACGTCTGGGCGGAGATCGTGGACCGCTGCACCGCCTCGACGCGGCCATCCAGGATGCGTTCCTGGGCAATCGTCTGGCGTTCCGCGGTGGCCGTGTCGAACGGCAGCTCCGCCTGGGCCGCAAACGGCAACAGCAGCAGGGCCCACAGGGTGTGGCGCATCCGGATTCGTGTCATGGGGTCTTTCCTTGCTTGGTGAGGTCGCCGGGGATGGGCCGTCTCGCACTTGTCCCGGCTCCATATATTAGCTTTTTCTAATTTATTATTTCCTGATGCTGAACGCAATCCGGGCGCATCCTCCCGCGACCGGTCCGCTCCCTCGCAGCGAGTATAGCCACCCTGACAAGGGTTTCACCCACCCCGGCGACTCGCCGGGACGCTGCAGCGCACCCGCGCTCCCCGTATCATGGCGACCGATCCGGGAACCACACAAGATCTGGAGGACGCCATGCCGCTGCTGCGAGTCGAGACCAATACCGCCCTGCCGGACGATGCCACCGGCCTCAGCCAGCGCCTGTCCGCGCAGGTCGCCGACTGGCTGGGCAAGCCCGAGGGCTACGTGATGGTGGCCTGCACGCATAATCCGGCCATGTGCTTTGGCGGCAGTACCGATGCGCTCGCCTACTGCGAGCTCAAGAGCATCGGCCTGCCCGAGGGCCTGACCCGCGAGCTGTCGCGCAAGCTGTGCGACGCCCTGCAGGCTGAGCTGGGTATCGAACCCGCCCGCGTCTATATCGAATTCGCCGATGCCCCGCGCCACTTCTGGGGCACCAACGGCACCACGTTCTGAACCCTTTCCAGCCATCAACTACGGACTGCCCCCGATGCGCGTCTCGCAATTCCCGCTGAACACCCTGAAGGAAACCCCGGCCGACGCCGAGATCGTCTCCCACCAGCTGATGCTGCGCGCCGGCTACATCCGCCGGCTGGCCTCCGGGCTGTACACCTGGCTGCCACTGGGGCTGCGCGTGCTGCGCCGGGTCGAGGGCATCGTGCGCGAGGAAATGAACCGCGCCGGGGCGCTGGAGGTGCTGATGCCGGCGGTGCAGCCCGCCGAGCTGTGGCAGGAATCCGGGCGCTGGGACTTCTACGGCGCCGAGCTGCTGCGCCTGAAGGACCGCCACGACCGCGACTTCTGCTTCGGCCCGACCCACGAGGAGGTCATAACGGACCTGGTACGCCGCGAGGTCCGCAGCTACCGCCAGCTGCCGATCAACTACTACCAGATCCAGACCAAGTTCCGCGACGAGCGCCGCCCGCGCTTCGGGATCATGCGCGCGCGCGAGTTCCTGATGAAGGACGCCTACTCGTTCCACATCGACGGCGACTCGCTGGCCGAGACCTACCGCCAGATGCACGCCGCCTACACCCGCATCTTCGAACGCTGCGGGCTGGACTTCCGCGCGGTGGAGGCCGACACCGGCGCCATCGGCGGCAATGCGTCGCACGAATTTCACGTCCTCGCCAGCTCCGGCGAGGACGCCATCGCCTTCTCCCCGGCCGGCTTCGCCGCCAACGTCGAACTGGCCCCCTGCCCTCAGCCGGACCCGGCCCCGGCACCCGGCACGGAGATGGCGAAGATCGCCACACCCGACGTGCACACCATCGACGAGCTGGCGGGGTTCCTGAACATCCCGACCGAGCAGACGGTAAAGACCCTGGTGGTCGCCGCCTCCGAAGAGATCGACGCCGACCTGGTCGCCATCGTGCTGCGCGGCGACCACGAACTGAACGCGGTCAAGGCCGAGAAGCACCCCTGGATCGCCGAACCGCTGCGCATGGCCGAGGCGGCCGAGATCCGCACCGCATTCGGCGCCGACCCCGGCTCGCTGGGCCCGGTGGGCAGCCCGATCCCGGTGCTGGCCGACCAGGCGATGCTGGGCATGGCCGACTTCGTGGTCGGCGCCAACGAAGACGGCCATCACCTGACCGGCGTGAACTGGGGCCGCGACCTGCCGCAACCGGAGAGCGCGGACCTGCGCAACATCACCGAGGGCGAACCGGCCCCCGACGGCTCCGGTCCCATCGAAATCCGTCGCGGCATCGAGGTCGGCCACATCTTCCAGCTGGGCGACAAGTACAGCCAGGCCCTGGGCGCCCGCGTGCTGGACGAGGACGGCCGCGAACAGGTCGTGACCATGGGCTGCTATGGCATCGGCGTCTCGCGCGTCGTGGCGGCGGCCATCGAGCAGAACTCCGACGAGCGCGGCATCTGCTGGCCCACCGCCATCGCGCCCTTCGATATCGCGCTGTGCCCGATCGGCGCGAAGAAATCCCAGCGCGTGCGCGAGGCAGCGGAGAAGCTCCACGACGACCTGCAGGCAGCCGGCTTCGAGGTCCTGCTGGACGACCGCGGACAGCGCCCCGGCGTGATGTTCGCCGACATGGAGCTGATCGGCATCCCGCACCGCATCGTCATTGGCGAACGCGGCCTGGACGCCGGCGAACTCGAGTACCAGGACCGCCGCGCCCCCGAGGCCGAACACCTGCCGCTCGACAACCTGATCGACACCCTGCGCGAACGCCTGCGGGGATGAGGCACGCGCTTTGTCTGCGGTTCATGATGTGCTGATCCGAAACGCCGCCACGCGCGGCAAGCGCCGGGTGCAATGGAACACATAGCGTTCACGCTGGAGATGGGGATCGTGTTCGGCCTGCTGGGGCTGACGATCCTGCTGTTCGTGACCGAGGTGATCCGGATCGACCTGGCGGCGCTGAGTGTGCTGTTCCTGCTGGGAATGGTCGCGCTGGTGCCGGGGGTCGCGCCGATCGTCGAGGGCGAGGCGCTCTTCTCCGGCTTTGCCTCGAACGCGGTCATCGCGATCATCGCGGTGATGATCATCGGCACGGGGCTGGACCGCTCCGGAGTGATGAACCGCCTGGCGGACCTGATCCTGCGGTTTGGTGGGAAGACGGAACGCCGGGTGATGGCGACCACCTCGGGCGCCGTGGGCATCGTGACCAGCTTCATGCAGAACATCGGCGCGGCCGCGCTGTTCATGCCGGTGATCAATCGCATTGGTGCTGCCGCCCGCATCCCGCGCTCGCGCCTGCTGATGCCGATGGGTTTTGCCGCGATCGTCGGGGGCACACTCACACTGGTCGCCTCCAGCCCGTTGATCCTGCTCAACGACCTGCTACCCGGGGATGTCGAGGGCTTTGGCCTCTTCGACGTGACGCCCATCGGGCTGGCTCTGCTGGCCACCCTGATCCTGTACTTCGCGGTGCTCGGGAAATGGGTTCTGCCCGCCCGCGATCCGCAGACGGAAGACCCGGACGAGAGCCGGGTGCAGACCACTTCCGCCTGGTTCCGCGAGGTCTATGGCATGGACTTCGGCGTGCGCGAGGCGCGCCTGGGCGAGGACAGCTCGCTGGCCGGACGCACGGTGGGCGATTTCGAAGCGGCCTTTGGCGTACACGTCGTCGGCGTGACCAGCGATGACGAGACCCGCATCGAGCCCAACCGCGACGTGGAACTGAAGCACGGGGCGCACCTGGCCATCCTCGGACCGGTCACCACCATCGAGAAGACCTGCGACAGTACCGGGACCGTCCTCAAGGACGAGCTGGATGTGTTTGCGCGCGTGCTGTCGGCCCGCCATGGCGGGATCGCCGAGGTCATCGTGCCGCCCGGCTCGGAGCTGATCGGACAGACCGTGCGCGACAAGGGCATGCGCCGCACCTACGGCATCTCGGTCCTGCGCATCCAGCGCGGCGACGACCTGATCATCGAAGAGGTCCCGGACACCCCGCTGAAGGCCGGTGACACGCTGGTGGTGCATACCCCATGGGAGCACCTGCAGGCGCTGGAGGACAACCGCGACTTCGTGGTGGTGACCAGCCGCTATCCGCGGCGCAAGCAGGAGGCCTCGAAGACCCACCGGCCGCTGGCTGCGCTCGGGTCGCTCGCGCTGGGGCTGGGGCTCGTGCTGTTCACCGACCTGCCGCTGGCGCTGGCCCTGCTGGGCGGCGCACTGGGGATGATTTTCAGCGGCGTCATCAGCATGGACGAGGCCTATCGCGGCATCAGCTGGAAGACGGTGTTTCTGCTGGCCTCGCTGATCCCGCTGGGGCTTGCGGTGGAGAACTCCGGCGCCGGGGAGTGGATCGCGACCAACGGCATGCAGCAGCTGGAGGGGATGCCGGTCTGGGTATTGCAGGTCGCGGTCTTCCTGTTGACCACCTTCTTCACGCTGGTGATGTCCAACGTCGGCGCCACCGTGCTGCTGGTGCCGCTGGCGGTCAGCTTCGCGAGCGTCGCCCAGGGCATGGGCATCGACGCCGATCCGCGGGTCTTTGCACTGATCGTCGCGATCGCCGCCTCCAACTCGTTCATCCTGCCCACCCACCAGGTCAACGCCCTGATCATGGACCCCGGCGGCTACCGCGTGGCCGACTACCTGCGCGCCGGCTCCCTGATGACCGTGCTCTTCATGGTCGTCTCGCTGCTCGTGATCAACCTGATCTTCTGAGCCCGGTTCAGCCCCGATACAGCCTGAACGGAGAGACTGGCGGCAGCGCCCCTGCACCGGAACCCGATATGGCCGAAACCCTTCATCGAATGCTCCCCTTGGCAGCCGCATCCATGGTGCTGCTTCTGGCCGCCTGCAGCCCGCGGATCTACGGGGTAAGCGAGGAACAGTGGGACACGATGGGCGAGGCCGAGCGTGTCGAGGCCATCCGCGCCTGGGAATCGGTGCAGAAGGCGCGCGAGGCGCGCCTGCAGGCGGAGGCCGAGCAGGAGGCGGCGCTGGCGGCCGAACGGGCGGCGCAGGTCGCCGCGATCCGCAGCGGCGATGCGGGACTGCCGGGGGACCTGATCCGCGTCAGCCTGCGCGGCGGGACCCTGCGCATCGGCGGTCGCGAACGGGCGCTGGAGCCGACAAGCTTTACCCTTGCCAGTGGCGAGACCCGCAGCGTCGAGGTCCACGCCGAGCGCTATCGCAGCGAGCTCGACGTCGCCTATGAAGACGGCCTCTTGCTGATCGACCTGCCGCGCCATTCCCGCACCGGGGCCGCACGCGTCGCCTGGGACGGCGACTGGATGCAGGGGACCGAGTCCCGCATTCGTTCGGACGGGCCACACCGGCTGCGCGACGTGCGTGCCTTCGTCCAGGTCATTCCGCCACCGGGCCGCCCGCTGCGGCGCTACTGACGCGCCATCGGGTCAACCGGTGGAGAAGTCTCCCGGCGCCGGGTCGGGCGGCGGCAACTCCTCGGCCTCCACCGCGTCGACCCGCGCCATACGCGGGCCGTCCGCCAGCCACTCCTCCAGCGCGTCCAGTGCCTTGCGCGGACCCACGGCCAGCACCTCCACGCTGCCGTCCGGTTCGTTGCGGGCATAACCGGTCAGGTGCAGGCGTTTCGCCTCGTCGCGGGTGGATGCGCGGAAGAACACGCCCTGTACCTGGCCGCTCACACGCCAGCGGCGCGCATGGTTATCATTGGTCTCCGTCATCGTTGTCCTCCGGAGTGGATTCATGGCCGATGCCCCTACGCTGTACCACAACCCGCGCTGCAGCAAGTCGCGTGCGACCCTGGCGCTGCTGCGCGAACAGGGCGTGGAACCGCAGATCGTCGAATACCTGAAGACCCCGCCGGACGCGGCCACCCTGCGCGCGATCGTGGACAAGCTCGGCATTGCGCCACGCGACCTTCTGCGCACCGGCGAGGCGGAATACCGCGAACTGGGCCTGAAGGATGCCGAGATGGACGACGAGGCGCTGATCCAGACCATGGTCCAGCACCCGAAACTGATCGAGCGCCCCATCCTCGTCCACGGCGACGACGCCCGTATCGGGCGCCCGCCGGAACAGGTCCTGGAGATCCTGTCGTGAGCGCCGCCCCCGAGATCCTCGTGCTGTACTACAGCCGTTATGGGGCGACGGCAGAACTGGCCCGCCACGTGGCCAGTGGCGTGGAGCGCGCCGGTGCGGTCGCCCGCGTGCGCACCGTACCGCCGGTGAGCACCAACATCACCGGCGACGCCCCGGCGGTCCCCGCCGACGGCCCGCCCTACGCGGAGACCCGCGACCTCGAAGAATGCGCCGGGCTGGTGATGGGGTCGCCCACCCGCTTCGGCAACATGGCCGCGCCGCTGAAACACTTCCTTGATGGCACCAGCGGTCTCTGGGCCAGCGGCGGGCTGGTGGATCGGCCGTTCGGGCTGTTCACCAGCACGGCTACCCAGCATGGCGGGCAGGAGACCACCCTGCTGACGATGGCCATGCCGCTGATCCACCAGGGGATGCTGTGGGTGGGCGTGCCCTACACCGTACCGGAACTGAGCACCACCACGAGCGGCGGCTCGCCCTATGGCGCCAGCCACGTCGCGGGGGGACAGGGCGAACACCCGGTCACGCGCGACGAGCAGCGCATTGCCGGCGCGCTGGGCGAACGCGTCGGCCGCATTGCCCTGCGGCTCCAGGCCGGAGACGACGCATGATCCTCGCGGCCCGCGCGCTGGCGCTGATCGCCTACTTCGGCCTGCTGGGCGTGATCCTGATCTGGACGACCTGGATCGACCCGCCGGAGATCGTTCCGATCGCCGTGGCGCTGGTCGTGCTGGTCCTGCCACTGATGTTCCCGCTGCGCGGCATGCTGCACGGACGCCGCTACACCCACGCCTGGTCCAGCCTGCTGGCGCTGGCCTACATCACCCTCGGTATCACGCTGGCCGCCGCGGCGGACGCCCGGCTCTACGGTGTGCTGATGACCACCGCCAGCCTCGCCTGGTTCGCCGGCTGCCTGCTCTACGTCAAGCTGGACGCCCGCCGCGCCCGCCAGATGGCTTCCTGACTTTTCCATCCACCACGAAGCGCACGAAGAAGGGCAAGGGCGATTCACAGGCGGAAGGGAAGGGTAGAAAAACGAAACTATTGGTTGGAGCCGATCGCCCGGAACGCCGTCGCGGTGTGCAGTGCCCCGCGCCCATGCCCGTCATCCCGGACACCGCTCAGCGGTGATCCGGGATCTCCCCACGGTGGTTCTCGTGCGCTGGAGATCCCGGCTCTGCGCTGCGCTCCGGCCGGGATGACGGACAACGGAGGCGGCACAGCCCTGAAGGTCCTTGCGCCCGCGGCGCCCCATCCGGAACCGCCTTATTTCCTGTGAACCGCCCTTGTCCTTCTTCGTGCCTTCGTGCGCTTCGGGGTGACGATCAGAAACGCGCGAGCTGGTCGCGGACGAAGGGGATGGTCAGGCGCCGCTGCTCGGCCAGGGCGGCCAGGTCCAGGCGGTCCAGCAGCTCCAGTAGCGCCACCAGGTCGCGGCGGTAGTGGCGCAGCAGGTATTCGGCCACCACCTCCGGCAGCTCCAGCCCGCGCAGCACCGCGCGCTGGGCGAGGATGCGTTTGAGGTCGTCCTCCTCCGGCGCCTGCATGCGGAACACCGGCCCCCAGGCGAGGCGCGAGGTCAGATCCGGCAGGCGACTGCCCAGCCCGTCCGGCGCGTGCGCGGCCGCCAGCAGCACCCGGCAGCCGCCATCGCGAAGTCGATTCAGCAGCCCGAACAGGGCCTCGTCCCAGTCGCCCTGCCCGACCACCGCGTCGAGATCGTCCAGCGCAACCAGGCGGGCGCGCTCCAGCCCATCCAGCACCGCCAGCGGCGGCGCGGTCACCAGTTCAGCCAGCGGCAGATAGGCCACGGGCTCGCCGCGTTCGTGGCCCTGGTGGCAGGCGGCCTGCAGCAGATGGGTCTTGCCCAGGCCCGCCGGGCCGTGCAACAGAATCTGTGGCTCGGTCATCCCGGTCCCGATCGAGAGGGCCTCCACCGCGTCCCGCGCGAGGCGGTTGCCGCCCGGATAGAAGCTGGCAAAGCGCGAGGCGTCGCGCAGGCGCAAATCCAGCGGGAGCTGGCGCTGCGGCGCAGCATTGCCCCCCTGCCCCGTCGTCATGAGCCTCCGCCCCCTGTATCCGCATCCCCGGCATTCAGCCGCCGGTAGTGCGCCAGGGTATGGCGCACACCCACGGCCAGGACCGCCGCCACCGGCAACGCCAGCAGCACGCCGAAGAACCCGAACAGCTGGCCGCCCGCGAGTACGGCAAAGATCACCGCGACCGGGTGCAGCCCGGTACGGTCCCCCACCAGCCAGGGCGTCAGGACCATGGACTCCAGCACCTGGGCAATGGCGAAGATCACCAGCACGATCAGCAGCAGGCTCCAGCCGTCGCCCTGCACCAGCGCCGCGGCGGTGGCCAGCAACACGCCAACGATCACGCCGACGTAGGGAATGAAGCTCACCAGCCCCGCGATCAGGCCGATCGCCAGCCCCATCTCGATTCCCGCCACGGTCAAGGTGACGGCGTAGAACAGGCCGAGCGCCAGCATCACCAGCAACTGCCCGCGCAGGAAGGCCCCCAGGGTCTCGTCCGACTCCGCGGCGAAGGTCAGCACCGCCGGGCGCCAGGCCTGCGGCAGTAGATCCCGCAGGCCGTCCAGCAGCCGCGGCCAGTCGCGCAGCAGATAGAAGCTCACCACCGGGATCAGCACCACGTTGAGCACCCCCAGCACCAGCGCGCCGGTCGAGCTGCCGATCCATTGCAGCACGCCCCCGGCCAGCCCGCCGGCCTCGCGCCAGTGGTCGGCCACCAGCCCCTGCAGCGCGCTGGCATCCAGCGGCGGCAGGGAATCCCCGGCCAGATCCTCCAGCCGCGGGCGCACCTGATCGTCGAACCAGCCGAGGATTTGCGGCATCGCCAGCGTAAGCCGCTCGAACTGGGCGATCGCCAGCGGGATCAGGATCAGGATCAGCGCCGCCAACCCCAGCATCACCAGCAAGAAGATCACCACGGTCGCCAGGGTGCGCGAGCGCCCCGTGCGCGCCACCAGCCGGGTCACCAGCGGGTTGAACAGGTAGCCGATCAGCAGGGCTGCGACGAAGGGCGTGAGGATGGGCGCCAGCAGGTACAGCGCTCCGCCAAGGACCAGCAGCCCAACCAGGGCAGCCAGCGGGGCGGCCGAAAGCGGCCAGACATGGTCGCGGGTATCCGGATTCATGGCGTCCTCCCCGAGGTCCCTGCCGGATTCGTGTGTCCGTGCAGGTGACGCCAGGCATAAAACCCCCATTGCACGGTGTAGGCCAGCCCGCTGGCCACGGTGGTGAAGGCCACGACGATCACCAGCAGTTGCACCCAGATCGGATCCAGCGCCAGCAGACCGACCTTCACGATGGCGACCAGCACCAGCGTAATCTGCAAAAAGGTGTTCACCTTGCTGATCAGCAGCGGCCGGATGGCCAGCGGGCCCACGAACACCCGGTACAGCGCGGAGCCCACGGTCAGCCAGACATCCCGCCCGACCACCAGCACCAGCAGCCACAACGGCAGTAGCCCGGACAGCGTCACCGCGACGTAGACCCCCAGCATCAGCAGCTTGTCCGCTGCCGGGTCCAGCCAGGCCCCGAGCCGCGTGTGCCAGCCGTAGCGCCGCACCAGCCAGCCATCCAGGGCATCACTCAGCCCGGCGATCGTCAGCAGCACCACCGCCACCACGTAGTACTCCAGCGCCAGCAACCACACGATCGGCGGAATCAGCGCGATCCGGCCAATGGTGACGGCGTTGGGGATCTGGTGGCGAGGGAACATTCGATGAAAGTGGGCGCGAACCGAGGCCGGCGCGGATTAGCGCCGGTCCAGCCAGGCATCGGCACCGGCGGCGTCCTCGGGCGTCTCGGCCCGCGCGAAGCCGGAGCCCCGCAGCAGATCGATCAGATCGTCCTGCTCGAGTCCAGTACGGACCTGCAGCACCACGCTATCGCCGGCCAGGGAATCCAGACGCGCGGCCTCCACCGCCTGCAACCGCGTCAGCTCGGCGCGCAGGCGCTCAAAGGCCCCATAGCCCTGAACCCCGGCAAAGCCCAGACGCAGCCATTCCGGCTCGGCCGCCACCCGCGCCAGGCGTTCGGCCACCTGATCCAGCCCTCGCGCCACCGCGTCGTGCGCCGCACTACCGGGATTCTCCCCGCTCGCCGCGCTGCGATATTCGCGGCCATCGTGCACGGCAATCGCCCGCGCCTCCGCCCCGCTCGTGGTCTCGCGCACATGCAGCAGCACGACGCCATCGGCGTCGTAGCGACGCGCCGCCTCCACCAGCGGCTCGGTCACGCCGCCGACGATGTCGGACGGCTGGGCCGCGCGGCGGTCCTGAAGGTCGCCCAGGGGGAACAACAGCGGCATGTCACGCGCCGCGGCCAGATCCCCCAGCGCGGAGAGAATGCCCGGACCGTCCACGGCATCCCCGAGCAGGTCGCGCTGCCCGCCCCGCTCATGGACGGCCCAGACCAGCAGCCCCGGACGCTCCCCGAGCACGGATGGCACCCCGGCATCGCGCAGCGCGGTGCGCAGACGGAAGCGGTCGAACTCCAGGCGGTAGGAATCGTCCTCGACCTGCTGCCGGCGCTCCAGGGCCGCGATCCAGCCCGCGTCGTCACGCGCGTCCAGCAACGCCTCGACCAGTTCCAGTACCGGCTCCGAGCGCAGCCCGGCCAGACGCACCAGCGCCTGTTCCAGGCCCTGCTCCAGGGCCGCGGACTCGTCCTCGGCCGTGACCTTCACCACCACCGGGCCTTCGACCGCGGCCGCCGGGGCCAGCACGAGGAGGAAAAGACCCAGCAGGATAGCCAGGCGCGAATGCGTTCGGGGGTGCAGTGACATGGTTGCGTTCAATTGTTCGACAAGCGCCACAAAATACCACAGCCCACCGCGCCGAAGCCCCTGAGGAAAGCGGCCCAATGCGGCCCGCGCCGGACCGTCTTCTTTGCACGCCCGCACCCGGCTCGCTACCATGCCGGGTTCTGCGAGACCGCCACGGCGCGCGGTCGTCAAACATCGGGGAACCCATGTCCGAATCCCGTTCAGGCCTGACCTACCGCGAGGCCGGTGTCGACATCGAGGCCGGCGCCGAGCTGGTCGAACGCATCAAGCCGCACGCGGCGCGCACCCGGCGTCCCGGCGTCATGGCCGGACTGGGAGGCTTCGGCGCCCTGTTCGAGCTGCCGATGGATCGCTACAAGCAGCCGGTTCTGGTCTCCGGCACCGACGGCGTCGGCACCAAGCTGCGCCTGGCCCAGGAGACCGGTCGTCACGACAGCATCGGCATCGACCTGGTCGCGATGTGCGTGAACGACATCGTGGTCCAGGGCGCCGAGCCGCTGTTCTTCCTCGACTACTACGCCACCGGCCACCTGGACGTGGACATCGCCGCCGACGTGGTCACTGGCATCGCCGAGGGCTGCGAACAGGCCGGTTGTGCGCTGATCGGCGGCGAGACGGCCGAGATGCCCGGGATGTACCAGGGCGAGGACTACGACGTGGCCGGCTTCGCGGTCGGGATCGCCGAGAAGGCCGCCCTGATCGACGGCAGCCGGGTCACCGCGGGCGATGTGGTCCTGGGCCTGGAGGCCAGCGGGCCCCACTCCAACGGCTATTCCCTGATCCGCCGCGTGCTGGAACACTCCGGCGCCAGCCTGGATGCCCCATTGCCGGGCGCCGACGGGGTCTCCCTCGGCGAGGCACTGATGGCCCCCACCCGGATCTACGTACGCCCGCTGCTGGAGCTGCTGCAGCAGTTCCCGGTGCACGCGATGGCGCATATCACCGGCGGTGGTCTGACCGAGAATATTCCGCGCGTGCTGCCGGATACCCTGGGGGCGCGCATCGACCCGGACAGCTGGGCGCGCCCGCCGGTTTTCCAGTGGCTGCAGCAGGCCGGCGACATCGCCGACGAGGAGATGCTGCGCACCTTCAATTGCGGCATCGGCATGACCGTGATCCTCCCCGAGGACCGGGTCGAGGCCGCCAGCTCGCAGCTGGCCCGAGCCGGCATCCGCAGCTGGCCGATCGGCGTGATCCAGGAGCGCGACGACTACCAGCCAAGCGTCTCCTACGCCGCCGCATGAGCGTCCCCGCCGGGCAATCGGCCGCGACCCCGAAGCGCCTGGTGGTGCTGATCTCCGGGCGCGGCAGCAACCTCGGCGCCCTGATCGAGGCCTGCGAGCAGGACCGCATCCCGGCGCAGGTCGTCGGCGTCATCAGCAACCGCCCCGATGCCGCCGGGCTGGGCTTTGCCGAACAGCATCACATCCCGCACCAGGTACTGAACCACCGCGACTACCCCTCGCGCGAGGCCTTTGACGCCGACCTGGCCACCGCCATCGAGGACTATGCCCCCGACCTGGTCATCCTGGCCGGCTTCATGCGCATCCTGACCCCCGGTTTTGTGGACCGCTTCACCGGCCGGATGCTGAACATTCACCCGTCGCTGCTGCCGAAGTACCGCGGTCTGGATACCCATGCCCGCGCCCTGGCCGATGGCGAGCCCGAACACGGCGCCAGCGTGCACTTTGTCACCCCGGAACTGGACGGCGGCCCGGTGATCATGCAGGCCCGCGTGCCGGTGGCACCCGACGACACGCCCGAAACCCTGGCCGCCCGCGTGCAACGGGCCGAGCACCGGCTGTACCCCGAGGCCGTGCGCCGGGTGTGTTCAGGTGAAATTCAGTGGTCCGGGCGGATCCTGCAGGCCGACGGCTCGCCGCTTGAGGCGCCGCTGCAACTCGACGAGGACACCCACGATGTTTCAGGCCCTGACGCCCGGAGCCGCCCACCGCACCCGGTCGGCTAGAACCCCCATGTTCCGACTCGCAATCGCTCTGCTGCTGGCCCTGCTGGCCGCCCCCGCGGCTGCGGAGCGCGATCTGAGCCCGATCCCGCCCTACACCGCCAGTTACGAGGCCAACGCCATGGGCAACACGCTCAAGGCGCGCATCACGCTCAATCACGAAGACGTGCAGACCCGCATGGCGATGGACGCCCATGTCTCCGGTTTCCTGCGCATCCTCGGGCGTTTCGAGCTGAGCCGCGAGGCCCTGATGAACAGCCGAAGCGGCGATTTGCAGCTGGTGCAATCGCGNAGCCAGCAGATCACCCCGCGCCGCGANCGCAAGGTCGAGACCCGCTTCGACTGGGAGACCAACCGCGCGATCGGCACCATCAACGGCGAACGCTTCGATCTCGAGGTGCCGCCGCAGACCCTGGACTTCCTCGGCTCGCTGTATCTGATGATGCAACGCCTGGAGAGTGGGGCCCTGTCCAGCGAAGGCGACCGCGAAACCATCCAGGCCCTGGAACGCGACCGCCTGCGCGAATACCGCTTCGAGTACGCCGGGCGCGAGACCATGGACTCCCCGATCGGCCGGGTCGAGACCATCCGCATCGATCGCCGCACGGACGACAGCGATGTCGCCCTGTCCGCCTGGTTCGCCCGCGAGCTGCGCCATGTCCCGGTGCGCTTCGACTACGAGGCCGACGGCCGCGTGTTCGAGCTGAACCTCACGCAGCTGGAATGGCACGACCCGATCATTGATCTGACCGACGAGTAACCACCATGAGCGAAACCTTTGACCTGGCCATCATCGGCAGTGGCCCCGGGGGCTATCGTGCCGCCGTCCTGGGCGCCCTGCGCGGACTGAAGGTCGTCATCATCGAGAAGGCCGACTGGGGCGGCTGCTGCCTCAACCGCGGCTGCGTGCCCAAGAAGGACTGGTACCACACCGCACGCACGGTTGCCGCCCAGCGCCACTTCGCCGGCCGCGGCATCAGCGGCAGTCTCAGCGCCGACATGGGCAAGGCCTGGGACCACCAGAAGGACGTGGTCACCGAGGTGCGCAACTCCTACCTCGGCTACATGAAGCACCTCAAGATCCAGTACCGCCACGGAGCCGCGAGCTTCCGCGACGCCGAGACCCTGGAGGTCGTGACCGACGATGGCACCGAGACCGTGCAGGCCCGGCACACCATCATCGCCACCGGTGCCACGGCCAGCGTGCCCGCGCCCTTCGAGGCGGCGCCCGGTCGCGTCCTCACCACCGACATGCTGTTCGACGACAAGCCGCCGGCCGGCCAGCGCGTCGCCATCATCGGCTCCGGCGTGGTCGCCACCGAGTTCGCCTGGATCTTTCACCACCTCGGCAAGGACGTGACCTGGCTGAGCCGCTCCAAGCCGCTGTCCGGCCAGAAATTCAGCCCCCAGGCGCTGGGCACTCTGAAGGAACGCCTGGCCGAGGACGGCGTCGAGCCCACCCGCGTCAAGGGCTACGAGAAGGTCGAGATGTCCGACGACGGCGTCACCATCACCGACACTGAAGGCAACACCTTCGAGGTCGACTGGGTCCTGCTCGGCACCGGACGCACCCCGCACACCGAGGGCCTGAATCTGGATGCGATCGGCGTGAAGACCGACCGCCGCGGCTTCGTCCAGCGCCGCCCCACCCTGCAGACCGACGTCGACAACATCTACGTCATCGGCGATGTCGCCAGCGAGTGGCAGACCGCCAACCACGCCCTGGCCGACGCGACCATCGCGGTCGAGAACATCCAGAACGGCAACACCCGCGAACAGGACGAACGCTTCGTCCCGATCGCGATCTACTCCGCCGTCGAGATGGCGCGTCTGGGCATGGACGAGGACGACGCCGAGGACGAGGAACTGGAACCGGCGGTCGGCTTTGCCGCCTTCGAGACCTCCCCGCGCGCCCTGGGCCAGGACGAGCCGGAGGGCTTCGTGCGCCTGATCGGCGACATGGACACCGGGGCCCTGCTGGGCGGCGAGGTGATCGGCGCCGACGCTGGCGAACTGATCCACATCCTGTCGCTGGCCCCCGACCGCGACACCGCGCTGGCCTGGATCGCCAAGGGCCAATGGAACCACCCGACCCGCGCCGAGGAGTTCCTCAACGCGACCGAGACCCTCGCCTCCAAGTGGAACCTCAAGTCCGAGATCTTCGGTCTCTGACCCGGCCTGAAGCCACCCGGTAGTCCTGGGCTAGCGTTCAGCCCGGGTACGCTTGGCGGCCAGGAGCTCGGTATCCGCACGCTGGACGAGGTGCTCGAGATGGGTGTCGTCGGCGAGAAAGCCGGCCGCGCCGACACTGATGGAGATGTCTGCCTGTTCCTGCACCCGCGCCTGCAGGCGCTCGGCCATCCGCCGGGCGTCTGCCAGGCGGGTGTCCGGGAGCAGGACGACGAATTCGTCCCCGCCATAGCGTCCGAGCAGGTCCGCGTCGCGCAGGGTTGCCTGCGCGGTCGCGGTGACCCGCTTCAGCATGGCGTCGCCGGCCGCGTGCCCCACTTCGTCGTTGATCCGCTTGAAACCGTCGAGATCGAACATCAACAGCGATAGGGAACTGCCGTGGCGGCGGGCGCGCTCCATCTCGCTCTCGGCCCGTGCCTGAAAGTGCCGGCGATTGCCAACCCCGGTGAGGGGGTCGCAGGACGCGAGCTTTTCCAGCCGCCGATTGGCCTCCTGAAACTCGCGGTTGGCCTGGTTCAGCGCCTGCGTGCGCTCCTCGACCACGGCCTCCAGGTTGTGGCTGTAGCGCTCCAGATCCTCACGCGCCAGGCGCAACTCGGTGACATCCTGGGAGATTCCGAACAAGTGCGTGATCGCGCCCTGCGTGTCATGCACGGGCAACAGCAGGGTGAGCCAGTGCCCTTCCTTTTCGACGCCATCGCCGTCGCGAAAGGCCGCATGTTCCTCGTAGCGCAGGGGCGCATCCTGGCGCAGGCAGTCGCGGTAATGTGCGACCACCTGCTCCGCGACCGGCCACGGCAGGATGTCGTGCAAGCGCCGGCCGGTACAATCCTGCGCGAAAAGCTGTTCCATCTTCGCGTTGGATGCCTCGACCACGAAATCCGGGCCTTCGACCCGAATCAGGAACATGTTCTCCGGGAAGTGCTGCCAGATCTCCGCGAGCACGCTGGTCTGCGCCAATTCGTGCAGAAATCCTTCCCTCGCCGTTCTATCGTCCGTCATCGAATACCCTTCTGGTACGCCGGGGACACGCGGCCCCACATACGCGGTCGCCCTCGAATCGATCTGTCGTGCTGACAAGGCGTAATGAGCTCAGTGTAGCCGAGCTTTCGTCGCGAACCGCAACGCCGTCAGTGGGAACATTGGCCGAAGCCTGGCATTCAATGACTTGCGGCGTTGATGCCCCGCGTTCCTCGACCCGGAGTTACGTACCATGGGTGGCAACGGGCCGGTAGAACCGCGTCCACCCTGCGCACAACTTGGAGCGCCGACACGGGCATGGACAAGCAAGGGCCAGCGTCGCCCTAACGTATGTACCCGTAGCCCTCCTGCTGTTGCAGGCGGATGATTTCGGCATCGGCCATCGGGACGACACTCGCGAAGCCGTGGAAGTCCTCCGGGGCGTACGTAGCCGCGACGAGCGGCTCCAGCCTGGCAGATACGATATTCGATCACACCATTCAGGGTCAGCCCGCGGGCACGCGTCATCAGCTGCTCGTGCGCGGCGAAATGCTCGCGTGCGAACAGGTCCAGCGCTCCGCCATGGACCACCAGGACGATGTGGCTGTCGAAGGGGTCGTCCTCGACCATCCGGCTCAGGTAGGCCGCGTGGTCGAGCACGTTCTGCAGGGCCTCCGGTGTCCCGGCGGTCACGTCGTACACGGCCTGCAGACCCTGGTAATCCTGTTCCACCGGCGCAGCCGCGCGCCCCAGGGGGCTGGAGTCTCCCCTGCCTGAGCCATGACGACGGGCCCGGTCGCGGCCCCCATCATCCATCCGGCGAGCAGGAGTGCCCGCCACCCGCGCTGGGTGCTTTCTGTCATTCCGTCGGTCCTCTCGGTTCGCGGTCCGCCTGGTTCGCTCGCCCGGGCCCATCGGCCACCAGGGCCTCGAAATCGGCGACCGGCATGGCGTGGTGATACAGGTAGCCCTGAAAGCGCTGGCAGCCATGGCGCACGAGGAAATCACGCTGGGCCTCGTTCTCCACACCTTCGGCAATCAGGCTCAGGCCCATGTTGTGGGCGATGGCCGCGATCGTCGCGACGATGTTGGCGTCGTCCGCGTCGTGCTCGATGTCCTGGACGAAGGAACGGTCGATCTTGAGCACATCCAGCGGGAGACGCTTGAGATAGCCAAGCGAGGAATACCCGGTCCCGAAGTCGTCCAGCGCCAGTGCCACCCCGCGCGCCCGCAGGGCCTCCAGATTGGCAATCAGCTGCGGCGAGGCATCCGCCATCACACTCTCGGTCACCTCGATGTGCAGCCGCTGGGCAGCGGCCCCGGTCTCCTCCAGGATGCCCGTTACCTCGTCCATCAGGCGCGCCTGGCGCAAGTGATGCGGCGACAGGTTGACCGAGATCGGCAGATCCTCCAGCCCTGGCCGGCCCTGCCAGGCACGCAATGTCTGGCAGGCCTGGAGCAGCGCCAGGCGGCCGATCTCGAGGATCTGCCCGGTGTGCTCCGCCACCGGGATGAACTCGCCCGGGGAGATCCAGGTTCCGTCCGGCTGCGGCCAGCGCATCAATGCCTCGGCACCCAGGATCCGTCCCTCCGGGTCCACCTGGGGTTGCAGGTGGATCACCAGTTCCTCGCGCCCCAGCGCCTGGCGCAGGTTGCGCTCCAGCTCCGCCTCGCGCAGCAGGGTCCGCTGCATCGCCGGGTCGTAAAAGCGCACCGCGTTACGGCCCTGGTGCTTGGCCTGGTACATGGCGAAATCGGCCTGCTTGAGCAACTCCTCCGGCGTATCGTAGCCACGCGGGAACAGGGTGATCCCGATGCTGCCGGACATCACATGCTCGATGTCATCAATCCGGACCGGTTCGCGCATCGCCTTCAGCAGCTCGCCGGCGATGCGCTGGGCGTCGACCCCCGCCTGTGAACGATCGGGGCTCAGCTCCTCCAGCAGGGCCACGAACTCGTCGCCGCCCAGGCGTGCCACGATGTCCTGGTCGCGCAGTCGCGCGGTGAAGCGCTGGGCCAGGGCCTGCAGCAGGCGATCTCCGGCGGAATGGCCGCAGGTGTCGTTCAGGGTCTTGAAGTTGTCCAGGTCGATCAGCAGCAATGCGGCATGCCGACGGGTCCGGTTGACCGTATGGATGGCGTGTTCCAGGTGTTCCAGCAACAGTCGCCGGTTGGGCAGGTCGGTCAGCGCATCGCGAAACGCCAGGCGGGCGTTCTCCTCTTCGACCTCCAGGATGCGGCCGAGGCGCTGCGCCATGGTCTGCGTCACCTGCTGCAAGCGGGCGATCTCGGTCACCCGGGAGTCAACGCGCAGATCCGTGTGGAATTCTCCATGGCCGATCCGGTCGAGGGTCTTCATGGCCTGCTGCATCGGCCGCAGGGTGCGACCCAGCCACAGGTACAACCCGCCCGCGATCAGCACGAGCACCAGGAAGGCAGCCGCATAGGTCAGCGCATTGATGAGGTTCTGGGTGGCGACCGATTCGGTCAGGTCACGCGACAGGACCACGTTGGCGGTCGGACGCTCGGCCGCGTATGGCGTTAGGGGCAAATAGACCACCTGCGAATGCCGACCATCCAGTTCCACGCGCCCGGCGGCTGCCTGCTCCTGCAGTCGCCCACTCAGCGAAAGGGACATCGAGAATGGCGCGGTGAGGGCCAGTGGCCCGCGACCATCCAGCAGCGCGGCACGACCACCGATCGCCTCCGCCATGGACTCGAGCGCCGAGGTCGACAGATCGCGCAGTTGCACGACACTGCCGATGGGATTCCCGCCACGATAGACCGGGATGGCCAGACCGGCATAGATTCGCTCGCCGGGCACATGATGCAGCCCCTCGTGGAAGCGCCCGTCCGCCAGCGCCGCCTCCGCCAGCGGCACGCGCTCGCCACGGTTGCCGTCGGAGTCATAACGCACCGTGCCCTGCGCATCGAGGACCACGATCCGGTCCGCGATCCCGCCGGAGCGCAGGCGGTTGTACAGCGGGTCCGCGTAGGTGCTGATGCCCGCGTCGGCACGCATGGCGCCAATCAGCGCCTCGTTGCGTGTCACCGCGGTCGCCTCGGCGCGCATGCGCTGCCACTCGTTCGCCAGGGTCTGGCGCCAGGCGGCCGACTGGCCCTCCACGCCCAGCCGGTCGAGGCGCTGCTCCGCCTGATTGACCGCAAGGTGCGTGCCCATCGCAAGGGTCCCGGCAAGCACGAGGAGCCCGGCGAACATGACTGCGGTCAGGACCGTCTGGAGCCGTATACCCTTGCCGGAATGTGCGTCTGCGGCGCCCACGCGGCTATTCGAAGGGATAGCCGGAGCGGATCCACTCGGGAAAGCCGCCGGGAAAGTAGTAGAGATTGGTGAAGCCCCATCCGAGGGCGCGGCGCGTGGCCGCCTCGGTCCGCCAGCAGTCCCGTTCGTTGCAGTACATCACCACCGGGGCGTCCAGCTCGCCAATGAACTCCAGCAGGTTCTCCCGGGTAAAACGATTCCGCTCGTCATCGGGGTCGCGCATGATGGTCAGGTTGCGGGCCTCTGGCACTCGCCCCGCCTCGAAATCCGCGCGCAGCCGCGTGTCCACGAAGGGCACGCCCGCGCGGAACAGCGCCCAGGCCTCGGAGGCCTCGATGGTCTGGGTACCCGGGATCGCTGCAGGCGCGCGATAGGGGCCCTGGGCCGCAGCCACATTCCCCACGACCAGCGCCAGCAGCACCCCGAACACCGCGATCCAGCGAGGCCATGCGCGGCCGGCGCGGCGCATCCGGACGCGGGTTTGACGATATCCAGCGATCATGCGGGAACCGTAGCACGTTGCCCGGTCTGCGCCACACAAAAAAGGTCTTCCCTGTACACGTTCTATCGTGGTTCTGCCTCGCCAAGTCCATGCGACGACGCCCGTCCCGACTTGCAGCCAGAATCGCGCACAAAAAAAGCCCCGCACTAGGCGGGGCTCTCTCAACCTGGCGCTTGCGCGCCGGGGTTGTCTTACTGAGCTTCGACGTTCGCGGCGGCCGGGCCCTTCTGGCCCTGCTCGACGTCAAACGAGACGCTCTGGCCTTCTGCCAGCGACTTGAAGCCGCTACCCTGGATGGCGCTGTGATGGACGAAAACGTCCTTGGAGCCATCAGACGGGGTAATAAAGCCAAAGCCTTTTTCGTCGCTAAACCACTTCACTGTACCTGTAGCCATTTCGGTTACCTCTGCTTGTTCATAATAGATTGGGTTTTCGAGGGGAGGAGAGACTGGAGGGCAACCGAACGACGATGGAACTTGATCGTGATTCTACGCGGCCCCAAACCAACCGGGACCGGAACTGCGAATCTTAACGCCCCTTTCGGGGTGTCGCCTGGTGCTGCATGGAGCCTGTTACCGTTACCTCGCAGCCATTGTCCTCCCAAACCGCTCTCGATTGAAAGTGTTTTTTCGGATTTTCTTGATGTGCGCCCGGAAAATCGTTTGTTATCCGCCGCTTGAGTCGGATTTTAATTTGGATTCAGGTGCTTATTTCCCACGTGGAAGCGGTTTCAAGGCATTTTCGGCCAGAACCAACGCGCCTCGAGGGACACCGGCCGCACCCTCATGCCCAGGCCGCCCGCTACGCCAAACCATCAAACACCCCCTCCGTTGCCAGCGGCAGCGGGACGTGCAGCGACGCCGCCATCACTCGCAGCAGCTCGAGCTCGGCCGGCACCACCTGACCGCCATGGCTGACGGTGGTCACCATCGCCCGTATCAGCGAGTCCTTGTCGCGCATGCGCAGGGTATCCAGCTGTTCCAGCACGCGGTCCAGCACATTCGCCCATGCGCGCGCACCGGCCGCCCCGGTCAGGGCCTCGGGGATCTCCACCGCCAGCGGCAGCGCCCCGTCCAGGCTGCCAATCCCGGCGGTCAGCGCGGCCCGCGCCGCCGCCGGGGCGTCCGGATGGCCATGGTGGGCCAGCACCGCCAGCAGGTAATGCGCGCTCTCCTTGTGGGCATCCAGCGTGGCAGTCCTGGGGCGGGCCGCCGCGGCAGGATCCTGCACATCCCGCAGCTGGCGGCTAAGCATGCGCCCAAGGGCATACTCGAATACCGCCACCCGGCCATCGGCATGAATCAGCCGCTCGACCAGCCCCTGCAGGCGCGCGCGCTCCTCGGCTGAAAGCCGCCGCAGCATCGGGAAGCCCAGCTCCAGAAGCGGCAGGCGCAGGTCCTCGCGCAGCGCAGGTTCCGCTGTCTGCAAACGACGAACGGCCTCTCCGCGCGCCTCCCCCAACGCCTCGGCAATCATCATCAGCTGCCGCTCGCGCACATCCAGGTCCGCATGCAACAGGAGATACAAGACCACCTCGATCGCCCGCGCATCCGAGCGCGCGGCCCAGGCCAGCGGCCCCGGAATCGCAGCAAGCAACATGCCGGCACCGAGAATATGGGTCAGTGCCGGGTGGCCGCCGAGGGCATCCCCCACGGCCTCGGCGCCCGGCAGGCGCCCCTCGCGTTCGCGCTGCATGCCGTCCACGGCGCGCTCGTGCGCCCGCTGCCGCACCCGGGCATTGAGCTGGTCGCGCAGGCGCTGCAGATCCCGGGGCTCGAAATGCGGCTGCAAGGTGCGGATGCGATCCAGCAGGGGTGGATGGGTCTCGAAGATCTGGCCGATCGCGTCGCTGGCAAACAGCATGTGAGTGATCTCCTCGGTATTGCCATTCAGCCCGGCATAGCGGGCCGCGACCTTCTTCAGCGCACCGGCCAGGCCGTCCGGCTCGCGGGTGAACTGCACGGCATGGGCATCCGCGAGGTATTCGCGCTGGCGCGAGATGCCGGCCCGGATCCAGCGCGCCAGGGCCAGCCCGGCATAGCCCACCACGATCAGGGTGACGCTGAGCACACCCACCCCGGTATCGGCAATGTCGCCCTTGTGTCGACGCCGGCGCCGCGCCAGCCCGCCCTGCCCCAGCAGCGCCAGGATCTCGATCCCGTATAGGATTCCGATCAGGCGCATGTTGAGGCGCATGTCCCCATTGAGGATATGCCCGAACTCGTGCGCGACCACACCCTTCAGCTCGGGGCGCTCCAGGCTGTCCAGCGCACCGCGGGTCACGGCGATCACCGCATCGTTCGACGCAAAGCCGGCGGCGAAGGCGTTGATGCCCAGATCCTGCTCCAGCACGTAGATCTCGGGTACCGGCACCCCGGAAGCAATGGCCATCTCCTCGACCACGTTGCGCAGCTGCCGCTGTTGCGGGTCCGCGGGATGGCCTTCAACCCGGACGCCCCCCATTTCCAGCGCGATCAGGCGGCCACCGCCATCACGCAGCCGCCAGGCGCGGTAGAGGCTCGCAAGAACGATTAGCCCCGCGGTGATCCCCATGACCCAGGCCATGGCCGCGGTGCCGCCCCCCATGGCCCAGACGATCAAGCCCAGAGCCCCGACGATCACCAGCACGGCCAGGGCAAACAGCGCCAGCAACCAGCGGGTCCTGCGCTGCGTCTGCTCCTGCTGCGCGAAGAAGTTCACCGCTGTACTCCCACAGGGCTACGCTCCGCGCAGCCCGACGCTTGCGGCTCACCATTCCAGCAAGCGCCGCGCGACCCTCGCTCCGCCCCCCTGGATGCGCCTGAATGATCCATCCCCCTCCTGCCTGCCACGCTCTTGCTCCCTCACTGTAAGCCCGCCATTGGCCGCCGGGCGAGCCGCTCCGTGGTCGACCTTTTCTTCCGGCCAGCCCGCCGCCAGCACCCAGCACCCAGCACCCAGCACCCAGCACGCAGGGCTACGATGTACGCGCCGAACCCAGGTGCCCCGAGAGCGTATCCAGCAAACCATCACGCTGCGCATGCAGCTCGTCCAACCGAACAAGCGCGCGTTCCCCTTGACCCCGTTCGCGGAGTCGCACCAGCTCCCCGACCAGTTCGTGGATCTCCTGATGCCGCTGGAGCAGGGTCGCGAGCTCGGCCGGGGAAAGCAGCCCTGAATGCTCCAGGCTGTGTACCAATCCCTCCCGGTCCTCGGCGAGCGGCGGTGGTTGCGGGCTCTGGCCGCGAAGGTAGGCCTCCACCCGCATCACCCAGGCGCGGTGGGCAACAGAGGCATACATCAGCGGCATGTCCTCGCGACCAATGCGGGAGAGCCCTGCCCAGTGCGTCGCTGGCCGCCAGTCGCTCACCCAGCCCGGGATCCGATCCGCCGGCATGGGACGAGCAATACCGTAGCCCTGGGCCAGGTCACAGCCGAGGTACAGCAGCATGTCGCCATGCTCAAGGGTCTCGACACCCTCGGCGATAACCCGGCGTCCGAAGGCCTCGGCCAGACTCATCACCCCGTTCAGGATGGCCAGATCCTCCGGGTCCTCCAGGATATCGCGCACGAAGCTCTGATCGACCTTCACGGTCCCCGCAGGCAGACGCTTGAGGTAGGTCAGCGAGGCGTAGCCGGTACCGAAGTCGTCCAGCGACACGGCGACACCCAATGCACGGCAGCCCTCGAGACGCCGGGTCACCTCGACCATGTCGCCCAGTGCACTGGTCTCCAGGACCTCCAGCTCGAGACGCCGGGGCGCGATTTCCGGATGCGCCTCCAGGAGCAGCTGCAGGCGTTCGACAAAGTCACTCTGGCGCAGCTGGAAGGCCGCCACGTTGACACTGACCTCCAGGGCCGGGCCGTCCTCGGCCCCCCACTCTTCCATCTGTTTCAGGGCCCGCTCGATGACCCACTCCCCCAGCTCGACGGACAGGGGATGATTCTCGATTTCGGGCAGGAAGCGGGCAGGCGGCAACAGGCCATGCTCGGGGTGCTGCCAGCGGATCAGGGCCTCGACCCCGATCACCTCGCCCGTGCGCATGTTCACCTTGGGCTGATAGTGCAGCACGAACTCCTCGTCCCCCAGGGCGCGACGGATGTCCTCGATGGTCTCGTGATGGCTGCGGGCCGTCCGGTCGCGCTCGGCATCGAACACGTGAAAACGCCCCTTGCCGGCCAGCTTGGCCTGATACATTGCCTGATCGGCCTGGCGCAACAACTGGTCGGCCTCCAGGTCCTGGCCGGCCTCGGGGTAGAAGGTCACCCCCAGACTGGCGGACACCTGAAGCCGGTCGTCGTCGATGCGTACCGGCTCCGAGGCAGCCCCGAGCAGACGTTTCAGCAAGGGCCCGCAGGCGTAGACACTGTCCACATCCACCAGGACCGCGACGAACTCGTCACCCCCCAGGCGTGAAAGCGTGTCCTCGGCGCGCATCACGCCCTTCATGCGCGCCGCAAGCTCCACCAGCATGCGGTCCCCGGCGGCGTGCCCATGGGTGTCGTTGATGGCCTTGAATCCGTCCAGGTCCAGGTAGACCACCGCCAGGCGCTCGCCATGGCGTTGCGAATGTGCCATGGCCTGATGCAGACGATCCGCCAGGAGTACGCGATTGGGCAGGCCGGTCAACGGATCGTAATGCGCGATCCGTTCCAGCTGTCGCTCGTGATCCTTGAGGGTGGTGATATCGGTCGAGATGCCCAGCAGCCCGACGATCCGTTCCGGATCGATCTCGTCCCGAATCGGGGCCTTGATCTCCAGGTAAACCCGGCGTTGACCGGCAGGATCGACGACTTCGACCTCCTCGGTCGTCTGCTCACCGGAGAGCACCCGGCGGTCGATCTTGTGCAACCGGCGCACGGTTTCCGGGGGAAAGAACCGGTTGTCGTCACTGCCGGGAAGATCCTCCGGGGTCACACCGAACAGCTCCAGGCCGGCGTGATTGGCAAAGGTGTAGCGGCCCTCTGTGTCCTTCATGTAGATGTAGGAGGACACGTAATCCAGTGCGGCGCGGAAACGCTGGGATTCGGCGTGCGCGGCTCGCAGCGCCAGTTCGTCATTCTTGCGCTCGGTGATGTCGGTATCGGTACCGATCATGCGCAACGGACGCCCATCCTCGGCACGGCTGACGACGATTCCACGGTCCTGAATCCAGATCCAGCGGCCATCCTCGTGCTGCATCCGGTACTCGTTCACGTAACGCGCCCGGCGACCCTCGAGATAGTCCCGCAATGCAGACGTCGCCGCCACACGATCATCCGGATGGACGCGTCTTTCCCACTCGTCCAGGGAGGTCCCGAGGGCGGACTCGTCCACCCCCATGATCTCCGCCCAACGGGGGGAGAAGTACATCGTGTCCTGTGCGATGTCCCAGTCCCAGAGGCCACCGCCGGAGCCCGCGATGGCAAAGCGCCAGCGGTATTCGCTCTGGCGCAGCTGCTCTCCCTGCTCCCTGAGTTCTTCCGTCAGGCGGGCAGCAATCTGCTCCGCCCGCACCCGGGTGCCGGAGATGGACAGGATCAATCCGAACAGCAGGCCGCTCAGCAACAGCCCCGCGCCCAGCGTCGCCCAGGCGGTGGTATAGGCCACCGCTTCCTGCGGACTCTGATGATCGAACTGCAGGGACCAGATGCGCCCGTTGAAATTGACCTCCCGGGACTGGGCAAACCGGCTGGGCGCCCCGGAGTCGATCTCGCTGTTGCTGAATAGCAACCCCTCCGAATCCACCTCGGGGCCGTCATAGATGCGCAACCCCACGGCCTCGCCTTCCATCAACTCCCAGTCGCCGAGGATGCCGGTCATCAGATCCGTCATGCGGTAGGGACTGTAGGTCCAGCCTTTCAGGGCCTCCGCACGCTGCGCCCGCGTGCTGGTCGGCATCTCCACGCGATAGACCGGTACATACATCAGGGTTCCGGCCTGCACATCGTCCCCGGTCTCCTGCAACAACTGCACCCGACCGGACAACGCGGCGCGACCGGTGTCGCGGGCCTGAATCATCGCCTCGCGGCGCACCGACTCGTAGAACATGTCATAGCCGAAGGCCCGCTGATTACGGGCATCAAACGGTTCGAGAAACACGATGGAGGTGTAGATATCGCGCGGACCCGGGGGATGCACGGTGTAATCCGGATACCCTTCGGCGCGAATCTCTGCGATATGGGACTCGAGCTCGTCGGGCCGCAGGAGGCGTGTAAAGCCGATCCCCAGCACCCTTTCAAGGGTGTCGGAGACGCGCAACTTGCGCACGTAATCGCGCCATTCCGTCCGCGTGACCGCGTCGGAGGCATCGAACAGCCCGGCCGCCCCGCGCAGAACCAGGGCATAGGCATCCAGGCGTTCCTCGATGCGGATCGTGACCTGATCGGCGGCGAAGGCAAACCGATCGGCCGCCTCGCCATCCAGCAACTTCTTGACCTGCACCGCCGCCAGCAGCGACAGCAGCACGCCCAGCATGAGCACCAGGGCGGCGAACGAATACCGGCCGCTTGCATGGGCACGTGGATGA
>SL_7KL_010_BRINEDRAFT_10000117_pt1 | contig 34393 bp, 27 predicted proteins | sample SodLak_010_BRINE_FD_10663 | JGI IMG/M metagenome (IMG submission 10663)
ATATTTATTTGTGTTTTGTAAAACAGATTGATAATAACAAAAAATTAAAAGAGCCAAAATACTTTTATGTTATTCCCGAATCAGTTCTATTTCAATATGGATATATTACTGGAAATGGTCAAAAAGGAAAATGTGGTATTCGCTTCTTTCCTAAGAAAACATCAGAATGGTATAGTGAGTTTCTAATGGATTTTGATAATGTAGATGAAAATACAAGAAAAATTATGAAGATGATAAATGATATCAAAGCTGAAAAAGCTCTAAATGAACTAAACAATGTCTCTGAAGAAAATGAAATCATTGAAACAAATGAAATCATTGAAGAAAATAAAGTCATTGAAGAAAATGAAGTCATTGAAAAGAAATCAAAAATTAAGAGGTTGGGAAAGAAATATACTGAAAATTTTCTGAACCAGAATATGTGTGTTCTGAAATTGTAAAGTCAAATTAGATGAGTGTAAAGAGCTAATTATTCCATTTTGATCATTTTTTTTATTCTATAATTTGAAGATGAATCAGAAAACATGTTTTCATAAATCATCATCAATATAATCATAATTTTCTTCTCTCAAATCTATATGTTTTTCTAATTGTTCTATTTTATTTTCCTTTTGTAATTGTTTCAAACAAGAGTATATTTTTTCTGTGTAATTCGAGTTTCTACATCGTGAATTCCACAATAGTGTATCATATTTATTTCGAATGAATGGATTTGTTTTATGAGATGCTTTTATGATTTCTGAAAAACGAGGATCACATGATGATATTGGATTTAATAAAGGAGTATAGCTGGGCATTTTTTCTAGAGATATTTTTTTATGAATTTGAGTTTGTGTTTTGAGGAATGGTAAGATATAGTCTTTATTCATATAAAAAGATCTGTTAATTTGATTGAAATCAGGTATTTTTTCTTTAGTTTTGTTATTTTTGTTATTTTTCTTTTCTTCTTTTATGTCTTTTATGTCTTTTATGTCTTTTATGTCTTTTTCTTCACATATTTTGTCAATCAATATGTGATAAGGTAAAATAGCTAAATCTATATAAGAATCCATCAAAAAATCTGATGAAATATCCAAAAATCCTCGCAAAGTTTGACCCATTAAGAATAAATTAACAGGAATAGAAAGACTATCTGCGACTTTATGTTGGAAAAGAACGAATGTATTTGTCATATTGGCATATACAGAAAAACGTCTAGACTTTTTGACAAAATGTTCATCATCATACCATCCAACATCATTGTGTTTTATGTATTTATAAGATAAAACATTCAATATTTCAAATAAAGTATATATTTTCACATAATCATCTTTTATTATACAAATCGCTTGATCATCAAAGTATAAATCATAGATGATATGTTTTAACCTTTTTTTCCCAAAAATATGGGGAATTGATAAAGACACATCTATATTTTCGTTCAATACAACTTGTAATCCATCAATTGATGAATAAATTGGACATATATGAATATGAATATTATTATATAATTTATCGAGTTTTTTTTGACAAAAGTGAGGAATTGAACTCATTTGAGTTCCTGAATAAATACAATCATCCGTTAAAAAAATTGTTGCTTCATATTTTTTTTTTGATTTTTTAGATTTTTCCATTATATCATTTTTTTTGGAATTCAAATCTTTATCTTTCCATGAATTATATGTATTTTTATATGTAAGTAAATAGATATGATTCTTGATATCATTCCATTTTTTTATTGTTGATTCTGTTTCAATAATTGACTTTATTTTTTTCATCAATTTGAGAAATACCCATAAGTTTGATTTTACGCTTTTATATTGTATGAATATGAAATCATGTTGTTTATTTTTTTCTAATAATCGTTTCATTTCCCCTAAAATTGAATATGCTAATTTATCGACCTCATTATCAAAATCTTTTATGGATATAATCTGTGGTTGAATTGTATCAAAAAGTCTTTCCAAACTTGAAACAACTTTGTTTGAAAATTCTTTGGGTGTATTTGATATATATGCTTTTTTCATATGTTCTATAGATAAATAAGGAAGTTTAGTCTCTTTTGATTTATTTTTATCATCTATAAAAAGAACTTTTGCATCTAAATCATTATCAGATATACTTTCAAACATAGGTCCCCAACCTCCTTTTTCATAGGAAACTAAAATATTTTTATAATCATCATGTGACATAATTTATCTTTATAATGAAACAATAAGATTTTTTATATAAATATTTTCTATTTTCTTACTTTTTTTATTACTTTTACTTCTTCTTCTGGGTAAATAATTTCTACATATTTTACGTTCGGATCAGGTAAATTTTCAGAATTATTTTGATTTTGATTTTGATCCATATTGTATTTTTTTTTCTCTATCAAAGAATAAAAAAATGTAACTTCATTGAGTACATACAAATTTGATCCTTTTTTTTTTTCTGTATTATATGTTTCCCTATTCAAAAGTTCAAACTGACAAGTATTTCTTATTATTTGTTTTTCTGCTTTTGATTGTTTTTGTTTAATATCTTCTATTTGTATTTGATTCATTGCATATATTAAAGATATATCTGGTCGTTTGCTTATAATTGGGGAATTATTGTTAAAATCTAAAAAATAATTATACCAATTAATTTGTTGTATATTATTTTGATCATTTGTGTACCATGTTGTTTGTAAAGGACATCCTGTAATATAAGAAGTACCTAGGATTGTTTTAGAACCATAAACTTGATTTTCAACTAATAAATAGTCATTATTATATCTAATACCACTTATTACATGTTCTCGTTTATTTTGATCATTTGATTGGTTTGATAGATTTATCATTGATATTATGCAACTATGTATAATATATCCTGCTTCTTCCATCATTTTATTAATAGATGTAAATGATTTCAGATCATTTATTTGTATATCTCTTATAAAAACAAATTTAAAATAATCAGAATCATTAATCGGATTGTTGTTATCATATTTATCATAGAAAAAATCACGCCATAAACGAGGTGATACTTTTTTTTTTGTTCCGTCTATATAATAACTTAATGCATCACGATATTCAATTTTGTTATTATTAGTAGTTTGTACATAAAATGATTTTTTGTCTTGCTTGAAATCTTTATTTTCACTTGTATAATAAATGCTTATTTTATTATCAATTATTGGTATATTACTAATTTCTTTTTCTTTTCTATCTACAAATGTAATTGATATCCATGTTTTTTTAAATATTTTGTGTAGAATTTCAGCCATGATAAAATCAGCATTTTGACAATCTATATTCAAATCAAAATTTATTAATAATTCTTTTAAATAATCAGGATCAATAAATTTTTCTATTTTTTTATTTTGATTTTGATGACGATTATTTTCTATTATTGTTTTTTTCTTCTTCCTTAGATATATTAATACCTGTCTTAATTTTTCTTTATTATTTTCATTATTTTTATCATTATTCATAAAATTATTTTTACTCAAGTCAATAGTTTTATCAATATAAAAGCTATACAAAAGATTTACAATAGCAACACTTAAAAAACAAGTACCTTTTATATTTGGATATGATAATGGATATCTTAAACTAAAATAATTTTCTTTGATTGAATTTTGGTTTCTTTGTGGTTGTTGTAGTTGTTGTGGTTTTAAAAAATTATTATTTAGTGGTGTTGGTGGTTTAGGTAATACTGGCGTTGGTGGTTTAGGTAATACTGGTGTTGGTGGTTTAGGTAATACTGGTGTTGGTGGTTTAGGTAATACTGGCGTTGGTGGTTTAGGTAATACTGGCGTTGGTGGTTTAGGTAATACTGGCGTTGGTGTTTTTGGTGATGTTTTTTGTGGTTTGAATGAGAATGGGGACTTATTGGGCGATGTTTGCGGTCTTTGTGATGCTTTTGTTGCTGTTTGTGGTCTAGGTAATACTGTTGGTGTTTTTGGTGATGTTTTTTGTGGTTTGAATGAGAATGAGGACTTATTGGGCGATGTTTGCGGTCTTTGTGATGCTTTTGTTGGTGTTTGTGGTCTATATGAAGTTTTTAACCCTTGTCTTTGTCTTTGTACAGTTTCTAATAGTGATGATTGAGGTTTTGAAGGTATCAATGGACCTAATGATGATGAAGGTATTAATGGACCTGATGATGGTAATTTAGAAAATATTGGTGTTCTTGGTGTTCCTGTTGTTCTTGGTGTTCCTGTTGTTCTTGGTGTTCCTATTGTTCTTGGTGTTCCTGTTGTTCTTGGTGTTCCTATTGTTCTTGGTGTTCCTGTTGTTCTTGGTGTTCCTGTTGTTCTTGGTGTTCCTGTTGTTCTTGGTGTTCCTGTTGTTCTTGGTGTTCCTGTTGTTCTTGGTATTGGTGTTGGTATTGGTGTTGGTGTTTCTGAACTCATGTATATTATATAATGTAATAAATAACTTTTTATCAAAATAAAATTTATAAATCATTTTTAGAAAATACAATTTTGATAAAATATTGATAAAATTAATAAATTTTGAATTTGTTTAATAAACAAATTATATAAGATCTTTTTGTTTTTATTATATACAATCATTTGTTTATGATTCTGTATCTTTTATAATAATCATGGATTCTCAAATAGAAATTGCTATTTGTTCAGAGAAATATGATGATCAAGAGAAAAAACCTCAGAATTTTCTTACAGCATTAGATCCTGAGTTGCATTTGAATCTTATTTTTTATGATCTTAATGCTTATGTTCCTGTTTTGGTAAATCCTTCTAAAAAGACAAACATATTTAATACGATAAAAGGTTATTTTCAACCTGAAAAAAGAGATGAAAACAAAAAACAAATATTATATAATGTTCATGGTGAAATAAATCCAGGAGAGATATTAGGATTAATGGGTCCATCTGGTTCTGGAAAAACAAGTTTACTTACTCTTTTGGGTCAGAGAGGATCTCCTAATGCAGAAATGACAGGTACTTTATTATATGGAAATAAACCTATTTCCAAATCTGTCAAAAAGCGGATAGGATTTGTATCACAAGATGATCTATTATATGGTGAACTCACTATATATGAAACATTTTTTTTCACAGCAATGTTACGTTTACCTCAAGATTGGTCATATGAAGTAAAAATTCAACGTGTAAATGATGTAATAGAAGCACTCAACCTAAAAAAATGCCAAAACACAATCATAGGAAATACAATGATGCGTGGTGTTTCAGGTGGTGAAAGAAAGCGTGTATCTATAGGTGTAGAATTATTGATAAACCCGTCTATTTTATTCATGGATGAACCTACTTCTGGTTTAGATTCTACGACAGCTCTGAAATTACTTGTCACAATGCAACAACTTGTACAAGGAGGGCGCACTATAATTACATCTATTCATCAACCTAGTAGTCGTCTATTTCAACAGATGACAAAACTTATATTGCTTGCTGAGGGTCATATGATTTATAATGGATATGTAAAAGATACGATGAATTGGTTGTCTAATTCTGGATCACCTGTTCCTGTAGGTGTGTCTGTTCCTGATCATATTTTGGATATAGCTTGTGGTGATTTAGAATTTTCACGTTCTATTTCTTATGCATTAGATGAAATAAATCCAAAAAATAAAGAAAGAGAAAATTACTCTAATAAAGATAAATCGACTACACAAGTATCAATTCGTGGTGCAAATTGGCCAAATCAGGTAAAATATTTGACTTTAAGATGTATAAAAACACGACGATTTGCGGCACTTTCTACACAACGCATATGTGAAATTGTTTTTATCGCTATTCTTGCCGGTCTTTTTTGGTTCCAAATTGGTCAAGAAACACCTCTAAATTCGAGAGGTATTGCTGATATTGGTGGATTACTTTTCTTTCAATCCTTATTTATTTCATTTAATGCTTTATTCCAAGCTCTATTGACTTTTCCGCCTGATTTTCAGATATTGATCAAAGAGAGACAGAGTAATATGTATGCTTTATCGGCGTATTATATAGCCAAAACATTGAGTGATTTCCCTATGGATAGCCTTGTTCCATCTTTATTTTGCTGGATCATTTATTTTATGGGTGGATTACGACTTGAAGCGGGAGCATTTTTTGCGAATTGGTTTGGTGTAATTTTGATGATGTTTGTAGCACAATCTCTTGGTCTACTTATTGGTGCAATTATTCAAAATTTCCGTACAGCATTATCTTTTACTACGGTTTCTGTTCTTACTATTATGCTTGTTGCAGGTTTTTATGTTCGAAATATTCCTATATGGATAAGATGGTTGCGTTATTTATCTTTTATCTTTTATGGATATAGTCTTATTCTCAAGATAGAATTTCGCAATCGATATTTGACTTGTCCATCTGATTCTACTCGTGATTGCTTGGTATCAGAAACGGACATTCTTGCGACTGATGTGGATGAACCTGTGACTTTACAAGCGGTAATGCTTATTGTATTTATGTTTGTCATGCGAGTATCTATTTATTACGTCCTCAAAATTAAGACGAGTTTTGATTTGAGACGCAAGTGGTATGGTCGTATTTTGAGTACACTTTGATTTTACAAAATAAAAAAAAGTAAAAAGAAAAAAGAAAAAAAGAAAAAATAAAATTTTGTACAATATAAAGAAAAAAAGATGATTTTATTTTTATTAAATATATATGATTGCTATTTCAAATGAAATCAACATTTCACTCAAAATCCCGTTTATATCAAAGTAATCCAAATGCTTACATGAAAAATAGATGGTATGCGGTAGCTTTATCTAAAGATGTAAAACCGTATCCGATAAATCAATATACCAAACCATATGGTACGCGTATATTAGGACGCGATGTAATTGTATTTAGAGATGAAAAAGGTATTCTTCAGTGTCTAGACGGTATATGTCCACATCGTGGAGCTCCTCTGAATATAGGTAAGGTGATTGAAAATAATATTACATGTCCTTATCATGGTTGGAATTTTGATGGTAATTCAGGAAAATTATGTAAAGTACCTTCTTGTTCTTCACAAATTCCTAAATGTATGATTCCTAAATATCCTTTGATAGAAAAAGGAGGATTTATTTGGTTATTTTTTGGTGATAAAAGTCCATTAAGAGTACCACCTGTACCATTTGTACCTGAATTAGAAGATTCTAAATGGAAAGCTGTATATGGTTCTTATACATTCAATGCTCCACACTCTGTTGTATTTGATAATGCTATAGATATGACACATATTCATTATTTACATGGTAATTCATTTGGTAATGAAAACAATCCTTTTATAAAATTTGATGATAAAATAGATGAAAATGATGACATGTTTACGACTTACTTCAAGATCAAAAATAAACCGGCAAACATATTTTTTGAATGGACAAAAACGGATTATGTAGATGTAAAAGCAACTGTATTTTTACCAAGTACTTCGTCTATTCAAATATTTTTAGGAGGAAATGTATCTATGATTACTTTTGTGAATACGACTCCTATAGATGATAAAAGATCTGTAAATTATTATGCATTAATTCGTAATTTTAGTCCTTGGTCAGGATTTGATAATTGGGCGGAAAATGCAATGCATAAGATATTCAAAGAAGATCAAGCTATGGTAGAACTTCTAAAACCTGAAAAATCATCATCTCCAGAAATTTCTTTGTCTTCTGTAGATAAACCTCAACTTATTTTACGAAAAAAAAGAATAAATGCAGATATATATGATAATGTATTTGTAGATCCTTCTGAAACAGATCGATTTATGGGTAAACTCTTTGTCGAATAAATACGTGAAAATTACGAGTGGAATGGATGTCAGTTTTTCAAAATGAAATGTTAAATTTTTTATGAGTTTTATGAGTTTTATTTTTTACTATTTTTTTATAAAATTGTTTTTTTAGAATCAGAATAAGGAAACAACATATAATATAAGAGAGACTCATTATCATCGATAAAAAATGCTTCCCATCGATATTGTGAGAATTATAATAGAAAAAACTCTGCATCAAATTTGTCCTATTTATACGAAAAAAGATGCTTGGGATGATATAGATTCTCTCTTATCATCTTTAAATTTGACTTATAAAGAGATAGAAATATCACCTTATCAATCAAAAAATGAAAAACATTTTCCACATGATTGTTCTTACTATTTTGAGAAATCATGTTTTCAAATATTTGGGATGTATTACCCTGAAATAAATGACATAATAAAGAACACAAAAGTATCAAAAAAAGGTGATCCACTTTACTATTTATTTCCTGAACCACAAACATTACTTCACGGAAGAACATTAAGATCTTATATTTTACATATTTTCAAAGATGATGTTGTCAATTGGGTTGTATTTTATGTAAATAAACAAAATGAACTATTTTGGGAAAATACAGAAATATCATGTTCTTTTGATATGAAAAAGTATCATGATATATCCTATGTACCTTATTGGTTTATAGAAGCATTTTTTCCTTTGAATGAATTATATGTCCCTTGGCAAAATTTTGTCATTCTTTACTCTTCTATAATGTCACTTTTTATGACTTTTAGTTCAACAATAGATGAGGAAAGTCTGATACCAGAAACTCTTATAGATTTTGATGAAACTTATAAAGAAAATAAAAACTTTTATAAAGAAAAAATTGTACAATTTCTCAAAAAAAATCATAAAAGATGGACAGAAGGTTTGGATATCAATGTGTTTTTAGATTTTGATGCAAATAAAATTATTGATGAATTTATGATAATTTTAGATAAAGATGATAAAATATCCAAAAAGTATTTAATCGATGAAATAAAAGATATATTTTGTGATAATGATGATATTTTATATCCAGATAGAATGTGGGGTAAACGATGCAAAATAAGAAAGAAAAAAATGCGGTTTGAAAAAAGTGAAAGATTACGCATTTCAAATTTAGGATTAGTTCTTATAGAATATATCCAAAGACATGATTTATCTTATGATAAAAACATCATAGAAAGATCAAAAATTATAGTCAATGTCATCGATCCAATTATAAATTTTTCTTGGATAGCTCCACATTTAATCCCTAAATATATAGATTATATTATACAAGGAAAAGAAGGAGAGAATTTGAATGTAATTGATTATCAAAATCTGTATGAGAATCCTATTTATGATGATTTTATAAATGAACTTTTTGATATACATAATATGTATGATGCATTAAAACAAAAAATTTATGCATTTGATCTACAAAGTCATCCCCATATTTCTTCACTTTTAGGACATTATGAGCGTTCTATGACACCACAATATTATGATTGGGTTGGATTTCATGAAAAAGTAAAGAATTTAATAAATGAAAAGAGATATGCACTTACATGTTCATTTTATGATTTGAAGTATAGTCATTTTGATCCCCTTCTGAAATTTGCGATAGATATTACAGATATGAAAAGTGGAATAAACTCCTTTACTATTCAAGAAATGCAACGTATTTTAGGAAAAAATCAAATGTATTATAATTTTGGTTTCAAAGAAGAGGATCTCTCGAATATAAGACAAATGTTTGATCGATATATTCTCTTACAAAATGCATTACAAAATTATGATTTAGAAATTCCGAGAGATTCTAAAGTATGTGCCAATTTTGTAGTATTTGGTTCATATAAAGGTCCTTTTCATCCATTGGATATAAGTCCGCTAGAAAAAGTTGTGGATATAATGAGAGAAATGTCATTTTTTTGTAAGAGAACAAATTATTTACAAAAAAGGAAATTATTACCTTCTGAAAGATCAAAAATGGTTGTAGTACACGAGATACTAAAATCAATAGAAATTTTTTCATCAATATATCCCAAAATGCCATTTTTTAGTTCTAATATTGTAGATGAATTTCCTACACGTATTAAACTCGTCATGCTAAATGATAGATATAGTTTATTAAAGGCATATGAAGAATGGCAAAGGATTCAAATGATAAAATGAATATTATGTATTATTAAATAAATCAGAATAATTAATATTTAATGAGTATCAATAATAAAGAATTATTTGATGATAAAGATGTTTCTAAAAATGTACAAAATGTAGATTTTGGATTTCATATTCCCGAACATTATATTCGTTTATATGCAAGTGAATTTCGTTCAGTGACTAGTTTATCTTCTTTATCTTTAAGCATTATTGCTGCTGCTACTTTTTTTAAGAAAGGAGAGAATAAATTTTTGGCTACAATGATTCAAATTATAGGTATATTGTTTCTTATTTTCACATTAACACATGGTATTCGTGTAAACAATTATTTTAAGATATATTTAGCAGAATTAAGTACAATAGATGGAATTTCACCTTTTTATCAAAGACGTATTAAAGAGTGGTATGCTTGGACACAGCATTTAGATATTTATTTCATATTTATAATTACAATTACAACAGCTTATGTTTTTCATCAGCTTTTGCTTTTTTATAAACGGAATGAGAAGGATATAATGAAAAAAGCAAAAAAACTCTTTTCCTCAAAGAAAAAATAATTCATTATGAAGTTCACTATGAAGTCTGTTGCGGTCATTTCACTAGTGATAAATTTTTAATTTTGTCTATTTTTTGAGTATCACAAATCATATAGTGATCAAATATTTTATCATGACGACAAACAGGACAAGATATTTTATGATAATATTGAAAATGATGTAAAATATTGTGAATAGCTCCTTTATTTTCTCGTAAAATATTTTTTGTGAGACTATGAAGACAATCGATACAAGTAATATGACCACAATCTAAAATGATAAATTGATCATAATGATCTTCCAGACATATTGGGCATGTTTCCAAATCATTCCGCGTCAATATTTGTAAATATGAAAAAGCCATTTTATTCGTGAGAAAAGCATATTTTTCCTTCGCAACATTATACCAATATCTAAAAAGACCATCTAATTTTGCCTTTTTATCGATTTTCTTACAAATTTTTTGTAATGCTTTTCGATTCAATAGAATATAATCGATCATATTTTGTGGTGAATATGTTTTCCCATAAATATATGAAGGTAAAGGAAAAGATAATGTTGTAAGAGAAGGAAATGATGTACACGTATTGTCAGGTGAATCATGGCCTATTCTTTTTGAATCATAATTTGCACAAATCTTTTTCCAATGATAAATACAAAATGTATTGATTTTTTTTGTTTCACGTTTGATATCTTTTAAAAATTCATCAGAATATTTTACAGCTCTTTTTTTCCATAATTTATAATTGAAACAATATCTTTTCAAATCTTGAGGTAATGAATTCACTTTTTCTTTCCATTCTCTTCCAAATTTCATTCTGCATTTCTTTTCATTTAGAACTTTATCACCCAAAAATATCAATTTTTTCTTATATAGTATAATTTTTATTAAAAAAACTAAATAATAATAAAACTAAATAATAATAAAAACAACAAATAATGTATTCATTCACATACATGCTTTTAGAAATGCTTAATAAAAAACGCACCTCAGAAAAAAACAAAGAAATAAAACAGGTTGAATCAATCCATATCCCTAAAAAATAATTATCTCAATTTCTTCCATTTCTTAATTTATCTTCAACACTTTTTTATCTTCTGGTCGTAAACAAATACAACCACTAGAACATGTAAGCATATTATTGTCATGACAACAATCAGGAGAACACACATGATCTAAAAAGGTAGGAAGACGGTTTTCAAAAATATGACGATAAGCATCTTCTTCTTCTCTCTCATTTTGTTCTATAGCAGTCATATTATGTATCGGTGCACGTGTTGCATGTTCTGTAAATTTTTCTTTAAATGAAGTTGTAATATGGCCAATCACAATAGAAACAATTAAAATAAATAAAGCAACAGATATGGCTTGCCAAAAGCTATCTTTTTCACTATTTGTTTTTGCCATTTATAATAAAATTGTTTTTTTACCTTTTTTATTATAAACATCGATTATAATTTTCTGAAATCATGGAAAAAAAACAAATGAATCAAATTGATAATGGACGTAAATTACCTTCACATTTAGAAAACCCTGTAGATAATATTTGTGTAGAACTTTTTTCATTCTTGAGCCCATTTTTCTATCGAATGCATTTCACTGCAAACGGTCTCACATATTTGTCCGCATTTTTTATGTTTTTATCATTATATTTTCTTTACAAAAATCATTTCATTTTATCTGCCATTTTATATGCTATAGGATATGCATTTGATTGTGGAGATGGATATTATGCGCGTAGATATGGTTCTGTTTCTAATTATGGTGATAAATTAGATCATTATAAAGATGTCATTGTGTATATAAGTTTGGTGATTATAATAATATTTCATCCAAAAATCTCTTTAGGAAGTAAAGTCTTCTTTATTCTTTTTTCCATTCTTTTGGGAATATTTATCTTTATTTATATGGGTTGTCAAGAAATATATTATGATCATTATAAAAAAAATAATAATGATAATGATAATGATATATCTAAAGGATCTCATTTCTTACATTATTTCCGTAAAACATGTAAAATGGATCCTGAAAAATATCTTTATTATATGAGATGGTTGGGTTTAGGATCATATACACTCTTTGTAATACTATTTTTATTATATCAAAGTATGATAAATATAAAAATGACAAAAATGTCTATAAAATCGAAAAGATAAAAAACTAATAAATGATTTTAATCATAAAATCACATATAAAGAAATATATATAAGAAAAAAATCTAAAAGTATCTCAAAAAGAAATAATTAAAAAATATTATGAATATTGTTTCTGTCAAAAATAAACTTCATTTTGTTGCATTAGAAAAAACAATAAGAAAACGTATAAATAAAACAAATGATATTGTAGAAAAACCAATTATTAATCGTAATCAATTACTAGGATTTCCTTACTCTTTTTATCAAGATCAATTTCGAAAAGACAATAATAGTACAAAAATACAAACAAATAGTAAAGCTTATAAAAAAAATGGAAAAATCGATGAAGAAGCAGTTCAAAATCATGTCCATTTTGCTTTAGCATTTCATCAAAAAGAATTAGCTGAACAAGTAATTAATAAATTAGATGCAGAAAACCCATTGAATCATGCGCAAATTTTACCACTTATTCATTATGATACATATGATGTTGTGTCAAATGAATTTGTTCGTCATGAACCTCAAAGTGAAGAATATATTGATAAAAATGGGAAAAGCATTATTTTATGTGAACCTGATCGTATCTTGATTCTGGAAAAAAAAGAAAGTATTGTTTTAGACGAAAAAAAAAGCAAAATACAAACGAGGACCAAAGATAATAAAATGATAATTCCTTTATCCAGAGAGAAAAGAAATAAAAATAAACGATCGCAAAGACAATTATTTAGTTCTTGGGAAGCGTATGATGCAATGTTCGAAGATAATATGAAAAATAATGGTGAATTAAGTGGTGAAGAAAGTGATAATGAAGAATATGATGAACTGAATCAAAAGTTTAATAATGTATTTCCGTTTTTAGATAAAATGAGTCCTTATAGGATTCAATCTTCACAACAAAAAAAGAAAAATCAAGTCATTCAAACGACACGATCTTTTCAAAGCAAAACTACATCAAATATTCAATTTTATACATTAGATATAATAGATGCTTTAGATTTTGTATTGATGAATAATTTAGGTTTATCTTTGGTAAAACAAATAGATATAGAAGAAAAAAAATTTATTCATTTGAATGTGGATTTGATTCATCCATGTCATGAACAAAATATTATCAAAAATAGTTTAGAAATGCTTTATCAAAAATAAAAAATTAAAAAATTAAAGAATTAAAGAATTAAAGAATTAAAGAATCGCAAAATATTTATGTTTCTGTGATCATTTCATCAAATTCCTTATATATACGTTTTTGACATAAAAGATAATTTGGATTGGTGTTGGCTTCGCGGAACGATTTTTGTATACGACAAGCTGCTTTGTGAAGAGTATAAAACTCGAAGATGTCCTGATCAGAACATAAAATGTTGGGATTGCTACTCAAATTACACCAATTCCATGGTTTTTCCGGGTTTTTTTGCACAATGTCCCATGTGATATTTGGATTGATACTCAAATTAAACCAATCCCATGGTTTATCATGATTTTGTTGTATGATGTCCCATGTGATGTTTGGATTTAAACTAAAAAACGACCAATCCCATGGTTTATCATGATTTTGTTGGACGATATCCCATGTGATGTTTGGATTGAAACTCAAACACGTCCAATCCCATGGGTTGTCAAGGTTTTGTTGTATGATGTCCCATGTGATGTTTGGATTGCAACTCAAATAAGACCAATCCCATGGTTTACCAGGGTGTTTTTGCACAAAATCCCAGGTGATGTTTCGATTGGAACTCAGATAAGACCAATTCCATACTTTATCCATGTTTTGATGCACGAAATCCCATGTGATGTTTGGATTGAAACTCAAATAGGACCAATCCCAGGGTTTATCAGGGTGTTTTTGAACGATATCCCATGTGATATTCGGATTGCTACTCAAATACAACCAATTCCAGGGTTTATCGAGATTTTTTTGGACGATATCCCATGTGATGTTCGGGTTGCGACTCAAAAGATCCCAATTCCATGGTTTGTCAAGGTTTTGTTGGACAATGTCCCATGTGATGTTTGGGTTGCGACTTAAATACAACCAATCCCATGGTTTGTCAAGGTTTTGTTGGACGAAATCCCACGTGATGTTTGGAACGCTACTCAAATTACACCAATTCCAGGGTTTATCGAGATTTTGTTGGACAATATCCTTTGTGATGTTTGGATTGAAACTCAAAAGATTCCAATTCCATGATTTATTGGGGTTTTGTTGGATGATGTCCCATGTGATGTTCGGGTTACTACTCAAAACTTTCCAATTCCATGGTTTATTGGGGTTTTGTTCAATGATATCCCATGTGATGTTCGGATTTTCACTCAAAGAACACCAATTCCATGGTTTATCTATATAATTCTTTATTCTTTCTGATACAATAATTGTCTTCACATCAGACCTGATTACCATTTTACCGCTTGTTTTGGTATATATTGAAAGATCTTTATATACTATTTTAGTTTATTATTATATTCAAATAAAAATGAAAAAAAATTAAAAAAAAATGAATTACAAAATATTTATGTTTATGTGATCATTTCATCGAATTCCCTATATATGCGTTTTTGACATAAAAGATAATTTGGATTTGAATTGGCTTCGCTAAACGACTTTTGTATATGACAAGCCGATTTGTGTCTAATATAAAACTCGAGGATGTCCTGATCAGAACATAAAATGTTGGGATTGCTACTCAAATAGGACCAATCCCATGGTTTATCCATGTTTTGTTGCACGATTTTCCATGTGATGTTTTTATTGCGACTTATAGAGAACCAATCCCATGGTTTACCAGGGTTTTGTCGTACGAATAAAAATGAAAAAAATGAATTACAAAATATTTATGTTTTTATATTTTTGCGATCATTTCATCAAATTCTCTAATATGATGATTTGTCAAATCAAAACCATTTAGATAAATTTGTACATCAAATGGAATTGTATTTTCTTGTAAAGGATATAAAAACCGAACAACTTTGTATGTTTGATCACCTTTCTTGATAATATTTTCATTCTTTGACATACACTTAGTATTATGAAGTATACGTTTTTTAGATTTAGGTGGAGTATTTGGTGTTTGTGACTGTGTTTGTTCAATATCATTTGAAAAATTCTTCGTATAATTACTTGATTTCTTATTTAGTTTTGTTTTAGAATCATCATCAAATATATTGTAAAATGCCGTATTAATTGATGGTAAACTTTCAAGAAGTTGTGAATTACTTCTTTGAAATGATGCTTCTTGAAATGGTGATCTCTGAATAGAAGTCATGTTTGTAAATTAGTCAATGATATGTTTTGTATGTTTTATATATTTTATTGTTTGTAAAAATGAATAATAAATGTTTTCAAATTTTTCGATTTTGTCATTTTTACAAACAATAATAAAAAAGTAAAAAGATAAAAAGATAAAAAGATAAAAAGATAAAAAGTGAAAAATAAGAAAAATAAGAAAAATTGATTTCAAAATCATAATAATTTATTTTTAAGACATTTTAAGCATACATACATATTTTTCTTTAAGACTACTGCAAACAACTAAAACAACTATGCAAGTTCAGACCTTTCAACCGTCTCGCCAACCTACACAGCCTACAAAACAGGAGATGGATAAGATTTTCGATCTTGCCAATATAAATCTCCCAACTTGCTTTGAGTGGGTTATTAAGTGTTGGATTCAGGCTGCAATGAGTGCAGTAACGCGTTACTCTCCTATTGTCGTTTTTGCATACTTGGGACTTATTAGGAGGCACCTTGAAGACGATCTTCTAGAGACTGATATGACATATGACGAGAAAGAGCACTATTTGAAGGAAGTCAAGCGTATCCAGTCATGTATCATTGATGAGATGAAGTGCAAGGCTTAATAATGTATTAATGTTTGATCTATGTCTTGTTTTACTAGTGACAAACTTCTAAACTGAAATTTTTGATCGTACATCATTTTTTCTCTTTTTTTTATTTTGATTTATCTTATATAGTATTTCTTGTAGATAAAATCATGAATCAAAACAAATGGATTTGACAATATTTTCTAAAAAGATTTGTAAATCTTCTTCTTTGATGTATCCTGAGTTTGAACAAAGTTTATCTAATATTTCGAGGAAAATAAGCTCCAAAATGTCAGCCACCTTATTCACATAAATATCATTTCCAAAAGAACGCATTTGCCTCTCAAATGTTCGTCTTATTTCATCGACCTTTCCTTTTAAAATGACACAAGAAATTCTTCCAGAATCATCTTTCCAATCTTCAAAACGATCTGTTATAGAAAATGATTCACTTGCTCTAATAAATCGTTCTTTTTGTACACAAAGTTCACGTTTGCTTATATTAAAAAGTTGAGCACATAAACGGAATATTTCTCTTATTTCAGAATTTTCAGGTTTTACTTTAATACCAATTTCTACAACATCAGGATCTGTTCTAGAAGATGTATTTTTACTTTCTTTAGAAAATTCTTTTTTCTTTTCAGCTAAAGATGCTTCCAATTTTCTAATTTCTTGCTTAAGTTCATGTATTTGTTCTTTATCTTGTTGATTTCTAGATCGCACTTGTTCTTCATCTTTATCTTTTGTATCTTTATGACGTAACCATATAAAGAAAGCTGATAAAAGACCTATAGAAAGAATACTAATAAGTAAAACTCTCATCCAAATCCATGTTTTATGTTGTGTTTTAACTAAACATTGTTGATCATATATAAACATAAAAACAAAAATCAACCAAACAATAAATGGAATGATTTGATACAATGTAAAATGCATTGAAATTAAATAAGAATATGCACCTGATATAATAAGTAAAATCACACCTAATAAATAAGTAGATGCATTACTATAAGATGGTGAATAACTATTAGACATAATACTTGTATTAGAATTCGTATAAGGAGGAATCATAGTTTTCTGCGTATTTGAAGTATTATTTGGTATAAAACTGTTATTTGGTCTAGTATTAGACATATTATTTGCATAAGAATTATTAAAATATTTACGTACTGAATTCGTTGCATTTATGTTATTTGTAGAATTCATACTATTTACTGGACGTATTTGATTCATATTCGAATTAGAATTCATAGGATTCATAGGATTCATATTTTGTGATGTATTATATTTACTTGCATTATTCTTTACATTATAATTATTTAATGTATTAGCATTTGTATTAGCATTTGTATTAGCATTTGTATTAGCATTTGTATTAGCATTTGTAATAGTATTTGTATTAAATCGTTTTGTTTGATTGGGATATTGATTACTTTTGGTCGATGAATTCATATTATTGGTTGTATTACTATTATTACTATTATTAGTATTATTTTTTTGTGATAAAAAATCATTTGATTGATTTGATTGATTTGATTGTTTTTGACTAAAGTTATTGTTATTTTTATTATAATTATAATCATTATTTACATCTGTTTCATAATTATTTTCCATATTTTGTTCAATATTTTGTTCCATGTTTTCTTCTATGTCTTCATCATTTTCATTTTCATTTTCATTTTCATTTTGATTTTGATTTTCTTTTAGATTTTCTTGATCATTTTCTTGTAAATCTTCTTGTAAATCTTCTTGTTCATTTTCTTCTAAGTCTTCTTGAATATTTTCCAATTCATTTGTTTTTCCTTCAAAATCATTAAATTCATTTGTTTTTTCTTCAAAATCATTAAATTCATTTGTTTTTTCTTCAAAATCATCATTATTATTTTTTCTTGATGATGCATTATACATACTATTTTGAGGAGTAGTTTTTTGGGATGGTTTTTGGGATTTAGATCCTTGTGTTTTTTTACTTTGTGACTTTGAATTTTGAGATTTAGATTTGTGTATTGTTCTAGTTCCTTGTGATTGTTGTGATTGTGATGATTTTGGCGTCTTAAACGATTTTGATTGTGTTTTAGGTTCTGATTTAGTTTTATTCGACAAAGAATGTTTTTGGGAAGGTAAAGATAATGAATTTTCAATTTTATTACTTTTGCTTTGATTGCTTTGATTGCTCTGATTGTTTTGACTTGTACTGACACTTTTACTACTACTTTTATTTGTATTTTTTAATGAATTATTTGGTGTTTTGCTATTTATTCTTTGTGAATTGGTAATATTTACATTATTACTATTAGCATTAACATTGTTTCTACTGGTTTTTATGTTTTGGATGTTTTTACTATTAATATTACGTAATAAACTGGGTGTTTTTTGCTTATTCATACTGTTATTTAGTGAATTATTCGGAGTTTTTATAGGTGAAGGTGATTCTATCCTTTTACTCTTAAGACTTGGTATATCATTTTGATCCTTTTTTGTTTTGGAACTCATTTTGTATTTTATTTACAAAATAAAAAGTATTATTGTCTTTTGTTTTATTTGTTTTATTTGTTTTATTTTGTAATAAAAAATACTATATAAAAGAAAAACTATATAAATATAATTATTTGATATACATGCAAAAAATACACAATGAATATAGATCGATACCAAAAAAAATATTTATATACGATAGAACAATTAGTCAATTTTAACATAAATGTCCCAGAAATTCAAAGAAGCGCTGATGATGATCGTATAAATGAAATTATAGAATTTCAATGTCATCATTATGCAAAGTATAAATCCTTTTGTTTTATAGGTGAACTTACTATTTATTCCACCGCTTCATCCAATCCTTCAACAAGTAAAATATGTACTGATTCATGGTTTATAATCGATGGAATGCATCGTTATCTTGCAATGAAAAGTCCTAAAATATATGAATTAGAACCGACTTATAAGATTTGTATTAATATTATTCAAGGAATCGATGGACTTACAATGGAAGAAGCATTTCTTATTATCAATAAAGCACGTCCTGTTCCTGATTATGTTATTCGAACAACACTTCAAAAATCTAAAGGAACACTACTAAAAGACCTAAAACCTATATTATCAAAAGAATATAAAGCATATCTTACAAAATCTGAAAATCCTAGAGCTCCTAATTTCAATTTGGATACATTTTTGTCATTTCTTGTTAAATCTCCCCTTTTGGATGAGTTTCCTTCTTTAGATTTATTATTAGGATATATCAAATATGCTAATATACTCCTTGGAAGCGAAGAAAATTGTTCACGTAAAATTAAATCTAGTATTCTTGCTAAATGTGAAAAAGCTAACATAAGTCAAATGTTATATTTTTCAGCAGATCCTCATTATGATTGGATGTATAATAAAGAATGGATTCGTAATTATTTATATGAAAAACAGAAACCTATTTTTACAAATACTTTTCAAAGTAGCAAACTAAGTGAAAAAGAAATCACAAATTTTGCAAATAATAATGGTCAAAATGGTGATCAAGAGAAAAAAACCGCAAATGATACAAATCAATCAAAAGGAAAAGTAGAAAAAGAATACACTGGAAAAATCAGCAAAAAGAGAGCAACTATTCCTAAAGTTGTGCGTAAAAAATTATGGTTTATCTTTTATGGAAAAGATTTTGAAGGATTATGTAAATGTTGTGAAATGAATACAATATCAATGGATAATTTTGATGCAGGTCATATTGTTTCACATAAAGATGGTGGATCTGATATGATTGGAAATTTGGTACCTATTTGTCGTCCTTGTAATTTGAGTATGGGAACAGAACATATGAACGATTTTTGTAAAAAAATAAATCCAAATGCAAAAAAAGTGAGTGAATGGGTCAAACATTCTGAAAAATCATTAAATGACCAATTTTCTCCTTTTGATCCAAAAAAAGAAACATTATACAATCCACATGATCAAGCAAACATATCTATTCGATAATTTCATTATTCATTTCTTTAAATTCTCTTTCTAATCTTTTTTTACAAAAGTGATGTTCTGGATCAAAAACACATTCTTCTGCTTTACGAACTATTTTTTTTATGAGTGAGAATTGGTAAAAACATTGAGCTAATTCATCATCACTTATCTTTAAACGAGATAAAACGATGGACATTATAGCATAATCACTATCCCATGTATTCACTCGTATATTTCCATAATATTTAGATGAGAATATATTTAAAAATTTTGTCAAAGTCAGGTGAGGATATCCTTTGATAAAAGGTTCATTTGTCGCAAAATGTATATTCCATTCTATCACAGATAATAACTTTTGAATATCCCATTCTTTGTGAGACAACCGAAAAACTTCATTCCAATTGATATATTGAGCAATCAAACTCTGAAATTCATAATCGATATAACAACGATCATCTTGTAGAAAATAGGATAAAATTTGTTGATCGGACATATTATTTATTTTTTCCAACATTTCTATTCTTTCTCTTTCATATGCTTCATCTTCACCTATCAATGGACTGTAATAAATAAGATTTTGAACGTATTTAGCATTCCAAAAACCTTTTTGAACTTTTTTTAAATTTATTAAAAGATTTGATTTATCTTTTTTATCTCTAGATAAGCGTGGTTTTCTTTTAGATATCTCACTTATCATTTCATTTATCATTTCTACAGAAATTGTGGTATTATAATGCATTTCTTCCCAACACCAACTATTCCAATGTAAATGTTTTTTTATAAATTCCCATGGAATCTCATGCGTAATACGTCTCCAATTAATATTATTAGATAAAATGATTGGATTTGGATATATATCATGTTTTACAAAATAATTCATGATATCAATATTACACCAATTTTTTTGTATATATTCTGAAATTTTGTCATGATAATAAAAGACATCATAATTATTTAATTTAGGTATTTTTTCATTCTTTTCTAAATCGAAAAAAGTTTCTAAAGGTAAATCATCACGAAATACAATTGATTCAAATTCCCAAGGAAGATGTTTGTTCTGAAGGATATCATTTACAGATATGTTTTTGTTTTTTATTAATTCACTCCAATTCCATTCTTTAGACTGATTTTTTATAATTATATTAATGGTAATAGATGGATGTTTGCTCAATGCATCAAAATCCCATGCTTTATCGATATATTTTTCAATAAATTCTGTAGAAACAAATTTATTGGAAGAAATTAGATTGAAATATTTGGGTAAATCTATAAAATCTTCATGATACAATACAGGATAAAGGGTATGATTCATTTTTTCTACCAAAGTTTTTTTGTAATTGTCTTTCAAAAAGCATAAGATATCAAAATTATGGTATAATTCGATTTTACCTGTTTGTTTGTGTTTGTTTGATTCCCAATTATATTCCATTTTTTGTTTATATGATGCATAAAAGTCTGTCCATTTACAAGTCATAAAATCATCAAAATTTTTTATATTGTATAAAGATTGACAACATTTGATCATATTAATTTTTGTCTTATCTGCTATAATCTTTTCAGTTTAATTATCATAATCATACAGTTTAATTCAATTTTTTTTATATATATGATAATATTTTAGTTTTACAATTGTAGCATTTTATCATGGAAAGAAAAAATGGTTTAATATTTTGATTATTTTGATTTTGAGCATTCATTTTTATATTGAATCAAATGATTATTAGAAATTTGAAACAGCATTTTGTACAACATTTCACAAGAATATTATTTTACAATTTTGAAGCCATTCTTTTTTTGAGGATATTTTTTCTGTATTGCATCTTTATCGATAATCCCAATCTTTTCAAACATATCTAATACAAGATTGTACTTTACCTTTTTGTCACGTTCATCTTTGTACATCACATCAGGTCCTTTATTTATTTCTAATACTTTCACTTTCAATGCATTATCTGGAGCTATATCACATCCCATAAGCGTAAATTTAATTCCAGGTAAATTTCGATTTAAAGAAAACAGATTGTTAGAATAAGCTTCTTTTATATGTGAGAAAGATTCATAAATATTCTTCATCAAATAATTATAATCATCAAACCCTATATACTTTTCTAATTCATCAAAAGTCATAGGATTTTCATCATACACTTTTCTATCTATATATCCAGTAGTAATTATCTTTTGAGAATCATTAGATAATGGATCATATTTTTCAGGGGTATAATAAATAAATCCATTATTATAAATATACCATTTAATGAGATCATTATCTATTGTAATCAATAAATAAACACGCATATTGATTTTTCTTTCTGATATCAAATATGGATCCCTCAAAATTTTCTGACATATAATATACGATTTATCTTTTTCATTTGTTTTCATAATATCCATCAAAGAATCTGACAAAATTAAACCTTCCTGTCGTTGAATATTTTTTTTGAGAATATATAATGTGTCTTTAGAATATTCTCTTATTAAACGATGTAAATCATCTTTATGACTAAAAACATAAGTTTTAGGAATAACATCTTTAGAAAATTTATTCATTATATGTGCAAAAATACTTTTACTTGCTAGTAAATCAATTCCTTTAATAGCATTTATATAATGAACATTCTGTGATAATTTTAAAGTTTCCAAAGTATTTTCTACAAAATTTACTGTCTCAAACATTATACAATTTGCTTTATAAAATGAAGAAAATTTGAAATAAATGGGAAAATGATGCATTATTTCTGTCATCACATGCGAAAGTTGTAAAGATGATGCATTTGTATTTAATGAATCATCTATTCTATAAATATGAATTGGAATTTTACTCTTTTTTTCTTTTTTCTCATTTCTAAAATCGATTTTACTATTCATATTCATATTTATATGTTTTTCATCATTTTTGTGGAAATGAAATAAGATAAGTAAAATACTAATTATTGTGAAGCTAAGAAATAAAGTATTTAATTTAATTTTCTTTATTTTATCTACAAAATAATACATACTCGACAAAAAACAAAAATTATCATATACATATCTTGAAGGATTTATTTTTAAAAAATAATCCATTCTATCGAAACAAAATTCATTGTAAAATGTAAAGTATTGTTTTATAAGTATAATGCAAAAGAATATAGAACTTCCATTATCCCCACCTAATATCGATGGAACATGTTCTTTCAATTCATCAATCACCAACTTATTTTATAGTGATTATCTAAGTAGAATTTTAGCATTAGATATAGCTCATTTTACAAAAAACTTGAAACTAAAATCGAATATATATGATTCTTCTATTATTAATTTATTACGTTTGATATTTATTCATTATAAAAAACATGCATCGAGTGAATATAATTTTGTCAAAAATAAAAATGCACAAAGATTTGTAAACCCTTTATTTTCGATTCATTTATTAAAGAAATTAAACGTTTTTGACGATGTTTGCTATATGTATAATACAAATGTGATGATTCTACTTTTTACCCATATATTCAATAAAAAATGGATAAAATTTGATTCGAAGTCATTATTAGAAAAAACGAATACCAATTCAAATGTACAAAAGTTCAAAAATACAAACTTAATATTTCATTTTCTTACTCATCATAATTACAAAGAAAATTTCAATGCAGAAATATTTTATACTCTATACACAAATAAAAAAAGAGTACATGATTCTCTTTCTGAGTTTATAGAATATATAAATGGAAGAAAAACACTATTTTCCCATTTTTTTATGTCTAAAAATAAAGATGTATATGATGATTACGACGTTGTAATCATAAAAATAAAAAAAGAAGAAATACATCATTTCAAACATATTTATAATGTTCTTAGTTTACATTATGCACTCGATTCATGTCATATTCATTTAAGAGATAAAAATGAATCTACAGGTCATGTCATTTCAGGTATTACTTACAAAGGAAAATATTTTATTGTCGAAAATCAAATCTATAATTTTCGTTTGTATGAATCTCTTTCAAGAAAAATACTTTTTAATGATAAAATAGGATGCGTTCTTATAGAAGAAAATTGGAAAGATTTTTTCATAAATTGTAGGAAAATGAATAATGATGATCATATTCTTTGTAAAAAAAATACAAATTATGAAAATATTTCCAAATCAATACATAATAGTAATAGTAAACAATATCAAAAAGAAAGACATGAATTTCTTAAGAATCTTTGCCATATAAATTTTGAATATAATTACCAAAATAATACAAATAGAAAATGTATGCAAGATGTGACATTTTATTTCGTAAGTAAAAAAAGTTTGAGTAAATCAACTTCTAAAGATAATTTGACAATATCATCACGAGTATTGAAGGACAGATTGGAAAGGTATAGTCATTTTCAACAACCCATATTTATAGAAATCAAAAAATTAGAAGAGAATTATTCTTGATATGCATCAAATGGATTCACCCCTTCTATATTTTTAACGGGAAGTTGTATATTTGTTCCCATATCCCATTGATTAGCAAGTTTGTCTCTTAAACAATATATTTTGAGTAATCCTTTTTCGGTTAAGTCACTAAAATGAGCATCGATTTGTTGTTCTATTTTTTTCTGATCGATAAGATGTAAAATCTTTTTAGCAGATGATTTTTTGACAATATATGCATGCATTAAAAAATATCTATCAACATCATAGTAACTTGAATATTTTCCACAAACAAAACAAACACAACCTAAAAGAAGAATATCCCAATCTTTTGGTACAGTATTAACAATATTATTGATTTCTTCCATTAAATTTAAAGATGATAATTTAACATCATCTTCAAAAATAAGACCATAATCTTCATCTTGTTGAGAAATTCTTTTATAAACTTCTTTATGTGATAAATAGCAACCTACAGCACCTCTTGTTAATTCATGATGATGTAAACGATAACCTTTACTTTCAGCTTCAATCATTCTTTTATAAGCTGTTTCACTAACTATTGGAGTTAAATCAATTTTACGACCATCAATAGCTTCTACTCTTTCAAAAGGAATTAATGATAAATCAGATGCAATATAAGATTCTTCAAATCGTTTTAATCTATCTATACTATTTTTCATATTTATCAAATAAACTTTCATGTTATTTGCATTAAATATAATACCATGTTTTTGTTGAAATCTTACTTCATGTAAAGGTTCATAATCACTAAAGGATTCTTTAATGCTACTTTCTGGATCAATTACATTTTTTTTATTTGTATAATCAATTATTTTACTCTCATTTTTAGCATCATAAACTGTACTTATTTTACGATGAGTTGTATTATTAAATGGTTTGTTTGTAATTTGTGAAACATCTCCGTCATGATGTTTTTTATTTAATTCTATCCATTCGTGTTCGCGGTTTGTTAGCTCGATGTATTCTTTTTGTTCATCATCCTCATTTTGATGATATTTTTTATTATTCGTTTCTTTTGAAAAAATTATAGGGAAATTATTATTTATCTCCATACCTGGAATATGATTTTTATTTAAATCAGTTAAAGCTTCTTCATTTTGTTTTTTTAATAAAAAATCTGCATATTGATATTTATCATTTAAATATACTTCCATGCAAGGTAATTCTCCATTTGTTTTTCGTTGTGTTGTTATGTTAAAATCACGATCATTTCCATCAAAATAATTGGCCATTTCTTCTTTATTCTTTTTATTTTTGTTATTTTTGTGTATATCTATGGTACTATGATGACCAAAAATTTCATTAGTTTTATTTTCAATACTATTTGGATTTGCTTGAGAAACTAACAATTGTTTCTCTTTTTTATTACCTTTTATTCTTCTGAAATATACAAACATTATGAATGAAAGAAAAAGTAAAATTATAATGATAATGCTCAAAATGAAATAAAGCAAAAACATAGATTTTTATAATTCATTCAGATATTAATGTTTTTTGTTTTTGTAAAAATTTTCTTATTTTTTCTATCTTATGGTAAAATATGATGTCTTTTTATAAAATACTTGTATTTTTATTCATTGTATTCGTATTGATAATTTTTCTTTGTGTTTTTTATCGTATTAAATACTTGTATAAACAAAGTATCGAAAAATACAAAGAAAATGAAATTCAAAGATCTGTTGTTGTAGTCAATCCTAATCTAAGTGAAACAGAAATACAAAATATGCGTATATTACGTCAATTTCAAAATGAAAAAAAGGAAGATTATGAGAATTATCCACCAATATATTGTGTAATGCTTACTGGAAAAAACGATGAGAGAATAGATTTTGCGGGTCAATCTATAAGAAATTTTTTATTACAAGATTATCCTCATAAATTCCTTTATATTTTTAATCATCATCCTCATTTAAATGTATTGGATACTTTTGCCAAAAAACATGGATTATCATATTTAGATATGAAGGCTTATATTGGAAATAGAATTGTTGAAATATACATAGAAAAACGACCACATACAACTCTTGGAATGATGCGTAATATATCTTTACAATATATTCCTTTAAATAGCTTATGGATAACATGGGATGATGATGATTTTCGTTCACATGATTTTTTAACTGAATTATATCGTGTTCGTCATGAAAAAGAAGTTGACGCAGTTGCATTTACCCAAAGATATGAACATAATGCAAATACAAATTTTTCTTGGAGAATAAAGTTAAAAAAGGGTTTTCCTATAGTATTGGCACCTAAAAATCCTCTCATCGAATATGAAAATAAGACTTCTATGGAAGATATAAATCTGTTATCTTCTATTAAAGATTTAGGCTTAAAAATAGCTATTTTTGATAATAATCCGCGTTTATATATTCGTTTTGTTCATGATAATAATACATCAAGATATGTAAATAGTAATAAAAGTGATATTCAAAAGTCTAAAGCATTGATATCTGAAAAAGATGAAGAAAATTTTGAATATTTAGAAAAAGATATCGATACTGATGAAAAAAAATATGTTCTAAGAAATGTAAATGATCTCTTGGCAACAAAAAGAAAGTGATCGTCTACTTTGTGTACATGAATCTGCATTACATCGTAATCACGTAAATTATAATCAGAATAAGTTTTGGATCGATTTATTCAAAGATCGTCAAGGTGATATTAAAAATTTTATACCATATGATTTGGCTAAAATCAAAAAAGATGATCAAACAAAATACAAAGATAAAAATGATTTATTTTATAAACAAACCTATCTAAGTTCACATGATTTTTCTTGTGAAATTTACCAACATTTACAACATAAATAATTAAACAGGAGGTTTTGCACCCCAAAAATTCACTGGAATAGACTTATGTTGAGGTTGACGATTAAAAGTTTCAGGATAACCTGAATCTCTTAAAATTTGTTCTTGTGTTCTTACAGGTAAATCCCACATTCCTGAATAAAAAAGACTATTTTTACGTGATGCATGTTCTAAACTAATTGGATACGTCAATGATCTATACGGAACTGCTTGATTTACTTTTATAGGAACGGTAACTTGTTTTTCTCCATTGTGGTACTTTATAAAAAGACTAGGTGGAATGAGAACAGTTCCTAAACCAACATAATATGAATTAGGCATCAAAATATCAATTGAAAAATAATTATTTGTAGAAAGTTCTATGTTTCCTCTATTAGGCGTATTATCAAATGCTTGTTGGTAATTGACAAAAGGTAGACCAGATCCACTAAAACTAGATAATCTATCGATTGGATTAGGCGCTTCATAATGTATTATACCTCCATTAACTGTATTTTGAATTTCACCTTTGACAGTGATATCATATCTATTATGATAAATGATTTCTCCTTGGATATTATCGATTGAAAATGTTTGATTCATTTTATGTATAAGGGTGATTTTATAAACCTTTATTTTAGAATAATAAAAAAAATAAAAAATATAAAAAAGTTAAAATTTTAAAATTGATCAATACCATTTTTTTTACGAATCTCTCTAATCTTAGGTTCATATTTTTCTTCCTTAAATTTTTGGAAGTATGACTCATTTTTATTGAGTTGACTTTCTTTTAAGTCAATATTCTTTTTGATATTTGTCAATTTGAACAATAATTGTCCTTTTTCAGAATGATCTATTTTGTCTTCATTCCTTTTACTTTCAATTTGTGACAGAATTTTTTTTAAGTTATCCAGTTCTTTACGGAAGTATAATATTTTGTTTTCAAATTGGTTATAGTTTTTTTTGTATTCAAAAAATTCGTCATAATCTTCCCAAATACTTCGAGCATCTTCGAAGAAAATTTCATCTGGAATTGATTCATAAAATTTGTCGTAATTATCCATTTGATTTTGCCATTTTTTTTCACAAGAGTAGAATTCTCTTGATGAAACTTCATCATAATCAGGATAGTATTCCTCATAATATTTCTCAATACGATCATCATCTTCTTCTGTAAACAAATCTTCTTCTGCTTCTTCTTTTTCTTCTTTTTCTTCTTTTTCTTCTGCTTCTGCTTTTTCTGTGTTACTTACTTTTGGTGAAGTATTCACTAATTTTTCTTCATTTTCAGTCTTTTCTGTTGTTTCTACAGTTTTACTTTTTTCCAAAATAGACGATTCATTTGCTTCTGGATTGATTGGGTAAAAGTACGTAACAGCACCATATCCTGGGGGTATGCTGTTAGGACTAGGAAAAGGATGAATTTGAATGTTTTTAGGATACATATTTGAAGAAAACTCTGGAATTGATACAAAAGGACCATTTACCTCTGGTCCCAATGCTGGAAGCATACCAGGTACAGGTCCATTTGGAATAAATGGAAATGGTAAAAAAGGTGGGGGTGGAGGTGGTGGATGTTGATCTGTTAATCCATAAAATGGAGGATAATGGACAAATGGTAAAGCTATATGTCCACTCATTTAAAAATAATATTTTTTAGAAAGTCTTAATATACTTTTATAAATAAACACTTTCAATTTTTTCGTTTTTTTTATAAAAATGAAATAAATCAAGTGCGATCTGATATATGTAATGGAGATCCTCCACTTGGAATAGCTATTCTTCCATAATCATCTTTTATCTTATTGTCCAAAGGATAAAAGTTATTATTATCCATCATACTTGTACAACAGTTCTTAGGAATTTTAGCTTGCCTTCTTTCATCAAATACGGATGATTTTTGTCCTTTAGTTTCGTATAATCTTCCTTGTCCTAAACCTTGAGAATTATTGAGTGTTACTTTACATGTATTTTCATTACATACGATTTTTGTCTGTTCAGGGAGCATTGTTGATGGATCTATCGAACAAGGTCCACACATATTTCTTTGAAAAGCATTTTCACGATTCATATCCATAATTTTTTCTCCATTGTGTATTAGATACTGACGAAAATCAAAGCTGTTTGCAGGAGGAAATTTGTAATCACCATTTTTCTCTTCTATCATAAATGTATTACGGAAATTTGTACATTTTGGAGCGTAATCTGTAAAATGTCTACCATCGGACATACGTGGAGGGCAGTTAAAATGTTTACTATCAGTGGGTCTTTCACAAACATCACAAGATTCTACTTCTTGCATGGTATATTTTATATCTATTATTTATATATTTATGATACAAAAAATAAAACTATAATTGATTTCAAATTAAATGAAAAATATATAAGAAGAAAAAAGTAATCTAAAAAATATAGATGATTTGATATTTCTTGGTATTATTATTTAGCATGTCATCTATTTTGAAATTCATAAAAGATGTTGGTCAAATACAATTTACACAATGTCGCAGACTATTTACGTATGAAGATTCACGTTTTGCACATTTTCATAAAATTTTAGGATTATTTACATTATTTCACTTTGCTTTCCGTTTGAATCATTATTATACATATGGAGATATGGGATTTCATGATCAAAATCTAAAATGGTTCAATCTTTTATCATATATTTGTCATTCACTTCTTCATGTATCATCTTTTCAATTTCATATATCAAACAAACGTAATTATCGATATAATATTATTTGGCCAGAAATGAGAATACATACAATGCTTTTTGCATATCGTTCTTTATATGTTTTATTTTTACATTGGATTTTTATAAATACATCATGGTTTGATATCATGAAAGACATAAATATCGAGAGAAGAAATCTTTTTCTCGCATTACGTGGTATTATTATCGTAATTACAATGATTTCCGCAGATTTTATTACATATTTTTATCGTAAAAAAAATGGTGATTTGGAATCATCTGAAAAAAAGGAAACATCTATGACAATGCGAAAAAATCCTTATCCAGAATATTTTTCTAAAAGATACATCACATTTCACAATTATTTCTATAGTGTATCACAAGTTCTGGCCACATTGAATGTAATGACATCATCTTGTATGGATAAGGTATTCTTAATTTTACTTCCTATACAAACGGCACCTTTTTGTATGACGCTCGTAAAAAAAGGAATAATCAATGCATCTTCATGGCACTTTTATTATTCCATCGCATTACTCATAAATTATATGACACCATCGACTAAGATTTATGGTATTGAAGAATTTGGATTTGTTTTACCAAGAATTCTATACCTCATTTTAGCATTGTATTTTAGTATTGGGAGATTCAAATTTGGAATGAACAAATATATTCTCTGGTGTTCCATTATTTGTTTTCTTTACACGATTCCTATCTGATTGTTTATATTTCTATCCATTATTTCTTTTTTTTTCGTTTAATGAAATTATTGAAAATAATCAAATATTTATTGCGTTTGTTCATAAAAGATATTTCATATTCGAATATAAAGAATAAGAATTTTGTTTATAATTAATCATGTTATTCAAGCTTTTTAAAACAGTTAATCCAATGCATTTACTTACTTTTTTGACTATTTTTTCTCTTTGCGTATATACAATTTTAACTTATAAATCATTGGTTTTCTTCCAAAGGGATATGAATAGAGTAAAAATGCAAGTCAATTCTATTACAAATGCTGTTCAAAATATTCTTAACTTCCAAGAGAATTCTATCGATATGATGCGTTTTGCAGAAAATGAGATGTCTTTGGAAAAAAACGGGGAAACAAGAAATGAAAAAGAAAAAGTTGAATCTGTTGAAATTGTTGAAAACGAAACAAATTTAAAAGAAAAAACAGATGAATCCGAAGAAATTGTTAGTATTGATGGGCAGATTAAACCTTGTCCATCTCAAGAAGAAAAAACAGAAATTTCTGAAGAAAAAACTGTAAAACAAGAAAAACAAGAAAAACAAGAAAAACAAGAAAAAGATGATGATAATGAAAGTGTGTCTAGTAATGAAATTAAAAATATGATGTCTAAGATGTTGAGCGAAGAAAGTGATGATGAAACATCTCCTCAACCTCCACTACAAAATAATAAACAAGATGTAGAAAAAGTAAAAAATGTAGAAGATTTTATTCAAGGAAACGTAATCGAATTAAACAATCCAACATCTAATGTTACAAGTCTAAGTGAGAATGACCTTCAAAAAATGAAATATGATGAATTGAGAGCTTTGTTGAAAAACGTGTATAATGTAACTATGTCAAAAGGTACTAAAGCAAATCTTGTGGAAAAAGTTTTAGAATTACAAAGTAAATAATTATTTTGACATTATAAAATCATATGACGGTATTTTATTATTAGGATTTCCAAATTTTTTTGCTTGATATGTTTTTCCTCTATATTCAAGTTTAGCTCTTTCAGGTAAAGTTTTCACATCTTTATTGTAAAAATCTTGTATACTTTGTGAAATGAATATAGTCCTATATTTTTCATATTTGTAAACATTGACTTTTTGATCGTATTTTTTACCATTAACAATAAGAGTTGCCTTTCCTATAGATTCAACCATTTATTTTTTGAAAGAAAAAAAGTTATAGTCCGTACACTTAAAAGCGGGAGTGTAAATAATTACAAAAATAGTGTTGACAAAAGATCTTTGATGTCTTGTCAAATTTCTGAATACAACTTCTCTGGTGATACAATATTATCTTTGCATTCAATTTTGTATTCTTTGAGGAAAGCTTCATATAATTTTACAAATTCGATGAATTTTTCAATTTTAATCATCAAAATTTTAACGTATTTATTTTTATCATATTCTTCAAAAAAGTATTCATTATTTTGAACAGTTCTTGATAATATTATGAGTGAAGTAAATCTAAATCTATTACAAACAAAAAATCTTAATAATGAATACAAAATAATAATTTCTGGAGGTAGTTCTTTGAAACATTATATAAGAGGCGTTGTTTTTGAAATATTGAAAGAAAATTCTTTATTAAGATCATTTGATCATGACTATAAAGTAGAAAAAGGAAAAGAACATTTGTTTATTAGTGAAATGTTGAAATTATTAATTGAAAATACTTATAATTTACCTTCAAATGTAATTTCTCTTCAAGGATTAATGCTTCTTCATGCTATAAAATCTAGTTTTGGAAATACAGCAAGCATTCAAAAGAATGATATATTTACATCAAAATTGAAAAGGGAAAAAAATGATTTCAAGCTTTTCCAAATATATTTGAATATTTATACTTCTAATGGCAAAAAAAGTATTCCATTTATTGATATTGTTTCATTTGATTTCGATAAATTTTCTGATGAAAAATTCTTGATAAGAAATAATGAAAGATATAATTTACTAAAAATTAATGACTTTATAGAAGATCAAATGTTTTCTTTAGAAAATAGTGTATTTAGATCGAAACAAAAAATACTAAAAATTCTATTTCGATTAGCTTTTTTAAAATCTTGTAGCATCAACACAATTAATACAAATTTCTTCTTTAAAAATTGTGATTTATATGATAATACTTCTTATAAAAAATCCAAGATAATAAAAAACAAATTAGATAATGAAAATCTTCTTCAAGATGATGAAAAAATTACATCAAATATTCATTTTCAAGATGAGAATACAAATAATATATTCCAAACTTTTTTACAAATATTCAATTCGATTTTTGTTCATAAATCAACATTCGTAATATCAAAAAATTTAATTCAGATAAATAATAAAGATATACAATTTCAAACAGAAATATCAAATAATCATTACAATATATTCAATACTTCTGAAAAAATTGCTATTGGCTTATATAGTAAATCATATAAAAATATAAAAATTGCTTTATTATACATGAACTTTTTTGGTGATAATTCATTGATGCAAAAAAATTCTGATGAAATAAATGAAAAAATACCACATTTTTCTAATTATAAACATTGGTATAAAAATATAAATAGTGCTTTTACAAAAGCTAGTATTCAAAATGTTTTTCATCCAACATTTACCGTTTATTCAGGATCAAAGATTTATGAAATTTTAGATGAAAATTTTATTTATTCTAATGCAACAAGTGCATCTATTCCTTTCATCATTCCTTTCAATACATTAATGTCAACAAGTGTATCTTTCGATATTGGAAATCGTTTTGTTTCATCAAATTGTTGTTTACTAGAAATTACTATTCCATCGGAATATACATCATTTATTTCAATGGGAAATGGTTTGACAAGTTTTCCTAATGAAAAGGAAATATTATTACATCCGGATACTATATTTATTGTAAACGGGAGAGAATATATATATGATTATGATAATAAAAAAACTATACAAGTATTGAAAGGAATTATACAAGAAAAATCCAAATATACGTCATTAACGCCTTTATTGAATATTTATGAAAATAATGATGACACATTTTATTCTGCAAAATCAAATCAAAATAATAATGTCAATAATTCTCAAATTGGAGGTTTAATTCAGTCACAAAATAGTATGAAAAAAAATAATGATGATCAAATAATATCTGATATAAATTTGATTGATAAAATTTTTAATCAAATAAATTTATCAAAATTATCATCGCAACAACTAAAAATGATGATGACTAATTTTTCATCAAAAGAACATACACAAAGCTTATCAACATTTTGTTTACCCATACTTAAGTATGTTGATTTGTCTATATTTGAAGATAGAAATGGAAACATAGATAATGTTCTCAAGCAAGATTTTTTTGATAAATATAATCAAATGATAGCGAATAAAATGAAAAATAAAATACAGCACTCAAATTCAAATATAAACCAAAATTTAGAAAATAAAAAAAATTCTTATAGTGAGAATCAATTTCTAAAAACAAATACAA
>SL_7KL_010_BRINEDRAFT_10000119_pt1 | contig 34314 bp, 30 predicted proteins | sample SodLak_010_BRINE_FD_10663 | JGI IMG/M metagenome (IMG submission 10663)
ACTCTTTCTTCATAACTTATATGGGTGTATTTTTTCATTGGAACGTCCTTTGTTTTTCAAGGCTATCTTAACCTATCGGGCGTTCCTCTTCACTCTAGAATCTACCAATCTTGAGACTCTTCATGAGTAAGTTTTTTTAATTTCTGGGTAGGACCATGGTGTTCTGCGTTTCTCCTCTTTCTCTTTTTACTGATTTTAGGGAGTTGGTTTATTTTTGGCATTACATTTATTCCTGCCTGCACATCTTTAGTGGTCATCGTCTTCAGTTTTTCACCAAGGGACAATTTTTTTATATTCTCTTTGTTGTGAGCTAAATATTTTTGGTCTTGGATTCGTTTTATATCTCTCTTGTTCCATTGTAGGTTAAGTTTGTTAAGCTCCTTTCTAATGGAGTGATAGCCCCTTTTTATACCGTTTCTCTTTAATAATACCTGTATTTCTTTAGTGCTCATTGTAGCTATTATTACTTTATGACTTTTAAGAAAGTCACGGTAGTCTTTTGTGGCTCCTTGCCTGCCAGAATGTTTTTTTGATTCCTTGGGAAGACCCTGGGGTTCTTCGTTTCTCCTCTTCCTCTTTTTACTGATTTTAGGGAGTTGATTTGTTTTGGGCTTTTCATTTTTTTTAGAAAATTCATGTGTTGAAGACAATTCACATGGAAAAGGCTGAAGATCTTGTCTTGACAAACGGTTGCTTAAGCCCTGATCTGCGTACAGAAATCCAGCGGATGTTTGTAAATGATCTCGGTCTTGAGAACTTTCTGGAAATCTATCGAAGTTTTTTCTAAGAGGTGCATTAAAGTATCTAAGAATATTCTCTAAACTGTCCGTAATTCTAGGAATATGAAGAAAAGACTGTGAAGACGGCGTGTGAGTAGGAAAATCAGGAAAAGCAGGGGGGCTAAGAGCCGCCTTACTCACGCACAATGAAGATAATAAAATAATAAATATAGACATAAACAAAACTCCTTGTATAGAATTTAGATTGACGGTTTCAAATTCATTTATAGAACACATTACTTATTTATTTTGTCAATATAAATGAATGTATACAAGAGTAATTCTTCTTATTATATGAGGCTCTTGCCTTTGTCTGCGCTTCCAATCTAAAAATTTTATCTGAAGCAACATGGCTTTTACGACCCAAGGTTTTTTAAAAGAAGGGGGAATTGGCTTCGTGAAGAATGGATCTTGCTGTTTCAACACGTTTTTGATGGATTTTTTGACCAACACTTTTTCCCTTGTAACCGATCTTGACGAATTGATGGGCTGAAATGCTCGCCGTAGCCCGATAAACACGACGAAGGCTATTGGCTTGGGGGTAATTTTGCCCTTGAAACTCATGTGTTGCATAGGCGTTGGCTTCACAAACCTTAAGAAAGTTTTCCAGATTTTCAGGATCGTGAAAGGCCCTGATGGTATCCAGAAAATGAATGACGTCCGAGGCCGCTACGTCATAGATATTATGACAATAAAAGGAGTAGCGTGACACGTGGATGCCTAGTTTTTTATATTTTGTAGGGACCTTTAAACGCTGGCAGAGTTTTTCTAGCAACGCCTCTGCGTTTGTATCGTACCCAGGATGGATGGGAGGGCGATGTTTCGGAGGAGGAACTGTCCTTCCTAACTTATGCACCAAGGCTGCAAAACGTACGGAACGTAAACTTGATATTTGAGAAGCTTTGTGTAAAACCTGCAAGGTATGTGTGCCTGCGTTCGTTGCCGGGTGATCCTGTGGTGATTGAGGGCCACTAAAAAGCTGTTCAACTTCGGGCATGGTGTACCTTAAGGCATCGGACTTCCGCAAAACGTGGAAAAAAACATGCGGCGATTGCGTTCCTAAAGCCTGATCGATTTCGTGCCAAATGCGCTCTGGGGTTAAGGCCTCTAAGTCGTGGGCAATCTTCCCCATCATCGCCAATGTATCNTCCGCGACACGAAACCCCAAATGGGCATAACGTGCAGCAAAACGAGCCACCCGTAAAATGCGTAAAGGGTCTTCACAAAAAGCCGGAGACACATGGCGCAAAATCCGATTTTTAATATCCTTCTGCCCCCCAAAGGGGTCGATGATTTTTCCTGAAGGTTCTTGTGCCATTGCATTTAGGGTTAAATCTCTTCGGGCCAAATCTTCGACTAAGCTGACCTCAGCCGTGGCATGCGTCACAAATCCCGTATGCCCCGATCCTGCTTTTTTTTCTGTCCGAGCCAGAGCATATTCTTCCCGGGTTATCGGGTGTAAAAACACCGGGAAACTGCGTCCCACTTGTTGATACCCAAGCGTGATCATATCTTGGACACAGGCCCCAACGACAACCCAATCTTTATCTGTTATCGGAAGATTCAACAGTTTATCTCGTACGGCCCCACCGACCATATAGACTTTCAAGGCATTCTCCGGTACAAAAAAGATAAGTTTACCATACCAATCTCTAAGCCAATTTTAAATGAGTTATTCGAATGGATTATTCGTTCATAGACATTCAGGGGTATTCAATTCCTATCGTCTATATACACAAGTTAAATAAAAGAAGATACAGTATTCGTTTTTGTCATAAGCATTTCTGTCTAAAGGTTTCTTTGTCTGCCTATGCGACTCCGAAAGAGGTATACCATTTTCTGCAGGGCCATCAAGAATGGATCATGGGGAATATTAAGAAAAGGGAACAGTTTGAAGATGGCAACCAGGTAATGATTCTTGGGACCCCCTATACAATTAAATATTTTCCGTCAAACGACGGTAACCTGACGTTCCATGGAAATTCGCTTGAGGTTACATGCCCTAGCCCTGCGCATATTGAACCTGTGATTAAGTTTTATGTGAAGCCTCTTTTATTTGACTATCTTCAGCCAAAAATTGAGCATTTCTGCCACAAAATTGGGGAATCATATAACCGGATCTTTCTCAAAGATATGCGTACCCGTTGGGGGTCATGTTCGTCGAAAAAAAATTTGAATTTTTCCCTCAGTCTGGCCTTCGTCCCCCGAAACTGTATCGATTATGTCGCGGCTCATGAAGTCTGCCATTTACGGCACCTTAACCACTCCGCTGAGTTCTGGAATTTAGTCGAATCCCTATACCCTTACTACAAAGACACCCAGGATATCTTAAAAAAAATTAAGATATAAATCATTTTACATGAATAACTTTTTGACCCTTTTTACGTCCTAGACGTCAAGATTTTGAACGTTTAGGGCGTTATCCTGAATAAATTGCCGCCGTGGCTCGACCACATCCCCCATCAAAGTTGAAAAAACTTCTTCCGCTTCATTGGCATGATGGATGTTCACCTGTAATAGGTTGCGCGATTCAGGATCAAGGGTCGTTTCCCATAACTGCATGTGATCCATTTCCCCAAGCCCCTTATACCGTTTGATCTCCAGCCCTTTACGACCATTTTTATGAATCCACTGAATTAAAGATGAAGGGCCAAAGATGTTCATCTTTTTATCCTTTATATCCACATGTCCAATTCCATTGAAACAATCAGCCACTTTCTTCATCAAGTTGATAAAATGTTTGCCTTCGGGTCCCATGAGAAGGTCAAGAGATAAGGTAAACTCTTCATAAACTCCCTCAATATGACTTTGGGCCACCACCTGGCTGCCATGAAAGCTCACTTTCCAAGATTTTTGTGGATTCGGTTCCATTTGTTGCAGTCGCGCCGAAATGACATCATTAAGTCTGTTCTTATCATTTAAAAGCTCGCTATTATCCGCCTCAGCATTTAAGACAATCGCAATCCCAGCTTGTTCGGCTAAAAATTCTGATGAGGAATGACGTCCCCAAAACTTAAGAAGTTCATTAATATCTTGCGAAGTTTTCCCAATATCACGCAAGTCTTGACCCACATGGGCGACCTGGGCGGCATCTACAAAGGTAATCCCTTCGGTTCCTTGATCCAGCAAGTAATCATTTAACTCTTTATCATCCTTGAGATAAACCATAGAACGGCCCCTTTTGGCGCCATAGAGCGGAGGCTGAGCAATATAAAGATAGCCCAGGTCAATAAATTCACGCATATATCGGTAGAAGAAGGTAAGCAACAAGGTGCGAATATGACTTCCATCCACGTCCGCGTCAGTCATAATGATAATTTTGTGGTAACGGGCTTTTTCAGGGTTAAAATCTTCTTTTCCGACACCCGCACCTAACGCCGAAATCAAGGTGCCAATGCCTGCGTAATTCAAAACACGGTCAAACCGAGCTCGTTCCACATTCAGAATCTTCCCCCGCATGGGCAGAATGGCCTGGCATTTTCGGTCTCGGGCAAGTTTTGCGTTTCCGCCAGCCCCATCCCCCTCAACGATAAAGAGTTCGCTTTTGGAAGGGTCTTTTTCTTGGCAATCCGCCAGCTTTCCAGGTAATGTGGTAATTTCTAATGCACTTTTCCGGCGGGTGAGTTCACGGGCTCTCCGGGCCGCTTCGCGCGCATGGGCCGCTTCAAAAACTTTATCAATAACATTTTTGGCCTGCTGGGGATTTTCCTCAAACCATTGGGAAAGTTTATCACCCAAGACACTTTCCACAGCGGCCCTCACTTCAGACGACACCAACTTGCTTTTTGTCTGTGATGAAAATTTAGGTTCAGGCACCTTTACGGACAGAACACAGGTAAGACCTTCACGTGCATCTTCCCCGGTTATGGTAGAGGCTTTGCCCTTTTTCCCTTGGGGTTTGGCTTGCAAATAATTATTAATGACACGTGTAAGGGCCGCTCGAAATCCCGCTAAGTGCGTTCCGCCATCTTGCTGAGGTATATTGTTTGTAAAGCAAAACACGGATTCGTGGTAGCTATCGGTCCACTCTAGTGCCACATCAACCTGTATATTGTTTTTTTCATCCTGCACAGCGATAACTGGCTTATGCAGAGTATTCTTACCTTTGTTTAAGTATTCCACAAAGGCAGAAATCCCCCCTTCATAAAATAATTCCACCTGGTTTATGTCGGTACTGCGGGCATCCACAAGATGAATACGCACCCCAGAGTTTAAAAAAGCCAATTCGCGTAAGCGGTTTTTTAGGCGGGTGAAGTCAAAGTCTATATTTGAAAAAATTTCTGTTGAAGGATAAAAGGTGACTTCTGTTCCCGTCTCTCCCCCTGAATCACCGACAACCGTTAGGGGGTTTTCTGTCTCTCCGGCTCGAAACCGAACGAAATATTCTTTACCTGCACGTTTAATGCGTAACTCCAACCAATCGGATAAGGCGTTGACAACAGACACCCCCACCCCATGAAGTCCTCCAGAGACTTTATATGAATTTTGGTCAAACTTGCCGCCCGCGTGAAGCTGGGTCATAATCACTTCAGCTGCGGATATGCCTTCACCTTCATGCATATCCACGGGAATTCCACGTCCATTATCCTTAACCGACACGGAACCATCGCCGTTTAGCCGGATAAGAACACTGTCGCAATGTCCCGCTAAGGCCTCGTCAATGGCATTATCAACGGCCTCATAGACCATGTGATGAAGCCCCGATCCGTCATCAGTATCCCCAATGTACATACCAGGACGCTTACGAACAGCTTCTAATCCTTTTAAGACTTTAATGGAATGGGCGCCGTAATCTTGGTCTTCAGGGGAAGGAGTATGATTCATGATAAAACTCATATTATAAGCATGGGAAAACTCTTTATTTTTATACCAGATTTACACAGCTATGGATAGGCGCAATTGAAAAATTTTCCTCAGGACGCCCCCTTTGCCAATATTTTGCATCCACATTTTTATTCGTATCTGGGAGACCTGATGTTTCAGACACAACGAATCTATCGACGTTTCCTTGAAAAGATCACATACAGGTTCGGGATAAATAAAATACCAATACAGCTTGCCGCAAGCATTCCACTAAAGACCGTTATTCCCATGGATTTACGGCTTACGGCACCAGCGCCTGCGGCGAAAATCAAGGGAAGAAGGCCAAAAATAAAAGAAAAAGCCGTCATCAAAAGCGCCCGAAAGCGTTGTTTTGCCCCGCAAATTGCAGCGGTTTTCACGTCCATCCCCTTGTCCCGAAGGTTTTTACAGAATTCAACAATTAAAATAGCATTTTTACTTGCCAAGCCAATCAGCATTACCACCCCGATTTGGACATACACATTCGTTGGAATTCCTGCAAAGTACAACCCCATAAGGGTCCCAGCAAAGGCAAATACCACGGAAATAATAATCGGCAAGGGCAATGTCCAGCTTTCATAGTTCGCAACCAGGAACAAATAAGCAAAAAGAAAAGCAAGACCGCAGACCCAAATGTATTCATTTCCCACCTTGCGCTCTTGGTAGGAAAGAGACGACCACGAATAGGTAAAGTTTTTCGGAAGGACTTTGTTTGCGATTGCCTCCATTTCTGACATTGCCTCTTGAGAACTTGACGACGGGGCCGCTTCACCATTAATTCTTACAGATCGAAAAAGATTGTATCGTGACAATTGCTGGGGAGCCGTGGTCGGTTTGACATCAATTAAGTTGCTTAAAGGCACCATTTGATCGGAATCATTTTTTACGTACAGCTTATTCAACCCCTCAATCGTATTCCGAAACGTATCTTCAGCCTGCATAATCACCTGAAAAATGCGTCCTTTATACGTGAAATCATTGATATATCGAGTCCCCATAAAGGAATGAAGGGTTTGATAAATTCTGTCTCGGGTCACCCCAAAAGACCGAGCTTTCTGTGGGTTTATGGTAATAAATAGCTGAGGAGCATCAGTGGTGAAAGTTGAAAACACCGATTTTAACTTCGGACTTTGGTTGGCATGCTTTACGATGGTCGTCATGGCCTGAAACAAGTCTTGTGGTGAACGACCCTCTGTATCCTGAAGCCTAAAGTCAAATCCGTTACTTCGACCAAGGCCGCGAATAGAGGGCGGAATAAAGGCCGAAATCTTCGCCGAAGGGATTTGGTTCAGCTCTTGGCGAAGGTGATTCAAAAAAGTAAAAAAAGGGGAAGAACTGCGATTTTTCCAATCCTTCATCATAACCACAAGCATACCGTTATTTGGCGCCCGGGATCCACTTAGTATGCTAAATCCATTCACCCCTATGTAATTTTTGATATCCGTATGTTTTTGTAGGATTTTCCCCACCTGATCGACAACCTTTTCGGTCCGCTGGAGAGACGCCCCATAGGGAAGCTGAACATTAATAAAAATAACCCCTTGATCTTCCTCGGGCAAGAACCCTTTCGGCAGGTTGGGGTAGGCCCACAGCACAAAAAGACTCAAGCCTGTAATGATGAGCCCCGTTAACCAAAGCCGAGGAGAAAGAGAGGTCAGTATACGTTCGTAGCCCCCTCCCATCCATGTAATGCATTTTTGAAAAATCGACAGTCGTGTTGACTGTCTTAAAAAGACAGCACACATCGCGGGACTTAAGGTCAAGGCGAGAATTGATGAAATGCTGACCGCTACAGATAAGCTAATAGAAAATTGTTTGTACAACTGCCCTGTGATTCCTGGTAAAAAAGAGATAGGAATGAAAACCGAAAGTAAGACAAGGGTTGTGGCAATGATGGGTGAGCTTACTTGCCGCATGGCCTGAATGGCAGCTGCCTTCGGGGACATCCCCTCATCATCCATGATTCTTTGGGTGTTTTCGACCACAATGATGGCGTCATCAACCACCAATCCTACAGATAAAATCAGGGCGAATAAGGTGACGGTATTGGCGCTTAATCCAAGAAAATAAAGAACGCAAAAGGTTCCTATCAGGGATACAGGAATAACGATCGATGGAATAAGAGTGGCCCGCCAGCTGCCAAGGAAAAGGTAGGTTACGCTTATCACAATGATAAAGGTGAAAGCCAAGGTAAAAAACACCTCTTTAAATGTCGCTTTGATAAAAACAGAGGTATCATAAATCACATCATAGCCCACACCTTTGGGAAAGCTTTGGGAAACCGTGTTAAGGGTCTCTTTAACCCCCGACACCACATCTAACGCATTGGTTCCAGGCTTTTGGTATACGGCAAATTGTATCGACGGGTGTCCATTTCTTTTGGCAAAGGACGCATAACTTTTCGCCCCTATTTCAACCTTGGCTACATCCCTTAAATAGACCCTACCGCCCTCCGGAGACGATTTCAGGATGATATCTTCGAATTCACGTGGATCCTGAAGATGTCCCCTCGCCTTAATCGTGTAATACATCTGTTGTCCTTCCGGCATCGGGGCGGCACCAATGGACCCTACGGAAGCTTGAATATTTTCAGCCCGGATCGCGCTGCGGATATCGTCTGCGGAGAGGCCAAAATGAGACATACGATCAGGATTCAGCCAAATCCTCATACTGTAATCATGCGCCCCAAAAATCCGTGCGTCGCCAACCCCGGGGACTCTTTTAATCGCTTCCAAAACCGAATGAGACGTATAATTGCTTAGGGACAAAAGATCCTTGTTGTCCCCAGACATACTGACAACCATCAAAAAAGAAGAAGACTGCTTGCGGACTCGCACCCCCTGTGTCTGGACGTCCTGAGGAAGACGCGGCAAAACAAGTTGAACACGATTTTGAACATTGATCGCTGCAATCTCTGGGTCGACGCCCATATCAAATGTAATGTTGAGACTATAGGCCCCATGATCATCACTGTTGGATGACATAGAGATCATCCCGTCCACACCATTCAATTCTTGTTCAAGGGGGGCCGCAATCGTTGTTTCAATAACCTCAGCATTTGCCCCAGGGTAAACCGCGGACACAGTCACTTGGGGAGGAGCAATTTCTGGAAACTGAGCAATAGGAAGCCGAAGTGTAGAAATGCCACCCGCGAGGAGGATCAACAGGGCGATAACAGCTGCAAAACGCGGGTGGTGGATAAAATAACTTGATAGCTTTCCCATAAAGTTATCCCTTTATGATTTTTACTTTGTCCCCGGGACGCACTTTTTGTCCCCCTTCGATAATGACCTTTTCCCCAAGGGCAACCCCTTTTTTGAGAATCCATTTTGATTGAAACTGATGACTCACTTCCACAGGCTTTTTTTCGACTTGGGCATTCCCATTCACAATGTAGACGAAGTGGCCTGATTTATCTTGCTGAAGTCCTGTCTGGGGAATCGCAAGGCCCTCTGCAGGATTGGAAAAATAAAGGTGCACGGTGACAAACTGCCCGGGAAGAAAACGTTTGTCGGCATTGGGAAACAGGGCCCTGACGGCAATGGTTCCCGTCTTTGGGTCCACCTTATTATCCATAAAATCAATCTTCCCCGGACGGCCATCTGTATCGTCCTGGGCTGGCTTTAAAACGATTGAATCCAGGGATTTCAGCTTTTCGCGCTCCTGCTCAGTCACGGAAAAAACAACACGAATCGGGTCAAGGGTCAAGACTGTGGCCATCACACCCGAATTTGGGGTGATCAGGTCTCCCTTACTAAAATGAGACAGGCCGATTCTTCCCGCGATCAAAGAAGAAAGGGTCGTATAATTTAGATTTATCAAAGCTTGTTCACGCTTCGCCTCAGCCATCATAATCTTGGCAATTAGACTATCTCTTTGCGCTAATGTATCATCGACATGCTTATCCGCCCCAAACCCTTTATCTGAAAGCCTCTGCGCTCTAACAAGCTTGCGATCGGCTTCCTTTAATTGCGTCTTTAAGCGCGAGACGTTCCCTTGGGCTTCTTGATAGCGAGCTTTATACAGCTTGTTTTCAATTTGAAAGAGTTTTTGACCTTTTTGAACATCTGTCCCCTCTTGAAAGAAGACTTTTTTAAGGTGCCCCGTGACACGGGATTGGATTTCAACACTCTCCTTGGCTTCTGTGGTGCCTGTGAAGTTTTTGACGAAAGTGAATGAGACCTTTTCCACAGGTTTAACAATCACAGCAGTGGGCGAGGGTTTCGCGTTGAGACAGGATAGATCCATAAAAATACAGCTTAGGCCTATGAGAAAGCGAAACATGGGAAGCTTTTTTAATTTACTATAAAAGCTATTTTAAAGGTTGTCAGCAAATTAATCCTTAAGAAAAGAAATATTTGGATACTTTTTTAAAGCTTTCTGGGAAAATCTTTGGAAATAATGATGCAATATATGCAGATACTCTTCTTGGGTCAGAATCTTTTGATAGTCGTCTTGATACGCCTGTTCAATGTTTTCGAGAGCCTGAACAAGCCGATCTTCAAAGACCTTTTCATCTTCAAAACATTCCCCATCGTCCAAAACCCGTACTAATTGAGTTTCTATAAGTGTTTGAAACGTATTTTGAAACTCTGAACTCCCATGGGATTCAAGGTTAGAGCCGAGCAGAACCCCAGAGATAAAAATAGGCGCAAAAACCCTTAATACGTGTCCATGCATTAGGACATATTCTTGTTATAAGACAAGATGACCTCTTCGGTTCCATGAAGCTTGGCCATATCAAATTGTTGAAATTTATTGTAGTGGATAGCCTTGATAACTTTTTGCGTATATCGCTTTCCATATTCACAATAGCTGATCAGACTATCCACAAGCTGATTGAGATTCCAGCGTTTGTTATTAAGCCGCATGTGTGCACGATTTTTACGGAATTTCTTATAGGCCGCATTTGAATTAAGGTTTCGGGCGTAATGGTACGTAGACTCCCATAAATCTTCATATGATTTAACCTTCAATTTGATCGTCATACCAAATGTTGAGTTCTTGCTTAAAGCCGCATAAGAGGTTCCCCAACCACTTTCTATAGCTGATTGCGCCAAGGCAATCGACGGAGGAATAATGTCTACCCTTTCCAGAAGAGTCTCAATGTCCAAGGATTTAAGTTTATATTTCACACATAAAGAATCTAGCCATTCTTTATCCTCATCAGATAAATTTTGGCCTGTATCCTGTATCGCTCGAAGTGCCATAATCTTTTGTCGTTCGATCATAATATCCTCATTGATTTTCAAAATCATGGGAAGCATCATCGCGATAAATAACTTTTTCTTTTCTTGGATACATGTCACGTTCCGAATATCCCTAGGAACCGTCAAACAATAAAGACGAGGAATACGATTCGAATGTCGCGCATCAACATCATGAATCGAATAGTTATTATCTTCAAAAAGCTTTTTTAAGTCTTTCGTTTTGGTAATCTTAAATTTTTGATCGCATATAGATTTTGGCGGTGCTAAAGACGCGAGGGTCTCAGTTTTCATCGTCGATTTGATATGATTGGGGTTGTTGACTAACCCCACTAAAAAAGCAGCGACACCTAAAAAACCACCTGCATAATACCACTTAAAACACCTCATCACATACTCCTTAATTTAACCAAAGCCCTTAATCGGTTGTTGGCACAGCTTCAACGAATTCAACCTCTGGGATGTAATACTTCAACATATTCTCAATTCCATCTTTCAGCGTCAAACTCGAGCTTGGACATCCTGAGCACGCCCCCTTCAACTTTAAGTAAACAACACCTTGGGAAAACCGTTCAAACGTGATATCTCCGCCATCCATCGCGACCGCCGGCCGCACACGGGAATCAATCAGGTCTTTTATTTCTTTGCTGATATCATCGGATGGGGCGGTATCATCTGGGGGTGTTGTTTTTTTTCCAACAAACTCTACTTTTTCATGGAGAACAAAATAATCAATAAGACAAGCAAGGACAAAGGTTTTAAGAGGGTCCCAACTTTTTGCATCCTCTTTCGTTATGGAAATAAAATCTTTATGAATATATACATTTGTGACCCCATCAATTTCGAAGAGCTGGGACGCAAGCTGCGTTCCATAGGCCGCTTCTTCTGGGGTTGAGAAATTCACGCCCTCTTGGTCAGAGATCACCCGACCTGGAATAAACTTTAAGGTGTTCGGATTCGGTGTATCTTGAGTCTGAATAAACACGTTTGAATGATCCCCTTTGCATTGATTTTAATAGTTATGTAGGGGAGTTTCGCTCAAAAATCAAGAATTTTAATCATTTATTTATTTCTTTCTGTCATTGTTATTGCGTAAAACAACAAAGTTAAAGGTTAATAGTGATGAGGAATTTAATTACGTTTTCAATGTTTTGCTGTATTGTAACATGTCAAGCTCAAGCAAATAACTTTTTATCGAAAATTTCCAGTGAGTCCTCCTCTGCAGTGGATAACGTGACATCTGTTTTAGGGAAAGATTCCAAAGTAAGCAAAAAAATATCCGATAAAAAAGATAAAGTAAACAAAAAAGTGTCAGACAACAAAGATAAAGTGCAGTCAAAAAAGCAAAGGGCAGAAGGCTCACTTTATTCACCGATAGAAGAAAACGAAAAAGCCCAAAAGGCAAAGGAAGTATTCAACGTATTCAAAAAAGATTAACGGTTGACGTATTCCCATGAAAAACCCTATAAAAATGTTGTTGATGTGTGCTGTGTGCACAAGTCATATAGAATCGGGACGGGCATTTCTCGATCCGCTGAGCCTGGCCACAGGGGTGGCACAAAACTTAGCAGGGAGTTTTATGGGAGATCTTTCTAAAGACTCAAAAGAAGAACCAAAAGAAAAACCTCCTCCGCCACCTAAAGAAGAGCCTTCAGAAGTTTTATTGGCCGCCCTTGAGGACATCGAAGAACAGGAAAAAAGAGACGCCCTTTTAGGCTCCGGCGGACAAACCGAGGTGCTCCTCCAAAATACATTAGTGAAAACTCAACCGAAGAAGGTCTATCTAGCAAAAGGAAAAATTAAAGCCTATGAGGCTCTAAAACGCCACACCTATAAAAAGGATCCTCCCCACAAGTTACTACAAAAAGCTTTTGAAAAACCATAGGAGATTGAGATGACCCGAATGATCTACCCCGTTTTATTTATCAGTATGTTTCAACCGACAGCCCATGGAATTGATTACCTCAATAAATCATTTCCCATGGCCGATGACCCACGCGCCGAGTCCACAGAAGATTTAGAATCCCTGGACTTACTTGGGAAGATGACCAAAAACAAACTCGAAAGGCTATCTCATAAATCTGAGAAATATAAAAAATTAAAAGCAAAACACGACTTTCCACAAGAAAAAAAGTCTTCGGGAATCTTGTCAAAAGACGCCAAAAAACAAACAACTTGGGGACGGATGTGTTCTTACATGAGATCCCTTTTCAAGTATTAAGGCGAAAACGTCGTTAAAAAAATGCATCAGGGGCGATGAAAAGGGATGGGGAATCCCCGATAATTTTTAAAAGCTTATCTACAATCAGGAAGCGGCTTTAACGTTTTGTTAGGGTGGGGTTGATCCCCAAGAAGACCCCATCATCCTGGGGCCCTCATACCGGGAAAAGAGGAACTTATTTCCCCATTGTTGCGGCGACCTCTTTTGCAAAATCGTCTTCCTTCTTTTCAATCCCTTCACCAAGGGCAAAGCGGATAAACCCTTTAAGCTTCACATCGACCCCCATGTCTTTGGCTGTATCGGCAAGAACGTCTTTAACCCGGCGCTCCCCATCAATGACAAAGACTTGTTCCAACAAAACACACTCTTCATAATACTTGCGAAGCCTTCCTTCAACCATTTTCTCGATGAATTGTTCAGGTTTTCCCGAGCTTTTGGCCTGATCCACTAAGACCTCACGTTCCCGGGCGACAATTTCGGGATCCAGATCCTCAATTGTTGCGGCTTGGGGTTTCGCAGCCGCAACATGCATAGCAATTTGTCTGCCGACATCGTGTAGCTTTTGGGGATCGCCTGCTGACTCCAAGGCGACCAAGACACCTATTTTTCCTAGGTGGTTTTTTCCTTGTATGGGGGTGTGAACATAGCTGGTCACGACTCCTTGGTCCACTTCAATCGCTGCTGATCGACGCAGTGACATGTTTTCACCAATGGTGGCAATCAAGTGAGTGAGTTCATCTTCAACATGTCTCTCAGAATGAGGGCAAGTCGTTTTTTTAAGCTTGTCCATGTCCCCTTGAGTTTCAAAAGAAAGCTTGGCTATGGAGGTCACAAAATCTTGAAAGGTCTCGTTCCTGGAAACAAAGTCGGTCTCTGAGTTGACCTCCGTAATGGCTCCTTTTGTTTCAGCAACATAACACCCAACAAGGCCTTCTGTTGCAACTCGCCCGGCTTTCTTAGCTGCAGCGGCTAACCCTTTTGTGCGCAGCCAATCAACGGCGGTTTCAACATCTCCGCCTGATTCCACAAGCGCTTTTTTACAATCCATCATCCCCGCACCGGTACGGTTGCGAAGTTCCTTTACAGTTGCAGCGGTTACAGACATTTTTTTTTCCTTTCAAGTCTAAAAAGTGAAGGGGCAGCCTGCCCCTTTATAAAATGTGAATACGGAATCAACATTTGACGTGGGGTAGCGGTAGGGCGCACACCCTACCTTTCCACAAGAATTATGAAGTTTCTTTCGTTGTCACAGTTTCTGATGCTGGGGCTTCACCAGCGGCAGTGGATTTAGGTGCCGATACAGTCTCTCCGCCCTCAGACCCTTCGGTTTTTTTCTTCGAAACAGGCCTTTTCACAGGTCCTTTTTTATCTCCACGAGAATTTCTTGGTTTGGATTTGGCGGCCGCAGCTTCCTTCGCGGCAAATTCTTGTTCCCGTACTTTTGCCAACTCTTCAACCACATTCACCGACGACCCAATGTCAACGCCCGCGTCCATAAGTTGGTGTTGGATTCCCTTTAATATCGACTCACTTGCCAGGCGACAGTACAATTGAAGAGCACGAATTGCGTCGTCATTTCCTGGAACGGGGTGCTCAATAACGGTCGGGTCCGCATTGGTATCCACAATTCCGACGACGGGGATGCCCAGTTTTTTGGCTTCTTTAATAGCAATTGTTTCTTTATGGGTATCAATGATAAACAAGATATCTGGATGACCACCCATTTTACGAATTCCACCAATTTCAAGTTCTAACTGATCTTTTTTGCGTTGAAGTTGCAAAATTTCTTTCTTTGTCATCCCCCCGGTGTCATTCGTCAACATATCTTCGTATTTTTCAAGACGTTTAATAGAGCGGGAGACCGTTTTCCAGTTTGTCAGCATTCCGCCTAACCAACGATGGTTCACATAGTACTGACCACATTGCTTTGCATAGTCCGCAAGAACATCGGAAGCTTGACGCTTTGTACCCACAAAAAGAACTTTTCCACCCTTACGTGACACGTTATAGAGGGCTTCTAATGCTTTGTACAACCTGGGAACTGTTTCCTGAAGGTTAATAATATGGACTTGGTTACGGGCGCCAAAAATAAACGGCTTCATTTTTGGGTTCCAGCGACGCGGATGGTGGCCGAAATGGACACCGGCTTCTAAAAGATCTCGTAAGGAATAGGATGTTTCAAACATTGTTTTCTCCGGTTGTTACCTCCACAGACAAGGATTTGTTGTATACAAATCACCAGACCGATTTTTTTGAGTACGTCTCAAAAAAAACGAAAAGTCCATGTGTGAGTTAAAGTTGTTGTCAATCATAGTCTTCCTTAATTTATACATTTCGCTCCTGCTCTGCAAGCGTTATATTTCGCATTTTCTCTTTATAGAACCTCATCAAATGGTCAAATCCTTCGGCTCCCTCCTTTATGGTTTTGATATATCGATCTGCATTTTTCAAATTTTGTAAAATCTCTTGTTGGCATTTTTTCAGATGATATTTGGAAATTAAGTTTGGGTTTAGGATGAAAACATTATCAAATGAATCAATAATTTTTTCCAGCTTCGGTAGGTTCTTCAGAACAATCTTTTGAAGCTGCCCCTTGTACCTGGCAATGATCTCATCATGGATATTTTTATTGAGATCATACGAAGCTTGCATAAAGTACCCAACGCTTTCCTTTTCCTCCCCTTCATGACTTAATCGAATCAACACACCCGTGTTTAAATTGTTTAACTTTCCGAGGTTATAATCGTTAAGCGCACTTTTGACGACATCGTCTTGAAAATCCGAAAGTTTCTTATTCAAGTCTTTCTTCAGTATCTTCATAAGCGTCTTATGCCTTCTATTTACGGCAAAGTCATACATGTCGATCGCACGTATGATCTCCTGAGAAGGCATTTTAATAAAATTTAATGGGTAATAATCAAAGCAGGACGTTTGGGAATGTTGGGGGGACACTTGCTGGTTTCTGGCTTATACCTTTTTAAGGATATTTGACTTAGACGAAAGCCTTCGTCCACCAACGACGTCATGTAAACTAACAGCCTCTCCCCGTAGACAGAGATCTCCATAATTCGTTTTAAGTGTTGCTTAAGTTTCTCTGAAAATGTCCTTTTTTCAATTTGAGTCTCATGAAATTGTTGAAAAACCTTATTCAGCGTCTCAAACTCTTTTTCGATCTTCGGAAAAATTCGGGTCTTTAGGAATGTATGGTTAATTCTAAGGACATTAGATAAAATGTACCCTTGCGCATAAGGCTGTCCTTGGATTTGGAATAAGTGACCCCAGATCCCATCAATGAAACTGCTTAACTTTTTCACCCCCATAGCTAACGACAATGTGTCATCGCAAAATAGATTTGGGACCCGAATCAGTTCCTTTTTGAGTTTTTCCAGGCACGTTTCATATTTTCGATCCGATAAATATATTCCGGAAAAAGATTTTAGCTTCAAATAATTTTTTACCAAATGGAAGTAGTAAGAGCTAGTGCCATGGCGTTGTTCAAATGTGGGATCAAGAGTATCAAGGGCCTCTGTTAAGATATTTTCATACCTTCTGTTTGCCTTGGCGCCACTTAAAATCGACATTTGTTCTGAACGAAACAAACTACTTTCCGTAAAAGACGAATCAAAAGGGAGCTCAGCCCCCCGGGTCCTGTCCACTAAGTGCACCCGAATCAGAGGACCGCTCTTTTCGCTCTCCCCCCTCTCTGATTCCCGAGACTCTTGAAGAGAGGACGAATGTTCCCCCAAAAAAGAAGACTCTGATTCCAAGCTTGGCGGATAGGACGATTCACTTTCCCTTGATGTATGCCCCCCCAAGGTTGGTGTGCTGTCCTTAAGGTTAAGGCCTGGAAGAAGGGGGGTATTTTCCTGAGCGGGGAAATGTGCGGGATGACGCCTAAAATAGGAATCCACACTGTGCTCTTTACCTCCATCTTTCCTCCAATTTGATAACGGCGAGATTATATTTTTAGGGCCCGAAGACGAAAATTTTGGCGGGTGTTTTATGGATGGGAGGTCAAGTTGTTTTTTTAATTTTCCAAGGAGGGAATGGGTATGATCGGGATATTTCTGACGAAAAACTTTTACTTTCCCATCATTGTTACCGTGGGGGACATGCGGGGTTGAAGTCGCATTTTCAGCACACAAAAGGGTGACGAAAAACAATAAAGTTGAAATATACATAACGTTTCTCCCTAAAAAATCTTATCCTTCAAAGGAATCTTTGAAGTTTTAAAGACATTTTACGGTTTTAGTATTACAAAAAGGTAAAATTGAGATTTTTCTAAGGACGCAAGCTTAACCACATCATCCGTCGAATATACATATCCACTAGCGGCCTTGCTAGCAGGTGGGTGGCGTTATGTTGATTCCCACGGGAATCAACAGGGATTGCCCCCGTTTTTATCGTCATAGCCCCTGGGATTATGGTTCTAACGCGATACGCAGTTAAGCTTGCTGTCTATTATATAGTGAGAGTTCTTAGGATTTACAAGGGGGGCACGGAATTAAAATTTATAATCGGAACATTTAATGGATTTATGTTGCACATCCTTATGAGGGTTACTAGAATACTCATAATATAAACTTCAGGATATTTTATGGAACTCGGTTGGATCATCACACATTTGTTACCCTTTCTCATACTTATTACGGTTCTTGTATTTTTTCATGAACTGGGACATTTCTTATCAGCTCGACGACACGGGATTAAAGTCGAGGCCTTTTCCATTGGCATGGGACCTGAACTGTTTGGGGTGAATGACCGCCATGGAACCCGTTGGAAATTCTGTCTTTTCCCCATCGGGGGCTATGTCAAGATGTTGGGGGATGCAGATGCGGCCGGCACCCCTGATCAAGAAGGTTTTGACCAATTGCCACCCGAGGCCAAGGATCAGACGCTTCAGGGGAAAAACGTTTGGCAGCGCATGGAAGTTGTGGCTGCGGGCCCCATTGCAAATTATCTCCTGGCTTTAATGATCTTAGCTGTCCTTTTTATGACCGTTGGACAAAGGGTTCCCTTAGAGGATCGGTTGGGCCATGTCATACCGGAAAGCCCCGCAGCTCAGGCAGGGGTCAAACAAGGAGATAAGATTTTAAGCCTTGAGGGGGTTGAGTTTGATACCTTTCAGGAAATGGCTAAAATTATCAGGCTAAGTGCAGGAAACCCCCTGACCCTCAGGGTAGAGAGGGATTCAAAAGAACTCTCATTCAAAATCACCCCCCAGGTAAAAACAATAAAAACCACAAGTGGAGCCACCATACCCTATGGAACAATTGGGGTCCTGCAGGGTAGTGAATCTGTGCGTCGTGGATTTTTTGAAGCATGGGGCAATGCCGCAAAGTTTTGTTGGAATGTCACCGCCAAAACGTTCCAGTTCGTCGGCCAAATGATAACAGGTCAAAGGTCAACTGAGGGGTTAAGTGGGCCCATAGGAATTGCAAAAGTCGTTGGCGATTCCATAAGCGGGGATTGGTCGCAAATGTTTTGGATTATGGCCTTTTTATCCATTAATCTTGGGTTTATTAACTTACTTCCGATTCCCATGCTTGATGGTGGTCATTTACTATTTTACATCATCGAAGCCATTCGCGGAAAACCGGTGAGTGAAAAGGTTCAAGAGTACAGTTTCCGTGTTGGCTTTTTTCTTTTAATAGGCTTGATGCTGTTTACAACCTTTAACGATTTATCTCGTATTAAATCCCTGGGTATCGTTTTTTCTTGGCTAAAATAGACCACGATCTCGGAACATTTATAATGGGACGTATTTTTGGTAATGGTAATATTTTTTGAAATAATTTGAAATGTTCACATTAAATCCTATATATTTTGGTTTACACACACGATTTGCCTCGATATGAAAAAAAATTACCTTAAAAAGATTTGTATTGGGAAACGAGAACTTTCCTCAAATGTCATTCTTGCGCCGATGTCCGGTGTCACGGATATGCCTTTTCGTAGGCTTGTGAAGGAGTTTGGAGCCGGCCAGGTGATTTCAGAAATGATTGCCAGCGAGGCAATGATCCGGGAAACGCGTCAATCTTTACAAAAAGCCTGTAAGTTCCCAGGTGATACTCCAGCAACGGTTCAGCTTGCAGGGTGTGACCCGAAAGTGATGGCCGAAGCCGCAAAAGCCAATGAAGATTTAGGCGCTGACATCATTGATATTAATATGGGGTGCCCGGTTAAAAAAGTTGTCAATGGCTGGTCTGGATCAGCCCTGATGAAGGATGAAGTCAAAGCTGCGAAAATATTAGAAGCCACCGTGAAAGCCGTNACNATTCCTGTCACGCTTAAAACGCGTACGGGCTGGAATACAGAAAACCGAAACTCTCCACGGCTTGCCAAAATTGCCGAAGAAAGCGGCATTCAGTTGATTACCATTCATGGCCGCACCCGATGTCAGCTGTATAATGGCAAAGCTGACTGGAAGTTTATTCGAAACGTCAAGGATTCCGTCACGATACCCGTGATTGGCAATGGCGATGTAAGGTGTGAGGAAGATGCCGCGCAATTGCTTGATGATTCCGGGGCCGATGGAGTGATGATTGGGCGGGGCTGTTATGGTCGTCCCTGGTTTTTACAACAAGTGATTTACTTTCTTGAGCATGGTCAAAAGCTAGCCCCCCCGTCCCTGTGCGAACAGAAAAATATTTTGCTGCGGCACATCCAAGACATGTTTGATCATTATGAAGGCGAAACCGGCTTAAAGATGGCCAGAAAGCATATTGGATGGTACAGTAAGGGCTTAAATGCCTCTGCAGAGTTCCGTTCTGAAATTAACCAGCTGATGGACAAAAAGCAGGTATTAGAGACGATCACTAATTTTTACGAAGAAAGTATCCGGATCAAAGATGACTAAAACTCTGAATATTGATGATGGCTTAGAAGCCTGTGTCGAGAAAATATTGAATCACTACCTGAAAGCCCATGAGAGTTTATTACCGTCCCCAGGATTGTATGAACGAATATTAAGCGAAGTTGAAAAACCCTTACTTAAGCTTATTCTACAAGCTACGGAAGGAAACCAAAAGAAAGCCGCTGAAGTCCTTGGTATTAACCGAAATACTTTACGAAAAAAAATGAAAATTTATAATCTTACAAGGTAAGTAGATTTGATGAAATTAACGTCTTTTCGTCGTTTTCTCAAAAAAGCAACACCGTCCAAAATGAATTCGAACTTTTCGAGAAAATTGGGGATATGTCTTATCTTCATCGCTCTTCTTGCCGGGGGCATGACCTATACAACACTGACAAGCTCCTTGCCAAATGAATCGACATCTCGACGTTTGTCCATTCTTCTTAATATTGACCTTGGTATTTTGCTTTTTCTCAGTATTCTCATTGCCAAGCGTCTATCCAAGGTCTGGGGACGACATCGTCAAGGAGCCGCTGGGGCAAAACTTCATACAAAAGTAGTGTTAGGGTTCAGCTTAATCGCCATCATCCCAGCCATTACTGTCTCTCTTTTTTCAGCGCTTTTTTTTCACATTGGGATCGGAAGTTGGTTCGACAAAAAGGTGCAAACAGCCTTAAATGAGTCTTCAAAAATTGCGACCGCTTATCTTGCGGAACATAAAAAGGCTATCACCAGCGATATCAGCACAATGGTCGACTATCTTCAACCCCGTCTTGACTACTTAAGAAACAACCCTAAGGTCTTTAATGAAACCTTAGATTACCTCTCAAGCCTTGGATCTATCCGAGAAGCCATCGTTTTTCAACCCAATGTTCAAATTGTTGCCCAATCTCGTTTTTCTTATGGTCTTCATTTTGAGACACTTCCTTCGTATATTTTTGAAAAAGCCTCTCACAATCCCATTGTCATCCCGAGTGATCAAATGGATAAAGTCCGTGCCCTTGTCCAAATTGCTCCGAATTCGAACGTTTATCTTCTTGTGGGACGCCAAGTTGATTCGGATGTGATCCATCGTATTCAACAAACAGAAAGTGCCATTGATGCCTACCAAATTTTATCCGAGAAACTTTGGGACTTTGAGATCCAGATTGCCCTGATTTTTATTGTTATTTGCTTGCTCCTGCTTCTCGTCTCTATTCTGGTTGGATTGTCTTTTGCCAGCCAACTGATGACCCCCATTTCTCAACTGATCCACGCAGCGGAACGGATTCGTGCCGGCGACCTCTCTGCCCGAGTCCCTAAAACCTCTGAATTTGATGAACTCGGGAACCTCGGACGAACCTTTAACCTCATGACCTCGGACTTAATTTCCACGCATAAAAAAGTGGATGAAAGGCGGCACTTTATTGAATCTGTACTCAAAGGCGTTTCCGCCGGTGTTATTGGTTTAAACTCCGATAAAACCATCACAATTGCCAATAAATCCGCTGGAAACCTCCTCGGGTTATCGCCCCAAGACATGCTTCATAAAAGTATGGACACGTGTATTCCTGAATTCAATATTCTTTTTGAGAATCAAAACCTCTCATCCTATACATCCCAAGTCCAGCTCAATCAAAAAAACTCGATACGAACTTTATTAACGCGGATTACCCTTATTGGCCCCTTGGATAAAGTTGAAGGATATATTGTCACTTTTGATGACATGACGGAATTGATTTCCGCACAAAAAAAAGCTGCTTGGGCCGATGTCGCCCGACGCATTGCCCATGAAATTAAGAACCCTTTAACACCGATTCAACTATCGACGGAAAGGCTGCGCCGAAAGTTTTTGCCTTCTCTTACCGAAACAGAGCAAACGACGTGCTTGCGCTACCTTGAGACAATTGAAAGACAAGTTGGCCATATTCGAGATATGGTCAATGAATTTTCATCCTTCGCTCGAATGCCCGAAGCTAAACTTCAAAAGCATAATTTAATGGATATTTGTCGCCAGTGCGTCGATTTATATAAGGACAATCACGAAACGATATCCGTCACCTTACATTCGAAAGCCCCTGAGCTTTTCATAAAATGCGATAGCAGCCAAATCAGTCGTGTCATTATAAATTTAATAAAGAACTCAATCGAATCCATAAAAAGTATTGATAGCGTTTCACAAGGACGCGTCGATATTTCTGTAGCTTCGGATGATACGCATGTGACACTATGTATTGATGATAACGGTCCAGGGTTCCCACATATGGATCGACGGAAGCTATTAGAACCCTATATTACCTATAAATCCCAAGGGACAGGCTTAGGGCTTGCCATCGTGAATAAGATTATTGAATCCCATGAAGGACGCATTTATTTAGAGGAAAACCAAGAAGGCGCGAGAGTCCGCATTGTCTTCCCTGGCCTGAATCATAAAGAAAGAAGGTAGTTAATATGGCTTATGATATTTTAATTGTTGATGATGAACAGGATATTCGTTCCATTATCACGGATCTTTTGCAGGATGAAGGATATGAAACCCGAAGTGCCTGTGATGGTCAATCAAGTTTAGAGGCCGTAAAGCAACGATGTCCCTCTCTTGTGATTTTGGATATTTGGTTAGGAGATAGCCGGTTTGATGGTTTAAAAGTCCTTGAAAACCTTAAGGAAACTCATCCCGACCTGCCTGTCATTATGATGAGCGGTCATGGAAACATTGAAACAGCCGTCAAAGCCATCAAGCTTGGCGCCTATGACTTTGTGGAGAAACCTTTTAAATCCGATCGACTTCTTCTGGTTATTCAACGTGCGATTGAAGCGGCGCGGTTAGCCCGAGAGAACTTAGAATTAAAATCAAAATTTCAAAATTTTGAACTTGTGGGTCAATCCTCATTTATATCGCAAATTCGGAGTACAATTCAAAAAATTTCTCCGACCAACAGCCGGGTCTTTATCAAAGCTCCCCCTGGTTGTGGAAAGGAAACCGTAGCAAGAGAGATTCATAATCATTCCCACCGTTTTCCCCATGGTAAGTTCCTTACCTTCAATTGTGCCGCTATCCCCCCGGATCAACTTGAACAAGAGCTGTTTGGTGTCGATTCCGATGCCGCCCCTGATAAAGTCCAAATTACCGGGATATTAGAACGTGCCCACAAGGGAACACTCCTTCTCCAGGAAGTTCTTGAAATGCCTTTGTCTCTTCAGGGGAACCTGGCCCGGTTCCTTCAGGAAGGAGCCTTTTGTCGTATCGGCGGCCAACAAAAAGTACAGGTTGACGTTCGGATCCTAACGTCTTCATGCAAGGATGTCCTCCCTGCCCTAGAAGCAAAGGCTTTTCGAGAAGATCTATTTTATCGTTTAAATGTTGTTCCCATGACGCTTAAACCTTTGAAAGATCGCAAGGAAGATATCCCTCTTTTAGCCCAGCATTTTCTGGGAAAAGCAAGTGCAGATGGCTGCTCTCTTCATGGGATTTCCTCGGAAGCCATTGCCACCTTGCAAGCCTATAACTGGCCAGGGAACATCCGGCAGTTTCAAAATGTGATGGAATCAATCCTTATCATGAACGGAAACAAAGAGACAAAAGAGTCACTCGAGAGTGGGACAATTACGACTGAAATGCTTCCTGCAGAAGTCAAATCAAGCATACCTTTGCCCGAGAATATTTTTCATAAACAGGATGTCTTAAGGCTTCCTTTGCGTGAGGCGCGAAACGTTTTTGAAAAACAATACCTGTCTTCACAAGTTTCACGTTTTTCTGGGAATGTATCCCATACAGCCGATTTTATTGGCATGGAAAGATCCGCACTGCACCGAAAACTTCGAGCTTTGGGCATAGTCCGAGACCGAAGCGAATGTTAAGGCACGACAAAGTTCCGAAAAACGTCTTGAATCTGAGGAGTTCCTTATGAAGGTTATCATCTGTGGAGCCGGTAGCGTCGGGATGAGCATCGCGACATATCTTGAGCAAGGAAATAACGATATTATTGTTATTGATCACAATGAAGACCTGCTTCATAGTATTGGTGAACGTCACGATATCCAAACCCTTTTGGGTCATGCCTCGGATCCAAATATCTTAAAACTTGCCCAAGCCGATCAAACAAATGTGATTATCGCCGTGACCCCCCATGATGAATTGAATATGATGGTGTGTGAGGTTGCAAGCGCCCTTTATAATATTCCCACAAAGATTGCCCGTATTCGCAATCAAGCCTATCTTCACCCCCAATGGAAAAATATTTTTAGCCCCGATAAGTTAAGCATTGATGTGGTGATTTCCCCCGAGGTTGAAATTGCACATTTAATAAGTCGGGGTTTTACAGTACCAGGAGCCTTCGTGGCTCGTCCGCTTGCCCAGGAAAGGCTCATTCTTATTGGCACAAAATGCTTACCTGAAACCCCCATTGTGAACACGCCTATTTCCCATATATGTGGGATTTTTCCCCATCTTGAACTGAGTATTGCAGCGATTTGGCGTCATGGTTCGCTTATTCTCCCTTCAACCCGTGAGCGCCTTCTGGCCGGAGACGACATCTATTTACTTTGTCGCCAAAGGGATACAACCGAAGTCATGAAAGCCTTTGGCTATTATCATCAAGAAAAGCGCAGGCTTCTGATTCTTGGCGGGGGAAAAATTGGCTGCCGTCTTGCCGAAGACATTGAAAGACACTGCCCAGATACTGTGATTCGAATCATTGAAAAAGATAAACAACGATGTCAACACGTGTCACAGAAACTGAAAAAGTCCGTTGTTATTGAAGGGGATGCCCTTGATATTGATATCTTAAAAGAAGCGGATGTCGATACAATCGACACCGTCATTGGCGTAACGGATGATGATCAAGTGAATACTTTAGGCACACTGTTAGCAAAGTATCACGAAGCAAAGCGCGGAATTTCGCTTATCAATTCTTTTTCATCCCTTGCCCTTGTTCATTCCCTTGGGGTTGATAATGTCATCAATCCTCGCATGGTTACCTTATCAAACATTCTGCACCACATACGCCGAGCCCACGTTCATAATGTCTTTACTCTGCCGGATAGTGCCCACGAAGTGATAGAGGTCAGTATCCATGAGAACTCCACCCTGTCCGGAAGCACAATTGAGAATTTTGAAGTGGCAGGGGATCTCCATGTGATTTCTGTGGTGCGGGGCGAAAAAGTATATTTCCCCCCTATAGATCTTACTTTTGAAAGGGGGGACCGCGTTATCCTTGGGGTTGCCAATCAATGGCTTCAGGAAATTGAAAGACTTTTTTTTGCTAAGTACACGTAATCGGTGGTAGTGTCATGGACCCCATTTTCATCCCTTCGCATAATTATGATGACCGGCCGTCCCCCCACGTAATAAAGTATGTGATTCTTCACTACACCGCGTGTGACTTTGATACCTCCCTGGATCTTCTGACCCAAAAACATGAGCCTCCTGTGAGTTCTCATTATCTCATTGACAAAGATGGGACCCTCTTTCAGCTTGTCCATGACCAAAATCGAGCCTGGCATGCGGGACTAAGCTTTTGGGGGAACGATCAGAATATAAACTATAACTCCCTTGGGATCGAACTTGTCAATTCCGGATCCGAACCCTTTCCCCTTGCTCAAATGCAACGCGTGCGGGATCTTTGTCTTCATTTAAAACAAAAATATAAAATTAAACCTTGGAATTTTTTAGGTCACTCGGATATCGCTTTTCACCGAAAAGACGACCCAGGAAGGATGTTTGATTGGAAATGGCTTTTCCACCAGGGAGTGGGAGTGTACCCGGATATGTCCTCTCATTCCATATCCAAAGCATTCCCCAGTCACCATCGTCTTAAAAGAAAATTACAGGCTTATGGATATCGTATTCACGAACCCCAGGATTATTGGCCGGCTTTCACTGCCTTTCGAAATCATTTTGACCAAGACAGTCTTCCTTTCCCTGCAGAACTCCCCTTGATAGAGCAGAAATTAAACTCACTGATTTCAATAAAAAAGAAGAAGGCCTAGAGTTAATGTATGGAATCCCTAGTCCAGATTTTTTAGGACTTTCTCAGCAGCATATAGGTTATTTCTTCTTATCTGATTTTAACATTTTACTAATCTCTTCTGTGACTAGCCATTTCACCAAGGACGGTAAGTGCGAATCGAGCCACTCTTTCAGCAATGGGCGTAGAGCTTCATGAATCACTTCCTCCATCGTTTTTTTCCCTATGTCGCCGAAATGTTTTTCTTGATCGGCATGTCCATGAAAAGCTGATAAATCTGATAAAGCTTTTAAAGATTCATTCATGGCCTCTTTTGAAAGTAACGAATCAGAAGACGTTGACTGAAATTTTTCGGCAGAAGGCTCCTTTTCTTGGGGAGCATCGCTAGGTACGGAATGCAGTGATTTTGTAGCCTGTTCCGTTTCACTAAGTTCAAGCACGTCATTATTTTGAAAATTGGTCATATTATGAGCCTCCCCTTCCTCATTTACAAAGTCGTCTTCGAGAATATTGTTCAATTCTAAAATATCATCTTCTGTATCTTCGGTGACAAACGAAGAGGCGTCTTTTGATTCCCCTTCCCCGATATCTTTTTGGATCATATCCCGAATTGAGTGAAGAAGACTTTCAACATTTTCTTCATTTTTTTTAAATTTTGGCATTTTTCATCCTTAATTAAAATAGGCGGCCACGGACATAGTCCACATGTTTTTTAAGATCATAGGGTGTCACTTCAAGGCCTAACCTCTCGGGTGTTAATTCCCCTACCGCAGCAAGGATTTTGTAAGCTGACGACAAGACGTGCTTTTGAGCCTCTCGATAGTTAATTTGCGCATCAACAAATTTCACCTCAGCCTCCAGGGCATCAAAAAGAGAACTTTCCCCTAAATCCGCTTCCAACACGAGACCATCTCGGCTTGTCTTTGCATATTTAATCTGCGATTTAAAGCGCTCCATCTTTTTCTTCGCAGTACGATGCTGTTGCCAGATTTTGATGATTTTTTCTTTTGATTTTTGGTGCACATCTTCAAGATTGAACGTCGCTTGCTTGAGCTCCTCTTGACTCCGGTGATAGCCAGACCATCTGGCCCCACGTTGATAAAGGGGCACGGTAAGTTGAAGAGTCCCCCTGATTGATGTATCCCTTTTGGTCGTTTTGTCTTGGGGGCTGCCAAGAGGGTCCCTTTTATGCGAACGATTAAGATCCTGAGATGCACTTCCCACAAGGTCTACAGAGGGTAAAAGATGGGACCGTTCGCCATGAACGGCCTCCTTTGCTGCACGCAAACTATATCTTGACCCCAGGACAGCTGGATTTTTATTTTTAAGTTGACTCGTCAGTTCGTCTAAATTTTTGGGTAAATCTTCAATCAAATGGGGATAAATTAAGGCCGATGGCAGCTCTTTTCCTACGGTCCTTTCATAAGCCGCAACAGCTTCTTGCTGTTTTCCTTCGGCCTCAATAACTCTTGCCTCTGCTTCGGCTAAACGTGATTCACTTTCCGCCACGGCGGTTTCGGTCTGGTCACCCGCTTCATAAGCGGCCTTTACGGATTGAAGGCGCCGTTTGAAGAAAACCAGGGACTCTTTATTGAGTTTGACCAGCTCTTTCGTAAACACGAGGTCAAGATACGCATCCACAGCCTCAGTCATAACTTCTTGCACCGCTTGCTGAAAATTGTAATGAGCCGCTTTGACCTGATGGCTTGCCGCCGTTAAATTCGCAACACTCCCCCAACTTTTAAAAAGAGATTGTTGTACCTTCACACTTATCTGGCGATCATTAATGTTTGTTCGCATCGATGGGGCGTTCGTATCTGTCTTTGATCGATTTCGCCCACGACTTTCGGAGCTCTCTAACCGTATATCTGGTAAAAAAGCAGCTCGAGCTTCGGGTATTTTTTCTGCCAGTCCATAAAACTTATGGAGTTCTGTATGAATCGTACTGTTTTTACGATAAGCTTCCATCAAGGCCTGGTTGAGTGGCTGATTTGAGAAGGTCTGTTTTTCAATATCTAAAGAACTAGCCGCTCCTTTCGATTTTTTCGCTGCGGCCTTCTTCAGCGAACCCTGGCTTGACATTTTTGTAGGCGGCGCTTGTCGAGCCTGGTTTAAAGGTTTTTCGGCTTTTAAGGTCTGGGACCCCAATAGAGCAACGGAGGACCATAGGACTCCATAGAGTTTTTTGTTTTTTACCATCAGTATTTCTGCCTTGCGTTTTATTATCGCGAATGGGTTTATTTACACAAAATTAAAATATTCATCATCTTACCTGATTTGCATCCCTTTGGCTAGAGGGGGTGTGGGGAACTTGAAAATCCATCTTGTTCAAGCAAAGGCGCCGTCCCGTTACATAGGATTTCGCAAGAAAACTCGTCTCCCAACCGTTTGTAAACAACCCCTTTTCCGGCCCCCTGTTTGCAAATCATTCCCAGGCGCCCGCCCTCTTTCAGCTGTTTCAAAAGCTGCGACGGCCGGGAAGATACCCCCCCTTCAACAAGGATGACATCGTAGCCGCCTTGGTTTGGGTCGCCTTTGAGTAAATGTTTTTGGTGAACAACCTGAACGTTCCAATCATTATTTTGGGGAAAGTCAATTTTCAGCGTGTCATAAAATTCTTTGCTTTTTTCAAGGGCGACAATTCGATGACTCAGGTAAGCAAGGATCTTGGTAAAGTAGCCACGCCCACATCCAACATGCAAGACGGTATCTGCAAATTTAATTTTGAGGCCCTCGATAATCCGAGCCAATAACGCTGGTGCCAACAGAAATCGTCCATTTTCAAAGTGCAAATGTGCATCACAATAAGCAATTCCCTTCAATTCCCTGGGCAAAAATGCCTCTCGAGGAACCAAGGAAAAGGCATGAAGAATTTTGGGGTCGCGAACGCCATAAGGTTGAAGCTGGTGGGTCACCATGGCCTGTCGTGCCTGAAAAAAATCGAGCATAATGAATGAATTGGTTTTTACTCTAGCTAGAAGATCATAAATAGGGATAAAGAGCAAGGAAATCACGTAGACGACATCCTTTAAAACCCAATTATTGATAATCCTTTTTAAACTGTTCTATTTGTTCGTTTGCTTTGGTAAAGTCAGGCTCTTCAGGTCGGTCGGGAACAGAATGTAACAGGGGATAGGGGCGCGTGTCCTTTAAGGAGGGCTTGGTTAGGTTGGGGCCAAAACACCCTGCATTTAACAAGTAAATCCCTATGATCACCACACGTTTTAGGCCCTTCATGTGGACGCCTCCAAAATATCGGCGACATCCAGTGCCGCATATGTGATAATCCCATCTGCTCCCGCTCGCTTAAAGCTAAGCATAATTTCGATGAGGCTTTGCTCATAATCAAGGTAAGATTTTTCGGCGGCAGCCTTCAACATCATATGTTCCCCGCTGACATGATACGCATAGGTCGGGTAACAAAATTTCTCTTTCACCTTTGCCAGGACATCTAAATAAGGAAGCCCCGGTTTGATAATAATCATATCGGCACCTTCCTTAATATCCAAAGCCACTTCCCGCAGAGCCTCATGAATATTTGCCGGGTTCATTTGGTATGTTTTTTTATCTGCTTGACCGAGGCACTGCAAAGACCCCAGAGCATCGCGAAAAGGAGAATATAATGTTGAGGAATATTTCGCGCTATAACTCATCAGGCTAACATCACTATGTCCTGCTGTATCTAGGGTCTTGCGCACAACTCCGATACGACCATCCATCATGTCCGAGGGGGCGATAATATCGGCCCCGGCCTCAGCCAAAAGCACGGCATAGTCTGCTAAAACTTGGGAAGTCTCATCATTCAAAATTTGCCCATCTCTTACAATGCCATCCTGCCCATGGGCCGAATACGGATCCAAAGCTAAATCCACAATGATGCCCAGATTTTGAGTTGATTCCTTCAATTTTCTGATCGTGCGGCACATGAGGTTATCTTTAGATAAAAGTTCAACCCCATCTTGCGTCCGTTGCTTTGGGTCATGATAAGGAAAGAGAATCAGCGCAGGAACACCCCGTTTCTCTAAATTCTGGGCGACCCCCATCAACTCGGACACTGTATACCTTTGGCACCCCGCTAAAAGATTCACCTCGGCTTCTTGATGGTCTTCCCGCACAAACACCGGGAAAATTAAATCACTTACACTTAGGGTGTGTTCTTGGACCAATCGCCTTTTCCAATCAGCCTTGCGTAAGCGTCTCATACGTAATTGTGGGAATTCAGCGATGTCCTGCATAAAGGGAGTTCATTTCATTTGTAATAAAATAATTAAACTCCCCCCCTTTTTATGTGTCAAGGATTATCAATGCAATACAAATTTAGCCTTTTCCTCTCTCGGTACTTATTTACACGGTACAAAGCCTGCTGAATGGTCAACGGGGCATGGTTTTCCGTAAAACAAATCGACTCTTTTCGTTTTTTTACCGTCATTCCCAGCCTGTGAGTCTCGATAAATTCAGCAAGAGCTTCAAGACTTACGGGGTTTTTCCCCTTGCGAAAACTTTCGCGTCGTATGAAACCTACTTCTTTCCCGAGGGGTTCTTTTGAAATCGGAGAACTATGGGACGCCCCGAAAATTTCTTGTACAGTGGGTTTGCGTTTCGGCAACAAAGATTTTAATCGATGGAGATTCAGTTTCCATGGCGCAGGAAACGCAAGCCCGACCGTTTTCCATTTGTCCACAAACCTAGGGTTTAAATACAACTCTTCCCCGCTTATAAACAAAGCAAGTGATGCGTTTTCCCCCACACCGTATAACCCAAACTCGATAATCTTTTCTTGGAAGTCCTTAAGATTCATATAATCGAAGTGGTGCGACCCTTTTTTAACACCCCGTTTCCGACAGCCCGTTGGGGAGATCTCAAGCCTTTCTATCGCCTTATTAATTGAATCCACGGAACGCTGAAAATGCATTGCGGACACCTTTGCCGGCACCTTCAGCAGGTGCCCTAACCAAAGCTGATATTTCTCTAGATCATTCCAACCCTTTTTGATATTTGCCATTGCGACCTCATTTTTTTTGACAATTTTTTAAAAAACACCTTGCGAGTACTAAGCTCATTGAGTATTATGATGAATATATAGGGCATGTTTCAAAAAATTAAAGTGATGTCAAATTATATTTCTGATTTTTTGAAGCAATATATATAAAAAAACAAAGGCAAAAAAACTATTATGAGGTCGTAAAATGCAAACGCTTACAAAGGGCAAAACTTCTCTTATTTCAGAATCTCGAAAAAAAACAAAAATCCAAAAACGTGAAGATCTGGTGAAGGACCTTGCTCGGACATTAAACAAACACCAGAATGAGGATGTCCCCGACACCCATTCCGCCTTAGACATTATTGGGTCTTACATTAAATCCCACATGCCGTACCAAGACGTTGCGAATCAAGGTGAAGCCAAACCCCATTCCAATTATACGGAAATGACCACCGATGGGAATATTATTGAAATCCCTAAACGCAACCGCCGGGGCCGCAAACCCAAAAATCGCGTCGTTCATCCCCTGCGTGAATTGCGCCTTAAGCGAGGCATGACCCTAGAAGAGGTTGCCCAAGCCACGAGTTTGTCGCCGTCATACCTATCGCGCCTGGAATCCGGATCACGTCGTCTGAATGTGGATACCATAGAAAAACTCTCAAGGGTCCTATCCTGTCGCGTCGAAGATCTTGTCAAGATTTCAAATCCGACCCATCAACTTCGCATTCAACGTCCAGGGGAGGCGCTTTATGCGTTGCACTCCCAAGCAAAAACTGAGCCCCAGGGCCGACACTATGTGCCGGAAACTCCCTCCTCAAAAGAGTCCGATATCCCTTCAAATCACATTCCTATTTACGAAACAGAGGCCTCGTCTGGGTCCATAGATTTTTCTCGGCCCTACCAAACAACCTCGTGTCCTGCGAACCTTATTGGAATTCCAGGAGCCTGTGGTTACATTGTGAATACCAATGCAATGACACCAAAATACAATACAGGAGACCGTGTCCTGATTCACCCTGGAAAACCTTTGGTTCCTGGAAACCCAGCGTTGATTATCACCAAAAAAAATACCCTCGTTTTAGGGGAATTTGTCGGGTGGCGTCACGTTTCCGAGCTTGATCAAAAATTCCAACCTGTCAATGATAGACATGGAAATAAAACGATACGTACCTTATTGAACTTAAGCAATATCAACCTCAAGAGACTTTTTCCGATGCCCCAAGGGGTCAAGTGCTTATTTCCTCTGACGAAATAAGTAGTGCGTCTCGCATTGTGGGCATGATTGAAGCTCATTAACGTTCACCTCTCAACGCACGTCTCTCGATTTAACGGAGGGACGTGCCTTTCCATTTCTTAGGTTGTCTTTATGATGTTAAGTAAGAAGGTCCAAGGACTCCACCCCTCCGCCACAATTGGGTTAAATCAAAAAGTTCGCCAGTTAAAATCCCAGGGCGAAGATGTGATCTCGTTAGGTCTGGGGGACAGTCACTTTAAAACGCCTGATTCNATAATAGAAGAAGCGTATCAAGGCATTCAATCTGGCTACACCCGCTATACCCCTATTGAAGGATTATCCGAATTATGTGAGGCCATTTGTGCAAAATTACATAGGGAAAATAAGCTCACGTTCGCACCCCGCCAGATTATCGCATCAACCGGGGCAAAACAGTCTTTATATAATGCGTTTATGGCCACCCTTGATCCGGGGGATGAGGTAATCCTCCCCGCCCCTTATTGGGTTTCATACCCGGACATGATTCACGTCTGTGACGGTGTCGTAAAGATCGTTGACTGTCCCAAAGAGCATCATTTTAAGCTTCACCCCCAGGCCTTAGAGGACGCCATTACCCCTAGGACAAAGTGGGTCCTGCTTAATTCCCCTAACAACCCCACAGGGGCCGTCTATTCTCAAACCGACTACCAGGCCCTTGGAAAGGTGCTTGAAGCCCACCCCCATGTTCATATCCTTACCGATGATATTTACGAACACATTATGTATGATGGAAAGGCCTTCATCAATATCCTTGAAGCGTGCCCTGAGCTTTCTGAACGCACCCTTATCATTAATGGTGTGTCAAAGGGGTTTTCCATGTCAGGGTGGCGCCTTGGGTACGCAGCAGGCCCTGAGTATCTTATTCAGGCTATGAAAAAGATTCAATCGCAAACCACTTCTTGTGCCTCTTCCGTCACCCAAATCTCAGTGATCAAGGCCCTTAAATATGGGACGTTAGATACAGAGCTGGCGAACCGGCGCCAAATCTTCCAAGAAAATCGTGACTACGTTGTAACGACCCTCAACAAGACTCCGGGTCTCTCTGTTCTTCCTCCCCAAGGCTCATTCTATGCCTATGTTCATTGCCAAGGGGTTATCGGGAAGGTCACATCAATGGGACAAACCATCCAAACCGATACGGATTTTGCCCAATATATCCTCGAGACGGCCAAAGTGGCCCTTATACCCGGAATCGCATTTGGGCATTCCCCCTATGTGCGCCTTTCATTTTCCGTTGAAAAAGAGATTTTAATCGAAGCTATGAACAGAATTCAACATGCCTTAAGCGAGCTTTCATAAGGAAACGCACTTTGCGGACAAGCATCAGGGGACAGGGTCAATCCTTTTAAGTTTTGACCGTCCCTTTTTCATCAAATTCAATCGGCCCTTTTACTGGTTTTCCCTCTTGATAGTGCGTGACAACTTTCACTGCGCCACTTTCATACAGTTCAATATGGCGCCCCGTCGGCTTCCCCTCTTCGAACATACCTTCAAACATTTTTTTTCCTGATGGATAAAACCCCATTGTCTGTCCATGGGGAAGGTTGTCCTTGTATTCCGTATACCGAAGCTTATTTCCCGATTCATCGTAAATAATCATGGGGCCTTCCAGCAAGCCTGCTTTATAGATCATCGTTGTGATGACCTCCCCTGCAGCATTAAAGGATTTTCCAGGACCCTCCATCACCCCTTCGGAATAAGTGAGCTCAATCGTTTTTTTACCATTTGCGTAGCCTGTCGATACCCCGTCCAATTTTCCATTTTTATACGTAGATTGCTGAACAATTTGTCCTGTTTCGGGATCAAAAGTCTGGGACGCCCCTTCCATAACGCCCTCAACATAGTGCAATTCAAGCAGAGGGTTTCCATTTTCCCCCTCGTAAAATGTGACAGGTCCATGAAGAACGCCTTTCTCCATAGAGAGTTCTTGGATAATATGTCCGGTTTTTTCATCTTTAAGGGTCTGAACCCCTGTATAACCCTCGTCGTCTTTCGCCTCAGATTGTTGATCGCCTTTTTCACCCTCCGTTTCAGCAGACGCCTCGGCTGATTCGTCTTGGCGAGAGGGTTCTTCTTCATCCGAAGGGTTTTCATCCGAAGGATGTTCATCCGGAGGATGTTCATCCGGAGGATGTTCATCCGGAGAATCTTCGTTGGAAACGTCAGCTTTTTCCTCTTTTTCCTCTTTTTCCTCTTTTTCCTCTTTTTCC
>SL_7KL_010_BRINEDRAFT_10000120_pt1 | contig 34280 bp, 33 predicted proteins | sample SodLak_010_BRINE_FD_10663 | JGI IMG/M metagenome (IMG submission 10663)
TGATTGTATGTGATTTTCTATATTCATTTTAATATTTGTAGGTACAAATGTAAGACAATTGTATATACAAGTGTCATAGAAGAATGTTAAATTTTTATTCAGTATATAATTAAATTTATTGTTGTCCGATAAAACACAAAATTAGCACAAAAATGTCTTGTAACCCTATTTAAATCGTTTGTTTTTTAGGGTTTACAAATAGTAAGCCCCCTATTTTCTTACCCAAACTCCAATGCTAATTGTTGTGCAATTTCTTCTGGGGTTCCTTTATTTTTCTCATAGTCTTTAATATAACTATCCATATTGTCAAAAAAGTCTTTAAACTTTACGTAAGAGAATAGGTGCTTTTGCAAAAGACTAATTAGATTTGAAAACGCCCACGACTTTTCAAGGGCCTTTTTCATTAAACTTATGAGTAATAACGCCATTAAGGTAACCCAAACCTGTATCTGGATGGCATTTTGATTCTCACCATAGAAATATTGCAGAGGAAAGTTTTGTTTTACCTTCTTAAACAAGGTTTCAATTTGCCACCTTTTTTTATACAAGTTTGCAATCTGCTCTGCTTCTAAATCAAATAGATTGGTAAGAAAGTAGTAAGCCTTGTTTTTTTCTTCATGGTAAAAGCTTACAAGCCTTAGCTCAACCTTTATCTGCTGTCCATTATCATTCTTATAACTTAAAGCTATTTTAGCGTCTCTAAGTATATTATCTGGGGTTGCAGGTTTGAGTTCAAGCTCTTCAATTAATTCTTCTTGTGCATTGTTTTTAAGTCGAGTTACAAAGTAGATATTGCTTTTATTCCACTGGTCAAATAATTTATAGTTACTGTAGGCTTTATCCATAAGAGCAACTTCGTTGGGCTTCATAATATCCTTATGGTGTATAAACATAGAATCATGCTCTGTAGCATGGCTATGATATACCTTTACAGGTATTCCTGCTTGCATGTCTAGTTTTTGGTGACTCTTTATTCCTCCTTTGCGCTTACCGCTGTTAGCATTGCGACCTACACAGTTAAATATAGGTTGGAATAATTGTATTGTTGTAGAATCTATAGCATATACCTTTTTATCTATTAAAAGCTGTTTGTGGCTGTCCGATAATTCAGGAAGATATTTTTTAACAAGTGCATTGTAAATATCTTCAAAGACCAGATAGCTTCTTCGCTTGTTAGCATCAGAAATAGTGCTTCGTCTTGGTGTATAATCAAACTTACAATGACTTATCTTAGAGCCGTAACTTATTATGCCTGCTGACAATTCACGTAATGAATTGCATCCAGAGACAACGCCATAAAGCATTGTTATCAAGTGCTGGAAAGTTGTAAAACGTTTACAATAATGGTCACTATTACGATTGGCTGAGGCATTTGATACAATAGAAGAATCAATCAAATTTATCATCTGACTGAATATGGGCTGTCCGAAAAAATGATTACTTTTACTCATAGCTGAATTATTTGAAAGTTAATACAGCTATATACGAAAAATCCCTCAATAATTGAGGGATTTTTTATCGGACACTAATAAATTAAATTATACTAAATAAATACAGAATAGGCTTTCTAAGCTAGTAGTTATAAAAGTAGTAAACAAGGATTTTGATATAAGGCCTAAAAATTTAATGTATTGAAAGTTAGTTTACCCCATACCAATTCTGTGCAAATTGATTTATTGATATATGGAGCAAGAGGGGAATTATTTTTTTCTGACTTAATCCAAGACCTTACAGATTAAGATAATAGCATATCACAAAGTAAATTTAGCTATGTTAAATAAAGGATTAAACAATTATGGGTTTTATTAAAAACCTGAAGTTTTGAAGTTCACTAAGAGTAAATTATTTATTTTTAAGTAAAAATAAGAGGATTATTATTCTAAATTTAGAATTTAATTGGTGTAGTTAGTTTTAACCTTGAATTCAATTATATAAAAAAGTCAAAATCAATAAATACATTTGATTCCAAATCAATTTAGAAAGGAATTACCCTAACTATCATCATAAAAACAATAACAGTAAATGGATGTACTTATTGAAGGCAATAGTCTATTAAGTTTAAAATAGACATTTACTTTGTTTTTTTAACTCCGCAATATCCATATTATAGAAAATAAATAATTTTCGCATAACTATTTAAAACAGTTCTTGCCTGCAAAACTAGCGCATGTAGTTAATTTGGTAAAGTGAGAATTAGGGGACTTAGGTTTTTAGTCCTGATTGAAGCGTAAATCCCGCAAATTAAAAAGCATATTTTCTTGTCTTGGCAAAGCGACCGCGAGGAAGCTCTTGACTAAGGCTTAGAAAATATAGCATTCTTAATTGAGGAATTGAAGCGTAAAGCAGGTTCCAGACTCCTGTTTATTTTTTGAATAAAAAATCGTACTAAAAAGTTAGTGGTATTATAAATAGTTTTTTTAATTCTAATTTAAGTTATACAATTGCATTTTTAAGGTAGAGTGTTCTCTAAACTAATTTTATTACAATTACTTTACGGCAATTTTAAGAATTAAAGCTAGAACCACTTTTACATTATTTTACCGGTATGAAAGATTATATTGCTTTAGCCACAAAATCCTACCACGATTGGTGGCGTTATTTTATTGGCGCTTTTTTTATTTTTTTAATATGGCAGATTGGTACTTTACCATTGGCTATTGGCGTTGGAACAAAACTGGCTATGGAAAAAGGTATGGATGAAATTTTTCAAATAGTAGGGGATTATGATACGATGATGAATACCTTAAGCTCTAACTTGACTTTTTTCTTGCTTTTATTATCTTTTGTGTTTGGCTTTTTTGGAGTTTGGTTAATTGTGAGGTTTCTGCATTCACAGAAATTTAAAGACTTGCTAACCACAAGAACACATTTTGATTGGAGAAGAGTGGGAGTTGGTTTTAGTATTATAGCTTTTTTTGTTGTAGCTACTACTTTAATTGATTATTGGGTAAATCCTGAAGCTTACCTTTTTAACTTTAAAAGTAAGGAATTTCTAATTTTAGCAGCAATTGGTATAGCAATGGTTCCTCTACAAACCACTTTTGAAGAAATATATTTTAGGGGCTATTTGATGCAAGGCCTTGGTGTTATTTTTAAAAACAGAGCGGTTCCTTTTTTTGTAACCTCGGTTGGTTTTGGATTACTGCATTTAGGTAACCCAGAAGTTGCCAAGTTAGGAACCTTACTAATGGTGAACTATATTGGTACAGGTTTCTTATTAGCTATTATGACCTTGATGGATGAAGGTTTGGAACTTAGTATTGGCTATCACGCAGGAAATAATTTAGTTACCGCCTTGTTAGTTACTGCAGATTGGACTGCTTTTCAAACAGAGTCAATTTTAATAAGTGTTGAAGAACCAAGCCTAGGTATAGAGGTGTTTTTTCCAGTGTTAATAGTTTACCCCTTATTTTTATATTTTTTAGCAAAAAAGTATAAGTGGACCAACTGGAAAGAAAAATTGATAGGTAGTGTAAATATGTAGTAGTAATCTTAGTTTTTTAGTTTCTTTTTACTTAATTTTATCGTCAGTACTAATTTTTAAGAATTTATAGTTAATTTGTAGCATTTCTGCCTTAAATTCGTGTAAATGCTTAAAAATTATTGGAACAAATATTGATTTAGTAAAAATTTAGATTTGATGAGTAAAAACATAATTCAAGTACACCCTGTTTTTAAATTAAATGGAGTCAACTATTCTACAAGTGATTTATATTCAGTAGCATATTCTTACATTAAAGAGGGTAAAGATTATGAAGAGTTAATTGGAAATTTTTTGCTTGACTGGTTAAATGAAAGTTATGATACCATAAAGCTAAGAACTTCTGGTACTACTGGAGCTCCACAACCTATTTTTGTTGAAAAGAATAAAATGAAAGCTTCAGCAATAGCTACCCAGAACAGATTTAAATTGCCTTCAAAGACCAAAGCTTTATTGTGCATTCCTGCTAATTATGTGGCGGGTAGAATGATGTTAGTAAGAGCTATGGTGTTGGGCTGGGAGTTGACTGTAGTTGAGCCACAATCAAAGGCTTTAGCCGCAGTTGAAGAATCATATGACTTTTGCGCCTTAACTCCACATCAATTGGCTAACTCCTTAGATAAAATAGAGTTAATTGAGAAAGTAATTGTAGGTGGAGCACCCGTTAATAATTCACTTTTGGGTAAAATTAAAGGAATTTCAACTAAGGTTTACGAAACCTATGGAATGACAGAAACGATTACTCATATTGCAACACGTAGAATCAACTCGATGAAATCTACAGATGAGAAACCGTTTAAGGCACTTAAAGATGTAACTTTTAGTATAAACGATTTGAATTGCCTGGTAGTTCATGCTCCTAAAATTGTAGATGCCCCTGTAGTAACTAAAGATGTTGTTGATTTAATTGATAAAACTAAATTTTTCTGGAAAGGTAGGTTAGACAACGTAATTAATAGTGGAGGGGTTAAACTACATCCAGAAGCAATTGAGAAAAAAATTCAAAAAGTGATTAAGGAGGATTTCTTTTTAATTGGGGTGAAAGACGAACAACTAGGACAAAAACTTTCTTTATTCATTGAATCAGACAAAAAATTAGACAAAAACATTGTTAAAAAAAACTTAGAAAAAGCATCCCTTGAAAATTTGGAAATTCCAAAAACTATTTTTGTTATTGATAAGTTTGCTAAAACAAGAACTGGAAAAATTGATCGAATAGAAACGGCTAATGGTTTTTTTGAAAATCAGATGAACTAGATAAACTGAATTTTATTTGTGAAGATTATAATAGTTATCTTACAAATAGTATATTTCGAAATCGATTCAACAAAAACAATAATTTGTATTTAAATTACAAACAAATGAAAATATTAATCTCACCAGCTAAGTCTTTAGAACTAACCAAAGAAATACCCGTTAAGGATTTTACAAGACCTTTATTCTTAGATACAGCTGTACAAGTAAATAAAAAATTAGCTAGATTAACAAAAGCTGAATTAAAAGAACTAATGTCTATTAGTGAGCAGTTGGCAGATTTAAATTACCAACGCTTCCAAGATTTTAAAGAAGACCATGAGCCTTCTAATTCTAGACAAGCTGTATTTACTTTTGATGGTGATGTTTATACGGGGCTGGATGTTTATAATTTACAAGCTAGTAAATATGAAAAGCTTCAAGATAGCTTAAGAATTTTATCCGGATTATATGGAATTTTAAAACCTTTTGACTTAATTCAACCATACCGCTTAGAGATGGGAACAAAAATAAGTATAGAAACTCAAAAGGATTTATATGAGCTCTGGAAAGATAAAATTACAAGAAGCTTAAATGCTGAGATTACTGAAGACGATTTAGTTGTAAACCTAGCAAGTAATGAATATTTTAAAGCTATTGATAAGAAAAAATTGAAGTCTGATTTGATTACTCCTGTATTTAAAGATTATAAAAATGGAAAACTTAAGGTAATTAGCTTTTACGCAAAAAAAGCAAGAGGAGCCATGGTTAAATTTTTAGTAGAAAATGATGCTAAGAATTTATCTGATATAAAAAAATTTAATGGGCTAGGCTATCTTTTCAATGAAGAGGAGTCTAAAGAAAAAAATAAGCCAACATTTGTTAGATAGATGAAACTTCCTAAAATTCCTATTAACGAAGCCAAAAGACTAGAAGCCCTAGTAGCATACCAAATTCTTGACACTGATTTTGAGGAAAAATTTGATAATGTAACTGCTTTAGCAAGCAATATTTGTAATACAAAAATAGCTTTAGTTAGTCTTATTGATGAAAATAGGCAATGGTTTAAATCCTGTATTGGTTTAGGAGCTAGACAAACTTCTCGTGGTATTTCATTTTGTGGTCATGCCATTAACAACCCTAAACAATTATTTGAAGTTGAAGATGCATTAAAGGATGAACGCTTTTTTGACAATCCTCTAGTTATTGGAGAGCCTCATATACGTTTTTATGCTGGTCAACCTATTATAGATAAAGATGGATTTGCACTGGGAACTCTTTGTGTTATAGACCAAAAGCCTATGCAGCTTTCAGATTCACAAAGAGAAAGCTTAAAGAAATTAGCTAAACAAGTTTGTCATTTATTTGAGTTGCGAAAGTCTGAATTTAGAATTAGAGAAGAAAAGCAGAATTTTAAGCGATTTGCAGAGTTGTCACCAAATATCCTATACAGGTATTCTTCAAACCCTAAATTAATCTACCATAGTCCAATTATTAAAGAAATTTTAGGCTATCCTGCAACTGCGTTTAAAAATAACCCAAACCTATGGATTGATTTAATTCATAATGAAGACAGAGAGTTTGTAAAACAAACACTTAACCAAGCTAAAAAGGGAGAACGAATTGATGCTGTTTACAGAATGAAAACCCGTAAAGGTTACTACCTCTGGATTCATGACATCAGTATGAGTATAGATAATGATGGTGAAGACTTTTTAATTGAAGGAATTGCTACTGATATAACTAAAAACAAAAAATATCAGGACAATATAAAGCAACTTAATCAACGCTATAATACAGCAATGAACGCTTCTAATGATGCCATTTGGGAGTACGATGGAATTAATGACGAGTTCCGATTGTCTAATCATTTTTATAATTGGATTAAAGTATCCAGCATCCCCGAAATAATTAAATTAGAAGATTTTAGAGCAAGTATTCATCCAGAAGACCAACAAAAAATAACTCACTTAATTGATAATTTAGTAAATTCTAAGTTTAAAAAAATTGATGTTGATGTCCGCATAAAGTTATCAAAAGATACTTACAAATGGTTTAACTTAAAAGGTGGAATTATAGACGCTTCACAACTAAAAATAGCAGGTTCTATATCAGAAATTCACCTTCGTAAACAAAATGAACAAGAACTTTTAAAAGCAAAATCACTTTTTTCTGAAGCTAGTAAACTGGCAAAACTAGGAGCTTGGGAGTTAGATTTAGAAACTTTAAAAGTAAAATGGTCTGATGAAACTTATCAAATTCATGATATTGATGAAAGACAAAAAGAGACCTTTCAATTAGAAGAAGCAATTGAGTTTTATTCTGCTCAAGACCAGATTAAAATTAGAAATGGTATTGATGAAGCAATAAAAAAGGGGAAAGGTTATGATGAGATTTGCCAGCTATTAACCCTTAAGGGAAACTCTAAATGGGTACGTACAATTGCTAAAGTAGAATTTGACCCTGACTCTAGAAAGCGTAAAATTTTTGGTGTAATTCATGATATAACAGAAGAGGTCATCATCAAAGACAAACAAAATAATTTATTAGAATTAACAAAGAATCAAAACAACAGACTCAAAAACTTTGCTTATATAGTATCACATAACCTAAGATCTCACGCTTCTAATTTCTCATCTCTATTGAATCTATTTAGTACTGAAAATTTAGATGATGAAAACCTAGAACTTTTTGAAATGCTCAATAAATCTTCCTCGAACTTGCTTCAAACTATTGAAGATTTGTCTAAAATAGCAGGTTTGTATCAAAAAGAAGATGTAGATTTCACAAAAATAAATCTTAAAGAGTTGCTTCAACAAGTAGTTAACAATCAAATAGGAGCAATTAAAGAAAATAAAGTTCATTTAGATTTAGAGATAGATAACAATGTCTTTATAAAAGGTTTGCCATCTTATGTTGAAAGCATCTTTTTTAACTTGATTTCAAATGCTATCAAGTATTCAAATTCTACTACAAACAAATGGCTAAAGATAAGTTTAAGTGAAAACAAAAAACACGCTATTGTTAAATTTGAAGATAATGGACTAGGCATTGACTTAAAAAAACACGGTGAAGACATGTTTAAAATGTATAAAGTTTTTCACCGCAACAAGAAAGGAGGTAGAGGCCTAGGCTTATTTATAACCAAAAACCAAATTGAGTTTATGAAAGGCACAATTGATGTTCAAAGTAAAGTTGGTAAAGGAAGTATTTTTACTATTTATTTTAAAAAATTATAATAAAGGCTAATTTTTAATTAAAAAAAAGCTATTCGTGCTCATTAATGACTATTAATTCTGATATTCGAAACAAAAAATCATGTTTGGACTATTTAAAAAGAAAAGTGAGTTAGATTTACTTAGAGATCAATACAAGAAGTTACAAAAAGAATCTTTTGAGCTTTCTAAAACGAACCGTTCAGAATCCGATAAGAAGTTAGCTGAAGCGGAAGAGGTGTATAAGAAAATTGAAGTGCTCAAAAATAAAAATCAATAATTTTACAAAAAAGGAAGCAAATTTTTTATTTGTTTCCTTTTTTTTATTGAAATAAATAAACTGAAAAAAAGTATTTTTATTTTTTGAAAATGTATTAAACCATTTATTAAAATTTTTGTCTTAAAGTAATGTTGTAGATATTTTAGCAAACAAAGTTTAGTCATACCAAGTATGCTTGTTTGCCCTTGTTTTTTGAAAAAAAACAGCATTTACTACCTAATAATTATTTAAATAACAATAAATACTTTCTTAGAATACAAAAGCAAATACATAATATAATGAAACACAAATTAACTATAATTTTAAGCTTAATGATGACTGCACTGGGTTTTGCTCAATTAGATTTAGATTATCAACAACCACATGAAGATATTTTAAAATTGGCAGATGCAGAAATGCCCCCTGTTATGTCTGTTAATAATGATGGTACAAAAGCTATTCTTATTTACAGAAACCAGTACAAATCTATTCTTGAATTATCTGAAAAAGAAATGCGTTTGGCTGGATTACGAATAAATCCTGTAACTAATATTTCAAGCAGGACTACTTTTTATAACGCAATTGAACTTTTTAACCCAAAAAACCAAAAGCAAATTAAAGTCAAAGGGATGCCTGAAAATGCTAGAATTAGTAATTTAGGTTGGTCGCCCAAACAAAACTATATTCATTTTTTAAATACAACAGACCACGGAAATGAACTATGGATAATTGATTACAAAAAGAAAAAAGCAACTCAACTTACTGATGCTGTTGTGAATGCAAATATGGGTAGCGCTGTAACCTGGAATCCTGATGAAAGTGGTGTAATTGTAAAATTCCTTCCTGCTGAAAGAAAAAAATTGATTGATGTATCTTTAAAAGTTCCAACTGGCCCCACCGTATCTGTAAACGAAGCTGGTACTGAAGCTCAAAACAGAACCTACCAAGATTTACTTCAAAGTAAAGATGATGAGTTCAATTTTGAAGTTCTAGCTACATCAGAATTAAAATTAGTTGACTTGAAGGGTAGAACTTCAGACTGGATGGATGAAGCTATGTATAGAAGTGTGTCTTTTTCACCAGATGGAGAATTTGCGTTGATTTCCAAAATTAAAAAACCATTTTCTTATATAGTGACTTATGGTCGTTTTCCTACAGATTATTTAATAGTAGATAAAGAGGCTAATTTGTTGAAGATACTTGAAGAAGTTCCATTAACAGAAGAAATGCCTAAAGGATTTATGGCTACAAGAACTGGTAAGAGAGGCTTTTCTTGGCGTGCAGACCATCCTGCAACCATCATCTGGGCAGAGGCTTTGGACGAGGGAGACCCTGAAAATGAAGTAGAATTTAGAGATGAAGTTTTTCAATTAAAAGCTCCCTTTACTTCCCAAAAAAAATCCATAGTAAAAACACAACTTCGATTTTCTAATATTGAATGGAGTGATGCAGAAGTTGCTGTTATAAACGAATATTGGTGGAATACTAGAACCTTAAAACAAAGTTTTATTTACCCAGATAATCCTGAAAAAAAATCAATTGTCTTTAGTGAAAGAAATTACCAAGATCGTTATGCAGATCCTGGTGATTTTGTAAGCTCTAAAAATGATCTAAATCAAAATGTTATTCAGGTAATTGATAATGATAAAGTTTTGCTTGATGGTCCTGGTTATTCACCAGAAGGAAAATTTCCATTTGTTGATGAATACTCAATCTCTACCGAAAACAAAACACGTCTTTACGAATCTAAAGATGATAAATATCAAGAATCAATTGTGCGAGTTATAGATGCTTCAAAGGGAGATTTATTGGTTCGTTTAGAAAGTAGTAATCAGTTTCCTAATTATTTTATCAGAAACTACAAGACAAATCAATTAAAGCAAATATCAGATTTCGAAAATCCTTTTAAAGCAATTGAAAGTGTAAATAAAGAGGTAATTACCTATAAGCGTGAAGATGGTTTAGAGCTTTCAGCTACATTATATTTACCTACTAACTACCAAGAAGGTAAGAATACCCAATGATTATGTGGGCATATCCAAGAGAATACAAAGACAAAAATAGCGCCTCACAAGTTACCTCTAGTAGTAAAGATTTTACTTATCCTTTCTATGGATCACCTATTTATTGGGTTAACAGAGGCTATGTTGTTCTTGATGATGCTGCTTTTCCAATCTTTGCTGAAGGCGATGAAGAACCTAATGATTCTTTTGTTGAACAATTGGTTGGCAATGCAAAAGCGGCTATAGATGCGGTTGATGAAATGGGATATATTGATCGTAAAAGAGTTGCTGTTGGTGGGCATTCATATGGAGCTTTTATGACAGCTAACTTATTGTCTCATTCAGATCTATTTGCTGCGGGAATTGCTAGAAGCGGAGCCTATAATAGAACCTTAACTCCTTTTGGTTTCCAATCTGAAGAACGTAACTATTGGGAAGCTCCAGAAATTTATAATACCATGTCTCCGTTTATGAATGCTCATAAAATGAAAACACCATTATTATTGATTCACGGAGAGGATGATAATAATGCAGGGACTTATCCCATGCAAAGTGAGCGATATTTTAACGCGCTCAAAGGTTTAGGGGCTCCAGTTAGGTTAGTAATGTTACCTAAGGAAAGTCATGGTTATGCGGCTAGAGAAAGTATTATGCACATGTTATGGGAGCAAGACCAATGGTTGGAAAGGTATTTAAAAAATAAAGATGAAGATTAAACTTAGTTGAATAGGAGAAGAAATAGACTTTAAATTTTGATTTAGGGTCTATTTTTTTTTAAATCACTTAAATCTAATAAAAATAATTCAGAAGCAATTCCGTCTGATAGAAACTTTGCCTGTGGCGTAATGTGAAGCGTTTCATCTTTAATAAACAATAATTGTTTTTCTTGAAATTGTTTAATCTGATCCATAAGATAAGCCCTGTATATTAATCCGAATTGATTTTCAACTTCGTTTAAATCTACACCTAATTTGGTTCTGAGTCGGGTCATAATCAACTCGTTAAATTGATCTACCTTGCTTAAATTTTCTAAAGTTAATGGCGGTTTATTTGCTTCAATGGATTGAATGTACTTGATATTGTGACTTATATTCCATTTTCGCTGATTACCAACATAACTGTGTGCAGATGGTCCGACTCCTATATAGTGTTTTCCGGTCCAATAAGCCATGTTGTTTTGTGAATGGAATTTAGGTTTCCCAAAATTAGAAAATTCATAATGTTCATAACCTAAGTGTGTTAGTTCCTTTATTAAAATTTCAAAATGAAGTTTAGCTAACTCATCATCTACAGGTGGAATAATTTTTTTCTTGATAAAATAGTCTAATGCTGTATTTGGTTCAACTGTAAGTGCATAACTTGAAATATGAGGTATTTCAAGAGCAATGGCTTGTTGAAGATTCTCCTTCCAGCGTTCAATACTCATTTTTGGAATTCCATAAATCAAGTCAATTGATATATTAGTGAAATATTTTTTTGCTAATTGAATAGAATGTAGTGCTTCAGACGAATTATGTGCTCTATTCATTAGTTTTAAATCTTCCTCAAAAAAAGACTGTACGCCAATGCTTAAGCGATTAATCTTTGTTGTAGAAAGTATTTTTAAATACTCTTCAGACAAATCATCTGGATTAGCTTCTAAAGTAATTTCAGGATAATCAGAAACTTCAAAATGATTATAAATTGTATCTAAAATGAATTCAAGTTCACTTTTAGAAAGCAGGGAAGGGGTTCCGCCTCCAAAATAAATATTTTGAATAGGTTGGTTGAGTTCTTCCTTTCGCAAAACAAGCTCTTTTCCAATAGCCTCAATGAGCTTTTTTTTATGTTTTACTGAAGTAGAAAAATGAAAATCACAATAATGACAAGCTTGCTTACAAAACGGTATGTGTATATAAATACTCATATTGATTATAGATTTATAATGTTTTCAAAAACTGCGTTATGTGATTAAGGGTGTCCAGCTTTTGTACTTATAAACTATCCGTTTTTAAGACAGTAATGAAAGTTATTTAACTTAGCTTTTACATCCTTTAATTGTGATCAAAGAATTTTCTTCAATTATTACGTTGAGCAATAAATATATTATAAATGTTGGTGTAAATTAAAAACCTAAACTGCTCAGACTTATTTTTTTTTAAAACCGAAAATCGTCTTCCTCATCAGAAGTAATTCCTAAGGCCTCATAAATGTAGTCAAAAGTAGAAAGAAGTTTTGGTTTTCCGTTTACTAAAGCTACATCATGCTCAAAGTGAGCTGAAGGTTTTCCATCTGCGGTAAGAATAGTCCATCCATCAGGTAATTGCTTTATTCTTCGTGTACCTTGATTAATCATTGGCTCAATAGCAACGGTCATCCCTTCAATAAATTTTTTACCACGACCTCTTTTTCCATAATTTGGCATTTCAGGATCTTCGTGCATGGTAGTACCTAATCCATGACCAACCAATTCCCTAACTACACCGTAATTGTTTTTTTCAGCGTGCTTCTGAATTGCAAAAGCAACATCTCCAACTCGGTTTCCAATCCTAAATTGGTCAATACCTTTATAAAGACTTTCTTTAGTAACTTGGAGAAGTTTTTTTGTTGCTGAATTTACCTCACCAACTTCAAATGTGTAAGCATGATCTCCGTAATATCCGTTTTTTATAGCACCGCAATCAATAGAAATAATATCCCCATTTTCTAATGGTTTTTTGGTAGGAATTCCATGAACAACTTGCGCATTTGGACTCATACAAAGTGTATTTGGAAAGTCATAAAGCCCTTTAAAACCTGGTATAGCCTTATGGTCTTTAATAAATTCTTCTGCTTTTTTATCAAGCTCAAGCATAGTTACACCTGGTTGAACTTCTTTGGCTAGCATACCTAAAGTCTTTGAAACGATAAGTGCGCTTTCCCGCATTAATTCAATTTGTTCTTTGGTTTTTGGTATAATCATTTATTTATTTTTTGAATAACTTTTCAAATAATCCCTTTTTGTTTTTAGGTTTTTGTGGTTCTTCACCAATTAGCTCTTGGTGAACTTTTCCCCAACCAACAAACCCTCCAATATTTCTATCGTCAATGAAAATGTCTGCTGCAACCTTACGGCTAATTTTATCATCATACTCTTCTTCTGGATAACTTTTATTTACTGCATAAAATTCAATTCCATGATCTCTACAAAATTCTACCGCTTCATCAAGGTACTTTCCTGCTCTGTAGGTCCAAAGAATAAGAATATAGCCTTCATCTTGAAGTCGTTTAAGTGTTTCAAATGCAAACATCATTGGTTTGCCTATTTTTGGATATTTACTCTCAACAATGGTTCCGTCAAAATCTACGGCCACAATGGGTTTACTAGCAGAAATCATATTACTTACTGTACGGGTTTTTATATTCTTTTTCTTGTGTAATAATCAACACATCTTTTTCAATTGTTTCAACAGCATATTCAACAAAGCGATTTACTTCTTTATTGTTTAAACTAAAAATAAAGGTAGGTATCATCTTTAATGCTATTCTTTTTTTTTCTTCTTTGTTTAAACTTGGAATTTTCTTGTTTCTATCTACACCCACCATTTGAAGCTGGTTGGTATCCCATTGTGCTTCATCTAGTAATTTTACTAATCTGGGCAATTCTCTTCTACTATCAGGGCACCAGGTTCCAAAATATGCTTCAATTTTAAATTCTTTATTAGCTAAAATAGTAGTTAACTCTTCAACCAATTTTTGATCTGGTTGATATGCATTGTAATATCGTTCAAACCAACTACCATGTTCAGTAGCTTTAAAATCTTCTAAGGTGATTTCACCTATTACATCTTCTTGTGCAGTACATAAAGTAATCACTAGAAGGCTAAAAATTAGGCCTACTTTTTTCATTTATATCAAAGGTTTTTGGGTCATTAGTTCGGGTTGTTCAATACCCATTAACTTCAAAACAGTTGGAGCAATATCTCCTAAGATTCCATCCTTAATTTGAGTTATGTCCTGATCAACTAAGATAAAGGGAACAGGGTTTGTTGTATGGGCGGTATTTGGGCTTCCGTCTTTATTTTTCATCATTTCAGAATTACCATGATCAGCAATTACTAGCATAGAGTAGCCACTTTTTTGGGCGGCATTCACTAATTCTCCTAAGCATTGATCTACGGTTTCACAAGCTTTAACGGCAGCATTAAAATCTCCTGTGTGTCCTACCATATCTGGATTTGCGAAATTGATACACATAAAATCTGTTGTGGCATTTTCAATTTCGGGTAATAGTTGATCTTTCAATTCAAAAGCACTCATCTCTGGTTTTAAGTCGTAAGTTGCAACTTGAGGAGAGTTTACTAAAATTCTTTTCTCACCTTCAAATGGAGTTTCGTTTCCGCCTGAAAAAAAGAATGTTACATGTGGATATTTTTCAGTTTCTGCGGCCCTAATTTGGGTTTTTGCCTTTACAGCAAGAACTTCTCCTAATGTTGCCTGAATATTTTCTTTCTTATAAACTACGCGTACATTTTTAAATAAGTCATCGTACTTTGTCATAGTAACGTAGTAGAGTGGGAGAGTCTTCATTTGATAATCTGGAAAATCTTTTTGAGACAAGGCTTGTGTGAGCTGTCTCCCTCTATCTGTCCTGAAGTTAAAAAATATAACTACATCACCTCTTTCAATTTGAGCAACTGCTCTGTTATTTTTCGTAATTAGAATTGGCTCTAAAAATTCATCAGTGATTTTATTGTCGTAACTTTTTTGAATTAATTCTAAAGGGTTTTCACTAGCCTCTCCTTGCGCATTTACAAGTAAATCATAGGCTTTTTTAACTCGCTCCCAGCGTTGGTCACGGTCCATAGCATAATATCTTCCAATAATACTAGCTAGTGCGGCATTTTGTTGGTTAAGAAAAGGAATTAATTCTTCTATAAAACCTTTACCCGACTGAGGATCTACATCTCTACCATCGGTAAAGGCATGAACATATTTTTTTTCTACACCAGCATCATTCGCCGCTTTTACTAAACCTTTTAAATGATTAATGTGCGAGTGAACACCACCATCGCTTACTAAACCTAAAAAATGAACTTTTTTGCCTTTACTTTTAGCGTATTCAAAAGCTTGCTTTAATTCTGGTTCATCTTTCAAGGTTTCATTTTCAACAGCCAAATTTATTTTTACCAAATCTTGGTAAACAATTCTGCCTGCTCCTAAATTCATATGGCCAACTTCAGAATTTCCCATTTGTCCTTCAGGTAAACCTACATGCATACCATCCGTTCTTAATGTTGCGTGTGGAAATTTTTTATATAATTCATCCATTGTAGGGGTATGCGCTTGATCAACAGCTGATACTTTTTCGTTGTTGGCAATGCCCCATCCGTCTAATATTGCTAAAATAACTTTCTTATCCATAAAAATTTGTTGTTTACAAAAGTACAAAATTTATAAATGCTTTACTAATTGACTTAGCATATTCAGAATTGTTATCTACTACAAGCTTTTAGGAAGTAAATCTTGATGTATTCCTAAAATAAAATCTTTTTGATATTTTTCAAAAAAATTATCGGGGAGTTCATATAAGCCAATAATTTTTTCATTTTTAACTCGATTGATTAGGTGATTTTCTAGGTACTGACTCAAGTAATTTATGCTCACTGGCTGGTAACTATAATGCCATGGTTCAAAATAATATCCATTTCTTTTGTTGTGGTTGTTTGGGTAGGCTTCTATAAAACCATAGCGATTTGCATTATTCTGCATCCATTGATACATCTTATGAAAAATACCAGATGCTGAATAATGCTTTTCAGAAAGCAAGTCCTCATTTGGCAACTTTACACTTTGGTCTATTAAATCTAAGTCAGTACCCCAATGATGTCTTGAAGTTCCAGGTATAGAAGAATATGTAGTTATTTTTTGAACAGCTTCTAGATTAGATTCAGATGTTTGAATGTACTGCTTATGTTTCTTTTCAAAAATGAATTTTTGTCGCTTGAAACTTCTAAATGCAGAAACAATACTTAATTCAATGCCATCCTTTTGTGCATCTTTTTTCATTTTTAAATAAGCTGAAAGTGTTTGCTTTTCAACGAGATGGTTTTTAAAGTCCTCTAAATGATGTTTGGATTTTCCCAAGAGATAATCAAAGTTAGTTTCATTTTTTGATGTAAAGAGGTCAAAAGGCAAAAAGCTTGAGCTTAATCCAATTCCTAAAAGCAGTTGATTAAATTTCTTCCGTTTCAAATTTTCAAAAACTTTGTTAGAGTATTATTTATTTTTTGAGTTGATTATTGATTTCTTTAGCCATTAAATAATGCGTGCCAACTGTTGGGATTTCATATTTTGAACCATAAACTTTAAAACCTTGCTTTTGGTAAAAGCTTACAGCTTTCTCTCTAGCATTACACCAACATATATTACTTTTTAAATGACTTAATTTTTTTAAACTGAATTGCAACAATTTAAACCCAATACCCTTACCTTGAAAATTAGGGTGAATAGCCATCCCTCTGAGCTGATATTGACGAGTAAAATTAAATTTTGAATTTGATTGCTTCATGAAACTTACAATTCCCACTAAATGAGTATCAAAAAAAGCACCAAAATGTAAGGTGCTTTTTGATTCATCTCCTGAAAAAATACAAGTTTTAATGGGTTGCTTATTTCTTAAAACCAATTGCCTAAGAGGAATACAATCTTGAGCATTTATTTGCTTCAACTTTACATTCATTAGTTCAGATAGTTTATGTAAAAGATTGTACTTTTCTATTTCTTGTCAACAAAATGATGGTCAACAATTCCATATTTAAGAGATTCGTTGGCATCCATCCAATAATCTCTACTAAAGTCTTTCATCACTTTTTCAAAATCTTGCTCACAATTTTCAGCTAAAATTTTAGCACTTAATTCTTTTGTTTTTAAAATTTCATTAGCTTGAATTTCAATATTTGAAGCTTGTCCTTGAGCACCACCCATAGGTTGGTGAATCATAACTTTAGCGTGAGGTTGAATAAATCTTCTTCCTTTTTTACCAGCAGAAAGCAAAATGGATCCCATTGACGCTGCTAACCCACTACAAACCGTTGAAACAGGACTCTTAATTGATTTCATTGTATCATAAATAGCAAATCCATCGGTTACGTAACCACCTGGGCTATTAATAATAAGCTCTATTTCATCGTGACTTTCCATATCTAAATATAAAAGCCTGTCTATAACATGTTTTGCAGATTTTCCATCAACTTGTCCGTTAAGAAATACCTTTCTGTTTTCTAAAAATTTTTGTTCTATAATATCTTCTACTTTACCTTTCTTGGTAGCCATAATTTAGATTAATTTAAAATCGGGTTAAAAGTAAAATTATTTTTACGTCTGCAAAAAATAATTGTTGTAGAATTAACAAAAAACCCATAAAAATATGGGTTTTTTGGTGGATTGTTTTTTTTGGGATCAATGAATTAGTTTCTTCCACCTTTTACGCGTTCTCTTCCTTTACGTTCCCCGCCTCTATTTCTTTTTCCTTCTCCTCTTCTTTGTCGTTCAGAAACACGTTCTTGGCGTTCTTCTTTCATTTCTGACCACTTCTTAAATTGATCATCAGAAAGAATTGACTTCATTTTTTCTTCGGTAGCCGCTCTTCTTTTATCCATAGAGTTTTTTCTAACTTTATTTATTTCAGCGCGTTCTGCACGCATGGCGTCTCTATTTTCTCTTGCAGACTCTCTTTTCCTAGCTTGTTGTTTTCTAACTTCTTTTGTTTCTTTTTGAGCTTCTATAAAAAATGTTTTAAGTTCATTTTTTTGCTCATTAGTTAATCCTAATTCGGCATCTAAGCGATCAATTTTTTCCTGAGCTCTTTCCTCTGGATTAACTTGTTGCGCTTGTCTTTTTTGAGCATAACCAAAAGTTGTGCTAATGGCTAAACTAAGTACGATTAAATATTTCATTGCTTATGTGTTTTACTAATTAATTTCAATTATCATGCCATAAATAAAGTTTGTCAATCAAAAAACTTTGGTATTTTTGTTGGTTCACATAATATGAAGATATAAAAATATGGGAATGATGAACAAGAATACGGTTCTAGCTTGGGCTACACTAATTATGATTGTTGTTGGTTTAGGATTAATAGCTTTGGGTTTATTTAGATATCAAGAAATTGCTGGGTGGGGCTTTGGTGCCGTAGGAATAGGTTTCTTAGCTAATGCATGGGTTTTTAACGCACTAAAGGGTAGGGTATAGTTTTGAAATCTCCAAAAATTTTTAAGCTGTCAGATGTAACTAAGAGTCTTCAAAACATGATTCTTGAGCATTATAATGGTTATTTTTGGATTCAAGCAGAGATAGCAAAACTTAATTTTTACCCCAGAACAGGTCACTGTTTTCCAGATTTAGTTGAAAGAGAACGTGGTAAAATTAAGGCTGAGATACGTTCCATTATATGGAGTGAACAATATAAGAAAATCAATAAAAAGTTTCTTGAGGTTGCTAAAACTGAACTTCAAGATGGAATGTCTGTACTCTTAAGAGGGAAATTAAATTTCCATTCTACTTATGGCTTTTCAATTCATATTTATGCTATAGATCCTCACTTCACTTTAGGAAACATGGCTAAGGAAAAAGAGGACAATATCAAACAACTTAAAAAACTTGATTTGTTTGATTTGAATAAGAAAACTCAATTTCCTCTACTTCCCAAAAATTTGGCCATAATATCTTATAACACAAGTAAAGGATATGCTGATTTTAATCAAGTAATGGAGCAGGAGGGAAAGCGGTTTTTTATTAAGTATCAACTTTTTCCTTCATTATTACAAGGTGATGGTGCGGCACAAAGTCTGCAAGGTCAGCTTGAGTATATTAAAAAAAAATGGCTTAAAAAATTTGATTTAGTTTTGATTATTAGAGGCGGTGGTGGTGATGTTGGAATGAACTGTTACAACGACCTTCAACTCTGTAAAACAATTGCTACGTTTCCAATACCTGTAATTACAGGCATAGGGCATTCTACCAATCAGACTATAGCAGAGCTTGTTGCTCACACCAATACAATCACACCTACTCAAACAGCTTATTTTATTTTAGAAAAATTAATTGAGCAGGAAAAAATGATTACTCATGCTTATGAGAGCTTAAAACGATTTTGTTATTTGCCTATTGAAAATGAGAAATATACCTTGAAGCAGTATCAAACTAAAATTGTGCAACAGCTAAAAAGTAAAATTGAAAGTCAAAATTCTTACTTAAAAAATGTTCAAGTAAGAATTGATAAATCAACATTATACTTTCTATCAAAAAACACCAATTTTATTAAAGAAACTAAACAAAGCATTAGACTAAACACTTTAAATAGAATCAAGAGTGAAAATAATCAATTAGGTTCAATAGTAAAAAACCTAAGTTATTTTTATAAAAACCTTCATTTAAAAAAAGAATATCAACTTGATTTGTTGTCTAATAAAATTGAACTTTATTCGCCAGAAAACACTTTAAAACGAGGTTATTCTGTAGTTTTGAAAAATGGAAATGCAATGAAAAATATTCATCAAGTTGATGATCAAGATTTAATTATTGTAAAAATGCATCAAGGAGAACTTGAGGCAGAAGTAAGAAAAAAGAAAATTTATGAGTAAAATTAATCTGACTTATAGCAAAGCAATTACTGAATTAAAAGACATTGTTGATAGAATTGAGAATGAAGAAGTAGAAGTAGATGAATTGCTTCAACAAGTTAACAGAGCTACTTCCTTAATTAAGTTTTGCAAAAATAAGCTCCATGGAACTCAAAAAGATATTCATGAAACCCTTGAAGAACTTAATAATCTAACTATTGATTCCGATTTAGATGATGCTGAAGAGGTAAATTAATAAAGGGATTCAATTTTTACACTGAACCCCTTTAAAATTTTGAATAAAAAGCTTGATAAAGGCTTAATAGTAAGTAAATCTTCTTACTTGTGATACGTACTTAGCCAATCTGATAACTTGATGAGAATACCCGTACTCATTATCATACCATACATATAAAACAGCGCTAGTGCCATTGCTATGTACTTGAGTAGCATTACTGTCAAAAATACTTGGTGCTGAAGAACCAATTATATCACTTGAAACAAGTTCATTATCAATAGAATATTTGATTTGCTCCACAAGGTTTCCTTCTAAAGCGTATTTTTTAAGACAAGCGTTGATAGCTTCAACACTTGTTGGTTTTTCTAAGTTAAGCTTTAATATAGCTAATGATCCATTTGGAACAGGAACGCGAATTGCATTTGATGTAAGTTTACCTTCAAGCGCAGGAAGTGCTTTAGAAACAGCTTGTCCAGCTCCAGTTTCAGTAATCACCATATTTAAAGCTGCAGCACGACCCCTTCTATATTTTTTGTGCATATTATCTACCAAATTCTGATCGTTTGTATAGGCATGTATTGTCTCTAAGTGACCATCCTTTACACCAAAACTCTCTTCAATAGCTTTTAAAACAGGCGTAATTGCATTTGTTGTACAAGAAGCTGCAGAATAAATAAAATCTTTATCTGGATTCACATCATTTTGGTTAACTCCATGAACGATATTTGGAACCCCTTTTCCTGGGGCAGTTAATAAAACTCGTTTGGCTCCTTTTGCTTTTAAGTGTCTTGACAAAGCTTCATGATCTCTAAAAGCACCAGTGTTATCTATAATTAAAGCTTCATTAATTCCAAATATTGTGTAATCAATATCTTCTGGTTGATTAGCAGCAATCATATGAACACTAGTTCCGTTGATAACTAAACATTTTTTTTCTACATTAATTTCTACTGTTCCATTAAAAAGTCCATGAACAGAATCAGTTTTAAGTAAGGATGCACGTTTTTGAAGTACACTTTCAGTAACTTCACCTCTTGTTACAATAGCACGTAAGCGCATCTGGGCACCTTTACCTGTTTTAGCCATTAGCTCTCTTGCTAGTAAGCGTCCAATTCTACCAAAACCATACAGAACAACATCTTGAGGATGAATAGGTTCCATATTTTGAGCTGATTTTAATTTGTTAGAAACAAAATCAGTTGTTTCTCCATTAAAATCTTCTGCGTGAAACTCGTAACTTAGTTTTCCTATATCAATTTTAGAAGGCGGAAGATCTAATCTAGCTATTGCTTCAGCTAAATCTGAAGTATCAAAGACAGAAATTGGTTTTCCTACAAACTTTCCAGCGTAGTCATGTAAATTAAGTATTTCACTTACATTTTGATCAATTAAGTTATTTTTAAAAATGACTAATTCAATTGACTTATCATACCATAAATCGTTAATTGTTTTGATGAATTTTACAGCAGCCCTTCTTTTATCGGCTTGTAGAGCTAGTTCTTTTTCGTACAAATCTGGTTGTGACATATTTAATGTATAAAAACGTTTATTAATTTTTTGCAAATTTAATTATTTCAAACGTTTTCGTATAGATTATATAACTAAAAAAACAAAAATCTTTTGGAGGTGTTATTTAGGTGTTCTATTTTGTTTCTTTAAAGATGAATAAGGCTAATTTCCTAAAGATACTTTAAATGCTATTCTTCTTATATTTTATATGATTAATTAAACTTACATTTGCAGAATCTTGAAAACAGTTGAAAAAATAAAGCAACCCATAGCCCATGAAATGGAACTTTTTGAAAAGAAGTTTCAATTATTCATGTCTTCTCGTGTAGTTCTCCTTAATAAAATTACTCACTTTATTGTGAATAGAAAAGGAAAACAAATGCGGCCTATGTTTGTTTTTCTTGTAGCTAAAATGCTGAACAAGGGAGAGGTGAATGATAGGACTTATCGTGGAGCTTCTGTAATAGAACTTATTCATACGGCTACCTTAGTCCATGATGACGTGGTTGACGACTCCAACAGAAGACGTGGATTTTTTTCAATTAATGCCCTTTGGAAGAATAAAATTGCTGTACTAGTAGGGGATTTTTTGCTCTCTAAAGGACTACTTTTATCTATTGATAACGAGGATTTTGATTTGTTGAAAATAATATCTGTGGCTGTTCGTGAAATGAGTGAAGGAGAACTACTTCAAATTGAAAAAGCTAGGCGTTTAGATATTACCGAAGAAATTTACTATGAAATTATTCGTCAAAAAACAGCTACTTTAATTGCCGCTTGCTGTAGCTTGGGCGCAGCTGCCGTACAACCCAATTCCAAGCACGTTGAAAAAATGCGCTTTTTTGGAGAATTGATTGGAATGGCTTTTCAAATTAAAGATGATTTGTTTGATTATGGTGAACAACGTATTGGTAAACCCACCGGTATTGATATTAAAGAGCAAAAAATGACTTTACCTCTTATCTATACTTTAAATAACAGTTCTCCTAAAGATAAAAAGTGGTTGATCAATTCTGTTAAAAACCACAATAAAGATAAGAAAAGAGTTCAAGAAGTAATTGAATTTGTGAAAATAAATGGTGGTTTAGATTATGCTGTTCAAAAAATGAAAATGTATCAACAACAAGCTACAGAAATTCTAAATGAATACCCCAATAATGAGTATAAAGAGTCTTTACAACTAATGATTAACTATGTGATTGACCGTGAAAAATAAGGATTAAAATAAACTTTTATAGAATGATTTAAGATTAGTTCCAATTTTCATCAAAACCGTAATCATCGTCAAACCTATCAAAATCTTCATCCCCAAATTCATCATTAAATTCATCTAATTCATCTAATTTTTCTGCCTCAAACTTTTTCTCAGGAGGTGCATCTGGAAGTTGCCCCTGAGCAAACATTAAATTAGGATAATCAATCGCTTCTTCAGGCGAAATTACAGCAGCTAATTCCACGTAAAAGGTCCACATGCTAAGAAAGTCATAGACATAAATCATCTTTGTGTTTTCTTGATCTAAAACGTTTTCTATTTTAGTTTCATTCATCACTTTTACATTATTTAATCCGTCAGAAACATCAAATAAAACAATTTCTTCGCCTTGGTTCCATTCTTCGTCACTCAAATAAAAAGAAGCCATTTCGCCACCATCAAATCCAAAGGCTTGATTAATAACATTATGTAAATCCTCCAAGCTATCTTCTTGATGAATTTCAATGTCTCTAAAAACTTCTTGGAGTGTATCTAAAATAATTCTTATTCTGTAAATTTTCATTTGTTTGTTGTTTTTAATTGAGCAGATTCTCTTTTGCTTTTTATTACTAAAAGCCAAATATACATCTGGGTTCCAAACATTAACGCGGCCAAAATAAGGTGAGATGCTTGTGTGCCAAAAGGGAATTTAAAGTAATACATTAAAATTCCACTTAGTACTTCAAGCCCAATAATAACCATTAAGGCATTAGTCCATTTAAAACCTAATTTTTTCGATTTATTAAGCCACCAGGCCATCACATTAACTAGGACAACCAATACAGAGAAGCTTCGGTGAACGTAAAATAAAACTCCGGGATCATCAATCCAAGATAATTTACCTTCTTTAGAGCCTAACTCTCTCACTAAGTCGTCCACACTTTGCCTAACTTGTGTGCCCATAACAATCTGAATAAGTGACAAAATTAAGCCTACTAATAATAGCGTACTTAATGTTTGATTATATTTTCTTTCCTTTTTAAATGGTGCTGTTAAACTTAATAAGTAAATGAGTAAAGCAACAATTAATAAGGCTACGACCATGTGTATGGTTATTCTTGCTGGAAGCAATTCCGAATACACAACTGTTGCTCCTAACCATGCTTGAAAAAGCAGTAACAATAAAGTGAAAACAGAAACTAAAGTAATTTTTTTATCGTATTTCCATTTTCCTAAAGAATATATTGTCATAATTAAAATGGCTAAACCAGACAATGCTCCTAGCAAACGGTTAATGTATTCTATCCAAGTATGTGTTGCATTAAAAGTAGAGTAGGAGTGTTTATCGTATTTTTTCCAATTATTATGGTCAAATTCTGTTCCAGCTGTAAAGTTGGTTTCTGCTACCTTTAAACTTTCTTCATAAACAATAATTTGACCTTTAAAATAATCTTGATTACCCTTCCAAGTAATTTCATCTTCAGAAGTTGGTGGGATATAATACCCAAAACATTTTGGCCAATCTGGACACCCCATTCCGCTACCTGTCATTCTTACTATGCCACCAGCAATAATTACCAAATAAATAATTGTAAGCGATATTTTTACCCAGTTTCTATACATTAGTGTCTTCTTGTTTTACTAATCCTAATTCTTCAGCTTTTGTATGCATTAATTGTTTTGCAGCTTCGTATTCGTTAGGAATTTCTCCATCAAGAATAGCTTCTTTAATGGTATTTTTAATGATTCCAATTTCTTTGCATGGTTGAAGGTTGAAAGCTTCCATTATTTCGCTCCCAGAAACGGGAGGCTGAAAATTTCTTACATGGTCGCGCTCTTCAACTTCCTTTATTTTAGTTCTTACTTTTTTAAAGTTATTGTGGTAACGTTTAAAGCGTTTAGGGTTTTTGGTGGTAATGTCCGCCTCACACAAAATCATTAAATCTTCAAGGTAGTCACCTGCGTCAAAAATTAACCTTCTAACAGCAGAATCGGTTACTTCTTCATCCACAATAGCAATAGGCCTTGAACTAAGTAAAACTAGTTTTTGGACATATTTCATTTTATCGTTCAAAGGCATTTTTAAACGTTTAAATAGTTTAAAAACCATTTTGGCGCCTATAAATTCGTGACCATGAAAAGTCCAGCCATTTTTCTTAGAGAATTTCTTTGTGGGAGCTTTTCCAATATCGTGTAAAAGCGCGGCCCATCTTAACCACAAATTATTTGTTTCTCTTGAAATATTATCTACAACTTCAAGGGTGTGCCAGAAATTATCTTTATGGGTTTGTCCTTCTACTTCATCAATTCCTTGCAAATTTGTCAATTCAGGAAGCAAAAAGCTTAAAAGTTTAGTAGTATGCAATAACTTTATGCCTTTGGAAGGTTTTTCAGTAAGCATAATTTTATTAAACTCACTCACTAAACGTTCTTTTGAAACAATTTTAAGTCGGTGATTATTTGCTGCAATTGCATTTAATGAAGCCTCCTCAATTTTAAAATTGAGTTGAGCCGCAAAGCGAATAGCTCTCATCATTCTTAGCGGATCATCAGAATAGGTTATACTTGGCTCTAATGGAGTTCTTATCAAATTATGCTGAAGGTCTTCTAGACCATTAAAAGGATCTAAAAGCTTACCAAAATCTTTTTTGTTCAACTGGAGAGCAAGCGCATTGATAGTAAAATCACGTCTGTTTTGGTCGTCTTCAAGGCTTCCTTGTTTAACTTCTGGATTTCTTGAATTTTCTGTGTAAGACTCTTTTCTAGCGCCTACAAATTCAATTTCTACATCAAAAGCCCTCAACATGGCCGTACCATAATTTTTAAAAACCTGTACTTTAGGTTGGTGTGGAAGTAATTTAGCAGTTTTCTGAGCCAATTCAATACCGCTTCCAACAGCAACAATATCAATATCTAAGTCGCTTTTTTTCCTGTTCAAGAAAAAATCTCTTACAAAACCACCAATCACAAAAGCATCTAAATCTAGTTCATCTGCAGCCTGCTCAATATAATTAAAAATAGGGTGATTTAAAGCTTCTTGATAATACTTCATACTACTTTCTTAGAATTTCTACAGTTCCACTAAGTCCAATTTTTATTACACTAGAAGGCGCCACCTTTGGTTTGGTGTAATCTTTTTTAACTACGTAATCAACCTTTTCTTTGATGGCAGGCTTAATCGATTTAAAGTTTCTAGGAGTTGGATCACCCGCAAAATTTGCCGATGTTGAAACGATAGGTTTTTTAAACTTTCTTATTAATTTTGAACAAAATTCATTTTTAGGAACACGAATTCCTAAAGTATCGTCTTCACCCACTAAGTTTTCCGCAATACGAATTGGTTTTTCATACACAATAGTTGTTGGCTTATTGGCATATTTTAAAATATCATAAGCCACTTCAGGAACCTCTTCAACATATTGATTCAGCATTTTAAAGTCACTTACCAAACAAATCATTGCTTTGGTGTTAGGCCTATTTTTTAAGGCAAAAAGTGCATCAACTGCATCTGCGTTGGTTGCATCACAACCTAAACCCCAAACTGTGTCTGTAGGGTATAAAATAATTCCTCCTCGCTTAAGGGTTTCTAAACAGGCATTAATATCATCTTGCATTCAACTATTTTTTTGCAAATTTACACTTAAACTAAAATATAAGCTTTGAAAACCTTAGATTTTTAAAAGACTTTTTTGAATATACGAGAGTGATTTTTCAGTTTCATACCATTTATTATTTGAAATTACGGTAATTTCAATTGGTAAATGGTATTAGCAATGCGGCATACTAAAATAAAGTTTTACCCATAGATTTTCTATTGAAGCTATTGTTTAAAAATGGCTCTAGTTATATGTGCGGTTGCACCCGTATTTTTTTGAACGTATTCAAGGCAAATATGACCGGCTTTTTGTTTGAAGTTTTTGTCCTTACAAAGCTTTTGTCCAAGCTTAAAAAATTCTTCAGAAGTACTAATGCTAAAAACACCCCCCAATTCAATTAAGATTTTGGCTTCAGGAAATTTCTGATAATTCATGCCAATTATTATAGGAACACCAAAAGTTGCTGGTTCCAGAATATTATGTAATCCCGCAGTCCCCATTCCTCCTCCAACGTAAGCTATTGAAGCGTAAGAGTAAGCTTTTCCAAGTAAGCCAATAGTGTCTAAAAGCAAAACTTGAGCTTCTTTGATTTCATTACTGGTGTATGAATTGAATTGAGTATATTTGATGTGTTTTACTTTAATCTTTTCTAATAAACTTTGAATTTTGCTAGATTTTATTTCGTGAGGGGCAATGATAAACTTTACATTACTTGGCCCAGCGTTAATAAAATCCATATAAACTAATTCGTCATCAACCCAAGAACTTCCAATAACAAAACATTCTTTTTTTCCAACAAAAGATTCAACTTCAGGAATTTGATTGTTCATTTCAAGTTGGTAACTTACTCGATCAAATCTTGTGTCACCACTTTTGGAAGCATTGTTAAAGCCTATTTCGTTTAACAAGTGAATTGACTCATGGTTTTGAGTGAAAATATAGTCGAAATTAAATAGAGCTTTTTTTAAAAAAACTCCCCAGCTTTTAAAGTAAATTTGATTTTTCCTAAAAAGAGCTGAAGCCAAATACACCTTGGTTTCATTTTTTTTCAGTTCTGATAAAAGATTAGGCCAAATTTCATATTTAATAAAAATGCAAATTTCTGGTTGAATTAGTTCAACAACTTTTTTAGCGTTACTTCTAGTGTCTAGTGGTAAATAAAAGGCATGATCTATAGCTGAATGATTTTTTTTAACTTCATAGCCAGAAGGCGAAAAAAAACTAACCAAAATGGTATAGCGTTTTCGGTCAATTTGTTGAATAATAGGCAAGGCTTGTTCAAATTCTCCTAAAGAAGAAGTATGAAACCAAATTATTTGATGTTTGCTTAATTTTAAGTCGCTTAGCCTTGCAAAGGTATTTTTTCTTCCTTCCACAAATAGCTTCATTTTAGGGCTAAGTTTTTTAATTAATGGAAAGCTTAATTCAACTAGGATAACTAAAAAATTATAAAAATGCTTCACTATTTTTTTGTGTAAAAGTAAAGCTTTTATAACAAAATTATAGCTAATGGTGTTTTGAATTAGTATATTTGTAATGAGAATGAAAAGTTGTAAGTTGAGCGATTACCTTTGTGTTATCCAAAAGTTTTGTCGCTTTAGACGCAAAAATATTACCTAATAAAAAGATGTAGATGAAGAAAATCCAAATGGTTGACTTAAAAGGTCAATATGAAAAAATCAAAGAACAAGTAAACGAATCTATTTTAGAAGTTTTAGATTCAACGGCATATATTAATGGACCACAAGTTAAATCTTTTGAAACTGAATTAGCTTCTTATTTAGGAGTTAAACATGTTATTCCATGTGCAAATGGTACAGATGCCTTGCAAATCTCAATGATGGGACTAGGCTTGCAGCCAGGAGACGAAGTAATTACTGCAGATTTTACTTTTGCAGCTACTGTTGAAGTGATAGCTTTACTTCAATTAACTCCTGTATTGGTTGATGTAGAACCTGACACATTTAATATTGACATTGAAGCTATTGAAAAAGCTATCACACCAAAAACAAAAGCCATTGTACCTGTTCATTTATTTGGTCATCCAGCTAATATGGATGCCATAATGGATTTAGCTAAAAAGCATAATTTATTTGTTATTGAAGACAATGCACAGGCGATTGGAGCAAATTATACTTTTAAAGATGGAAGTCTGCAAAAAGCGGGTGTGATTGGAAATGTTGGTGCAACATCATTTTTCCCTTCTAAAAATTTAGGATGTTATGGAGATGGAGGTGCTATTTTTACTAATGATGATGATTTAGCCCATACCATTAGAGGTATAGTAAATCACGGAATGTATGAACGTTATCATCATGATGTGGTGGGTGTTAATTCAAGACTAGACAGTGTTCAAGCAGCTGTTTTAAGGGCTAAATTGCCAAAACTTGACCAATATAATCAGGCGCGCCAAAACGCAGCTAGACAATATACTACTCATTTTTTAAATGCTGAAAATATTATTACGCCAACCACAAAAACTAATAAGTCTTGCGACAATTCTAAAGGGATTTGTGATACTTGTGATTGTCATGTTTTTCATCAATATACCCTAAGAATTACTAATGGTAAAAGAGATGAGTTAGCTCAACGTTTTCAAAGTGAAGGAATTCCTCACGGAATTTATTATCCAATTCCTTTGCATAAACAAAAGGCTTATCAAGACGAGCGGTATTCTGATGCCGACTTTAAAGTGACTAATTTGTTGTCTGATGAAGTGATTTCATTACCAATGCATACAGAGCTTGATGAAGAACAAATAACTCATATTGCTAAAATTGTTTTAGAAGTAGTTGAGGGATAGGCACACAAAAATTGAATAAAAAAGCCTGAATTAGTTAATTAATTCAGGCTTTTTTATTTAATAATAATAGTTCTTCCAGTAGTTTTCTAGAATTTGAAAGTCTTGGAATTTTATGTTGTCCTCCTAACTTATCATTTGCTTTAAGCCAATAATAAAATAAGTTTTTCTTAGCAACATTTAGCTGAAGCTGATTCAATGTCATATTATTTAATCGTTTAGCTTCGTAATCGCTATTTATTTTTTGAATTTCTAAATCCAAATCGCGCGCAAAATTCTTAGGATTCTCTGGATTCTCTTTAAATTCAATCATCCATTCGTGCGCGCCTTTGTTTTTTCCTTCCATAAAAATGGGAGCTGCGGTATAATCTAATATTTCAACCTGGTATTTAACACATACTTTTTTTAGCGCCTGTTCTGCATTTTCAATAATTAATTCTTCGCCAAATGCATTTATATGGTGTTTTGTTCTTCCAGAAACACGAATTCGGTAAGGTTGAGTGGAAGTAAATTTCACAGTATCACCAATTTTATACCTCCATAAACCGCCATTTGTGGTAATGACCATAGCGTAATTTTTACCAATTTCAACCTGGTCTAATGAGATTACTTTTTCTGTTTTAGTAGCATAAGTTTCAACAGGGATAAATTCATAAAAAATACCATAATCTAAAAGAAGAAGCATGTCATTAGAATCATTTCTGTCTTGGGAAGCAAAAAAGCCTTCAGAAGCATTATAAATCTGATAATACTTAAAAGCATCATCATTAATAATATTCTTGTATTGATGTTTGTAGGGTTCAAAACTAACGCCACCATGAAAATAAACTTCCAAGGAAGGCCAGACCTCTTTTAAATCGGTTTTTCCTGTGATTTCCAAAACGCGCTGTAAAAGCACCATCATCCAAGAGGGTACACCGGCCAAGCTAGTCACATCTTCTTGAATAGTTTCTCGCGCAATGGCATCCAGTTTGGTTTCCCAATTGCTCATTAAGGAAACTTCAGCACTGGGCGTGCTACTAAAGTCGGCCCAAAAGGGCATATTATCAATAATCAAAGCAGACAAATCACCAAAAGATGTTCCGTTGTTCTTGTAAATTTCTTTGCTTCCTCCAAGCCGTAAGCTTTTCCCGGTAAATAAAGAAGCTTCAGGGTTATTGTTAAGGTACATGCAAAGCATATCTTTTCCTGCAGCAAAGTGGCAATCAACTAAAGACTCTTGACTCACAGGTATAAATTTACTTTTGGCATTGGTAGTGCCGCTTGATTTTGCAAAAAGCTTGATGGGTGATGGCCAGATAATGTTAGGCTCTCCTTTTCTACAGCGTTCTATAATGGGCTGAAAGTCCTCATAGGTTTGTAAAGGAACTTTTTCTCTAAAATCAGCATACGTTTTTATATTGCTAAAATCATGCAAAATACCAAACTCTGTTTTCCTTGACTTTTTTATCAAATCCATTAATAATTCATTCTGAACCTCATGTGGGTATTTCATAAAAAGCTCCATTTGATGAATTCTTTTTTTTAAGAACCAAGAAGCAATAGAATTTACAATGGGTATAGGCATAAATCAAATTATAAATACGAAATTTGTAACTGTAAAAAAACAATAATAATTTTAAAATAGCAAAGTAATATGTCGCAATTTAAAGGGGTTTTAAAAAAAATGTTAACCGATTATACAACGCCTATTCAGTATTTCCTGAATCTTGAAGGTGATTTTTTACACATGAATCAGCTGTTAGGTCAATCCATTAAAATTGAATTTGAAAAGTATCAATGCTTAAATTGCGAAGCAAACAAGAAGATTTTTAGACAAGGATTTTGTTACGATTGCTTTACTGAAACCCCAAGAGCAGGAGAGTGGATCATGAAACCCGAATTAAGTAAAGCTCATTTGGATGAAGAAGATCGAGATTTGGAATACGAAAAAAAAGTTCAATTGCAACCACATATTGTTTATTTAGCTAATTCAAGCGCCGTAAAAGTTGGTGTAACTAGAAAATCACAAGTTCCAACGCGGTGGATAGACCAAGGTGCGCATGAGGCTATTCAATTACTGGAAACACCTAATCGGTATCTTGCTGGCGTTGCCGAAGTGGCTCTAAAAGATTATGTAGCCGATAAAACCAATTGGCGAAATATGCTAAAAAACAATTTGCAAGATGAAGACCTTGAAGCTAAAGCTAATGAATTAAAACCTCATTTGCCCAATGAAGTTAGAGACTACATTTTGGAAGATGAAAAAGAGTTTGCAATCGAATTTCCTGTGAATCAATACCCCACAAAACTAAAATCCTTAAATCTTGAAAAAAACCCTGTTTTTGAAGCTAAACTTGTTGGTATTAAAGGTCAATATTTAATTTTTAATAATGATGTAGTTTTTAACGTAAGAAACTCTGAAGGCTTTTACGTAAAGATTAGCCTTTAATACCAATTTTGATGCGCTTAGTATTAAAAAAAATGTATTTTTGAAACATGGACTTTAAACAATTAAAATCTAAAACTTGGTTTAAAATTGTAAGCAACAAATTTGTATTTGTAGGCTTAATTTTTGCCGTTTGGATGTTGTTTTTTGATGCCAACTCATGGCTTAATCACAGAGAGTTAAATCAAGATAAAAAAGAACTTCTTAAGAATAAAGCCTATTATTTACAAGAAATTGAAAACGATAAGAAGATTTTAGAAAACCTGAAAGATTCTATTGAAATTGAAAAGTTTGCTAGGCAACAATATTATATGAAACGTCCTAATGAGGAAATTTTTATTATTGAATATGCCGATAGCTTAGAGAATTAAATTATGGAGGAAAAACTATTTAAAGATTTTGAAGCAGTTTCAGCAAAAGCTTGGAAACAAAAAATTCAAGTGGATTTAAAAGGAGCTGATTACAACGAAAAATTAATCACTAAAACACCACACGGAGTTGATATAAAACCTTTTTACCACCAAGATGATGTAGAACAACAATTTGAAACAACTCCTAAAGAGACTTGGAAAGTTGCTGAACAAATCCACTTTGATCATGGCATAGAAAAGGCAATCGAATTTACTAAAGATATAGCAGAAAGAGGAGCAGAGTTCATTTGGGTGGTTATTTCAAAAACGGACTTAGATTATGCTTCTTATTTTAAATCAGTCGCGCATTTGGCCACCGATTTTTATATTGAATACCAACAACCTCATTCAGATTTAAGTAAAACTCTATTAGAAGCCAGTAAAAATCACTCCGCTAAATTTGAAATAGGAATAGATCCTTTACATCATTTTGCTTCCATTGGAAACTGGTGGCAAAACTTAGAAAAAGATCAACAAATGTGGAGTACTTTGCTTCAAGAAACTTCGGTTGTGCTTCAAGTGGATGCTCGTTTGTTTCAGCAAGCTGGTGCCACCATTCCACAACAATTGGCATACACCTTGGCGCAGTTCAATGAATACTTAAATTGGACGCATCACTTTTCAATCGAAAATTTAGAAGTTAAATTAATCAATGCGGTAGGCTCTAATTATTTCTTTGAAATTGCAAAACTAAAAGCGCTACCTTATTTGTTAGAAAGTCTTTTGGAAGCCTATGAAAATAAAGTAAATTTCTCTTATTTTTCAATTCCTACTAAACGCAATAAAACACTTTACGATTACAACGTCAATATGCTGAGAACCACTACAGAATGTATGTCGGCCGTTCTTGGCGGAAGTCATGTAGTGGCCAATTTAGCGTATGACGAAATTTACCATAAAACCAACGAATTTGGCGAACGTATTTCCAGAAATCAGTTGCTTATGCTGAAGGAAGAAAGCTACTTTGATAAAGTAGAAAATCCTACCGATGGAGCTTACTACATTGATTCTTTGGTAACTCAATTTACAGAAAATGCCTGGGAAGTTTTTAAACAATTAGAGCAAGGAGGAGGCTTTGTGCAACAACTTTTTGAAGGGAAAATTCAGCAGAAAATAAAAGCTTCTTCAGAAGAAGAAATTACGGCAGTTGAAGCGGGTGAGTTTACTTTAGTTGGAACCAATAAATACGAAAATACTCAGGATAAAATGAAGAACGAGCTTGAAGTTTCACCTTTCCTAGGAAAATCTCCACGCAAAACCTTAATTGAGCCGATTGTAGAACGAAGAATTGCCGAAGCAATTGAACAAAAAAGAATGGCTAACGAATAATATTGATATTCATGAAACGTAAAGATATACAATCCTTAGAACTAAAAAAGCCCAATCAATCATCGGCTGAAGCCACAAGTAGCTTTAAAACTGCTGAAAAAATCGATTTGAAAAATATATATAAGGCTTCAGATGTAAAAGATGTGGAGCATCTCAATTTTGTTGCAGGAATTCCACCTTACTTACGCGGTCCTTATTCTACTATGTATGTTTCCAGGCCGTGGACCATTCGTCAGTATGCCGGTTTTTCAACGGCTGAAGAAAGTAATGCGTTCTACCGAAGAAATTTAGCTGCTGGACAAAAAGGACTTTCAGTGGCCTTCGATTTACCCACGCATAGAGGTTATGATTCAGATCATGAAAGGGTAGTGGGAGATGTTGGAAAAGCGGGTGTTGCCATTGATTCAGTAGAGGATATGAAAGTGCTTTTTGATCAGATTCCGTTGGATAAAATGTCGGTTTCCATGACCATGAATGGAGCAGTTTTACCCATTTTAGCTTTTTACATTGTTGCGGCCGAAGAAACAGGTGTAAAACAAGAACAACTTTCAGGAACCATTCAAAATGATATTTTGAAGGAGTTTATGGTAAGAAATACCTACATCTATCCGCCAACTCCTTCCATGAAAGTAATTTCGGATATTTTTGAATTTACCTCTAAAAATATGCCTAAATTCAACAGCATTAGCATTTCTGGTTACCACATGCAAGAAGCTGGAGCAACAGCAGATATTGAATTGGCATACACCTTAGCAGATGGTTTAGAATACATAAGAAAAGGAATTGAAGCGGGGATGGATGTGGATTCCTTTGCTCCGCGACTTTCGTTTTTTTGGGGTATTGGAATGAACCATTTTATGGAAATTGCCAAAATGCGAGCAGCGCGAATGCTTTGGGCTAAATTGGTAAAGCAATTTAACCCGAAAAATGCGAAGTCTTTGTCGCTCAGAACACACTGTCAAACCAGTGGATATAGTTTAACCGAACAAGACCCGTTTAATAATGT
>SL_7KL_010_BRINEDRAFT_10000121_pt1 | contig 34024 bp, 32 predicted proteins | sample SodLak_010_BRINE_FD_10663 | JGI IMG/M metagenome (IMG submission 10663)
ACCCGGCGGGTGCGCTCGTCCACCAGGGCGCTGAGCTGGCAGCCGTTGGAACCGGCCAACGCCTTGGTGTGGGGGAAGGTCCCCGGTGCCAGGACGTGCACGAAGGGCTCGTCGTCGTAGGCGGCGTGCAGGGCGTGGTGGACGTCATCGCCGGTCACACCGTCGGAGAGCTGCGCGTAGGCGGTGGCGAACAGCCCTCGGCTCATGGGGACGAGGTGGGGGGTGAAGGAGATGGGGCCGGGTGCAGCGCGGGTCGCAGCGCCGGCCGCGTCGCCGGCCGCGCCGCCACCCGCGGCGGTCGCCGCGCCGACGGTGGACGCACCGCTCCCGCCCGGCAGCCAGGTCTCGATCTCCCCCGTGTGCCGGTGGGTGGGTGCGCCGTAGGCGGTCAGATCCCCGTGGACGTGGGCGAAGTGGAGGTTGTCCTTGGCCGCCCGTCCGGCTCCGGAGGTCCCGCTCTTGGCGTCCACGACCACCGTCCCGGGGACGGTGAGGGCGGCGAGCGGGGACAACGCGAGCAGGGTCGCCGTCGGGTAGCAGCCCGGGTTGGCGACCAGCAGGGCACCCGCGATGCGGTCGCGGAAGCGCTCCGGCAGGCCGTAGGCCACGTCGCTGGCGGAGGCCGCACCGGCGGCGCACAGATCGGCCCGCGGATGCTGCTCCCCGTACCAGGTGGCGAAGCCCACGGGGTCGAGTCGGAAAGCCGCAGACAGGTCGATGACCGGTGTGCCCGCGTCATACAGCGCCGCACCGAGCTCCAGCGCCACCCCGTGCGGGGTCGCCAGGACGACGAGGTCGAGGTCGGCGAGGGTGTCCAGGTCGATCGGGTCGAAGGTGCGCTCCCCCGGCAGGTTGGGGAACAGCTGCGCCACGGGCTGACCAGCCTGTGAGTGGGCCGCCACCACCTCGATGTCGATGGCCGGGTGCGCGTCGGCGAGGCGCAACAGCTCCGGCACCTCCGTAGCCGGAGGCGCCGACGACGCCGATGCGGTGGGACACGGATGCTCCGATGGTGTGCGCCTGGTTGGCGCAGGGTGTGCGCCTGGTTGGCGCAGGGTGTGTGTCTGGTGTGCGCTCGCCCGGGCACTCCGGCGTGCGCTGCGTCGGCGACAGCATGCAGGACAGTGCAGGAACTTGCAAACCGATGCTGGTGCGGTGACGCCGTACCGTCGCAGCCGCGCCGGCACCACGGCAACCCGTGCCGCGTGCCCCCCCCTGCGAACCACCACCCGGAGCAGCCCGTGTCCAACGCCCCGCAGGCACAGCATGACCAGCCCACCGGCGACACCGACGCCACGGATCCGGCNCACATCGCCCTGGACGCCATGCTCNCCCGTCCACGCCTGAGCGNACTCACGGTGGCGCCTGACGCGTCGGTGGCGGTGGTCGCGGTGAGCACGCAGGCGCCCAAGGGCACGCGGNTGCGTACCGCGCTGTGGGCCCTCGACCCCGCAGGTGTGGAGGAGCCGCGACAGCTGACCCGGTCCGCTGCCGGCGAGTCAGCAGCCGCCTTCCTGCCCGACGGGGACCTGCTGTTCACCTCCGCACGGCCCGACCCTGACGCGCAGGACACCCCCCAGGACCCGCCGGCCGCCCTGTGGCGCCTACCCCGCGCGGGTGGGGAACCGCAGCTGCTGGTGGCACCCGACGCGGGGGTGCGCGGGGTGTGGGTCGCCGCCGAGGCGCCGGTTGTGCTCTTCGCGGCGGAACTCCACCCCGGCACCGGCGACCTCGAGGAGGACGCGGCCCGCGCCAAGGCCCGCCGGGATGCCGGCGTCACGGCGCAGCTCCACGACCCCGGGACCTACCCGGTGGCGCACTGGGACCGGTGGCTGGGGCCCCGTGAACCCGGCCTGTGGGTGCTGGACCTGCGCAGGGAGGTCGCGGAACAGGACCGTGTCCGGCTGTTGGCCCGTGGTCCGGCGCTGCGGGACGCCTCCCTGGCCCTCACCCCCGACGGCGCCACCGTGGTGACCACGTGGGCACGGACCGCGGCACGTCGCTCGCCGGGCGACCTGGTCAGCGACCTGGTGGCCATCGAGGTGGCGACCGGCGAGCGGCGCGTGCTGGCTGCCGACGGGCGTGCTTTCGGCGACCCGGCGGTGGACCCACAGGGGCGTCGGGTGGTGTGCACCGCCCAGGATCTGGGTGCACCGGACCGGGTGACCGACCGGACCCTGGTGCTGGTGGAGCTGTCGCCTGGCCACACGGGTGACACCGGAGCACCGTCGGACGACACACCCCGCGACCTCACCCCCGACCTCGACCGCTGGCCGGACACCCCACGCTGGACCCCCGACGGCACAGCGGTGCTGTTCCTCACCGACGACCAGGGCCACCGCAGCGTCAACCGCGTCGAGGTGGATGCGGGCACCACCCCGGAGGGGGTCGCGGTCCAGCCCGTCACCCGGCTGACCGAGGACGGGGCCTACAGCCAGGTGTGTCTGCCGGCGGCCGGTGGCGCCTACGCGCTGCGCGCGGAGGTGGGCGCAGCACCCCACCCGGTCCGCTTCGACCCGGCTGAGCCGGCCGCCGACGAGGTCGCGCTCCCTGCACCGACGGGTGACGATCCGGACCACACCGCGGTGCACCGGATCACCACCACCACACCGGACGGCGACCAGGTCGGGTCCTGGTTGGTGCTCCCGAACAAGGCATCGGCAACCGCGCCCGTGCCCCTGGTCGTCCTGATCCACGGTGGGCCCCTGAGCTCCTGGAACGGCTGGCACTGGCGGTGGAACCCGCACGTCTTCGCCGCTGCCGGCTACGCGGTACTGCTGCCGGACCCCGCCCTGTCCACCGGCTACGGACAGGAGTGGATCGAGCGCGGGTGGGGCCGGTGGGGTGCGGCGCCCTACACCGACGTGATGGCCGCGGTGGAGGACGCTGCCGCCCGCGACGACATCGACGGGGACCGGGTCGCGGCAGCGGGGGGCTCCTTCGGCGGCTATCTGGCCAACTGGATCGCCGGGCACACCGACCGGTTCCGCGGCATCGTCACCCACGCGTCGCTGTGGTCACTGCGGGCCTTCCACGGCACCACCGACCTCGGCCTGTTCTGGGAGCGGGAGTTCGGCGACCCCTACCTCGACGACCGCCGCTACCGCGACAACTCCCCCGATGCGCACGTGGCGCAGATCACCACGCCGATGCTGGTGATCCACGGCGAGCAGGACCTGCGCGTGCCGATCAGCGAGGGCGTGACGCTGTGGACCGACCTCATCCGCCACGGGGTGGATGCCCGCCTGTTGTACTTCCCCGACGAGCATCACTGGATCCTCGCCCCCCAGCACGCTCGGCTGTGGTACCAGACGGTCCTGGCCTTCCTGCGTGAGCACCTCGGGGACCGGCCCTTCGAACGCCCGCAACTGCTCTGAGCCGGCGGCCGCCCCCTGGCCCCACCTGCCTGCCGCTGCCGCCCGGGTCGGGCAGCAGCCTCGGTCGACGCGGGTCAGTCGGTGGCGCAGGTCCCGGCTATGGCGGGGTCAAAGAGCCGGTCGTTCAACCACGGAACCACGACGTCCGTGGCCTTGCGGTCCACATCGAGGTGACCGGCGCCCTTGACCTCGCGGTACTCCAACACCTGTCCCCCGGCGCACAGACGGTCGGCGAAGGCCCGCTGGATGTCGGCCCGGATCAGTGCGTCCCGGTCGCCCTGCACCACCAGCAGCGGCGCATCGATGCGTTCCTGGCCGGGGGTGTTGGCGGCGATCCGGCCTGCCCAGGGCTCGGTGTCCCAGATCGGTGAGAGCAGGAAGCCGAGCTTGAGCAGCTCCGCCTGCAGGAGGAGGGCGACCAGTTCCGGGCCGGGTGCCAGGCAGGTGGTCGCCAGACGCGCCAGGATCGGCAGTGCAGCAGCGTCCACGATGTCCGTGGCGTCGATGTCATCGAAGGTGCGGTCCCACGCCGAGACCGCGTAGGCACCGAGCAGGTTGCCCAGGATCGTGCCGTCGTTGGCCTCGATGAACGCCGCCAGGTCCGACGCGGGCGCGAGCGCTGCGACCGCGACCAGGTCCAACTCCGGCGCATCCTGGGCCGCGCGCTGACCGGTGAACAGGGCCGCGTGCCCGCCCTGGGAGTGGCCAGCCACCGCGAAGCGGGGGGCAGCGTCACCATCGGCAAGCTCGATGGCCGCCCGCACCATGTCCAGCGTGCCGTGCGCCGCGACCTCACCGATCAGGTAGGGATGGTCGCCTTCACTGCCAAGGCCCAGGTAGTCCGGTGCGGCCACGATCCAGCCTGCCTCGAGGAATCCCTCCAGTCCCCACAGCTGTGCTGCGTGGTCAGCCCCGCGCAGCGACGGGGCGCAGGAGCGGTCGATACCGATGGTGCCGTGGGTGTGGGCCAGCACCGGACGGCCACCCGGTGGCACGACACCACCCTGCGGGAGCACCACCAGACCGCTCTTGGCGACCAGCTCGCCCTCCAGTCCCCGGCTGGTGTAGAGCACCCGGTAGGCCGTGGCGCCGTCGACGAAGCCCTCGATGCGCTCCGAGCGCAGCACCGCGCCCGGTCGGTCACCGAGTTCGCCGCGGCTGTCGTAGAAGGGTCCGGGATCAGGGGTGGTGTCCCGCTCGATGATCACGGCTGCTCCCACCGCCAGCGTGGTGACCAGCAGCATCACGCTGCCGCCGGCGATCCGTGCCGCGGCGGACGACCGGCCCGCGACCGCACCCTTGGGCCGGTGCGCCGTGTGCCGGCGGTGCGCGGCCTGCACGATCACGTGGGGGGCGAGCAACAGCAGCCACAGGCTCAGGAGGACTCCCAGGGTGAAGGCGGACAACGACGGCCACAGCAGCACCGAGAGACCGAGCCCCAGATGGCTGCAGCCACCGGCGACCCCGGCGAACCGCACGTCAGAGGATCGCGGCGAGCGGACCGCCAGGAAGAGGTCGATCACCCCGACCACGATCAGGCCGGCGGCGACCACACGGCTGAGAACCGCCGTGGTCGGCGATGGCCACACCAGCAGGAGCAGGGCCACGGCGAGCCAGGTGCCGCCGGCGACGGCCCGCAGTGCACGAGCCCGGGAGGCCAGGAGCAACTGGGTGATGGCGGCGAGCAGGAAGGCGGCTGCCGCCCACGGGACGAGCACAGCAGCTGACACCGCCGGTCGGCTGAGCAGGACCGCAGCGACGGCGACCAGGATGACCGCGCTGGCCACCGCGGCCACCGTGCGGCGCGGGCGTTGCAGATCCTCGGGCATACGAGATCCACGGTGACAGATCGCCAGCCGGCGGTGACCGCCGGTGCCTGTGGTTGGACAACGACGACGTAGCCTACGGCAGCCGCTGCGGCGGCAGGTGTTGCGGCGCCGTGGCGGACCGAGGAGGGCGCAGCGTGTCGGTGTGTGGTCACCGTCGAGGAGGGTCTGGACCTCCCCCCGGACCTCCCCCCGGTGAGATGGCACCCGCCGTCAGGGCGTGGGAGGCGTTGTGACGTGGCCCGATGTGGTGCTCGGCGAGGGCTCGGGGGACGCCGTCGGGCTCCTCGCGTCATGGCTGCTGCGGCGGGCCTTCTGGACCCTGCTGTGGCTCGGAGCGATCGCCGTGGTGCTCTCGGGCACCGTCGACGATCCCGGGCAGATGGCTGGGTTGTCGGATCCGGAGGCTGACCGCGCGGTGGCGGTGGCCGAGGCCCTTGCCGCACCCACGACCCTGCTCCTGCTGTCAGCACCGGCCGTGCGCTTCGTCTCCACGCTCCTGGCGCTGGGGCTCGCCTATCCCATCGCCCGACGCTGGCAGACCGAGGCGGGGCAGGCCCGTGCAGGGGGGTGTTGGCACCCTGTCGTGTGGTTCGACCGGGCCCGTCTGGTGTCCGGCCTGCGGGCCATCCGGTGGACATCCTCGGTGCGCGGTCAGGCGCGTGCACGGCTGGGCAGGGGTGGCAGGTTCGTGCAGGTCGCGGACCTGGTGCTGCTGCTCACAGGGATCGTGCTGTTCCCGGTCGCGTTGGTGACGCTGGTGACGAGGCTGTCCTGACCTCGGCGCGATGCGGGGCGCCAGAGCGGTGTGTGCCGACGGTCGTGGCGGTCCAGTGTGACGGTGGGGACGCGCGAACCCCGGCGATCAGGTGCCCGGCGGCGGCTTGCGCAGACGCTTGAGCTCGCCGCGGTGCTTCTTGGAGTGCAGCCGCCGCTCCTTCGAACCACGGGTCGGTCGGGTCCTGCGACGCTGGCGAGGCGGCTCCAGGGCCTCACCGACGATCGAGCGGAACCGCGCCCGGACCGCCTCCCGGTTGCGCTGCTGGCTCTTGTGCTCCGAGCCGGTCAGGATCAGCACGCCGTCCTGGGTCAGCCGCGAGGACAGGCGCTCCAGCAGCCGCGCACGTTGCGCCTCGTTCACCGCCCCCGAGGTGGCGACGTTCCACCGCAGCTCCACCTTCGAGTCGGTGGTGTTCACGCTCTGCCCACCCGGGCCACTGGAGCGGGCCGCACGCACCTCGAGCTCCGCCTCCGGGACGGAGACGCCGTAGGGCAGGTTGATGGAGGACATGCCGCCAGGGTACGGCGCGGCCCTGGAGCGGCACCCACGGAACATGCAGGGCCTTGCGACCCTGGCGCGACGACGCCCCGGGACTCCACGGTGTGAAGTCGTCCGCGGCCGCAAGGCGGGAGCAGATGCCCCGCAGGTGCGGACGGTCACATCCGCGACCGGGAGGTCACCGATGCAGGCATGGAGATTCACTGGAACCCACGAACCGCTGGTCCTCGCGGAGGTCGACCCACCCACGGACCAGCCTGGACGGGTGATCGTGGATGTGCGCGCCGCTGGCCTGTGCCACTCGGACGTCGGCATCCTCGAAGATGAGAAGTGGCTGGCCAACATCCCCGTCCGCCCCGTGACACCGGGCCACGAGATCGCGGGCGTGATCACCTCCGTCGGCGACGGCGTGGAGGGCTACGCCGTCGGTGACCGGGTCGCGGTCTGGCCGATGCACGAGTTCAACGGCTACCAGGTCGACGGCGGCTTCGCGGAGCAGGCGTCGGTCGCGCAGGAGTCCCTCATCCCGATCCCCGACGGCGTCAGCTTCGCGCATGCCGCGGCCGCGACGGACTCCGGTATGACCTCCCACCAGGCCGTGATGGGCGCTGCGGGGGTCACAGCGGGCACCAAGGTGGCCATCATCGGCCTCGGTGGCCTCGGCCAGGTCGGCGCCCGGGTCGCCGTACTCAACGGCGCGGAACTCTACGTGGCGGAGATCAACGAAGCCGTGTGGCCGATGGCCGAGGAGATCGGTGCCCAGCGGGTGGTGCGCTCGATCACCGAACTGGAGGACGTCGGGCTGGAAGCGGTGGTGGACTTCGCCGGCTTCGGCGACACGACCGCCGACGCCATCGAGGCGATCGCACCCGGTGGCAAGGTCATCCTGGTCGGCATGGGCCGGCTCGAGACCACCGTGAACACCTGGCCGCTGATCCTCAAGGCCGTGACGCTCCAAGGTTCGGTCGGCGGGACGAAGGAGGACATCACCTCGGTCATGGAGTGGATGGCCAAGGGTGAACTCGACCCGTTGCTGACCAAGATCGGGTTCGATGAGATCGCGGACGGGATCGATCGGTTGGCGAAGGGCGAGGTCCGGGGCCGGCTGGTCTCGATCAGCGAGGGCTGAGCCACGGGGTACTCACCGGCGCTCACCGGCGCAGGGTGGCACCGATGGACGCCGCGGCGCCGGCGACGGAGGCGATGACCGCCTCCGCGTCGGCGTCGGTGAGCTGGCGCTGCGGATCCTGGAGCCGCAGCCGCATCGCCACGGAGCGCCGCCCCTCCCCCACCTGGGTGCCGCGGTACTCGTCGAAGAACCACAGCTCGTCGAGCAGCGGTCCCACCGCCTCACGGACGCACCCCTCCAGGACCGCGTAGGACACCTCCTCCTCGGCTACCAGCGCAACGTCCACGGTCATGGCCGGGTGACGCACCAGTGCGCGGGCTGCCACCGGCGGGTGGCCCTGCGCGGGCATCACCGCGAGGAAGGGCTCGAGGAGCAGTTCTGCGACGACCACCGGCTCGGGCAGGTCACGTCGCTCCGCTTCCACGGGATGGAGCTGGCCCACCACACCGACCTCCTGGCCCTGCAGCAGCAGCGCGGCGGTGCGTCCCGGGTGGAAGCCCTCGCGCTCCACGGGCACGCGCTCCAGCGCCCATGACGTGTCGTCGGGTGGGGCAAGCCGTGTTCCCACCCGGTCGACGACGTCCAGCAGATCCCACACCGACCAGGTGTCCTCGGTGTCCAACCACCCGTGCCCGAGCTTGCGGCCCTGGGCGGCCAGCGCCAGCACCCGCGGCTGCAACGGGATCGCCGCACCCCTTGGGTCGGTCCACCGCCAGTCCGTGCCGATCACCGCGTCCAGCGCAACACCCAGCAGGTCGTCCACGGGCCGGAAGCAGCGACCGAACTCCGCGAGGGCCACCCCGGGTCGTCCCTGGCCATGGTTGTGCCGCAGCGCGCGGAGCAGCCCTTCGAGCAGCGAGGGCCGCATCGCGGCGGCGTCCTGTGCCAGGGGGTTGGCGAGCCGGACGCGGCCCGCTGAGGGCAGCACCCCGGCCAGGGCCTGCTCCCCCACGAAGGGCCGGGTGCGGGCCTCGTGGAACCCGGCGGCCAGCGCCAGGGAGCGGGCCGCACGCTCGGCCCGCTGCGGGGCGGTGAGCCCACCGGTGGTGGGCAGCGCCGGCAGATGGTCGGGGATGTTGTCGTAGCCGTGGAGCCGGGCGATCTCCTCGGTGAGGTCCGCCGGCCGGGCGAGGTCACGGCGCCATGTCGGTGGCGTGACGACGAGGTAGCTGGCGCCGGTGGGTGCGCTCGACGGCCCCGCGCCGACCCCGGCACCCGGGTCGTCGACGTCACCGGTGGCGCCGCCAGCGATGTCGGCAGCGGCGGCCGGTACCACCGCGGCCCCGGCGCGCTCCAGCAGCCCCTGCTGGGCGTCGTCGCTGAGCGCCACCGCGAGGGTCCGCCGGACGCGCTGCGGGTCGAGGGTCACCGACGGGCGTGCCGCCCAGGCGGGGGTCGGCGTGGTCTCGACCACGTCGCTGCCCACGGCCCGGGCACCCGCCAGGTGCACCAGCAGGTCCGCGGCCCGGGCAACGGCGCGGGCGGCCCCCGCGGGGTCCACGCCCCGTTCGAAGCGCTGGCTGGCCTCGGAGGTGAGCCCCAGCCGCCGCGAGGTCCGACGGATCGTGGTGGGCTCCCACACCGCGGCCTCCAGCAGCACCCGGCTGGTGGTGGACACCACCTCGGTGTCCAACCCACCCATCACCCCGGCGAGGCTGACGGCGTGGTCGGCGTCATCGATGACCAGGTCGCCGGCCTCCAGCCGACGTTCCACGTCATCGAGGGTGACCAGCCGCTCCCCGTCGACGGCCTCGCGCACGCGCAGGGACGGCCCACCGATGCGGTCGAGGTCGAAGGCGTGCAGGGGTTGCCCGAGCTCGAGCATCACCAGGTTGGTGACGTCCACGGCCACGTCGATCGGGCGCATGCCCGACTGGGTGAGGCGCTGGCGCAGCCACAGGGGCGAGCCACCGATGGCGACCTCCTCGAGGGCCCAGGTGTGGAAGCTCGCGCACCCGTCGGTGTCCAGGGTCACGGGGATGCTGCCACCCTCCGGGCGCCCGGGGACCTGTGGGGCGCGCCAGGTGGTGTCGAGGATCGCGGCCAGATCACGGGCGACACCGAGCACGGAGAGGTGGTCGCCGCGGTCGGCCTGCACCGCGATCTCGATCACGGGTTCGCCCACGGGGATCAGGTCGTCCAGCGAGGCACCCAGGGGCGTGTCGGGTGGCAGGACCAGGATCCCGCCGGCGTCCTCTCCGAGCTCCAGCTCCTTCGGTGAAGCCAGCATCCCGTGGGAGGTCACCCCGCGGATGTCGCGCGAGGACAGGGTCAGCCCCTTCGTCCCGTCGGGACCCGTCACCCCGGGGACGTGCCCGCCGGGCAGGGCGTGGGCCACGATGTCGCCGACCTCGAAGTTGTGGGCACCGCACACCACCTCGATCTCACCCTCGCCGCCGTCGCCGGTGACCCGGACGAAGCGCAGCTTGTCGGCGTCAGGGTGGGGTTCGTGATGCAGCACCCGGGCCGTGCGGATGCCCTGCGCGCCGGCGCCAGGGGTGGTGACGTCCTCGACCTCGAGCCCGGAGAGGCTCATCACATCGACGAGTTCGTCGAGGGGCAGGTCGAGATCGACCAGCTCGGTCAGCCAGGACAGCGGCAGTTTCACGTCGGTTCCTCCACGAAGGCGGTGCAGGTGGCAGGCGGGGCGGCGTGTCGTACGTCGTCTCCGCCGGGTGGCACGGTGGCTGCGGGGCGCGGCGGCCTCAGAAGCGGGCGAGGAACCGGGCGTCGGCCTCGAACAGCTCCCGGATGTCGCTGATGCGGTGGCGCAGCATCGCCACCCGCTCGATGCCGATCCCGAAGGCGAAGCCCGAGTAGCGCTCCGGGTCGATGCCGCACAACGACAGCACGTTGGGATCGACCATCCCGGCACCGAGGATCTCCAGCCAGCCGTGGTTGCCGCCGGGGCCGTCGAAGGACACGTCCACCTCCGCGGAGGGTTCGGTGAAGGGGAAGAAGGAGGGCCGCAGCCGGATCTGACGGTCAGCGCCGAACATCGCCCGGGCGAAGGCCAGCAGGGTGCCCCGCAGGTCCGCCATGGTGACGTGCTCGGCGACGTAGAGCCCCTCGACCTGGCTGAACACCGGCGAGTGGGTGGCGTCCACCGCATCGGCACGGTAGGTGCGTCCGGGGACCACCACGGCGATGGGCGGCGCCTGGGTGGTCATCACCCGGGCCTGCACCGGCGAGGTGTGGGTGCGCAGGACCACGTCGTCGAACCCGTCGACGTAGATGGTGTCCATCTCCTGGCGCGCGGGATGGTCCGGTTCGATGTTGAGCAGGTCGAAGTTGTAGGCACCGGACTCCGCCTCCGGTCCCTCGGCCACGGCGAAGCCCATGCCGGTGAAGATGTCGAGCATCTCCTCCTCGACCTGGGTGAGCACGTGCGGCCGACCGGGAGGCACACGCCGGGGTGGCAGGGTCAGGTCGAGGCGTTCCGACTCCAACCGGGCCGCCAGCGCCGCCGCGCCGAGCTCCTGTTGGCGGGCGTCGAAGGCCGCCTGGAACCGCGATCGGAAGGCGTTGAGCTGCTGGCCGAGCGCCTTGCGCTCCTCCGGCGCGAGCTCGCGCATCGACCCCTGGATGCCGGCCAGCTCCGAGCGCTTGCCCGTGAAGCTGACGCGCACCTGGTCGAGGGCGTCGAGGTCCCCGGCGGCGGCGATGGCCTCCAGCGCGCGCGGTTCGAGGTCGTCGAGCGTGCTCACGATGCGCCTTCCTGATCGGCGGGTGGGACGGGGGCAGCGGCAGCTCCGGCGCCACGGTCGGGCCGAGCAGCGCCGGGTGGGCTGTCCGGTGGGCTGTCCGGGCGCGCAGGGTAGACGGCGGCGTGGATGGCGATAGCCGCAGCCGCAGCCACGTTCAGTGACTCCGCCCGGGGATGCAGCGGGATCGCGACGTGCGCATCCAACAGCGCCGAGGTGGCCGGGTCGAGGCCGTGGGCTTCGTTGCCCACCACCAGCACCACACCGCCCGCTGCGGCGAGGGCGGAGAGTCCCGGGGCGGCATGCGCGTCCAGGCCCACCAACCGCCGGTCCGTGTCGCGGGCGAAGGCCGCGACCTGCGCACCGCTGACCCCGGTGACCACTGGCAGGTGATAGGTCGAGCCGACCGCCGCCCGCACGGTCTTGGGGGCGTACACGTCGACACTGCCGCGGGTCAGCACCACCCCGGCGGCACCCAGGGCGTCGGCGCTCCGCAGGATGGTGCCGGCGTTGCCGGGGTCGGCCACCTGATCGAGCACCACCACCACCCCCGGCCCGATGTCGGCGAGGGTGGTCGCGGGCGTGCGCGCCACCGCGACGATGCCCTGGGGTGTGGTGGCATCGGCGAGGTGGGCCAGCACGCCGGCGGTGACGCGCTGCACGGGCACGGCCGTGATCGGCGCGGCGGCGTCCTCGTCGAGGTAGAGCTCCTCCACGACCCCGGCGGCCAGCGCCTCTGCGACGGCGCGCGGTCCCTCCACGAGATGACGGCCGGATGCGCGACGTTCGCGGGCACGACGTAACCCCCGCGCCGCCTGGACGCGGGGGTTACGTGTGGAGGTGAGCGTGGCTGCCGTGGCGGCCCCGATCAGGTCATGACGATCAGGCCGCGTCCGTCTCCAGGGCAGCCTTGGCCTGGGTGACCAGGCCGGCGAAGGCCGCCTGGTCGTGGACGGCGAGGTCGGCGAGGTTCTTGCGGTCGACCTCGATCTCCGCGAGCTTCAGGCCGTGCATCAGCCGGCTGTAGCTGAGGCCCTCCTGGCGGGCGGCCGCGTTGATCCGGGCGATCCACAGGCGGCGGAAGTCACCCTTGCGGGCACGCCGGTCCGCGTACTGGTACCGGCCGGCGTGGTCGACGGCCTCCTTGGCCACCTTGAACCGGCGGCTGCGGGCACCGCGGTAGCCCTTGGCGCGGTCCATGACCGCCTTGTGGCCCTTCTTGGCGTGGACGCCACCCTTGACGCGTGCCATCGTTCTCTCCTTCGCTGTCGCGAGCCGGTCGTGGTGCGGGGGAGCGACCGGCCGGACGCCGTACCGGGGTCAGCCGGTGGGCGGTCGGCACCGGCGTCAGCCGGTGCGGGTGCTCACTGGTTCAGCAGCTTCTTGATCTTCTTCGCGTCGGGGGCCGCGATCTCGCGCTCCCCCTGCAGGCGTCGCTTGCGGCTGCTGCTCTTGTGCTCGAGCAGGTGGGCGCGGTTCTTCTGCTGCGACATCACCTTGCCGTTGCGCGTGACGCGGAAGCGCTTCTTGGCGCCGCTGTGGGTCTTCTGCTTGGGCATGGGGCTTCCCTCGTGGTTCGCGGGGCGGGCAGGATCGACGGGGGCGCGTGACGACGCGCCGGAGGGACAGGGCGGCACGCGCGGGTGCGGCGCGCAGGGCGCGCACGGCGCGCAGACCGGGCTAGGAGGTGGTGTCCCCGGCGGGACCCTCGTCCTTGTTGGGCTTGGCCTTGAGCGGCGCGAGGACCATCACCATGTTGCGCCCGTCGACCTTCGGTGAGGCCTCGACGGTCGCCAGTTCGCTCATGTCCTCGGCGAGGCGGTCGAGCAGCTTCAGGCCGAGTTCGGTGTGGGTCATCTCACGCCCGCGGAACATGATGGAGGCGCGGACCTTGGCGCCGTCCTCCAGGAACCGGCGCACGTGACCGGACTTGGTGCCGTAGTCGTTGTCCGAGATCTTGGGGCGCATCTTGATCTCCTTGACGGAGATCTGGCTCTGGCGCTTGCGCGCCTCCTTCTGCTTCTGCTCGGCCTCGTACTTGGCCTTGCCCCAGTCCATGATCCGGCACACCGGCGGGTCGGCCTGCGGGGCCACCTCGACGAGGTCGAGGTCCTGCTCGCGTGCACGGCGCAGAGCCTGGGCCAGGGGAACGATGCCCACCTGCTCCCCGTCTGCGTCAACGAGCCTGACCCGCGGGACCTTGATGTCCGCGTTCAGCCGGCGCTGCTGCTCTTCGATGTCGGTGCCTCCTGGCTCGGTTCGGGTGCAGGACTTCCGGGTGCAAGACGTTCGGGGTCACTACTTCTCGGGTGCAAGACGTCCGGGTGCGATCAGCCGGGGCCGATCCTCCGGGGCAAACACGTGATGGCGACCCATCTGGGTCGCCATCGGGACGATGCCCCGCGGCCCGCCCTGCAACGGCGGTCAGCGGGTGCGGCATCGACCCGGAGAGGAGAGACCTCGCGGGTGGGCGCAGGGCGCCACTTGTCGTCGGTTGTGATCGCTTCGCAGCGATAGGAGCACAGGGTAGCACCCTGCTCGGCTCAGCGGCCGGGGACCCACAGTCGTGAGGCCGCGTTGCCGCCCTGCGGGGCCTGCTGCTGAGGCGGAGCCTGCTGCGGCTGCTGGTCGGCCTGCTCGCCACCGTCAGCCGGCGCAGCCGTGCCCGTTGCCTCGCCGGGTTCGCTGGCGAGGTCGCCGGCCTCCGCCTCGCCGCTGGCTGCGGCCTTGGCGACCTGCTGCTCGCCTTCGACCTGCGCCATGCGCAGCTGGGTCAGCGCCTCGTCGAGCTGGGTGGTCAGCTCCTCCGCCGCGTGCCCACGCACGGCATCGGTCATGGCGGCCAACCCATCGATCAGCAGCCGTCCGTCACGGCGGCCGACCTTGACCTGGGCGGCGTTGAGCAGGGCGTTGGCCACCTCGGCGAGCACCTGGTCCACAGGGGCCTCGCGCAGCTGCGAGAGGTAGGCGCGGATCTCCTCCTCGGAGGGCTGCTGCTGACCACCGAGGTCAGCGGCGGTGGATGGGTCGAACGGCACGTCGCTCACGCGGCGCTCCTCAGCTTCTGTCGGGGGCCGTAGCCTACCGAGGTGACCACGAACCCCCGCCAGCCACCGAGGTGGAGCGTTGAAGACCTTCGAAACCCTGTTCGCCGAGCTCACCGACAAGGCGGAGCACCGGCCCCACGGCTCGGGCACCGTCGCGGCCCTCGACGCCGGCGTCCATGCGATCGGTAAGAAGGTCGTCGAGGAGGCTGCGGAGGCCTGGATGGCCGCGGAACACGAGTCGCCGGAGCGTGCCGCCGAGGAGATCAGCCAGCTGCTCTACCACGCGCAGGTCCTCATGCTGGCGACGGGGCTGACCCTCGAGGACGTCTACGCTCACCTGTGAGCTCCCCCGCCACCGCGGAACCACCACCACCGCCCCCGGCGCGTCCACGACCTGTGAGAGACCCCATGCTGCGCATCGCCGTGCCCAACAAGGGCGCACTGTCCGAACCCGCCATCCGGATGCTCTCCGAAGCGGGCTACCGCCAGCGCCGCTCCACCAAGGAGCTGGTGCTGGTCGACGAGGACAACGACGCGGAGTTCTTCTTCCTCCGCCCCCGCGACATCGCCACCTACGTCGGGGCCGGGCAGCTCGAGGTCGGCATCACCGGACGGGACCTGCTGCTCGACGGCAGCGGCGGCGCCGAGGAGGTGCTGGCGCTCGGCTTCGGCCGCTCGACCTTCCGTTACGCCGCGGTGCCGGGTACCGCCGAGCGGGTCGAGGACCTCGCCGGCAAACGCGTTGCCACCTCCTACACCGGCATCGTGCGCCACGACCTCGAGCGGCGGGGCGTCGACGCCGAGGTCATCCACCTCGACGGCGCCGTGGAGACCGCCGTGCGGCTCGGCGTGGCCGACATCATCGCGGACGTGGTGGAGACCGGCGCGACCCTGCGTGAGGCCGGACTCGAGGTCTTCGGCGAGCCGATCATGCGCTCCGAAGCGGTGCTGATCCGCGACGCGCGCATCGAGACCACCCCGCGCATCGAGCAGCTGATCCGCCGTCTCCACGGCGTGATCATCGCCCGCCAGTACGTGATGATCGACTACGACTGCCGGGTGGAGGTCCTCGACGACGCCTGCGCGATCACCCCGGGGATCGAGTCACCCACGGTCAGCCCCCTGCACGACAAGGGCTGGGTCGCGGTGCGGGCCATGGTGGAGCAGCGGGCGACCAACCGGGTGATGGACGAGCTGTGGGAGCTCGGTGCCCGCGGCATCCTGGTCACCGACATCATGGCCTGCCGGTTGTGACCTCGACCAGCTCGCAGTGGGCGGTACCGGGCAGGGCCACCTCGCCGGTGGTCACCAGCGTCAGGGTCCGGGTCGCGCGGGTCACCGCCACGTAGAGCTGGTGGGTGCCCACGGCGCTGCGACCCATGATCCGCTCCGGTGACACCACCACCACGTCGTCGAACTCCAGCCCCTTCGACTCGCGAACCTCCAGCACACGGGTGCGATCCTGACCATCCTCGTCGAGGTGCGCATCGAGTGCTGCGGCGACGGCGGCGAGGTCACCCGCATCGGCGAGCACACCCAGCGTGCCACCCCTGCGTGCCAGCAGTTCCGTGACCACCCCCACCGTGGCCGCCACGGGGTCCTCGGCGACCAGCTGCCGGGGTCGCTCTCCCGCCGCACGTACCGCCCGGGGCGCCAGCGCCGGGTCGTGACCGGCAGCAGCCAGGACGTCGGTTGCCACCGCCGCGATCTCCTCGGGGGTGCGGTAGTTGACCTCCAGGGTGGTGATCTCCACGGCGCGGCGGCCGATCAGCGCGGCGACCTCCTCCCAGGTGGCCGGGTCCGACACCCGGCTGCGCTGGGCCAGATCGCCCACCACGGTCCAGGAGGCGTAGGGCCCGCGCCGGCTGACCACACGCCACTGCATCGGGGAGAGGTCCTGGGCCTCGTCGACCACCACGTGGGCGAAGTCGCGGTAGCCGTCGGACTCCACATCCACCACCGGCGCCTCCACATGGAGGGCCTCGGTGGACAGCCGCAGCCCCCCGTCGTCCTCGTCGGCGCGGACGCTCGGGCGCGGCCGCCGGGAGGGCGCCTCCCCGAGCAGGGCCACGAGCTCATCGAGCAGGGCCACGTCGTCGGTGGTCCACCCGTCGGCGCGCCGCCAGGCGTCGGCCACCGCCTCCAGCTCCGCGGCGGGCAGCAGGCCGCGGCCCATCTCGGGGAGCGCCAGCTCGCCACGGGCCAGCATCCCGAGGATCTCCTGAGGATCGCGCTCGGGCCAGAAGCACCGGCGCAGCAGCACCACCTCCGGCGCGGCATCCAGGGTGGCGGCGAACCCGCTGCCCTCGCGGTCCTCGGGCACGCGACCCCCCGCCGCACGGTGCGCCCGCGCCCAGGCCGCCCACAGGGCGTCNTCCAGGGACTCGCCCGCCACCGCGCTGCGGTCGTGGTAGGCGCCGCCCGGCACATCGGTCCGTGTGCGGTCGAGGTGGCGCTCCCTGAGCGTCTCCAGGTGCTCGCCGCGCACCGTGACCGTGGTGCCCTCGAAGGACAGCCGGGTGGTGGGCGGGATCGGCGGCAGCGCGGCGTGGAGGCTACGGCGCAACACCTCCGCCATCGCCAGGTCACCCTTGGTACGGGCCACGTCGGGTTCGTCCCAGCCGCTGATGCGTGCTCCCCGTGGCGCCAGTCCGGCCAGGGGCCGCTGGACGGCGCGGTCCTCACCGAGTGCTGGCAGCACCCGGGCGGTGTACTCCGTGAACGCCGCCGACGGCCCGACGACCAGGACCCCGCGACCCTCGAAGCGCTCGCGGTCGCGGTAGAGCAGGTAGGCGACACGGTGCAGGGCGACCACGGTCTTGCCCGTCCCGGGGCCGCCCGAGACCACCAGGGTGCCGGTGGCGGGGGCCCGGATGATGCGGTCCTGCTCACCCTGGATCGTGGCCACGATGTCGCGCATCCGTCCGGAGCGCTCCCGGCTGAGCGCCGCCAGCAAGGCCCCCTGGCCGGTGACCGCACGCAGGCCGAGCCGCTCGGCCGCGGTGCCGTCCAGTACCTCGTCGTCGAGGTCGACGAGGCGACGGCCCCGGGTCACCAGGGTGCGCCGGCGTGCGACGCCGATCGGCCGCGCGGCCGTGGCCTGGTAGAACGCGGCGGCCGCAGGGGCCCGCCAGTCGACCAGCAGCACGTCGCCGTCCTCGTCGATCACCGACACCCGGCCGACGTGCAGATCGTCGGCGTCGGCGAGGTCGAGGCGGCCGAAGGCCAGGGACTCCACGTCACCGAAGGTGTAGCGCTGGCGCCGGGAGGCGTGGTGGTGGGCGGTGACGTCCCGCTCGTAGCGCGCCTGGAAGGTCGCACCCGACCGGTCCGCCGCGGCCTCGGCGGCCCGCTCCTCCGCGCGCCGACGCAGGTGTTCCACGCGGTCGTGGACGCGGTCGAGGTGCGCCTGCTCCTCCTCGATGGCCGCGCGCTTGTCCCCCGGTCGCGGCTCGGCGACCGGGACGGGGCCCGGCAGGTCGTCCGCGGCGGGGGTGGTCACAGGCTCCGCAGCAGGGTCGCCGTCTCCACCGCCGCAAGTGCCGCCTCCGCGCCCTTGTTGCCGAGCTTGCCGCCGGCCCGTGCCACGGCCTGCTCCCAGGTCTCCGTGGTCAGCACGGCGTTGCCGATGGGGATGCCGTGGCGGCGGGCGATCGCCGCGGTGCCGCCTGAGCCCTCCCCTGCCACGACGTCGTAGTGGCCCGTCTCCCCCCGCACGACACAGCCGAGGGCGACCAGGGCGTCGAACTCGCCGCCCGCGGCCAGGCGGTCGAGTACCACGGGCAGCTCCCAGGCGCCCGGGACCCACACGACCTTCAGGTCCTGTGGCCGGGCCCCGTGGCGCAACAGCGCGCCCGTGGCACCGTCGACCAGGGGCCGCACGACCGTCTCGTTGAAGCGGCCGGCGACCACGGCGATCCGCAGGCCGCTGGCGTCGAGGCTGCCCTCGAGGGTGGTGATCTCACTCACGCGCTGTCCTTCCCGTGGGCCCGGCCGTGACCGGGGTGCTGCTCGTGCTCATCGTCGGGGGGTGGTGCCATGGCCAGTCCGCGGACGGGCTTCTCCACCGCCCGGGGCGCACGGGCGCCCTGGGCCGCGATGTCGCCGACGCCGGTGGAGATCGGGAGGTCGTCACCGCCGAGGTCGTGTCCCATCCGTTCCGCCTTGGTGCGCAGGTAGAAGGCGTTGTTGGGGTTGGGACGGACCTCGACGGGCACCCGCCCCACGATCGACAGCCCGAAGCCGGACAGGGCTGCCCGCTTCTCCGGGTTGTTGGTCAGCAGCTTGAGCGTGGACAGCCCGAGATCGGCGAGGATCATGGCCCCGACACCGTAGTCGCGGTCGTCGTTGGGCAGGCCCAGATCCAGGTTGGCGTCCACGGTGTCGGCCCCGTTGTCCTGGAGCTCGTAGGCCCGCAGCTTGTGGAGCAGGCCGATGCCGCGCCCCTCGTGGCCCCGGAGGTAGACCACGACCCCGCGGCCCTCCTCGGCGATCCGTGCCATCGCGAGATCGAGCTGCGGTCCGCAGTCGCACCGCAGCGAACGGAACACATCGCCGGTCAGGCACTCCGAGTGCATCCGCACCAGCACGTCCTGCTCGCCCTCCGGATCGCCGTAGAGCAACGCCAGGGACTCCGTGCCATCGATCGAGTTGCGGTAGCCGATCACGGTCCAGTCGCCGTAGGGCGTGGGCAGCTTGGCGACGGCGACCCGCTCGACCAGGCTCTCCCGGGCCCTGCGGTAGGCGACCAGATCGGCGATGGTGACCATCTTGAGGTCGTGCTCGGCGGCGAAGCGCTCGAGGTCGGGGACCCTCGCCATGGTGCCGTCGGGGTTGGTCACCTCGCAGATGACCGCTGCAGGCTGTCGGCCAGCCATGCGCACCAGGTCGACGGAGGCCTCGGTGTGCCCGAGCCGGTGGAGCACACCAGCCGGGTGGTAGCGCAGGGGGAGCACGTGGCCGGGGCGGGTGATGTCGTCGGGCTCGGTCGCCGGATCGGCGAGCACCTGGCAGGTCCTGGCACGGTCCGCGGCGGAGATCCCAGTGGTCGTGCCCTCGACCGCGTCGACCGAGACGGCGTAGGCCGTGCCCTTGGGATCCTGGTTGCGGGCCACCATCGGCGGCAGGTCCAGTCGGTCCAGGTCGTCGCCGAGCATCGGCACGCACACGAACCCGGAGGTGTGCTGGATCACGAAGGCCATCTGCTCCGCGGTGACGGCGTCGGCCGCGAGCACCAGGTCGCCCTCGTTCTCCCGGTCCTCATCGTCGACGACGATGACCATGCCGCCCTCGGCCAGTACGGCGATGGCGTCCTCGATGGGGGCGAAGGTGCTCACGCGCTCTCCTGATCCAGCGGTGCGGCGTAGGGGCTCGGTGCACCGCCAGCCAGCAGCTGCTCGACGTACTTGGCGATCACGTCCACCTCGAGGTTGACACGGTCCCCCTCTTCGAGCACCCCCAGGGTGGTGACCTCCAGGGTGTGGGGGATCAGACCGATGCGGAAGCCACCATCGTCGGTGCGGTCCACCACCGTCAGGCTGACGCCGCTGACGGTGACCGAGCCCTTCGGCACCAGGTAGCGCGCCAGGGCATCGTCGGCGGTGATGCTCATGAAGACCGTCCCGGGGAGCCGTTCCAGGTGCGTCACCGTGCCGACGGCGTCGACGTGTCCCTGGACGAGGTGGCCCCCGAAGCGGCTGTCAGCACGCATGGCCCGTTCGAGGTTGACGGGCCGGCCGACCTCGAGGTCACCGAGCGCCGTCGCGCGCAGGGTCTCTGCCATCAGATCCGCGGTGAAGCCGTCATCGGGCAGGGTCGTGACGGTCAGACAGGTGCCGTCGACCGCGATGGAGTCGCCCACCACGGCACCGTCGAGCACCTGCTCGCAGCGCACGTGCAGACGGGCAGAGCCGTCGTGGACGTCGATCGCGGCCACATGGCCGAGCTCCTCGACGATACCGGTGAACATCCTGACTCCTTGGCTGTCGCGGTGGGGCCCGTGGCCCGGCCCACCATCGCGGTTCGGTACGGAGAGGTCGTGCGGTGGGTCGTACGCAAGGTCAGCTCCCCACCGTTGGTGGCAGCAGGTGGACGATGGCGTCGCCTCCGGCACCGCCACTGCGTTCGGTGCGCCAGGCGGCACCAGGTGGTGGCGACAGGGCACCGTGGAGCGGGCCATCACCCAGCCCGACCGCGACGTGCAGGACGAGCCGGTCGACGAGCTCCGCGTCGAGCAGCGCACCCGCCAGCGTAGGGCCCGGCTCGGCCAGCAGGGACACCATGCCGAGCTCGGTCAGGGCGGCCAGGGCGGCAGCCAGATCGACCCCACGACCACCGGGCCCCGGTGCGACCCACCGGACCACGACCCCCCGCGCCTCGAGCTGCGCTGCGCGGTGTGCCCGGGCGCCAGCAGGTAGGGACCCCGGTCGCGCGTTCGCAGCGACGAGCACGGTCCCCGGACGCGCCAGCTGCGCGGTGACGGGCATGCGGACATCGGCGTCGAGGACCACCCCCCGCGGTTGGTGCGCCGCCGCGGCGTCCGGCACGTCCCGGACATCGAGCCGGGGATCATCAGCCAGCACCGTGCCGATCCCGACCAGTACCCCGTCCACAGCGGCCCGCCAACGGTGCACGGCCCGGCGTGCCGCCGCACCCGTCACCCAGCGCGCACCTGAGGGGTTGGTGACGCCGCCATCGGCGGTACGCGCGAGCTTGAGGGTGACGTGCACCCGACCGTGCTGCGCGAGGTGCAGGAACCCCTCCAGGGCACCGGCCACCGTCCCGCGGAAGGCGTCGCCGACCAGCGCGGGACCCACCACCTCGATGCCGGCATCGGCCAGGCGAAGAGCCCCGCCGCGCGCGGCCGGGTGGGGGTCGAGGTGGCCGATCACCACCCTGCTGACCCCCGCCGCCACCAAGGCATCGGTGCAGGGCGGGGTGCGGCCGTGATGGGCGCAGGGCTCCAGGGTGACCACCGCCGTCGCACCGCGGGCAGCCGGCCCGGCTGCGCGCAGGGCCACCACCTCGGCGTGCGCTCCGGGGGGTGGCTCGGTCACCCCCTCCGCCACGATGCGGCCCTCGGACAGCAGCACGCACCCCACGGCGGGATTGGGGCTGACCGCGGGGCCGTGGGGCGCGGCCATCGCGCAGGCCCGCGCCAGGGCAGCGCGCTCCGCCGGGGTCGCTTGCGGGGCGCTCACCGTGGGGCGCCGCACGGGAGACGGCGTGTCACGGCAACTCGACCGCAGGCTCCGCACCGTCCTCCGGTGCGCGGCGGTCGATGCGGTAGGCGGAGCCCGGGGTGCGCCGACCTTTGGCGTAGCCCTTCATCTCCGTTGCGGTGGCGACCATGTCCCCGTGGTGGGCGAAGTCCCGGATGGCCGTGGAGGCGATACCGATCGACAGTGACAGCAGTTCGAAGCGCTGGGGGATGCCACGACGGTCGGTGACCTCGATACCGCCGGTGGCCAGGTCATCTGCGTCGTAGAGCGACGGCGCCAGCGCATCGAACCGCCCGCAGATCAGTTCGGCGGTGAGCTCCGCGAGGTCGGGCCGCACCAGCACCACGAAGTCATCGCCCCCCACATGGCCCACGAAGGCGTCCGGATCGTCGAGTTCGTCCCGCGCGGCCTGCAGCAGCGACCCCAGCGCCACCAGGGCCTCATCACCGCGCAGGAACCCGTAGTGATCGTTGTAGGGCTTGAACCGGTCGACGTCGACGTAGAGCAGGGCGAAGCCGCCCGGTGCCGCCAGCAGCTGGGCGAGCTTGGCCAGGATCGACTCGTTGCCGGGAAGCCCCGTGAGGGGGTTGCGGGTGCGCTGGGTGTCGGCGCGGCGCATCGCGGCGCGGACCCGGGCGACCAGCTCATCGGGGTCGAAGGGTTTGGTGAGGTAGTCGTCGGCACCGGCGTCCAGCCCGATGATGGCGTCACCGGTCTGGACCTTGGCGGTGAGCAGCATCACCGGCAGATGGCTGGTCCGGGGATCCTCACGCATCCGCCGCAGGGCGTTGAGGCCATCGAGGTTGGGCATCATCACGTCGAGCACGACCACATCCGGGTGTCCCGTGCGGGCCACCTGCAGCGCCTCGACACCGTCGGCGGCCAACAGCACCTCGAAGCCGGCCAGCTGGAGGGTGACCTCGAGGTAGGCCCGGATGTCCTCGTCGTCGTCGGCAACCAGGATCCGGGCCGTCACCGGCTCCCTCCGGCCGCATCGGCGAGCGCCAGGAGCTCAGCGACCGCCGCCGCGCGATCGGTCGCGCCGAACACCGCGGACCCGGCAACCAGCACCTCCGCACCCGCGGCGGCCGCCTCGGCCACGGTGGCGCGGGAGATCCCACCGTCCACCTGGATCCGGAAGTCGGCGCCGTGTGCGGCCCGCCACGTGACCGCCTCAGTGACCTTGGGCACCGCCGCGGAGAGGAAGGCCTGACCTCCGAAGCCGGGCTCCACGGTCATCACCAGCAGCAGGTCCACGTGCTCGAGCACCTCGGTGACCATCGACAGCGGATGGGCGGGCTTGATGGCCACACCCACGCTCGCACCGGCGTCCTTGAGCCGGTGGATCAACGCCAGCGGATCGTCCTCGACCTCGGGGTGGAAGGTGACGTGGTCCGCGCCGAGGTCCACCAGTTGCGGCGCGTAGGTGCCGGGGTCGGTGATCATCAGGTGGCAGTCGAGGACCCGGTCCGTGGCCTGCCGCAGCGACGCCACCACCGGGTGGCCGAGGGTGATGTTGGGGACGTAGTGGCCGTCCATGACATCGACATGGATCGTCGGTACGACCTCGGCGACCTCGGCGACCTCCGCGCCGAGCCGGGCGAAATCGGCGGACAGGATGGAGGGAGCGATGGACCGTGGGTACACCTGGAACCCATCCCCCGCACAGCTGGCGGGTGCTCGCTGGTTGGCTGCAGGACGTGGGGAGGCGCGCATCGGCCCCGAGCCTAGCTCGCGTCCGGCAGCGGATCCTGGTCGCTCACCCCGCCTGCCAGGTGGCGATGAACATCCCGTCGGTGTCATCGGTGTCGGGCAGGAGCTGGGTGGTCGATGTCGCGGTGAGCCCACGAGCAGCAGCCTCGGCAGCGAACCGCTCCACCACCGCCGTGGTCTCCGCGGCGGTCCAGGTGCACACCGCGTAGGTGAGCACCCCTGCGGGCGCGAGGCGGTCCGCGGCCGCGCGCAGCAGCTCGCCCTGCAGCTCTGCCAGGTCGGTCGCATCCTGGGGCGTGCGACGCCAGCGCACCTCAGGGCGCCGTCGCCCCGTTCCCAGCCCGGTGCAGGGTGCGTCGAGTAGCACCACGTCGAAGCGCTCCTCAGGAGCGATCGGGGGGGTGCGCGCATCACCGACCCGAACATCGATGGTCACGCCCTGGCGCGCGGCGGCGTCGCTGATCAGCTGCGCCCGATGGGCGTGGAGCTCCACGGCGACGACCTGCCCTGATGGCCCGGCGAGGTGGGCGAGGTGGGTGGCCTTGCCACCCGGGCCGGCGCACAGGTCCAGGACGCGGTCGCCCTCGCGCACACCGCAGGCCAGCGCCACGCGGACCGAGGCCTCGTCCTGCACCACGGCCCGCCCCTCGGCGACGGCCGACAACGTGCGTGGATCCGCACCGGGTGCCCGGACCGACACCGGGGTGGCACCGGGTCGCGCCGTGACGCCCACGGCGGCGAGCTCTGCGAGCAACGCCTCACGGGCCACGTTGGCGCGCAGGGTCACCCCCGGGGCCAGGTCATCGGCGGCCAGGATGGCGCCCGTGCGTTCCACGCCGTAGCGCGGCAGCAGATCGGCCACCACCCAGTCGGGGTGCGCGGTGCGCAGCGCCAGGTGCCGGACCGGGTCCTGCTCGCGGTCGGGCCAGGCGAGGTCGCCCTCGCGGCGCGCGAGGGCGCGGAGCACCCCGTTGACGAAGCCAGCGGCGCCGGCGCTGCGACCCTTGGGTACCGCCTGACGGGCCAGCTGCACGGAGGTGTCCACGGCAGCACGGGCGGGCACGTCGCTGATCAGCAGCTGGGTCGCGCCCAGCCGCAACACGCGACGCAACCCCGGCTCCACCTCCGCGAGTGGGCGGGAGAGGACCAGGGCCAGGGCAGCATCGAGGGTGCCCTCCCAGCGCAGGGTCTCATAGGCAAGGTGCGCGGCGAAGGCCCGGTCACGCACGTCGACGAGGTCGGCGACCGCCTCGGGCACGGCCAGGTTCGACCAGGCACGATCCTCCTCCACGCGCTGGAGCGCCACCAGCGCGGCCCGCCGCGCGGCGATCCCGCTGGGAGATCGCGGCGGTGTGTCGGCGACCGACCGGCTCACGTGTCCTCGTCGGTCGTGCCGAGCCGCTCGCCGACCTCGATACGGGCGCCGTTGGCGAAGTCGGCAGCCCGCATGCGGGCCTTGCCGGCTGGCTGCACCTCGGTGAGCCGCACTGCCCCCTGCCCACAGGCGACGACCACGCCCGTGCGGTCCATGCCGATGACCGTGCCCGGTGCCGCGTCACCGTCGAAGCCGCTCATCGCCAGCGCCGCAGCGGCCCGGTCCAGGGGCGGCGCGTCGAACACCTTGAGCCGAGCACCTCGGAAGGTGGTGTGGGCCCCCGGAGCCGGGTCGGCGCTGCGCACCAGGCGGTCGATCTCCACCGAGGGCCGGGTGAGGTCGAGCGCCACGTCCTCCGGGGAGATCTTGGGTGCCAGGGTGGCACCCTGCTCCGGCTGGGGTTGCGGCGTCGCACCCGCGTGCAGCGCGCGCAGTGACTCGACCAGCACAGGAGCTCCGAGCTCGGCCAGCCGGGACAGCAGTGTGCCGGTGCGCTCCGTGGGTTCCACGGCCACCTCGAGCCGCCGCAGTACGGGGCCGGTGTCCATGCCCTCGTCGAGCACGAAGGTGGTGATGCCGGTGACCTCGTCGCCGGCGCGCAGGGCGTGCTGGACGGGTGCGGCCCCACGCCAGCGGGGCAGCAGGGAGAAGTGGAGGTTCACGAACCCAGCGCCGCCCGCTGCGAGCACGTCCTTCGGCAGGAGCGCGCCGTAGGCCACCACCGCACAGGCGTCGAGGTCGAGCGCACGCAGGTCGTCGAGCACCTCCCGGGGCTTGACGGGCTGCCATACCTCGAGGCCGTGGGCCGCGGCGGCCACCTTCACGGGTGGGGGCGTCGGTGTCCCGCGACGACCACGGGGGCGGTCGGGGTTGCACAGCACCGCGGCGACGTCGATGTCCTCGGCGGCGACGAGCGCCTCGAGTGCAGGAACGGCGGCCTCGGGGGTGCCAAGGAAGGCGATGCGCACGGCGGTGTCCTCGGTTCGCAAGCAGGTCCAGCGGGCGGGTCGACAGCGCGCCTGGTCGTCAGGGTCGGGGCAGCGCCGTCAGGGTCGGGGCAGCGTCGGGAGGTCGGCGCAGCGCCCGGGGTTCGGGATCGGATCAACGCCCACGGCCCAGCAGCAGCCCACCCGGTCGCGGCGGCTCGGGGTCGTCGAGGCCGGCAGTCAGGCGGTACTCGCGCATCTGCTTCATCGCGACCTTGCGGTCGTGGGCGGCCAGATGGTCGACGAACAGGATGCCGTTGAGGTGGTCCATCTCATGGAGCCAGATCCGCGCGTAGTGGCCCTCGAGCTGCACCGTGTGGCCGTCCCCGAGCAGGTCCTGATACGCGACCTCGACCCGCAGTGGCCGCTGCACGGGGTNGAACAGGCCGGGGAAGGACAGGCAGCCCTCGTCGCCGTCCTGCAGGTCCTCACTGGAGTCGGTCAGCTGCGGGTTGACGACAGCGCCGCCCTGTCGGGTGAACTCACCGTCAACGGACTCGCGCTCCACCTCCCAGGTGAACAGGCGCTTGAGCACCCCCACCTGGTTGGCGGCCAGCCCTACCCCGTCAGCCCCACGCATCGTCTCCAGCATGTCCTCGGCCAGGGTGGCCAGACGGCCGTCGAAGTCGGTGACCTCGTGGGCGCGCTGGCGCAGCACGGGGTCGCCGAAGATCCGGATCTCCATGCGGGCCACGCTGATACCTCGGGGGTGCGGCGGTGTCGTACACGACGATGGTACGCGCCGGCCTGGCCATCACCACCCAGGGGGCGAGCGCCGGTGCACCTGCAGGACGAACCACCGGCCGGTGACCGCGGGGGCCGCGAGGCGCACCACGCGTACAACGGACCGATCCCGGTCACACGGCGTCCACGGGATCCACATCGATGCGCAGGTCACTGCCGGCCCGACTGGCCGCAGCCCGCACGGGGGCCAGGGCCGCCAGGCTCGCCGCGCGGTCGTCGCACTTGAGCAGATAGCCATCGCGGCCGTCCCCGGGGACCGGACCGAGGAGCTCGTCGCCGTCCGGGAGTGCGGCACGCAGGCGCGCCGTGAGGGGCTGGCCGTCCAGGCTGGCACCGATCGGCGCGCTCAGCCGGACCGCGTGCGCCGCGGGCGGGAAGCGCAACTCAGCACGTACGGCTGCCTCGTGCCGCCAGAAGCCACCCGGATCCCAGGCCGCCAGCGCCGCGATCGCGGGGTGGTCGGGCTCCCGGGTCTGCACGACCACACGGCTGGCCGCCGGATCGCCACCGCCGTGGACGGTCCAGGCAGCCACCTGGCAGGCCAGTCGCAGGACGTCCTCCGCCGCATCCAGGCTCGGGCGCCGCAGGGAGCCGTCGAGGTCCGCCAGCACCACGGCACCCACCGGACCGGGCGGGCGGTCCAGGACCGAACCCCGCGTCAGCACCAGGACCGCGGGGGGCGGCGGGGGTGTNCGGCCGTAGCCCTCCAACACCGCGACCGGCACGTCCGTTCCCCGCTCGAGTTCGCGTCCGAGCCGCAGCGCACCAGCGGCCAGGGGCGCCAGCTCGCGCCCACCGCAGCCGCGGCAGGCTGGTGCGGGACGCACGCGCGCACCGCACCCCTCACACAGCAACCCACCGCCGCCGTCGAAGGCGAGGGAGGCGCCACAGCGGCGGCAGACAGCGCGGTCGCCACAGGCCGTGCACACCAACACCCGTCCCTCACCCCGCCGGCTGGCCAGGAGCACGCCGTAGCTCCCAGCCCGGGTGGCGGTCCGCAGGGCCTGACTGGCCTCACGGGTGAGCCGGGCACGGGGCTGGTCCTCGCCGGTGACCACCTGGATCCGCGGGCGGGCACGCCGTTCCGCCTCCCGCTCCGGCACCACGGGGGTCACCCGGCGCTCGCGCAGCAACCCCCACGCCACCGCGGAGGGCACGGTGCCCACCGCCAGCCCGACGCCGCCGGCCCGCCGCGCCCGTTCCAGGACGACCTCGCGCGCGTGGTGGCGGGGGCTACGCCGCTCCTTGTACGCAGGGTTCGCCTCGTCGAGGATCACCGCCAGGCCCAGCTGCGCCAGGGGCATGAAGGCCGCGCCGCGCTCCCCCACCACGACCCGGGCGTGACCGGTCCGCGCCTCCAACCAACGGCGGTAGAGGGCACGCTTGGCGGGCCCACCGCGGAGGTCCACGGCCAGATCCCCCGCCGCGGACACCACGGCATCAGCGGTGGGCGAGGCCGGGTCGGGGACCAGGACCAGCACGTCGCGGTCGTGAGCCAGGGTGAGCTGGGCGAGCTCCGCGAGCCGTGCCGCCACGTCCTCACCGGGCAGGGGCCGCCACAGGTAGGAGCCGCTCCCGGCCCGGGCGGCTGCCAACAGCGCCTGCCCGGAGCTGCCGTAGGGCGACCAGGCCGCGGCCAGCTGCCCGGCTTCGGGGGCCGGGTCCGAGCTCGGCCGCGCCGCCGTCGGGTACCAGCCTGCGGCGGCGGCGCGCCGCTCCACGTCGACGGTCCGGTCGGGCAGGGCGTGGCGCACCACGTCAGCCAGTGGCGCCCCGAAGCGTGCCGCCGCCCAGCGCAGCAGCTCCAGCTCGTCCTCCTCGACCCACCGGTGCTGGCCGAGCACCCGGGCGATGGGCCGCAGGCGGTGTGCGTCCACCTCGGTGTCGGTGGCGTGGCCGACGACCAACCCCCGTACCCGCCGCCCGGCGAAGGTGACCTGGACGCGTTGCCCCACCGCCACCTCGACGTCCTCGGGGACGAGGTAGTCGAAGGGACGGTCGAGGTGGAACGGGGCGACCTCGACGACCACGCGTGCGAGGCGCACCACCGTGCCTAGCTGCCCACGGCCGTGCGCAGGTCGTCGGCGCGATCCGTGCGCTCCCAGGTGAAGCGGGGACCCTCGCGGCCGAAGTGCCCGTAGGCGGCCGTCTGGCGGTAGCCGGGGGTGCGCAGGTCGAGGGCGTCGACGATCGCCGCGGGTCGCAGATCGAAGACCTCACGGACCGCGGCCAGGATCGCGGCGGGGTCCACCTGCTCGGTGCCGAAGGTGTCGATGTTGAGGCTGACGGGGTTGGCCACGCCGATGGCGTAGGCGACCTGGAGCTCGGCCTTGGCCGCCAGCCCGGCGGCGACGATGTTCTTTGCCACCCACCGGGTCGCGTACGCCGCGGAGCGGTCCACCTTCGAGGGGTCCTTGCCGGAGAAGGCGCCACCGCCGTGGCGAGCCATGCCCCCGTAGGTGTCCACGATGATCTTGCGACCCGTCAACCCCGCGTCGGCGACGGGTCCACCGAGCTCGAAACGGCCCGTGGGGTTGACGAACACCGCGAGCTCGTCGGTGTCGATGTCGTCGGGCAGCAGCGGGCGGATCACGTGCTGCTCNACGTCGGGGCGCAGGTAGCCGAGGTCGATGGCGGCGCGGTGCTGGGTGGACAGGACCACGGCGGTGACCGCCCGCGGCCGGCCGCCCTCGTAGGCCACGGTGATCTGGGTCTTGCCGTCGGGGCGCAGGTAGGGCAGCTGGCCGGTCTTGCGGACCTCGGTGAGCCGCTGCGCCATGCGGTGGGCGAGGTGGATCGGCAGGGGCATCAGCGTCGGCGTCTCATCGGTGGCGTAGCCGAACATCATCCCCTGGTCGCCCGCCCCCTGCAGGCCGTAGGGGTCGGCCTCCGCGGAGTCGTAGGCGTGGTCGACCCCCTGGGCGATGTCGGGTGACTGCTCATCGATGGCCACCGACACCCCGCAGGTGTTGCCGTCGAAGCCGACGTCCGCGGAGTCGTAGCCGATCGACAGGATCGTGTCGCGCACGACCCGGGGGATGTCGACGTAGCACTGCGTCGTGATCTCCCCCACCACCATCACCTGGCCCGTGGTCACCAGGGTCTCGCAGGCGACGCGGCCCTGGGGGTCCTCGGTGAGGATCGCATCGAGGATCGCGTCGGAGATCTGGTCGGCCATCTTGTCCGGGTGACCCTCGGTCACGGACTCGGAGGTGAACAGGCTGCGTCCGGGCACGGGGCGCTCCTCGGGCAGTGGTCGGCAGGCGATGGTCGGCGGGCGGTGGTCGGCGGGCCGGGTGGTCGGCGGGCCGGGTGGGCGCGCGCAGCCTATCCACGGACGCCCCCAGCCTCGGTCCGGAGGCCGGATCCCAACACCGGCAGCCTCAGCTGCACCCCGGGGCGCCCATCCACGCCACCACCGCGTCGAGGATCCGCTCGGCGACGCGGCGCTTGCTCGCCAGCGCCACCTCGATGCGACCCCCACGGCTATCGAGGATGACCACCCGGTTGTCCGCCACCTCGAAGCCGGCGTCGGCGGCGGAGACGTCGTTGACCACCAGCAGATCAGCGCCCTTGGCGACCAGCTTGACCCGGCCGTGGTCCTCCGCGGCGTCGGTCTCCGCCGCGAAGCCCACCAGCACGGGATGGGTCGCGGTCCCGCGGTCGGCACCGAGCTCGGCAAGGATGTCGGGGTTGGGCATCAGGGGGATCGAGGGGGCGCCGCGGTCCTTCTTCAGCTTGCTGGGCGCCGGGTGCTCGGGACGGAAGTCGGCGACGGCGGCGGCCTTGATGATCACGTCCACCTCGCCGCGCCTGGTCATCACCGCGGCGTGCATGTCGAGGGCCGTCACCACGTCGGTGCGCCTGACCCCTTGAGGNGTGGTCAGCTCCGTGGGCGCGGCGACGAGCTCCACCTCGGCGCCTCGCTCGGCAGCCGCGGCTGCCAGGGCGAACCCCATCCGCCCGCTGGAGCGGTTCCCGAGGTAGCGCACGGGATCGATGGGCTCGCGGGTCCCACCGGCGGTGATCAGCACCCGACGGCCCGCGAGGTCGCGTGCGGTCCCGGCGCTGTCGGCCGCAGCGGTCACCGCCTCGAGGGCGAGCTCCGGCTCCACCACACGGCCGGGTCCGTCGTCCCCACCCATCAGCTCACCGTCGGCGGGACCCAGGAGCCGGACCCCTCGCTCGCGCAGCACGGCGGCGTTCGCCTGGGTCGCCGGGTGCTGCCACATCTCCGTGTGCATCGCGGGCGCGAGCACCAGGGGGCAGGTGGCAGCCAGCAGGGCGGTGGAGAGCAGGTCATCGGCCAACCCATGCGCCAGCTTCGCGAGGGTGTGTGCCGTCGCCGGGTAGACGACAGCGACGTCCGCGGCACGTCCGAGCGCCACGTGCGTGCCGCTGGCGATGTCCTCCCACACCTCGCCTCGCACCGGCCGCCCGGTGACACCCTCGAAGGTGGCCGCGCCGATGAACCGCTCACCGCCGCGTGTCAGCACGACATCGACCTGCGCTCCGGCCTGCACCAGCAGGCGCGCGAGCAGGGCAGCCTTGTACGCCGCGATCCCGCCGGTCACGCCGAGCAGCACGCGGACGCCGTCCAACCGGGCGTTGGCCGGGGTCGCAGGCACGCTCAGGCCGGCTCGTCCTGGTCACCGACTGCGACCACGGTCAGGCCGTCATCGTCGGTCGCTGGCACCGGGGTGGCCGCGACCTCGATCTTGCCCTGGGCGATCTCCTCGAGGGCGATCGAGAGCGGCTTGTTGGTGTCGGTGGTCAGCAGCGGGGGCACGAAGGCGCCCATACCCTCACCGAGTTGCGCGTAGTAGCCGTTGATCTCCCGGGCACGCTTGGCCGCGAGGTGCACGAGGTGGAACCGCGAGTCCACCTTGTCCATGAGGTCGTCGATGCGTGCGATGACGGTGCCTTCCCTGCGTGTGCGGGCGAGGTGGCCTGGCGGGTGGATGCGTGCGCGGCCAGGGGAGGATGCCCGCTGCCAGCGGACTGTCGGTCAGCGTACCTGCGGGCGCGGTCCTGGCTCAAACGGCTGACCGGGCACTAGCGTGAACGCACCCGGCCGCAACGCCGACGAACCGATCCGCTCCCCCATCGATGCGCGGACGCACCTGTCCTCGGATCCGCCGATCCCCTGGCTCATCACGGATAGGACGCCTCGTGCACCTCGTCGCCGCCACCTCGGGGCCGGGGCTGCTGTCCGTGATCCTGGTCGTCGGTGTCGCTGTCAGCGTCGGCGTGGTCTTCCGGGAGCGTCACCGTCGGCAGCTGCGCGACTCCCTGCACCGGTTCATCGCACGCCACGAGGGCTGGCACCTCCAGGCCTGGCCCTGTGGGTTCCGCCCTGAGTTCCTCGTGGGCCGTTTCGCCGCAACGCCGCGGGGCGATCGGCGCTACGGAGTCGAACACGCGGTGGGCGGACCTCTGGAGCTGGACGTGGACGGTCATCCCACCACCTGCCAGGTGTCCTGCTTCCAGTGGTTCCACGAGCGACGGCGGCGCGCGCGCAACAACCGCGGTGTCACCACCACCTCCTATGAACGTCGCCGCGAGCTGGTGGTGCTGTGCCAACTGCCGCTGCACACCCACCGGTCGGTCTCCATCGGCCCCGAGTCCGTCCTCGGCCGGATCGGCCTGACCCGCGGTGGCGCACAGCTGGAGTCGGAGTCCTTCAATCGCCGTTTCCGGGTCGAGGGGCGCGACCGCGAACTGGTGGTGCGCCTGCTCGATGCCGAACTGCAGGAGCTGCTCCTCGCCTCCTACACCGGACGCACCATCGAGTTCAGCGACGACCTCGTCGCCGTGTCGGGCGCGCCCGACCATCACGACGGCAGCCTGACGGGCGTGGTACGCACCTATCCCGCCGTGGTGCAGGACCTCACGAGGTTGGTCCGTGGTGTCCCCCACAGCTTCTGGCGCGCGATGCGCCCGAGCGACGGCGAGCTTGCGGCGCCCTTCGAGCGGGAGTCCGCGCCGCAGGACCCCTCGGACGGTCCCCCCCGCACCGGCCCCGACGGGCGTGAGCCCCACTCCCCCTGGGGCAGCTAGATGGAGTTGTGGCTGTTCGTCGTGCTGGCGGTGGTCGTGCTGCTGGTGCTGGTGATCCTCTCCTACAACCGCTTCGTCGCCCAGGTCGCCTCGATCGATGCGACCTGGGCCAACATCGAGGGTGAGCTGCAGCGGCGCCACGACCTCGTGCCCAACCTGGTCGGCGCGGTCCAGGGGTACGCCACCCACGAACGGGAGGTCCTCGATCGGGTCACCGCGGCCCGCGCGCAGGCGATCGCAGCCGTGCCCTCGGCGGTCCCCATCGAGCAGCAGGCACGCGCTGAGGACGCCCTGACCCAGGGGCTGACGAGCCTGCTCGCGGTGACGGAGGCGTACCCGCAGCTGCGCAGCGACGCGTTGTTCCGCGACCTGCAGCGACAGCTGGTGGAGACCGAGGACCGGATCGCCGCAGCACGCCGGCTGTACAACCTGGAGGTGGCCTCCTACGAGCGTCGCCGGCGTGCGGTGCCCTCCAACCTGGTGGCGAGCTCCGCCGGGTTCCCGCCGCGGCACATGTTCGAGATCCGCGATCCCGCTGCGGAGCACGCTCCCCACGTCCCGCGCTGACCCGTGCACGTGGTCGCGGCGCGTCAGGGCTGCTCGTGACGGGCCTGCTCGACGATCGCCAGCACCTCGGCGACACACCGGCCGAGGCTGTCGTTGACCACCTGCACATCGAAGCGGTCCGCGTGAGCGAGCTCCTCGCGCGCCCGCGCCAAGCGTCGTTGGAGCGCCGCTGGCTCTTCGGTACCGCGGGCGCGCAGGCGACGCTCCAGCTCCTCGAAGCTCGGCGGGACCAGGAACACCAGCAGTGCGGTGGGATCCTGGGCCTTGACCTGCAGCGCCCCCTGCAGCTCGATGTCGAGCACCACCACGTGACCAGCGGCCACGGCTGCCGCCACGGGTTCCCTCGGGGTGCCGTAGCGGTTGCCGGCGTACTCGGCCCACTCGAGCAGGGCGTGGGAATCGATCAGTTCCTGGAACCGCTCGCGGGTGACGTAGTGGTAGTCGACACCGGCCTCCTCGCCCGGTCGCGGGGCCCGGGTGGTCGCGGACACCGACAGCACGGCGTCAGGGAGCAGGGCGCGGACACGCGCGTGCACGGTGCCCTTGCCCACACCCGACGGGCCGGCGATGACCACGAGCAGCCCGCGTGGTCCCGTCACGATCGCCGCGCGAAGGCGTCGAGCAGCGCTGCACGTTGCCTCGGCCCCAGACCGCGCAGGCGGCGTGAGCGCGCGATCCGTAGCTCCTCCATCAACCGTTCCGCCTTGATCGGCCCCATGGCCGGCATCGCCTCGAGCACATCGCTCACGCGCATCTTCGCCAGCGCCTCGGAGTCTGCAGCAGCGTCGAGCACGGCAGCGAGGGTGATGTCGCCGGCCTTGAGCTGCTGTTTGGCCTCCGCCCGCTCACGTCGGGCATCCGTCGCCTTCTCCAGGGCAGCACGCCGTTGCTCGGGATCAAGGTCGGGCAAGGACATCATGGCTCCCGGAGGGTGGCGGACACCCGACCGACAGTGAGCGGCCGGCGAGTCGGTGCGGGAGCCTAGCCCGCGCGGGGG
>SL_7KL_010_BRINEDRAFT_10000122_pt1 | contig 33799 bp, 34 predicted proteins | sample SodLak_010_BRINE_FD_10663 | JGI IMG/M metagenome (IMG submission 10663)
CCCCGCCGCGGGTGGGGGCCCGCGGCGGGAGCGGGCCCGCGGCGGGAGCGGGCCCGCGGCGGGTGGCGGCCGGAGCGTGCGGGGTCAGGCGACGCCGCACGCGGCGAGGATCAGGCGCACATCGATCCGGGCGGCCTCCAGCAGCTGCGACACCGCGACGGACTCGTCCGCGGTGTGGGCGTCGCGGATGTCGCCCGGACCGAGCACCACCGTCGGCAGCCCCGCGTAGCCCGCGGTCAGCCCGGCGTCGCACCCGTAGGGCATCCCCCGCACCGTGGCGGGTCGACCCAGCTCGGCCGTGACCGCATCGCGCGCCCCCGTGACCACGGACGCCTCGGGCGGGGTGGCAGCGGCGTGGAACTGCCCGCCCCACCACTCGACGCGGGGTGGGTGCTCGGCCAGGAAGGGGTGGCCCGCCGCGGCCGTGGCCACCACCTCCTCGAAGGCGGTACGTGCCGCGGTTTCGTCCTCGCCGGGGGCGACCCCGTACCGGCCCTCCCACACCAGGTGGTCAGCCTCCGAGGACGCCCAGTCACCAGCGAACAGCCGGCCGCCGCAGATCGCGTAGGGCCGCTCCAACCAGGCGAACAACGGGTCGTCCACCGCGGCGTTGCGCTGGGCCTCGAAGGCCAGCACGGCGTCCTGGACGACACGGAACACCTCGATGGCGCTCACACCCTCCTCGCGGAGACAGCCGTGGGCCGCCCTGCCCGGGACGTGGATGCGCCAGGACAGCGCGCCCGCGACGGTGGGCACGACGGTGAGTTCGGTCGGCTCGGGGATCAGCACGGCCTCCGCATGCACCCCACGTTCCAGGAGCGCGAGGGTGCCGCTGCCTCCGTCCTCCTCCCCCACCACGGTGCTCACCGCCAGCGGCCGTGCCAGGGTGATCCCGGCCGCCCCGATCGCCTCCACCGCGGCGATGGCGGCCGCGATCCCGCCCTTCATGTCGCAGCTGCCGCGGCCGGTCACCCGGCCGTTGATGACGGCGGCGTCCCACGGGTCCACGCTCCAGCGGGCCGGGTCACCGAGGGGCACCACGTCGATGTGGCCGTCGATGAGCAGGCCCGCGGCGGGCGCAGCGGCAGCGCCGGCGAGCCACCCGAGCACCCCCGGCAGGTGGCCACGTTCCACCTCGGCGCTGTAGTAGGGGTGGTCGACGAGGTCGGCCTCCGGGGTGGTGAACCGCTCCACGTGCATCCCGGCGCCGGCCAGCAAGTCCGCCGCGACGTCCTGGCCCGGCCCCTCCTCGCCCGGCAGGCTCGGTACGGCCACCAGCCGGCGGGTGAGGTCGACGACACGGCGCGTATCGAGGTGGTCGAACACCCGGTCGAGCACCGGGTCGGCGGGCAGCGCCGGATCGACCGGCGCGGTCACGAGGCCGTCGCGAGCAGCGCCTCGGCGGTACGGCGTCCGGAGACCAGCGCCCCCTGGATCGACGAGGTATCGCGGTGGTCGCCGCACACCCAGGTGGTGTCGTCGACCCGGACCTCGCGTGCCAGGCTCGGCAGGTCCTCCACGTCCTGGCGGGGCTGGGCGTGGGGGATGCGATAGCCGGCGAGGCGCTCCCAGCGGTGTACCGCAGGCCCGTACCAGTCAGCCAGCTGGGTACGGATCGCGGCGTCCAGCTCGACGTCACCCGCGGCGGGGACCCCGACGGTGGCCACCGACACCAGGGCGTCGCCGCCGGGCGGCGCGTAGCTCGGTGCCACCTCGCTCATGACAGCGAGGTTGTTGACCGGCCCGTCCCGGTCGGCGTCCAGCACCAGGTCCGGCCGCGCCAGGGGCGGCTCCGGTGCCCGGTAGTACACCGTGGCGGTCCCACGGTCGGGCGCGACCGCGCCCGGGAACCGCTCCCCGAGCAGCGCGTACGCGGCGGGGCCCTCGGTGGCCACCACGACCTGGTCGGCGGTGATGCGGTCGCCGCCGTCCACGGTCACCGTGCCGTGGCCGACCTCGGTGACGGGGTGACCCAGACGGACGGTGTCGAGGGGCAGCTGCGCGGCGAGCTGCTCCGGCAGCTGCTGCATGCCCAGCGCCGGGACCGCCACCTCGCCGCGGAAGAAGCTGCGGAACACCAGCTCGGTGACCCGCGAGGAGGTCGTCATGCCCGGGTCGAAGAAGGTGCCTGCGAGGAAGGGTGAGAAGAACCCGGCGGTGATGGCGGGCGAGAAGCCCCGTTCCTCGAGCCGGCGGGCGGTGGCGACCTGGGTGCGCGCCGCCACCTCCTGACCGGCGGTGTGCAGGACGGCGTGGCGCCACGCCAGGAGCCGCAGCCCGTCGCTGACCGAGGTGATTGGGGATAGCACCGAGGCGAGACCCGCCACCGGGGCCTGGAGCGGATCGGCGAGCCGGCGGAACCGGCCGAGGTGTCGGATGACCACCCCGGGGGAGAAGGCCTGCAGGTCCAGGGCGTCGTAATCGAACCACCGACGGGCGGCGGGGTAGCCCGTGAGCAGCACCTGGAACCCGCGGTCGAGGCGGTAGCCGTCCACCACCTCGGTGCGGATCCGGCCACCGACACCGTCAGCGGCCTCGAGTACGACCACCTCGCGGCCCGCAGCGCGCAGGGTCAGGGCGCAGGTCAGCCCGGCGAGGCCGGCACCGACGACGAGGACGTCCGCGTCGGCCATGCTCACGCGGCCCGCTGGTCCCGCAGGGCGGCCTCCAGGGCTGCGACCAGGGTGGTGTGGGTGAAGCTGAACCCGGCCTCGGTCAGCCGGGCGGGTAGCACCCGGTTGCTGACGGTGGCCAGCGTGACCCCCATCTCCCCGTACAGCAGGCGGATCGCCACGGGCGGGATCGGGAACACGGTCGGCCGGCGCAGCACCTGGCCGAGCGCCTTGGTCAGCTCGCGGTTGGTGGCCGGCTCCGGTCCGACGAGGTTGACGGGGCCGGACAGCTCGGGGTGCTCGGCGAGGAACCGTAGGGCCCGTACCTCGTCCACCAGCGAGATCCACGGCACGTACTGGCGCCCGTTGCCGACACGGCCCCCCACGCCGAGCCGGAAGGGCAGGTCGATCTTGTCGATCAGGGGGCCGTCCTCCGCGATCACCACGCCCGTGCGCGGGTGGATGGTCCGGATGCCGGCGTCGATGGCCGGCTGGGCGGCAGCCTCCCAGGCGAGGCACACCTCGGCGAGGAAGTCGTCACCGGCGGTGGAGTCCTCGGTCAGGATCTCGTCACCCCGGTCGCCGTAGAACCCCACCGCCGAGGAGGACAGGAACACACGCGGTGGCTGCTCGAGGCCGGCGAGGGTGCGGGCGAGCAGCCCGGTGCCCTGCACCCGGGAGTCACGGATCCGTCGCTTGGTGTCCTCGGTCCAGCGGCTCGCACCGATCGGCTCGCCCGCGAGGTGGACGACGACGTCGACCCCCTCCAGCTTGGCGGCGTCGATGGTCCCCGCCTCGACGTCCCAGTGGATGTCGTCACCACGTACCCGCGACCGGTCCCGGGTCAGCCGTTGGACGTGGTGGCCGTCAGCCACCAGGGAGGCGATCAACGCCTCACCGATCAAGCCTGTCGAACCCGTCACCGCGTACCTGGACATCCGTGCTCCTCCGCTACCGAACGCTGCGGCAGTTTCGCACGTGCACCTCACCGTGGACGGGTCGAGGTCTCACGCCCGCGCCTGGACCGGGGCGCCCACGGTGCGCACCAGAGGGCGGCGCCGCCCCGCCAGGGTGAGCGCGGTGATGGCCGTGAGCAGGAGCCCGAGGCCGACCCACTGGGAGACCACCAACCGCTGCCCCACCACCAACCACCCGAGGAGAACGGCGGTGAAGGGGAAGGCGAGCTCACCGAAGGTCGCCAGGCTCGCCGGGGTCCGGGCCAGTCCGCGGTAGTACAGGGCGATCGCGAGCAGCCCGGGGCCGAGCGCCAGCGCGAGCAGGGGTGGCACGTCATCGACGCGGACGGCGAGCCCGGCGGGACCCAGTCGGGCGAGCGCGAACACCATCGCAGCCGGCAGACCGATCGCGAAACGCAGCGTCGTCAGGTGCATGGTCGACAGCTGGGGGGCTACGGAGCGACCGAACACCGTGCCGGCCGCCCAGAGCGCCGCTGCGGCCAGCGCGAGCAGCGCTGGGGCGAGACGGTCCACGGCGACGGCGAAGGGCTCCGGGAAGGAGATCAGGTACGCGCCAACGAGGGCGACCGCCGCCAAGGGGAGGAAGCGCGGGGTGGGACGCTCGCCGAGCAGCACCGCGGCACCGAGCACCGCGATGATCGGCTGCAGCTTCTGCAGCAGCAGGGGTGTCGTCGGGTCGCCGAAGGTGAACGCCAGGGTGAACAGGGTGGTCGCCAGGGCGGACGAACCCACGCCGATCAGCACGATCGCGATCCTGGCACGTGCGGGCAGGGTCACGAAGGTGCGCAGCGCGCCGGCCAGCCACGGCAGGGTGAACGCGGCCAACAGCAGGTGCTCGTAGGCCACCACCGTCGGTGCGGGCAGCTCGAGGGCAAGCCCGCTGCGCAGCACACCGCTGGTGCCCCACAGTGCTGCGGCGAGGACGACGGCCAGGAACGCGGTGGCGCGCGGCCCCTGCGCCACCGCGCCGGGGGTCGCGCCGGTCCGGTCAACCACGACGTGCGACCGCGTCGATCTGCACCCGTGCGCCCTTCCACAGGAAGGCGACACCGAAGCTCGTACGGGCCGGGTAGGGCTCGACGAACCGCTCGGCGTAGATGCGGTTCATCGCGTCGAGATCATCTTCCTCGACGAACTGCACGCAGGTGTGGAGGACCCGGTCGAGCCCGGTACCGCACCGGGTCAGGATGGCGGTGAGGTTGCTGATCGCCTGGTGGAACTCCGGCTCGAACCCACCGGGCACGAACCCGCCGCTCGCGGGGTCCCTCCCGATCTGGCCGGTGACGTACACCAGATCGCCGTCGACCCGGGCGTGCGGGTACGGCCCGCGCGGCTCGGGTGCCTCCCCGATCGTCAGACTGGGATCCACGCTCATGCTCCTGCCGGTGGGTCGACGTAGCGGGCCGGGCCGGGCCATCCACGCGGGGTCATCGCCTCGGCGACGACCCGTGGGAACAGCGGCATCGCCACCTCAGGGATGAGGTAGCGGGAGATCTCCGGCAGCGCGGTGTCGAGGTCCTCCGCCCCCACCAGCAGGTGCGTCGCGCCGGCGTCGCTCCAGCGGCTCACCAGCTCGCGGTCGGCCTCCCGGTCACCGGAGAGCTGGGCGATGGCGGGCTGCACGCGGCGTCGCCGGTCGCACGCGGCAGGATCCTCCGCCAGCACCGGGAGGTCGGTGTGCGCACCGAGCTGCGGCGCCACCTCGCCGGTCACCCAGGTGGGGATCTCCAGCTGCACCGGCTTGGGTGTCACCTCGATGCGCTCGGGAGCCTCGTGCCCCTCGAGGCCGGCGGGGACCTGCCATCTGATGCCGCGGTGCTGCACGGGCCGTGGCGTCAGCGCGGCCAGCAGCAGGCTGAGCTCCTCCTGCGCCGCCGCCGGGTCGAGGGTGCCGGTGTCCACCAGCGCGACCACCCGGCCCCCGCTGATGTTGTCGAGCACGGCGAGATCCTCGGCCAGGGTCACGGGGTGATCGGCCCCCAGCACGGTGCGCACGATCAGACGCGTCACCTCGGTGGCGGTCGCTGCCATGGCGCCGGCGACGGCGGCGGTCAGGGGGCCGGGCTCGATGAGCACGCCGAAAGCCGCGTGCTGCTCGCCGGAACGCGCGTCGGCGGCTTCCCGGCCCGGGCGGGTGCGGATACCGATCCTCATGCTGCCTCTACCTCCCGCAGCGCCGGCATGACCTCCTCGGCAAGCCGGTGCAGCACCTCGTGGACCGCCGCCTGAGGTGCTCCCTCGACCACGACCCGGAACACGACGTCGTCCACCCCGGCCGCGGCGACCTCGGCCAGACCGTCGATGACCTCCTCCGCGGACCCGATGATGGCGGTGTCGACGGCGTCGTCCAACGCCTTGTCCAGCTCCGCGCGGAAGTCCATCGCGGCGGTCTGGCCACGCTGTGGCACCGACCAGCCGAGCCCGGCGTAGAGCACGTAGCTCGCCCGGAACCAGTCCAGCACCGCCGCCCGCTCCTTCGCGTCCTCCGTCACCCACACGTTGCGCAGGGCTGCCACCCGGGGACGGGGACGTGAGCCGTCGCTGGACTCGTAGCCACGGCGGTGGGCCGCCGCGAGATCACGGACCAGGCTCAGGGGGTTCGCACCGGAGAACAGGACCCCGTGGGCGTGCCGGCCGGCCCGCTCCACCGCCTCCGGCAGGGCCGAGCCGAGCCACACCGGCACCTCGGGGACACGGTCGTGGACCGCGTGCAGGACGTCCTTGCGCCGCTGGACGCGCTCCTTGCGGGGCACACCCTTGCCGTCGAACTCGATGTCGCGGTAGCCGAGGGCCACGCCCAGTTCGAACCGCCCACCACTGCGCTCATGCAGCAGCGCGGTCTCCTCGGCCAGCTTCTCCGGTCCGCGCATCGGTGCCAGCAGCATCCCGGTCGCGACGCGGAGGTTCTCGGTGACCTCGAGCACCGAGGCGGCGGCGGTGGGCAGGGACGGGCAGTAGCCGTCGTAGAAGAAGTGGTGCTCCGACAGCCACAGCGAGTCGTAGCCCAGCCGGTCCATCACGCGCGCGTCCTCGAGCAGTTCCCTGTAGGCGGTCGCGGGGTGGCGGGGCATGGTCGCGGTGCTCTGCAGGCACCACAGACCTGCGCCGAACCTCATGGTGCTCTCCTTGGTGGGGTGGATGAGCTGCGGATCATCACGCGTGGGCGAGCCATCCTCCATCGACGGGCAGGAAGGCACCGGTGATGTAGGAGGCCTCGGGGGATGCGAGGAAGGTGACCGCGGCGGCGATCTCCGTCGGTCGGGCGACCCGTCCCATGGGAACGCGCTCCAGCAGGCGACGGGTGCGCTCCGGGTCCGCCAGGCTGGCCGCGCTCATCGGGGTGTCGGTGACGCCCGGACCCACGACGTTGACCGTGATGCCGTCGGCGGCCCAGTCCACCGCCAGCGCCCGACCGAGCAGCAGCACGGCGCCCTTGGAGCTGGCGTAGGCGGCCTGACCTGCGAGAGCGACCTGGGAGTTGATCGAGCCGATGAGCACGATGCGGCCGCCAGCATCCTGCCGGCGCATCGCGGCCGCGGCGCTGCGGGCCAGGTGCAGCGAGCCGTCGACGTTCACCGCGTGGATCCGGCGGAACACCTCGAGGTCGAGCTCCAGCCCGGTGCCGTGGACCTCGATCCCGGCGCAGGCGACGGCGGCGTCGAGGTGGCCGAACGCCTCGCAGGTGCGTGCTACCGCGCGGTCGACCGCGTCCGCGTCGGTGACGTCCCCTGCGACGGCCAGCGCGTGGGGCAGCTGATCGGCCGTGCGCTCAGCCGCGGCGGGGTCGAGGTCGAGGCAGGCGACGGCGTAGCCAGCCGCAGCGAGATCAGCGGCGACAGCGGCGCCGATCCCCGAGCCCGCACCGGAGACGATGGCGACCCTCACGTCAGCCACCCCCCGTCCACGACCAGGGTGTGACCGGTCACGTAGCGCGCAGCCGGTGAGGACAGCCAGGCCACCGCCTCCGCGATGTCCTCGGGGGCGCCGAGGTGGCCGAGGGGGATCCGCATCGCGGTCAGGGCCGCCAGCCCCTCCTCGTCGGCGAGGGAACGCGTGAGCTCGGTGTCGATGGTGCCCGGCGCCACCGCGTTGACCCGGATGCCGGACGCGGCGAGCTCGTGGGCGGCGCTGGTGGTCAGCATCCTGACAGCGCCCTTGGAGGTGTCGTAGGGGACCATGGGCGAACTGGACGCCGTGAAGCCGGAGGTCGAGGCCAGGTTGACGATGCTGCCCGTGCCACGAGGCTGCATCACGCGGGCCGCGGCCTGGATCGCGAAGAACACCCCGCGCAGGTTCACGGCGAACAGCCGGTCGAACTGGTCCTCGGTGACCTCGACGAGCGGCGTGGAGAACCCGACACCGGCGTTGTTCACCAGGGTGCCCAGGGGCGCGAGCGACTCCGCGTACCGCACCACCTCGTGCCAGGCCGCTACCTCGGCCACGTCCATGGCGGTGCTGACCGCCTGGTGACCCGCCGCGACCAACGACCCCGCGACCTCCTCGGCAGCCTGCGCCTCGAGGTCGGCGACGATCACCGTGTCGCCACGCTGCGCGAGACGGGCGGCGATGGCACGGCCGATACCGCGGCCGGCTCCGGTCACGATCGCGGTGTGCACGCCGCTCACCTCCGCACCCGCACCACGGGTGTCCTCATGGGGCCTTCCGGTGGAGCCCACGGCCGGCGTCGGTGCGCTCGTACCACCGGAGCAGTCGAGCGACCCCCTCCTCGAGGTCCGGCTCCTCGCTGGCGAGGGACAACCGCAGGTGGTCAGCCGCGACGGCACCGAAGGCCGTGCCCGGCGCGGTGGAGACGCCGGCGTCGACCAGGTCGATCGCCGCACGGCGACCGTCCACCCCCGGCGCGAGCGGCAGCATCAGGTAGAACGCCCCCTGTGGCGGTGTGGTGGTGATGCCGCCCTGCGCGAGCCGGTCCACTACCAGGTCGCGACGACGCTGGTAGGCGGCCCGCATCCGGGCGATGGCGTCCTGGGGGCCCTCCAGCGCGGCGAGGGCGCCGGCCGCCATGGGATCCGGGATGCAGGAGAGCAGCGGCTCCTGCAGCTTGGCGATCACAGGGGACAGCCAACGGGGGGCGATCGCGTAGCCGACCCGCCAGCCGGTCATCGCGTAGGTCTTGGAGAAGCTGTACACCCCGACGACGTGCTCGCGGTCGTAGGCGAGCACGTTGGCCGGCTGGCCCTCGAAGATGAGCTCGTCGTACACCTCGTCGGCCAGCAGGACCAGGTCTCGGTCGGCGGCGAGCTCCACGAGCCGCTGCACGGTCTCCTGGGGCAGGACGGCACCGGTGGGGTTCCCGGGGCTGTTGCACACGATCACCCGGGTCCTGTCGGTGACCAGGGCGGCGACCTCCTCCGGGTCGGGTACGAAGCCGTCCTCCGCCCGCAACGGGTAGCGCACCGGGGTGGCACCGAGCATGGTCGTCTGCATCTCGTAGTTCGGCCAGGCCGGGTCGGGTACCAGCACCTCGTCCCCGGGTTCCACCAGGGCCGCCAGCGTCACGAAGCACGCCTCCACAGCGCCCTGGGCGACCACCACGTCCTGGGCGTCCGCCGTCAGCCCGTGGACGCGGTGGAGCCGCTGCGCGATCGCCTCGCGCAGCGCCGCGTGGCCGGCGCTCGGCGCGTAGCGTGCGCTGGCTGCCGCGGCAGCCCCCGCCTCGACGATGTGGGCCGGGGNCGCGAAGCCCGGTTCGCCGATCTCCAGACGGACCACGTCCCGATCGGGCGCGCCCATCACCAGGTTGACGATCTCTCGGATACCGGAGTGCTCGACGGCGAGCGCCGAGCCAGCGACCTTGGCCATGGGAGCCTCCCAGCTGACACCCCGCCGCCCGCACATACGAACGAGCGACCGTTCGTGCCGCACGCTACGCGTCGTGTCGCGGCGGCGTCAAGCCGCGCGCCCTCGGTACCGCGGCGGCGTCAAGCCGCGCGCCTCAGCGGCGACGGCGTGCGGCGGCGACCGCCGCATCGTGCAGGGACTCCCCCAGGGTCGGGTGGGGGTGGATCGTGCCGAGGACGTCCTCGAGGCGCAGGGCGCACTCCACGAGCACCGCACCCTCGCTGATCAGGTCGCTGGCGTCCGGACCCGCGAGGTGGACACCGAGCACCACCTCGTCCTCGCGGTCCACCACCAGCTTGACCACACCCTCGGTGGTGCCCAGGGTCTGGGCCCGCCCGGAGGCGGCGAAGCGGGCCTTGCCGACCATCACCTCGTGCCCGAGCTCACTGGCGGCCTCCTCGGTGAGCCCCACGGAGGCGAGCTCGGGGTCGGTGAACGCGATCAGCGGCACGGTGGCGTCGGCCGCGCTGGGCAGACCCGCCACAGCCTCAGCGGCGACCCGGCCCTCAGCGGAGGCCTTGTGCGCCAGCGCAGGACCGTCCACCAGATCGCCGATCGCGAAGATGCGGGACGAGGAGGTGCGTCCCTGCTCGTCGACGGGGATGCGCCCACCCTCGCCGAGCTCGATCCCGGCGTTCTCGAGCTGGAGACCATCGGTGTTGGGTGCGCGCCCCACCGCCACCAGGACCCGGTCCGCCGGCACGGTCAGCTCGCCGTCAGCGGTGCTCACCTCGAGGCACTGCTCCCCCAGGCCCCGGGCACGGGCTCCGGTCAGCACGCCGACCCCGAGCGCCTCGAACCGCTCCTCCACCACGCGCACCAGCTCGGGATCGAAGCCGGTGCCGATGCGGTCCAAGGCCTCCACGATCGTCACGGAGCTGCCGAGCTTGGCGTAGGCGGTACCCAGTTCCAACCCGATGTAGCCACCTCCGACCACCGCCATCGTCGCCGGCACCGCGTCCAGGGCCAGCGCACCGGTGGAGTCCAGCACCCGCTCACCGTCGACCGGGAGGTCCGTGAGCTCCACGGGCCGCGAGCCCGTCGCCAGGATGCAGGCGTCGAACCGGTAGTGGTTGACCTGGTCCCCTGACTCCACCGAGACCCGGCGGTCGTCCAGGAGACGGGCGTAGCCGTCGACGACCTCGACGGAGCCGAGCAGGGTGCGCACACCGCCGACCAGCCGGTCCACCACCTCCTGCTTCCACCGCTGGGTGGCCGCCAGGTCGACCGCCCCGTCCGCTGCGGGGAGCCCGCGCCCGGCGAAGCTGCGGGCGCGCTCGTGCTGGTCCGCCACGGTGATGAGCGCCTTGGAGGGGATGCAGCCGACGTTGAGGCACACACCACCGAGCTGCCCGTCCTCGACCAGGACGACCTCCTTGCCGAGCTCCGCGGCTCTGGCCGCCGCGGTGTAGCCACCGGGTCCACCACCGATGACGAGCACGTCCACCGGGGTGGCGATCTCTCCGACGACCACTGGTCACTCCTCCACGAGCAGGCTGAGGGGCTGTTCGAGCGCGGTGCGTACGGCGACGCAGAAGCCGATGATCTCGTTGCCGTCCGCCACCCGGTGGTCCGCGGCCATCGCCAGCACCGCGACGGGTCGGATCACGATCTCCCCGTCACGGGGGACGACCTGGTCGCGCGCCGGCCCCATCGAGAGGATGGCCACCTCCGGGGGCTTGATCAACGACGTGCCGAACCATCCGCCGAGGGGCCCGTAGTTGTTGACCGTGAAGGTGCCGCCCCTGAGCTGCTCCTGCGGCACGCTGCGGTCGCGGGCCTGTTCGGCCAACCGCACGATCTCCTGCCCGATGGCGTGGACCGAGCGGACGTCGGCGTCCTCGATGACCGGGACGATCAACCCGTCCGGCGCGTCGACGGCGATGCCGAGGTTGATGCGGTGCCGCAGGACGATCTCCTCGCGCTCGGCATCCACCTCGGCGTTCAGGCTCGGGTACTGGCGCAGCGCCCGGGCCACCGCTTTGGCGAGGAACGCGGTCACCGGGATCGGGGTCTGCGCCGCCTTCAGCTCCCCGCGGAGGCGCTGCAGGGCCGCCAGGTCCACCTCGTGGATGGAGTTGACGTGCGGGACGGTCTCCCACGAGCGGGTCATGGAGCGCGAGACCGCCCGGCGGATGCCGCGCAGGGGAACACGCTGGTCCTCGCCCGGCGGGGGCGCGACCGTGCGGGATGGGGCCGGCGCTGCCGGGGTCGGGGCCGCGGCCGTGGGAGCAGGGGTCGTGTCCTCAGGCGCACCTGTCGGCGGGGGCTCGCCGGTGCTGCCCGCCGCCGCGCGCTCGACGTCGACGTCCACGATCCGACCACCCGGGCCGGTGCCGGTGACCGTGGTCAGGTCGACGCCGAGGTTGCGGGCGAGCTTGCGGGTCGCCGGTGTGGCCTTGGGCTTGCGGCCGGGTGCGCCCGGGGCCGCAGCGGGTGGCGCGGCAGCCGGTGCGTCCGGCGCCGACGCCTCCGCCGGGGGATCGGTGGGCACCGCGGCCGGCGCCGGGCCGGCGTCGCTCCCAGAGCCGTCCTCGAACACCGCCAGGGTGGCACCGACCGCCAGGATCTCGCCCTCCGGGGCACCGTGACGCACCAGGGTGCCGGTCACCGGGGAGGTGATGCCGACCAGCGCCTTGTCCGTCTCGACCTCGACGATCTCCTGGTCGGCGGTGACCGCATCACCCTCGGCGACCAGCCAGTTGACGATCTCCGCCTCGGCCAGACCCTCACCGACGTCGGGCAGCGGGAACTCCGTGACCACGGTGACCTCCTAGAACTCGACGGTCCGGCGGATGGCGTCAGCGATGCGCCCGGGACCGGGGATGTAGTCGTTCTCGATCAGGGGCATCGGGTACGGGGTATCGAAGCCGGACAGCCGGAGCAGGGGTGCCTCGAGGTCGAGGAAGCAGAGCTCCTGCACGGTCGCGACGAGCTCCGCACCGAAGCCGGCGGTCCGCGGCGCCTCCTCGACGGTGATGCAGCGACCCGTCTTGGACACCGACGCCGCGATGGTGTCCTCATCGAGCGGTACCAGTGACCGCACGTCCACCACCTCGACGCTGATGCCCTCGGCGGCGACCTCCTCCGCAGCCTCCAGGGCGTTGACCACCTGGTAGCTCCAGGCCAGGATCGTGACGTCGGTGCCCTCCCGGGCGAGGCGCGCGGTCCCGATCGGCACGGTGTGGTCACCCTCGGGCACCTCGTCGCGCACCAACCGGTAGCCCTTGAGCCCCTCGAGCACGATCACCGGGTCGGGGTCACGGATCGCCGCGGTCAGCAACCCCTTGGCATCCGCGGCGGTGGAGGGCGCCACGATCTTGATGCCGGGCGCGTTGGCCAGCATCGCCTCGAAGGCGTCCGAGTGCAGCTCCGGCGCGTGGACCCCACCGCCGTAGGGCGCACGGATGGTCACCTGGAGGGGGAAGCGCCCCAGGGTGCGGTAGCGGAAACGGCCGAGCTGGAACCCGATCTGGTGGAAGGCCTGGTGCGCGAAGCCGAGGAACTGCAGCTCGGCGACGGGCACCATCCCCGCCGTGGCGAGGCCGATGGAGGAACCGATGATCGCCGCCTCGGCCACCGGCGTGTCCACGACACGCTCGGGACCGAAGGCGTCCTTGAGGCCCTGGGTGGCGCGGAACACCCCGCCCTGCTGGGCGATGTCCTCGCCGAGGACCATCACCCGTTCGTCCCGTCCCATCTCCTGGTGGAGGGTGTGACGGATGGCGTCGATCATGCTCATGGTGGCCATCAGGCACCCTTCCACTCGGCCTCGTAGGCCAACCGCTGACGGGTCAGTCGCGGGGGCTCCTCGGCGAAGACCTGGTCGAACATCGCGGCCTTGTCGACGGGTCCGGCGGCGTCGAAGTCCTCGGTGGCCTGCTCGATCAGCGCGTCGATGCCGGTGACGACCTCCGCCTCGCGCTCCTCGTCCCAGATCCCCTCCGCGGTCAGCCACCGTCGGAACCGCTCGATCGGGTCGCGGGTGCGGGCTTCCTCGAGGTCCTCCGGGGCCTGGTACTTGGTGGGGTCGTCCGCGGTGGTGTGCGCCCCGAGCCGGTAGGTGACCGCCTCGATCAGCGTGGCACCGTCGCCGGCGACCGCCCGCTCACGTGCGCGCCGCGTCGCTGCGAACATCGCGAGCACGTCGTTGCCGTCGACCCGCTCACCGGCGATCCCCACGCCGTGCGCCCGGGCTGCGATGACGCCCGCCGTCTGCAGGTGGAGGGGCGTGGAGATCGCCCACTGGTTGTTCTGGACGACGAAGATCACCGGGGCTTTCACGACCCCGGCGAGGTTCATCGACTCGTGCGTGTCCCCCTCCGAGGAGGCTCCGTCACCGAAGTGGCAGATCACCGCCCCCGGCTCGCCACGCAGCCGGAGCCCCCAGGCGAGGCCCACGGCGTGAGGTGCGTGGGCGGCCAGGGCGACCTGCTGGGGGTAGAGCCTGCCGTGCGCGGGCAGCTCCGCACCCTTCGGGTGCCCGTAGCGCTGCAGCAGGTAGGTGCCGAGCGGCAGTCCCCAGTGGAGCATCGCCAGCTGCTCCCGGTACTGCGGAACGAGGTGGTCGACCTCGGCATCCATGGCGAAGGAGCTACCGACCGACGCCGCCTCCTGGCCGGACAGTGGTGCGTAGGTGCCGAGCTTCCCACGCCGCTGGAGGGCGATCGCCTTCTGGTCGAGCCGGCGTCCGACGAGCATCAGCCGCATCATGGCGTGCAGGGTCGCCTCGTCGAGGCCGTCAGGGACCGTTCCGACGACACGACCGTCGGTGTCGATGATGCGGCTGGGCTCCACGGGGTTCCTCCTGAACACCTGCACAGGGACGGCGAGACCCGACCCGCGCTCCACGGGACGGGAGGCGGGTTACGGGTGACTCGCAGCGTGGGTGTGCCCGGTCCTGGCCGGTCGTCGGGGGGTACGACGGGCCCGGACCGGGCGGATCGTCAGACCCTCCCGGGTCCGACGAGCTTCCAGGTCGCCGGCAGCAGCGCGGCAGCCATGGCGAGCTTCACGGCGTCCCCGATGAGGAAGGGGACGACGCCGAGCAGCGTGGCCTCCACCAGCCCGACGCCGAGGAAGAGCGCGAGGCCGGTGACACCGAAGGCGTAGATCACGAGGTTGCCGACCGCCATGAGCGCGACGGTGCGTCCGACGGTGCGGTCGTTGCCCCAACGGGCCAGCCGACCGACGAGCAGCGCGGCCGCGACGAAGCCGATGATGTAGCCGAAGGAGGCGCCACCGGTCGCGGTGAACCACGGCACGCCGATCATGCCGAGCACGAGGTAGAGGCCGGCGCCGAGGCCGGCACGACCTGCACCCAGGGCGGCAGCACCGAGCAGGACGGCGAAGGTCTGCCCCGTCACCGGCACGGGCGTGAAGGGCAGCGGCACCGCCACCTGGGCGGACAGACCGATGACGAGGGCGAAGCTCCCGACGAGCAGGGCGTCGCGCACCCGGCTCCCTGGGACCAGGTCGGCCAGCACGCGGCCAGGAGCGATCGGGTTCGGTGCAGCGATTGCGCTCACGGACATCTCCCGGTTCAGCGCACCGGGAGCCGGAGCCTCCGGTGCGGACGAGCGTTCGTTCGTTGCGGCGAGGCTAGCAGCCTGTCGGCCGCTGACAAGACCTCGACGCAGGCACACACTAGGTGGCCGCCGGCACAGCGTCAGCCATGGGCATCGCGTCAGCCACCCGGACGCACGCCGCCGTGGAGCCGGCGTCCAGTGGTCTCACCACCCGACACCGCCCAGGCTCCGATGACGATCCCGACGGCCCCGACGCCGGCCAGGGGGGCGACCGTCTCCCTGAGCACGAGGACTCCGAGCAGGACGGCCACCACCGGCACGAGGTAGCTGACGATCGAGCCCCGACTCGCACCCGTGCGCCCCACGAGCGTCGTCCACAGGACGAAGGCCAGCCCCGTACTCAGCACGCCCAGGGGCACCATCGCCGCCAGGCTCACCGGATCGAAGCTCGACCGCGGGAGACCGTAGGCACCGAAGGGCAGCGTCGCGACCAGCGCGATGGCCAGGGTCCGGCGGAGGACCGGGAGGGCGCCGTAGCGCTGCTGGAGCGGCACCAGAACGCTGACCAGGAGGCTCCCGACCATCATCGTCGAGAGGATCACCACCACCCCGAGCGCGGTCGCATCAGCGCCTGCGAGCTCCGGGGCGGAGACCAGGACCAGGCCGGCGAACCCGACGATGACACCGACGATCTGGCGCGGCAGGGGCGCNCGTCGCAGGAGCAGCGCTGCGAACGCGGTGGTCAGCAGGGGCATCGCGCCGTTCAGCAGCCCCACGACGGAGGAGGCGACACCGAGGTTCTGGGCGATGGGGAAGGTGATCATCGGCAGCCCGAACCAGCCGACACCCAACAGCAGGAGCCGTGGGCGGTCCTCAGGCGCGATCCGCACGCGGGCGCCGGGGTAGAGGACGATCGCCACCAGGCCGAGCGACACCCGCAGGACGGACACCACGCCGGGATGGAGGCCGCGCAGCCCGATCTCGATCCACAGGTAGGAGGATCCCCAGATCACCGCGGTGGCCAGGAGCAGGGACCACTCGACGGTCCCGAAGCGCTGCGGTCGCGAACCCTCGCTGGTCGCGAACAGCCGTGCGCGCCCGCTCACGCCTCTGCAGAGCCGCGCTCACCGACGCCTGTCTCGTAGCGGTGTTGCCCAGGACGCTCCCCCAGGGTCACCGCGGCCCGGATCATCCCCTCCGCCAGGCCGGCCCCCAGAGCCAGGGTGATCAGGCCCCGGTCACCGACCTCTGCGCGCACCGCCTCCGCGGTAGGGTCGTCGAGCGCCTGGGTGTCCAGGACGAACTGCTCCGCGAAGGCCAGACAGGCGCGGTCGGTGGCGCTGAAGCGCGGGTCGTCGGGCCACCCGGCGACCGACCGCAGCTTCTCCTCGAGGCCAGGGAACTCCGGCCCCAACCGGATCGCCTGCTCGCGCTCGGCCCCCAGCAGATGGGCGATACGGACCCGACACAGCTCGAGCGTGCCGGCAGGGAGCGCGTCACTGGACCACACCTCGTCGACGTACGCAGCGTAGGCGGCGAACACCTCGGGGTGGTGGTGGGCGACGGCCGCGAAGCCCGCGGTCACGCCGGCACCTGTACCGGGTAGTCCTCCGGCTCCAGGCCGAGCGCTACCAGCGCCTTGCCGTCGGCCAGGGCACGTGTGGTGGTCATGACCATCGCGACACCCGCCGGGGTGCCGATCCGCTCCAACTCCGGTGCTGGCTCGGGTTCAGCGCCCCCGAAAGCACCCGGGTGCGCCCGGATCCGGTCACCGAGCTCCAGCGCGGCACGCTCGCGGGGGCCGAACCCGTCGTAGCTGCGCTGCCGGGCCCGGTCGATCACGGCCTCGTCCACGCCCGCCTCGTGCGCTGCGGCCGAGCGCTGGTTCCGGCACAGGCGGCAGCCCGTCAGCTCCGCGGTCGCCAAGCGCAACAGCTCGTGGGCGACCGGCTCAGCCTCGCTGAGCGGGACCAGGGTGTCGAAGTAGCGACGACGTGCTGCGGCAAGCTCGGGGGCGTGGGCCGCGATCACCTCGCCCATGCTGATCGAACCATCCGGCTGCTGCGCCCCGTCCGGGACGCTGACCCGTGGCGTGGTGGACATGTGCGGCTCCCGTGTCTCGAGCTGATCAGCTCGCCGGCTCCTCGAGGTACTGGTCGTCCCCGGCACGGAAGCCGGGCTGGTTGATGACGAGGTACTCCATGCTTCCATCCAGGTGGTACGGCGTGCCACGTGGGATGACCACCAGATCCCCGGCGGCCACCTCGATGGCCTGGGAGGCGACGGTGATCACACCGGAGCCGTCCTGTACGAGATAGATGCGGGTACCGGCCTCGGTCCGCAGCCGACGGTGGTGCCCGTCGATCCTCACCGAGGTGATCGAGAGCGCAGCTGCGCTCTCCTCCGCGGCGAGCAGCACGCGCAGCTCGAGGTCGTTACTCGGTTCCGCGACCACCGGCACCTGGCTCGCGCGGCGGTGCAGCACGGGGTCGGTCATCCTGGCTCCTGGGATGGGGCCGAGAGGCTAGCGAGCGCTCGTTCGGCTTGCGAGGCATCACCTCGGTGTCGACGTGGGCGTTCACCCCCGGGTCGTCGGAGGGCAACCACGTCCGGTGACACCCGGCTCTCGGACCGCGAACCGCCTGAGGGAGCGGTCAGCGATGAAAGGGACGCCGAGGGCGAAAGCCACGGTGCCGATGCCGACGGTTCCCCCGAGGTACCACCCCAACAGCAACGCCGAGCTCTCCAAGCCCAGTCGCACAGCCCATACCGGCGCGCCGAACTCTGCCAGCCCGGTCATCAGGCCATCCCGGGGGCCAGGACCCAGCCCGGCGCCGATGTAGAGACCGATGCCGACCCCGACGAGCACGACCCCGAGCAAGCTCGTCGACAGCCGGAGCCACAGGCTGGTCGGTACCGGGAGCAGGAGCAGCAGCCCGTCGAGCAGGAGACCGACCATTAGGATGTTGGACACCGTGCCGAACCCGGGCCGCTGCCGCAGCGGGAACCACAGCAGCAGCACCCCGAGACCGATGGCGATCGAGGCCTGCCCGATCGTCAGCGGGGTGCGCACGGACACGCCCTGGTTCAGGACCTCGTAGGGAGCGATGCCGAGCTCGGCCTGCACCATCAGGGCAACACCGAGGGCGATGATGGCGAGCCCACCGAACAAACGCGGCCCGCGCGCCCGCCACTGGGCCGCGGATGGCCACAGCACCGTGCGTACGATCGGCTCCCGCTGCAGCCGCTGTGGGCGGCCGTCGCTCACCACCACGGACCGGCCGCGTCCAGCACCTCCAGCTCCGAGCGGTCGCCCAGCAGCTCGTAGCGCTGCAGCGACAACGGGACGTTGCCCTCGCGCCACAGCCGGTCGTGGAAGGCACGCAGATCGAAACCTTCGCCCTGCAGACGGAGCGCGTCCGCCTGCAACTGGAGGATCTGCCGCTTACCGACCAGGTAGGTCATCGCGTGTCCGGGGTTCGCGGTGTAGCTGACCGTCTCCTCGAACGCGGTCTCCTCGTCCATCGGCACGAGCTCGACGAAGTCACGCACCCCGTCCTCGAGCCGGTAGCGCCCGGTCGCCAGGTTGACGTCCACCACCACCCGCAGCGCCCGGAGCTTGTTGAAGTTGTGGACCACCTCCCGTGAGCGGGGGGCGTCGTCGAACAACCCTGCCTGCAGCAGGAACTCCTCGTTGTAGAAGGCGATGCCTTCGTTGGGCAGGGAGTCGTAGTAGCGGCGCCGCAGCGGGTCAGGGTGGTCCCACGCCAGTGCCAGCTGCTGGTAGTGGGCTCCCTCGTGCACGATGCCGAGCCGCGGATCCCTGGCGTTGGCCGCGTAGAAGTACGGCAACTGCGGACCGGGAGGGGGCGTGTAGGACACACCATCCTCGTCCAGGCGGCCGTCGCAGGTCAGATCGTCGGTCACACCGAGCCAGGCGATGGGCTCGAGGTAGGCAGGCATCGGCGCGGTCAGATAATGACGCAGCGATGCTGGCTGGGTGAGCAGACCCTCGGACTCGTAGAACGCCCGCACCTGCCGCTCACGGACCGCCTGATCAGCGACCTGGTCCTCGACGGACCCCGGCAGGGGCGGCAGCGGCACCGAACGATGGCGGTTGCGTTCGACCGCCTCCCACACGCTGGCGCGGTCGAACTCCGCACGGGCGACCGCCACCATCTCCTCCGGCTCGCCCGCGTACAGCGCCACATGCCGCAGGAACCAGAGGAAGCCGTCCCTGCCGACCGGCTCCAGCGGGGCGAAGCGCTCCTGTCGTCCGCGCAACCAGCCACGGAACTCCGCCAGGGCGGTCGCCGCCTCCGAGCCCGCTGCCTGCAGGCGCTGGTGTTCGGTGACGGGAAGGTACTCGTGGAGGGCGGCGACGGAGGCCGGCAGCGCGTCCTCGATGCCCTCCAGGAGCCGTACGGCGGCGCCGGCCAGCGGCGCCGAACCGGCCCGCGCGAGGTTGCTGCGAGCAACCTCGAGCTGTGCTGGAACGTGCTCGAGAACGTGCTGCAGATCCGCGCGACGATCCTCATCGAAGGGGGGAGGCCGCAGCAGGAGATCGAAGTAGGGACCGATCGCCTGCTCAGCGAGCAGCACCGCATCCCGCTCCCAGTTGCGCAGGATCTGGCACTCCCACCTGACCCGCGCCAGCGCGGAGCCGATGAGCCGCAGGTTGACCTCGACCTCGGGCGCGAGATCGTCCCGCGGGATGGCACACCACCGCCGACGCAGCTCCTCCGCTCGCGCGAGGCGCTGCTCGACCGCGCTGCTGGAGACGTCCGGTAGCCACCGCGGTGGCCGGTCCACCCGCGGGATGTCGTCGGAGGTACGGAACTGCGTCGGCAGGCGCCACGCCCACACCTCGGCGCCGAGCTCGGCCACGCTCTTGGCGATGCTCATGAGGTGGTCGCTCCCGTCGCGGCATCCCGGAGCAGCTCCAGGACGCGGACCTCGTCGCCGTCGACCGACCAGTCGGTGTCCACCACGAGCTCGTGCACCCCCGCCGCAGCCAGATCCGGCAGTGCCCGGGCGATGGTCTCCGCGTTGCCAGCGGAACCGATGGTGCGCATCGTCACCCGCAGCTGCGCAGGGTCGCGTCCCGCCGTGCGCGCCTCGGCACGCATCCGCTCCACCGCCGCACGCGCGGCGTCGGGATCGAGACGGTCCGTGCGCTGCAGGCCGAGCCAGCCGTCGCCCTGGGTGGCAGCCCGACGCAGCGCGACGCCGGACACCCCGCCGATCAGCAGGGGCACCGGACCCACCGGCGTCGGTTCGTGGATCACACCCTCGGGGAGTTGGTAGTGCACTCCCTCGAAGGCGCCCGGACGTCCGTCCCAGCAGCGACGCAGCAGGGTCAACCACTCCGAGAACCGCTTGCCCCGGGTGTCGAACTCCACACCGAGGGCCTCGAACTCCTCCCGGAACCACCCGGCCCCGACGCCCAGGGCCACCCGTCCCCCCGCCAGAGCATCCAGGGATGCGACCTGCTTGGCGAGCACCACGGGGTGGCGCTGCGGGAGGACCAGCACCGCGGTCCCGAGTTCCACCCGCTCGGTCACCGCGGCGGCCTGGGCCAGCACGATCAGCGCGTCGTACCACGGCGTGGTCACGTCCCACCCCGGCGAGCCGTCATCACCGAAGGGGTAGTAGCTGCGCGAGGTGTCCTCGGTCATCACCACGTGGTCGGACGCCCAGACCGAGTCGAAGCCCGCCTCCTCCAGGCGTCGGGCCATCACGGGCACGCCGAAGCGGGCCGGGTCACCCCCGGAGCTCGGTAGCTTGGCCCCGATCCGCATGGTGCTCATGGTGTTCCTCACTGCTCGGGTAGCGCCGGCCAGGACAGCCGGTCAGGCGCCCACCGCCTCCAGCATGGAGCGGGCGGGCTCGAGGTCGTAGGGCGCCGGGCACTGGATCATCACGTGGGTCGCGCCCGCCTCCACGTACCGCTCCACCTCCCGGTAGGCGTCCACGTCGATGTGGACCGTCCGGACGATGTCGGCCGGGTCGCGCCCCACCCGCGCGCACCACGCGTCCAGGGTGGCGTTGCGCTGGGCGAACACCTCGGGGCTACCCCCGCCGTTCCACCAATCGGCCTGCTCGGCGACGATGCGCAGGGTGACCTTCTCCCCGCTCCCGCCCACCATCAGCGGCAGCGGACCGACCGGGGCCGGGGTGAGCTGCCCGAGCCGCCGTCGCACCCGGTAGAGGTAGGACTCGAGGTCACGCAGGCGGCTGCCGGCGGTACCGAAGGGGAACTCGTACTCCTCGTAGTCACGAGCGAACCAACCGGCACCGAGCCCCAGGACCGTACGACCATGGCTGAGGTGGTCGACCGTGCGCGCCATGTCCGCCACCAGGTGCGGGTTCCGGTAACTCTGGCAGCCGACCAGCAGGCCGATCCGGACCCGCTCGGTGACCATCGCGATCGCGCTCAACAGCGTCCAGGCCTCGAAGTGCTCGGCCTCCGGATCACCGCGGAGCGGGAAGAAGTGATCCCAGGTCCAGATGCTGTCGACCCCCAGCGCCTCCGCGTCACGGGCTGCCTGCAGCAACGCGTCGGTGGTGGTGGCCTGCGGCCACAGCTGCACCCCGATCCGGCACCGCTCCGGCATCAGTCCCGCGCCACCATGTCGTGGGAGTACTCGTTCAGGTTGACCCCGCCGTCATCGGTGCACACGATGATGTCCTCCACGCGCACCCCGACCCGTCCCGGCCAGAAGATGCTCGGCTCGATCGTGAAGGTCATCCCGGGCTCGAGCGGCGTCTGGTCCTCCTCGGAGATGTAGGGCTCCTCGTGCACGTCCAGCCCGATGCAGTGACCGGTGCGGTGACGGAACCACTCGCCGTAGCCACCGTCGACGATCACCTTCCGGGTCGCCTCGTGCACCTCTGCCGCCGTGGCGCCGGGGCGGACCGCGTCGATGCCGGCCTGTTGCGCGTCCATCACCAACCGGTACACCCGCTCGTACTCCTCGTTCGGTTCGCCGATGTGGATCGTGCGTCCGAAGTCGGAGCAGTAGCCGTGGTGCACCGCGCCGAAGTCGAAGGAGACCCCCATCCCGGGGCGCAGCGGCTGGTGGGAGATCCGCACGGTCGCGTCCCGGTCGTCGAGGGGCCCCATGGACCACACGGCTGTGTCGAAGGACCAGGTCCGTGAACCGTTGCGCAGCAGGTGGTAGTTCACCTCCTCGGCGAGGTCCTGCTCGGTGACACCGGACTCGATCCGGCCCGTGGTCTCACCCATGGCGACGTCCGCCATGTGACACACCGACCGCATCAGCTCCAGCTCCTGCTCGTCCTTGATACGACGCAGCCGGTTGATCAGCTTGGTGCCGTCGACCATCGGCACGCCCGGGAAGGCCTCCATCAGGCGCAGCATCGCCGAGCCCCAGGTTCGGGCACCGACGGCGAGGGAGCGGGGCGTGCCCACACGGGACGCCACACGACGGAACACCTCGTCCCCGTCGTCGGTCTCGTTGACGGTCACGACCTCGCCGGGGGCCCCGTGGGGGAGGTCGAACTCCGTCACCATGCGCGGCAGCACGAAGATCGGCGCCTGACCGCGACGCAGGAAGGCCCCTGCCGTCCAGCCGTGGGTGTAGTTGACCTCACCGAAGGTGGGCACCCTTCGGTGGATCCCGGTCAGGTACTCCAGGTCCGCGCTGATCGGCAGCCAGACCAGGTCAACACCCTCAGCGTCCATGACCGCATCGAAACGACGCCGTCGGGCCTCGTGGTCGAACGTGACGGTTGCCATGCTGCCTCCTCGGTTCGGGTACACCGTCGGGGGCGCCCGTGCAGCGCGCCTCCGACCGGCACGTGCAAGCGTTCGTACGGCGTGCTCCTACCCTAGCGGTCGGTCGCCCCCCTGCACCCCTGAACGTGGCTGCGACGAGGAACGGACCCGGAGATGATCGGTCGGCGCACGCGCGCTGGGAGCAGCGGTGAGCCCGGCACCGGCCGACGAGCCTCGACCGTGGCCCTACTCGTCCTGCTGACCGCCACCGGGGCGGTCATCGCGACCGCGACCGGGCCTCCGGGGCCCGGCGAGCGGCCGACCGCCACCTCGGCGAGCGCGATGGACAGCGGCGTGGCCGTCACGCCCGACGACACGATCCGGGTCGGCACCAGCGGGGAGCCCCCACATCTCGATCCCCACCGCTCCACGGACACCCTGGTCCTGCTGATCACCGGCCACGTCTACGAGACCCTGTTCACCTCCGACGCCCAGCACCGACCGGTCCCCCTGCTCGCTGCCGAGCATCACGTCTCCGACGACGGCCTCGTGCACACCATCACCCTCCGGCACGGTGTCCGTTTCCACGACGGCACACCCCTGACAGCCACGGACGTCATCGCCTCGTTGGAGCGGTGGGCGGGACTCTCCGGCCTCGGAGCGGCGCTGTTCGACGCGGTCGAGGAACTGTCGGCACCGGACCCACTCACCGTACGGCTGCGGCTGCACCGCCCCTACGGCACCGTCCCGGAGACCCTCACCCGCCAACTCCAGGCCGCCACCATCCATCCCGCCCACGTACTCGCCCGCTCCGACGCCACGGGGCTGGCAGCACCGATCGGCACCGGCCCCTACCTGGTCGACGGATGGGAGCCCGGTCGCCAGATCCGGCTCGTACGCGCGGGCACCTACCGTCCACCGCCCGGACCGCGTGACGGGTACGCCGGCCACCGGCCCCGGCACGCTGCCGCGCTCGAGTTCGTCCCGCTGCCCGATGAAGCCGCCCGGGTCGCAGCGCTGCGTGCCGGTGATGTCCACCTGCTGGAGACCGTCAGCCCGGACCAACTCCCCGCGCTCCGGCGCGACCCGGACATCACCGCACGACTCGAGCCCGCGGACGTGTGGCTCAACCTCGTACTCAACCGGCGCGCGCCGGCACTGGAGCCACTGGGTGTCCGACAGGCCATCCAGCGGGCCCTGGACCACGACGCCATCCTGCAGGCGGCGGTGGGCGAGGGCGCCTACGAGCTGGGCCCCGACCTCCTGCCCGGCGCGCCCCTGTGGAGCAGCGAGGCCGGCTCGCAGCAGTACCACCCACGCGACCCCGAGGGAGCCCGAGCGCTGCTCGTCGCAGCGGACGCACTGGGCACCCGACTGCGCCTGCTCACGACCCTTGAGCGTCCCGTGGAGCACAACGCCTCCCTGGTGATCGCCCAGCAGCTGCGTGCGGTCGGGTTCACCGTCGAGGTCGAGGTGGTCGACGGTGCCACCCTGTCGTCATGGCGGGCCGACGAGACCCGCTACGAGCTCTACGTGGCCTCTGCGAGCTTCCGACCGGATCCGATCATGCGCAACCTCACCGCCCAGGCCGGAGGATGGTGGGAGGATCCGGAGAAGGAGGTGTTGCTCGACCAGCTGCGCACCGCGGACGACATCGAGCGCCGTCAGGAGCTGTGGGCAGCGGTGCAGCAGCGGTTCCACGAGGACGTGCCGCGCATCAAGATCGGTGACGTCCGCCGGGTGGTCGCCCACCGCAGTGAGCTGCGGGGGTTGGAAGCCACCGACCTCCAACCCGACCTCTCGACCGTCTGGCTGTCACGGTGACCGCCGCACTGCTCCGGCGGATCGCCGCTGTCGCCCCCACCCTGGTGGTGGTGGCGACCCTCGCCTTCCTACTGGTCCACGGTCTCCCGGGCGACGCTGCTGCGGTGATGCTCGGACCGGAAGCGACCCCGGCGCAGATCGAGGCGTTGCGCGCGGAGCTGGGGGCGGACGAGCCGATCGGCGCCCGGTTCGCCGCCTGGCTGGCTGACGTGCTCCGCGGCGATCTCGGCACCTCGGTGCACCACGGACGACCGGTGACGACGCTGGTCGGTGAACGTGTGCTCCCGACGCTGCAGCTGACCGTCAGCGCGTTGGTGGTGGCCGTGATGGTGGGGCTACCCGCAGGCGTCTGGGCATCTCGTCGGCCCGGTTCCCGGACCGACCGTGGCATCACCCTGCTGGCCACGAGTGCGACCTCCATCGCCTCCTTCTTCCTCGCGATGGTGCTGGTCCTGGTGTTCGCGGTCCGGCTCGGGTGGCTACCCGCCACCGGCGCGGTGCCCCTGACAGAGGACCTCCTCGCGCACCTGCGCCACCTGATGCTGCCCGCCCTTGCGCTGGGGCTGCCCCTGGCCGGCGTGCCAGCCCGGGTGGTACGCGCCAGCCTGCTGGACGGCATCGACGCGGACCATCTGCGGGCTGCACGTGCCCGCGGAGTAGGACCTGCCCGACTCCTGCTGCGGCACGAGCTCCGGCCGAGCCTGGCGCCGACGACCGCACTGCTCGGCAGCAGCTTCGCGGATCTGCTCGCCGGCGCGGTGATCGTCGAGACGGTGTTCAACCTGCCGGGGATGGGCCAGCTGGTGGCGACCAGCATCGGACAGCGCGACCTGCTGGTGCTGCAGGGGGTGATCCTGTTCGCGGCCGTGGCCAACGTGCTCGTCAGCCTGGCCGTCGACCTGGTGACCAGCCTGCTGGACCCACGGGGTGATCATGTCCGCGTCTAACCCGACGGTCACGGTCGGGTTCGAGCACCGCTTCCGGCCACCGCTGACCAGCCCCTGGGAGCCCGGGGTGACGGTCCGCGCGGTGACGGCTGCGGCGTGGCGTTCCGGGACGGCTCGAGCGGGCTTCCTCCTGCTCGCCCTGCTGGCGTTCGCAGCGATCCTCGGACCGGCCCTGATCGCCGACGGCACCCAGACCCTGGTGCCCGCGCGCCGACTCCTGCCGCCGTCCACCTCGCACTGGTTGGGGACCGATGATCTGGGGCGGGACGTGCTGGCCCGACTGTTGCTCGGTGCCAGAACCTCGCTCCTCGTGGCCGTGCTGGTCGGCGTGACCACGGTGGTGCTCGGTGTGGTGATCGGCATGGTGGCGGCCGGCGCGCGACGCGCCGACGGNCTGTTGATGCGNGCGATGGACGGCNTGCTGGCCTTCCCCACCGTGCTCCTCGCCCTGGCCGTCGTGGTGCGNCTCGGNCCCGGTCTACCGACCGTGCTGCTGGCGCTGATCCTCGGTCACCTGCCGGTCGTGGCGCGGCTGGTCCGCGCAGCGACGCTGACCGTGCTCGCCATGCCACACGTGGAGGCCGCGCGGGCGATCGGGGCCGGCCCGGTCCGAATCGCGGTCCGGCACGTGCTGCCCTCGACGGTGTCGCCCATCCTGGCCCAGGGCACCTTCGTCGCGGGTCTCGCCGTGCTCTCCGAGGCGTCGCTGGCCTTCCTCGGCGTCGGCGCGGACGCCGCGTTGAGCTGGGGAGCCCTCCTGCGTGACGGGCAGCGGCTGCTCGGGGTCGCCTGGTGGATCGCGGTCCCGGCCGGTGTCGCGATCAGCCTCATGGTCCTGGCCTGGACCCTGATCGGGGACGGTCTGCGTGACGCTCTCGATCCACGCAGCCGCGCTCGGCTGCCGGTCAGGAGGTGAAGGCCGGCAGCACGTCGCGACCGAGGGCCTGCACGGCCGCCAGGGGGTCGGGCCCCAAGGGCGGACCGAAGGACAGGTGTCGCGCACCGTGCGCGACGAGCCAGCGGCAGCGTTCGACGACCTCACCGGCCGTGCCCGCGATCCCCAGGCGCAGCATCTGATCGGTGACCAGGCGCGCGGCCGCGTCCAGGCCCTGGGCCCGCAGCTGCCGTGTGACCGGGTCGAAGTCCTCGACGGACAGGCCGGCCCGTGCCAGCAGGTACGGGGCGAAGGACGGCCCGTAGTAGGCGATCTTGGTCGCCAGCGCGTGCCGCGCGGCCTCCCGATCCTCGTCGATGGACACCCAGACGCAGGCAGCCAGGTCGAGCTCGCCCGGCACCCTGCCCACCGCCACAGCCCCCTGTTCCGCCTGCTCGGCGGCGACCGGGAAGTGCTCCGGCGGGAACAGCAACGGCAACGCGCCGTCGGCGAGCTCCCCCGCCAGGGCCAGCATCTTGGGGCTCATGACACCGAGGTAGATCGGGGTGGCGTGAGCCGGCGTCCGCAGGAACGCCTCGCGCCCCCACCCCGGTCCTGCGTCCTCCTGGTCGCTCGGCCGCTCTCCCGCCAACAGCGAGCGGATCGCGACCACGGCCTGGCGGGTGCGTGCGAGCGGCGCGGGGCGTTCCAGGCCTGCCCACCGCAGGAAGTCCTCGGCACCGGCACCGAGACCGAGCAGGAAACGCCCCCCGGATACCTCCTGGAGCGTGGCCGCCATCATGGCGAGCTCCGCTGGATGCACGGAGTAGGGGTTCATGATCCCCGTACCGAGGTGGATGCGGGAGGTGCGTGCGGCCACATGGGCGAGGAGGACCGGCGCGCTGCGGAGGAAGAGGTCGTTCGACACCCACAGCTGGTGGAACCCGGCTACTTCCGCCGCCTCGGCCAACTCGACCAGGGTCGCGGGGTCGGTGTCGTTGTTGAGTCGCAGGCTGAACCTCACGCCTCTCCCTCCTCGAGGACCTCGGCCTCCACCTCGACCTCCACCAGGGCGTCGCCGATCAGACCTGCGACGTAGAGGGTGGTGTTGGCCGGGGCCACGGTGGAGAAGCGCTCCGCGTGGGCGGCGGCGGCCTGCTGCCAGTCGGCGCCCGGCGCGAGGAACAGGCGGGTACGGACCACGGCATCGGGGCTCCCCCCGAGCGCGTCCACCGCCGTCAGGGCGCGGTCGATCGCCGCCAGGGTCTGTCGGTGGGTCTCGGCTTCTGCCTCCGGTCCACGGCCGGGGACGGTGGTCCCGCTCACCTCGATCCGGTTCCCCCGCCGCACCGCCCTGGCGTAGCCGGCCGCAGCCTCCCACCCGCCGCCGTCGAGGTGGTGTCGTGTGCCCATGCGTGCTCCCGATCCCGGCGCCCGCGCACCGGTCCTTCCGATGCCGGCTTGACGTGGCCGTGCCGTTGGCCGGTAGTCTGCCAGGCGAACGGAACGAACGCTCGTTCGACGTTCGCGCGGCAGGGTGGACATCCGACCGCGACCGGGTCGGCCGCGGGTCTCGGATCCGCCGGACGGAGGCACGGCATGGAGTGGAGACCCTTCCTGCGCTTCGCTGGCGCCCGGCTGGTCGCCTTCGTGTTCCTGGGCATCGGCGTCACGCTGCTCGCGTTCATCATCACCAACCTGGTGCCGGGCGACCCCATGGCCGCCGCGCTCTCCGACCGTGCGCTGGAGGACGAGGCGACCGTCGCGGCCTACCGCGCCCGCTACGGGTTGGACGAACCCCTACCCGTGCAGTACCTGCTGTACCTCAGCAACCTGCTGCAGGGGGACTTCGGCACCTCCACCTTCAACGGGCAGCCGGTCCGCAGTGAACTGGCGCGCTTCATCCCCGCGACGATGGAACTGGCAGGGATCGCGATCGTGGTGTCGCTGCTGCTCGGCGTCACCTTCGGCACGGTCGCGGCGCTCTACCGTGACCGGTTCATCGATCAGTTCCTGCGGGTCTTCTCCCTGGCAGGCGTGTCGATGCCGGTGTTCTGGCTCGCGCTGGTGGCCTTCTACGTCCTGTCCTTCCAGCTGGGATGGTTCCCCGGCACGGGCCGGTTGAACCCGGGAGCGCCCGCACCTCCCACGGTGACCGGCGCGTTCACCATCGACGCCGCCCTGGCGGGGCAGTGGGACACCTTCTGGGACGCGCTGTCGCACGCTCTCCTCCCAGCCTTCGTCCTGGCGGCCTACACCGTCAGCCTGTTGACCCGCTTCACCCGCTCCGCGGTGCTCGAGGTGCTCGGCAACGACTACGTGCGCACGGCGCGGGCGAAGGGGCTGCCGGGGTTGATGATCGTCCTCAGGCACGTCCTGCGGGCGGCGCTCGCGCCGATCATCACGGTGGCCGGGGTGATGTTCGGCTCCATCCTGTCGGGCACGGTCCTGATCGAGACGATCTTCGCGTGGCCGGGACTCGGGCAGTACGCCTTCCGCAGCGCCACCAACCTGGACCTGCCCTCGATCATGGGGGTGAGTCTGTTCGTTGCGGTGGTCTACATCACCATCAACTTCGTCGTGGACCTGCTCTACGGCGTCATCGATCCCCGCGTGAGGTTGACATCGTGAGCGCAACGGAGGCGGACCCGCCGGAGCGGGACCCGGACGCGACGGGTGATCGCGCGACGGAGCTGCCAGCCGCCCGCCAGCGCAAGCTGCGCGGGGTGTGGAAGCAGCCGCTGGCGATCACCGGCTACGTCCTGATCACCTTCTGGATCCTCGTGGCCATCTTCGCCGACGTGATCGCCCCGGCGGACCCCCTGGCGCAGGCCTTCGCCCGGTTCGAGCCGCCCTCCCGCGAGAACTGGTTCGGCACCGACGGCGTCGGGCGTGACGTGTTCAGCCGGGTCGTGCACGGGGCCCGGATCTCCCTGCCGCTGGCGGTGATGCTGGTCGCGCTCGCCGGCACGATCGGGAGCGTCCTGGGCGGTATCGCCGGCTACTTCGGCGGCCGCGTGGACAGCTTCATCATGCGGATGGTCGACCTGTTCTTCGCCTTCCCGACCATCATCCTGGCGATGGCCGTGGCCGCCGCCCTCGGTCCCGACCTGCGCAACGCGGTCCTGGCGATCGTCGTGGTCGCCTGGCCGACCTACGCCCGGGTGGTACGCGGGCTCGTGCTCTCGCAGAAGGAGATGGACTACGTCGCGGCTACGCGGCTGCTCGGTGCGTCCTCGCGACGTTCGCTGGCCCGCGATGTGATGCCCAACGTGGGTGGCCCGGTGATGGTCCTGGCGACGCTCGAGCTCGGCAACGCCGTCCTGCTGCTCGCCGGTCTGTCCTTCCTCGGGCTCGGAGCCCGCCCGCCCAGCCCGGAGTGGGGCGCCATGGTGTCCGACGGGGCACGGACCTTCGACCGCTGGTGGGTGGGGACCTTCCCCGGCCTGGCCATCCTGACCGTGGTCATGGCCTTCAACTTCCTCGGTGACACCCTGCGGGACGCCCTCGACCCCCGCACCGCCCGCGCCATCCGGGGCCGCGAATGAGCGCCCAGCCCGCCACCGCGACCGGGTCCCTGCTGGCGGTACGGGACCTCACCATCGACCTACCGGGCAAGGATGGGCCCGTCCGCATCGTGGACGGTGTCGACCTCGCGGTGGACAGTGGACAGGTGCTGGGGATCGCCGGGGAGTCGGGCTCGGGCAAGACGATGACCGCGCTCGCGCTGCTCGGCCTCCTGCCCACGGGGGCGACCACCCGCGGTGAGGCCGCGTTCCAGGGCAAGGACCTCCTGCGGCTGAGCACGAAGCAGTGGCGGCAGACCCGTGGGGACGAGATCGGCGTGATCTTCCAGGACCCCATGACGGCGTTGCACCCGATGCTGACCATCGAGCGCCAGCTCACCGAGCACATGCGACGCCACCTCGACCTCAGCCGTCACGATGCCCGTGACAGGGCGATCGAACTGCTGCGCCAGGTCCAGCTCCCCGACCCCGTCGGTTCCCTGCGGTCCTACCCGCACCAGTTCTCCGGCGGCATGCGCCAGCGCATCGCCATCGCGGTCGCGCTGGCGTGCGACCCGCAGCTGCTGATCGCCGACGAACCCACCACCGCTCTGGACGTGACCGTGCAGGCGGGGGTGCTCCGGCTGCTGAAGGAGCTCTGCGAGCGCATCGGGCTCGCGGTGATCGTCGTGACCCACGACCTCGGCGTGATGTCCACCGTCGCTGACCACCTGTCGGTGTTCTACGCCGGACGGATCGTGGAGTCCGGACCCACCAACGAGCTGCTGCGGGCACCCCGCCACCCCTACACGCGGGGGTTGCTCGACTCCCTGCCGCACCCGGAACGTCCCAACGAACCGCTGGTCCCCATCGAGGGTGCCCCCGCCACCCCCGCCAACCGACCGAGCGGGTGCGCGCTGCACCCGCGTTGCGCGTGGGCCGAACCGAGCTGCAGCCAGCAGGTACCCGCGCTGCTGCCGGTCGGCAACGGCCGGCTCAACGCCTGTCCTGTCGACCCCTTCGCGGAGGGTGAGCGATGAGCGTGCTGGAACTGCGCGATCTGTCGGTCACCTACCGACGCAAGCACCTGCCGGATATCACCGCCGTAGCCGGCGTCAACCTCACCGTCGAGCGCGGGGAGATCGTGGGTCTGGTGGGCGAGTCCGGCTGCGGGAAGTCCACCCTCGGCCGTGCGGCCAGCGGGTTGCTCCCCCCCAGCGGCGGTGCGGTGCTGTTCGAGGGGAAACCGGTGACCCCCCTGGGCCGCGCGCCCCGCCCGAAGCGCGAACGCCGTATCCAGATGGTGTTCCAGGACCCCAACTCCTCCCTCAACGGCCGTCGCAAGGTCGGGGACCAGATCGCGGACGGCCTCGAGTTGGCCACCGGCATGCCGAGCCATGCCCGACGTGCCCGCGTCGGCGAACTCCTGGAACAGGTCGGCCTGGAGCCGAGGGTCGCCAGCCGTTTCCCGCATGAGTTCAGCGGCGGACAGCGCCAGCGCATCTGCATCGCGCGCGCCCTGTCCGCGGACCCCTCGGTGATCATCGCCGATGAGCCGATCTCCGCCCTCGACGCCTCGGCCCAGGCTCAGATCGCGAACCTGCTCCGGGAACTCGCCAAGGAACTGGACGTCGGCCTGGTGTTCATCTCCCACGACCTGGCGATCGTGCGCCACATCGCGGACCGGGTCGCGGTGATGTACCTCGGCAAGGTCGCGGAGATCGGTGACACCGAGGCGGTGTGGGACGAACCCCTCCACCCCTACAGCGACGCGCTGATCGGTGCGGTACTCCACGCCGACGGCACCGGGGAGATGCCTGAAGCGCTCCCCGGCGACGTGCCCGATCCCGCGGACCCGCCCACCGGTTGCCGGTTCCAGACCCGGTGCCCGATGGTGATGGACAGGTGCCGTGAGGAGGAACCGATCCTCGCCGTGACGCACCGGGGGGACGAGCGGGCCGTCGCCTGCTGGCTCCACCACGAGTGACAGCCGGTCCGCGTGGGGCGTGGGCGCACAGCGGTGCGATCCCGGGTTCCCTGGCTACGAGCGACCTAGTACAGTACGGCCCGCGGTAGACGAACGGTCGCTCGTTCTCGCCCAGGGAGGTCGGCTCGACGCCGTCCGGGCGATGGCCACGGTCGACCGTACGTCCACCCCCGACCTGGGCGCCCGCTGCGGGTGCCAGACCCCAAGGAGGATGCACGTGCGACAGCTCCGGCGAGGTTGGTTCGCCCCACTGCTCGCGTTGGCGATGATCGCGGTCGCTTGCGGCGGTGCCGAGGACACCGACACCCCAGAAACCGACACCGACGACGAAGCGGTCGAGGACACCGACACCGACGACGAGGCCGACGACGATGCGGAGGCGGCCCCGTCCGCCGGCGCACCGGATGACGCGCAGCTGGTGATCGACCGGTCCTTCGACCTGCGGACCAACGATCCCCACCGACAGTTCGAGGCCACCGGCACCATCCTGCACCACGCGACCCACGACACCCTGTTGGCCTTCCCGACCACCGACATCACGGAGCCGCAGCCCAACATCGCCTCCTCCTTCGAGGTGAACGAGGACGCGACGGAGTTCGTGTTCCAGATCCGTGACGACGTGGTGTTCTCCGACGGCACCCCGCTGACCGCGGAGGACGTCGCGTTCTCCCTCACCCGCCTGGTGAACGTCGCGGGCAACCCGGCCTTCATCTTCGCCGGCACCACCACGGAGGCGACGGGCGAGTTCGAGGTGACCATCACCACCGACGAGCCCAACCCCGGTCTGCCGTTCATCCTCACCAACAGCTCCACGGCCATCGTCAACTCCGCGCTGGTGCAGGAGAACGGTGGGTCCGCTGAGGAGGACGCCTCCGAGACCGACACCGCCGAGGAGTGGTTCAACACCGAGAGCCTGGCCGGTCACGGCTCGGGGCCCTACGTGGTGGAGTCCTTCGACATCGAGACCGAGGTCGTGCTGGTCCGCAACGAGAACTACTGGGGCGACGCCCCCGAGTGGCCCCGCGTGGTCCTGCGCAACAACGAGGCGTCCACCCAGCGTCTCAACGTCCAGTCGGGTGAGTCGCAGCTGGCCGTCGACATCTCCGGTGACGACCTCGCGGGCCTGCCCGACGAGCTCACCATCGAGAGCCAGCCGGCCGCGGTGACCTTCTTCATCTTCGCCAACCAGGACCCGGAGATCTCCGAGGTCACCACCAACCCCGACTTCGTCGAGGCGGTGCGCTACGGCATCGACTACGACGCGGTCGCGGAGCTGGGCGGCCTGGGTGTGCGTCAGTCCTGCGGGATCCTGCCGGACATGCTGCTGGGTGCGATCGGTGATGACGAGTGCGTCACCCGTGACCTGGACCGTGCCATCGAGGCGTTCGAGCGCTCGGGTGTGGGTGACACCCCGGTCGAGCTCGGCTACCCGAGCGACTTCTCCGCCAACGGGATGACCTTCGGGCCGCTGGCCGAGCGGGTCCAAGCCAACCTCGCCGAGGTGGGCATCAACCTGCAGCTCGACCCCGCTCCGATCGCCACCTCGCTGGACCAGTACCGCGACGGGATCCAGGAGATGGGTCTGTGGCTGTGGAACGCGGGCTACCCGGAGCCCAGCTACTACCTCGCCTTCAACCCCGGTGACCTGGTCGGCCTGCGCGCCGGTTGGGCCGAGGGCGCGGCGGACGAGATCAACGACCTGGGCGTGGCCGCCTCCCAGATCATCGACAACCAGGAGCGGGGCGCCGCCTACCAGGAGTGGGAGCGCGCACTGCAGGAGCAGGGACCGTTCCTGCCCCTGATCCAGCCGTCGACCACCCTGGTCGCCGACCCGATCGTGGGCAACGTCGAGTTCCACCCCGTGTACATCGTGGACATCGGCCGCCTGACCTACGACGGCTGATCACCGTCGTGCGCACACGCGGCGGCCGCCGGACCCCC
>SL_7KL_010_BRINEDRAFT_10000123_pt1 | contig 33630 bp, 31 predicted proteins | sample SodLak_010_BRINE_FD_10663 | JGI IMG/M metagenome (IMG submission 10663)
GTGCGCTGTACCAGGCGGTGCTCGATCACCGCGACGCGTCCACGTGAGCGCTGCGGTACCATCCGTGAGTGCTGCGCCCGCCGCTTTGGCGGGCGTTCGCGCGCAGGGGGGCTGTTCGGCCGGTCGGATCCGGGACCGATGCGTTCTCCTGGATCCCGTCAGCCGGGTGCAGCCCGGGTCCTCTGGAAGGTGTGTGAGCACCCATGCCCTACGTCGACACCCACTGCCACCTCGATCATCACTTCGACCTCAGCGCAGGCGCCCAGGTCTCCCGGGCCAGGCAGGCCGGTGTCGCCACCATGATCACCGTGGGCACGGACATGGCCACCTCCGCCCAGGCGGTGGCGACCGCGAACCGCTACGACGGGGTGTGGGCCGCCGTGGGGATCCACCCCAACGACTGCATCGAGGCCACCCCGCGGGTGCTGGAGGTCATCGAGCAGCTCGCCCGGGACCCCGCCTGCGTGGCCGTGGGCGAGACCGGCCTCGACTACTACCGGGACCACACGACGCCGGCGCAGCAGGACGCGAGCTTCCGCGCCCACATCGACATCGCCAAGCGCACCGACCGGACGCTGGTCATCCACTGTCGGGACGCCTGGGAGGACGTGCTCGACACCCTCGACGCCGTCGGCGCCCCGGAGCGGGTGGTGCTGCACTGCTTCTCCGGCGACCTGGGTGTGGTGGAACGCAGCGTGGCCGCCGGCTACTACGCCTCCTTCGCGGGCAACGTCACCTTCAAGAACGCCTCGCCCTTGCGTGAAGCCGCGGCGGCCGTGCCCGCCCACCTGCTGCTGACCGAGACCGACTCCCCCTACCTCACCCCGCACCCCCACCGTGGCGAGCCGAACGATCCCTCCTTCGTCCCGCTCACCCTGCGCACACTCGCTGCGGTCCAGGGGCGCGCCGAGGACGAGCTCGCGGACATCGTCGCCGCCAACACCGCCCGCGCCTTCGACCTCGATGTAGGCCTGGTCGCGGGCGCGGCCTGACCTGCGGGAACACGGTCCGGCCGGGGCCGCTCGGACAGGGTGCGCTCCGGGACAACGCGGGTCGCAAGCCCCTAGGTTCGCGTCCGGCGGCGGCCGGGTCCTTCCTGGCCGTTCGGCCACCTGGCGTGGGTTCCCGTCGTCGTGGACCTCTGTCACCTTCTGGGCCATGGATACCAACCATCCCTCCCACGCCGTGCTGCGACGTGCCCTCCTGGGCCTCGGCACGGCTGCTGCTGTCACCGCCGGCGCGCTCGCGGCGACCTCCGGGTCGACCGTCGAGGTGCTCGCGGATGGTGAACGTCATGAGGTCCGGCTCTCCGGCGGCACGGTCGGCGACGCGATCGAGCGCGCCGAGGTGGAGTTGGCCGCCGATGACCTGGTCGAACCTGCCCCGGACACCGAGGTCGTCGAGGACCTCAAGGTGCGCGTCACCCGGTCCATCAGCGTGGACATCGTCGTGGACGATGAGGCCCCGGTGACGGTGCAGGCGCCGGTGACCACCGTCTCCGGCGCGGTCGATGCCGCCGACCTCGGCACCCTGCGCGCAGAGGGAGCCGCCGCGACCCCGTCCTGGCACCTGCCGGTGGCCGACGGCGACACCGTCGTCGTGCGCCGCCCGGTCGAGGTGACCGTCGAGGTGGACGGCGACGAGCAGACCATCGTGACCCTGGCCTCCGAGGTCCGGCAGGTGCTGACCCTCACCGACGTCGAGGTCGGCCCGGATGACCTCGTGCGCCCGAGCCCCGGTACGCCCCTGCGCGGCGACCGGACCATCGTGATCCAGCGGGTCGAGTACGTCGAGGAGGTCGAGGAGACCGAGCTCGCCCACGAGGAGATCCGGCGTGAGACCGGCGATCTCGACCGTGGGACCACCCGCGTGGAGCAGGAGGGCCGTGACGGGCTGGAACGAGCCACCTANGAGGTGACCTACATCGACGGCGAGGAGGTCGAGCGGGAACTGCTCGAGACCGAGGTCGTCACCGAGCCGATCGACCGTGTGGTGCTGGTGGGGACCCGCTCTACGCTGCCGCCGGCGCCTGCGGGCGTGCCCTCGGCGAACGACCCCGTGTGGGACCGTCTGGCGCAGTGCGAGTCGAACGGAAACTGGCGCAACATCTCCGCCAACGGCATGTACTACGGCGGGCTGCAGTTCCACCCGCAGACCTGGCGTAAGGTAGGTGGCCAGGGCATGCCCCACGAGGCCTCCCGTGAGGAGCAGATCCGCCGTGCGCAGCTGCTGCTCGCCAAGCCCTGGGCCACCTGGGGTAACCAGTGGCCGGCCTGCTCCCGACGGCTCGGACTCAGCTGACCGTCGCTGACCACGGACGGCTTGCACCCTGAGCGATCACCCCACCCTGCTCACCCCCCGCGAGGTCGTACGCCTGCTCGAGGCGTACGGCCTCGCGCCGCGCAAGAGCGCCGGGCAGAACTTCGTGGTCGACCCCAACACCGTGCGTCGGATCGTGGCCGCCTCCGGCATCGGCGCGGACGACCACGTGCTGGAGATCGGCCCGGGGCTCGGTTCGCTGACCGCCGGGCTGGCGCCGGTGGCCCGACGTGTCACGGCGGTGGAGATCGACGCCGGCTTCGTTGCGGCCCTGGAGGAGGTGCTCGCCGGGGTCCCCAACGTCGAGGTGGTCCACGCCGACGCCCTGTCGGCCGATCTGTCCGCTGTGGTGTCTGGGCAGGTCGTGCGGGCGGTCGCCAACCTCCCCTACAACATCGCCACCCCCTTGCTGTTCCACCTGCTCGAGGCGCCGGCGGTGTCGGACGCCTACCTGATGGTCCAGCGTGAGGTCGGCGAACGGTGGCAGGCAGGTGTCGGGCACCCCCTGTACGCCGGGGTCTCGCTCAAGCTGGCGTTGCAGGCCGAGGTGGCGGTGGACCTCTCGGTGCCCCGCTCGGTCTTCCACCCCGTCCCCAACGTGGACAGCGTCATGGTGCGTGTCACCCGGCGCGCCGACGCGCCCGACCACGACACCTACACCCGGCAGGCCGCGCTGGTGGACGCGGCCTTCGCCCAGCGGCGCAAGACCCTGCGCAACAACCTGCGGCGGGTGCTGCCACCGGCGGTCCTGGCAACCGCTGCCGAGGTGGCCGGCGTCGATCTGTCGGCGCGCGCGGAGACCCTGGACCTCGCTGCGCTGCGCCGCCTCGACGCTGCGGTGGTCGCGGCCGTGTGAGTGGCGCTGCGCCGCCTCGACGCTGCGATGGTCGCGGCCGTGTGAGTGGCGCTGCGCCGGCGGCTGCCAGATGGTCGTCGGTGGGTCCGTACGATGCCCGGGTCCGCGGGGGACGTCCGCTGGGGAGGCGGAACACGCACACGGAGGCCGTATGGGGGAGCTCGCATCCGCCCACGTCCGCGTGCGCGTCCCCAGCAAGATCAACCTGTTCCTGCGCATCACCGGTGTGCGCGATGACGGCTACCACGAGCTGGTGACCGTCCTGCAGACGCTGTCGATCCACGACACCGTGGTCGCCGAGCTCGACCGGTCCGGGGTCTCCGCCCACCCTGCCGCCCGACGGTTCATGGAGCTGGCCTTCACCAGCGAGGGCCACGACGGGGTCCCCCTCGACGGCACCAACCTGGCGGTGAAGGCTGCACGCTGCCTGATGGACCACCTCGGTATCGGGCGGGCCAGCGCGGAGCTGGAAGGCAACGGCGCGGGCACGCCCGTGACGCGGCTGCACCTGACCAAGCGGATCCCGGTCGCTGCGGGGATGGCCGGCGGGTCGGCGGATGCGGCCGCGGCACTGATCGCCCTCAACCAGCTGTGGCAGGCCGATCTCGACCGCGACGAGCTCCGCGCGCTCGCGGCGCAGCTCGGCGCGGACGTGCCCTTCTGCGTCAGCGGCGGGACCGCCCTGGCCACCGGCACGGGGGTCACCACCGCGCAGGTCCTGGCCCGGGGGACCTACCACTGGGTGGTCGGGGTCACCGACCAGCCGCTGTCCACGCCGCAGGTCTACCGCGCCTTCGACGAGGTGGGGGTGAGCAGCGACGTCGAGCCGGACGCGGTCCTGCAGGCGCTGCGCACCGGCGACGACGAGGCGCTCGGCGCGGCGCTCCACAACGACCTCGAGGTGGCCGCGTTCCGGCTGTGTCCGGAGCTCGTGGCGCGGCGGGATGCGCTGCTGTCGGCGGGGGCGCTCGGCGCGATCGTCAGCGGCTCCGGGCCGACGGTGGTGGCGCTGGCGCGCTCAGCACAGCACGCGGTGCAGGTGGCCGCCGAGGTGGAAGGGGTCTTCGACCGGGTGGAGATCGCGCTGTCGCCCGCGGGTGGACCTGAGCTCGCCGGGTAGTGAGGCGGGGCGGGTGCGTGCCTGGCGCGCGCGTCGGCTCCGGGCTGCGGTGTGGTCGCGGAGTGTGGCTGCGGCCCACCCCAAGATCCACTAAGTGCGGTCTCCCCCTGCTGCAGGCCCGCCGGGAGCGACGCTACGGCCCACCCCAGGATCCACTCAGTGCGGTCCCTGCTGCAGGCCCGCCGGGAGCGACGCCGGTGAGTCACTACCCTGCCGGCCGCGCTGACCTCCACCTCGGTGGTGTCGGCGTGGTGGGGGGTGGTGTAACTGGCAACACGCCGTCCTTTGGAGTCGGTATTCAGGGTTCGATCCCCTGCCCCCCAGCCACCTGAAACGGCGACCGACGGCACCCGCTCCGGGCTGCATGACCTGCCGTGTGGGCGCACGTGCGTGTTCTCGCGGATGGGTTCCCGCCGTCGCCGTGCGCGGCTGCCCGCCCTCGCCGGCCGTGGGGCCGGATGTCGCGGTTGGCTGCCCGCCCTCGCCGGCCGTGGCGCCGGATGTCGCGGTTGGCTGCCCGCTGCCGTCCACCGTGGCTGTGCGCAGCGTCGGATGGTGGGGTTGGTGCGCTGTGGCGGTCGTGGGTGACCGGCTGGCGTCACCGACCGGGCCACGTGGTGGGGTTGGTGCGCAAAGGTGTTCGCCCGTGACCGGCGGGTGTCACCGACCCGCGTCCATCGCCCGCTGGCGCGCCCCCGCGCCCCCGCGTTTCGGCACCCGGCACCGCCGGTGCGGTCGGGCGACCCCAGCGCCGGCGCGTCGCCGGTTGCGCCGGACGCCAGCAAGGTGATCAGCAGGACGCGACGATGCTCGCGAGTGAAGGAGCGTGCTCGATCCTTCTCTCTCTCCCGACTGGATGGTGGGTTCAGTCTCCTCAGGGGTGCTTCGCCGTTCAGGGAGCCACACCTCGCAGGAACGCTCGGATGGTCGCGACCGCCTGCTGCCTGAGCCGGGCTGCCTCGTCATCGGCGCCGTCGGGCGCCGCCAGGAACCTGGCGTAGCTGGCGGGTCCGTCCTGGTCGGTGTCGGCGAACCGTTCGCCGAGGAGTTCGAGGGCTTCGGCGACACGTTCGTCGTTGCGGACGGAGCTGGAACGGGCTCTCTCACCGGCTGCGCGGGGGCCGTCGGGGGCGTTGAGCAGCGTGTAGACCAGGTCGTAGGCGTCCTTGTTCTGATGCCGATCCTGGAAGGCGAGGATCTTGAGCGTGACGTAGGGCAGCACGTTCGCGATGCGTAGGTCGACCCGTGACATGCCGCCGTCATCGAGTCGTTCGCCCTCGATCGTGACCTCGACGAAGTCATCGCGAGCGAGGAGGGCTCCCCGCACGTTGAAGGCGGCCAGCTTCGAGCCCGTCCCTTCCCGCGGTCGGAAGATGTCACCCGCCGGGACGGCGTCGGTCTCGCAGAGGAACTCCACGGTGACGGTCAGTCCGTCGACGCTGCGCTGCCATGCGAAGCTCGGGGTGGCCTGCCGGAAGCCCGACCGGATGAGGTTGGTGTGCAGGGTTCGGTAGGTCTCGGGTTCGTCCTCGCCGAGCGCAACCCCGACCACGAGGTCGACATCGGTCGTGCCGACGTGCGGCTCGGCGCCCGTAGGTAGGGAGCCGACGAGGTAGCGGGGTGCCAGTCCGCCAACGAGGTAGATCCGTTCACGCCAGGGGCCCAGGTCGCCGAGCAGGGTGACCAGTGCTCGCTCGCAGCGCTGCGTCGCGGCTCGGTCGTACTCGTCGTGGTGGCCACGTGTGGGCATCAGAAGCCGATCACCTCGTCGCGGAGTCGCTTGGCCTGTTCGGCGCCACGCCGGGGATCGCGGCGCAGGTCGACGTAGAGCCGGAAGGGGTTCACGGTCCGGGTGGTCCCGGTGCCGGTGGCGAAGCGGAGCGGGAGATCCTCCTTCGCCTGGAGGAACACCAGGTTGTGTCCGCTGGTGACCTCCTCGGCGTCGGTGGCGTCGAGCAGCATCGCATGAGCGGCGGTCGCCTCGACCCACACCTCGATGACCGGGATCGCCGTCACGAACGGGACGAGGGTCGCCGCGGCGGCGGCGCCGGTGAGCGCGTGCTCGATGCCCGCGTCCGCAAGGCCGTCGAGGACCTCGCGCGCGACCTGTTCGCTCGTCTGGCCGAGCCGGTAGGCGGGCAGGCGCGTGGGGGCATCCTGCTGTTCCTCGGCCCAGAGGTCGAGGAGTCCAGCGGGCTCGCGCACGACCCGGACCCGGGCCGGGCCCTTGCCACGGCTCTGCACGAGCGTCTCGATCTCGAGCCGGGTCAGCACCCGATGCACCAGCCCGGTCGAGACCCGGGCGACCTCCGCGAGGGCGCTGACCCCCCACGCGCGCTCGGGTTCGAGCAGCAGCGCCTGCGCCACGACACCGGCCTTGCCGGTCAGCCGCGTCGGAGGTCGAGGTGCCGGTCGGGGGTCCTCGCCAGTGACGTGGATCACGACGCCGGGCAGCTCGATGTGCGCGTTGCCCTGGCCATCGACGACCCCGACGCCGTGCTCGCGCAGCAGCGCGCGGGCATCGGCCGTGGTCCGGCCCGCGACGACCAGGAGCGGGGCTCCCCGCTCGGTGCCGTCCGTGATCAGCTGTCGTGCCGCGCCGGCGTTGAGCCGTGCACTGGTCGCGATCGTGAGGTCCTGTGTCGTCCCGGGGGCGGTCAGGACCGCAACGCCCGGTGCGTCGTCGGTCGAGACGACGTCGACGCCGGGCAGCGCACGGAGGATCCGGAGCGCGTCGACGTCGAACGCTCCCGCTATCTTCACTTCTGAACGATTCTTCATGACAGTCGTGAAGATAGCATCTCACGTGAAGAACGGAAGCGGTGAACGACCCCCGGCGGACGACGTCGGGGCCTGTTCGTGACCACGGCGTGACCACGAACGAGCTGGGTGTGGTCTGCACGGGCCAGAAGGGGTGAGGGCCGGCAACCCGCGCGCGGGTGGCCAGCGGCGTGGTCCAGCATGGAGGCGCACCGTGCGCAGCGCCGGATGTCGCGGTTGGCTGCCTGCTGCCGTCCACCGTGGCTGTGCGCAGCGTCGGATGGTGGGGTTGGTGCGCTGCGGCGGTCGTGGGTGACCGGCTGGCGTCACCGACCGGGCCACGTGGCGAGGTTGGTGCGCAAAGGTGTTCGCCCGTGACCGGCGGGTGTCACCGACCCGGGTCCGGTACCCGCTGGCGCGCCCCCGCGACCCAGCGCCGGGCTGGCCCGGCACCGCCGGCCCGGTCGGGCGACCCCAGCGCCGGGCTGGCCGGGCACTGCCGGCCCGGTCGGGCGACCCCGCGCCGGGCTGGCCTGACGCCGACGGCCCGGTCGGGCGACCCCGCGCCGGCGCAGCGGGAGGTCAGCGTTTCTGGCTCGGGGGCACCACGGTCACCGGCACCGGACTGTGCTGGACCAGCGAGCTCGCCACGCTGCCGAGCACCAGCTTCGACACCGGGCCGAGCCCGCGCGAGCCCACCACGATCAGGTCGGCGCCCCGCTCCTCCGCGACGTCCACCAGCGCGGTGCGCGGATCGCCCTCGGCGACCACCAGGTCGTGGTCGTCGAGGCCGCGGTGCTCCAGCGGCCTGCACCACCCCTCCAGCAGCTGGGTCAGGGTCGGCCGTGATGCGGCGGGCCCGTCGACCGGGTCGTCGATCGCCGTGCCGGGCGCGGCCGCGTGGACCGCCACCACGTAGGCGCCGGTCCCCTCGGCCAGTTCGGCCGCGAACCGCACCGCCCGCTGGGCGTTGACGCTCCCGTCGACCCCGACCGCGATCGTGTCGAGGTGGAGGTCGGTGTCGGGTGCGCAGCTGCGCACCACCGTGACCGGGCAGGGGGCGTGCTCGCACAGCTGCCGGCTGACCGAGCCGAGCATCAGCCCGCGGAACCCACCGAGCCCACGCGAGCCCACCACGATCATCCGTGCCCGCTCGTCGGCGGCGTGCAGGATCGCCTCGCTCGCCGGGCCCCGGAGGACGTCGATGGTCACGTCGAGCTCGCGGTCGTCACCCGCCACCTCGGCGTCCGACCCCGCCACCCCGGCGTCGTCACCCGCCACCCCGGCGTCGTCACCCGCCACCGCGGCGTCCGAACCCACCACCTCGGTATCGGCACCCGCCACCTCGGCGGCCATGTACCCGGTGGCGTCAGCAGCGGGCGGTGCGCCGGTCGGACCCCGCCCCGGCGTGCGCTCCGGCTGTGCGGCGGCACCAGCAGGCGACAGCGTCCGGTCCCGAGCACCCACCTCGATGGTGCCCCGGGCTACACGTGCGCGCTGCTGGCTCATCACCTCGCGCACCAGGTCACCGAGGTGGCCGAGGAGGAGCTCATCGGCGCGATCGGGGCTCGGCAGCTCGACCCGGCCGATGCGCACCACCGTGTCACGTGGGTACTCCCACGCCTCGACGACGTGGAGGCGGTAGCCGAGCCGCCGCGCGAGGCCCGCTGCCCAGCGCAGGGCGGCCCGCGAGCAGTCGGAGCTGTCGACGCCGACGAAGATCTCCGGCTGCTGGCGTGCCGGCGGCCGTGCCGGGGACCGTGCTGTCGACCGCGCTGTCGACCGTGCTGTCGACCGTGCGTCGGGGGCCATGATCGCGACCTCCTCACGGGTTCTGTGATGCTCCCAGCCGGCAGCCGCGCACGCCAGGGTCCGAGGTCCCCCAACCGAGGGCTCCGCGGGGTGTCCAAGGGTGCAACCGCCGCTGATCGCCACCTCGCTAGCGTGCAGGCGCTGCCGCGTAGCCGTGCCCGAGGAGCCCACCGTGAGATCCGACACCGCCGCCATCGTGCTCGCCGCCGGGAAGGGCACCCGCTTCCGCTCCGAGGTGGCGAAGGTGCTGCACCGGGCTGCGGGCCGCAGCCTCCTCGGTCACGTGCTCGAGGCCGTCCGCCCCCTCGGGCTCGCGCAGACCGTCGTCGTGGTCGGCCACCAGGCCGACGAGGTCAGCGCCGAGGTGGCACGGGTGGGACTACCGGGGGCGACGACCGCCCTGCAGGCCGAGCAGCGCGGTACCGGCCACGCCGTGCAGCAGGCGGTCCCCGCGCTCAACCCTGCGATCCGGCGGGTGCTGATCCTGCCGGGGGACACCCCGCTGCTCCCGGCGCGGGTGCTCGAACAGCTGCTGGACGGCGCGGCTGCAGGCGGGGCCATGCTGACCGCGGACATGGCGGACCCGACCGGCTACGGACGGGTGCTGCGGGCAGGTGACGGCACCGTGGAGCGGATCGTCGAGCACCGTGACGCCACCGAGGAAGAGCGGACGGTCACCGAGATCAACGCCGGTATGTACGTCCTCGACCGCAAGGGCCTCGAGTCGGCGCTCGGCCGGCTCGACGACGACAACGCCCAGGGCGAGATCTACCTGACCGACATCGTGGAGCTGCTCGCCGGTGACGGGGCGCCGGTCGCTGCCATCGACGCGGCTCCGGCGGAGATCGCCGGGGTGAACGACCGTGCCCAGCTCGCTGCGGCCGCCGCCGAGCTGCGGGCCAACCACCTCGATCACCTGCTCCGGGAGGTGGGCGTGAGCGTCACCGACCCCGCCACCACCTACGTCGATGTCGACGTCGAGGTGGAGCGGGATGCGGTGCTGCTGCCGGGCACGATCCTGGAGGCCGGCACGCGGATCGGTGCCGGCGCGGTCGTCGGACCGCACAGCCACCTCACCGCGTGCACCGTCGGTGCGGGGGCCACGGTCCACTCGACCCGCGCCGAGCGGGCGACGATCGGTGAGGGTGCGACCGTGGGGCCCTTCTCCCACCTGCGTCCCGGCACGGTGCTCGGCACGGGCAGCAAGGTCGGGGCCTACGCGGAGACCAAGAACGCGGCCATCGGTGACGGGTCCAAGATCCCCCACCTCGCCTACGTGGGCGACGCCACCGTCGGTGCGGGCGTGAACATCGCCTGCGGGGTCATCACGGTGAACTACGACGGCGCGACCAAGTCCCACACCACCGTCGAGGACGGGGCCTTCGTCGGGTGCGACACGATGCTGGTCGCACCGGTGACGATCGGCGCCGGGGCCTACACCGCCGCGGGTTCGACCATCACCGAGGACGTGCCGGCGGGTGCGCTCGGCATCGCGCGCTCGCGCCAGACCACCAAGGAGGGCTGGGTGGAGCGTCGTCGGGGCTGACGGCTGTCCCTCCAGGTCCGCCGCGGGTGCGCGGTGGCGCGCGGCGGTGCGCGGTGGCGCGCGGCGGCGCGCGGCGGTGCGCGGCGGCACGCGCCGGCGCCCGGGAGCCGTCGCTTCGCGCCTGCATCGGTGGCGGGCTAGCGTCCCGGCCACGCGGCGGGTCAGGGAGCAGATGGAAGTCGTCACCAGGAAGCGGATGATGATCTTCTCCGGGTCGTCGTACCCGGAGCTCGCCCGCGAGGTGGCCGACCACCTCGGTATGCGGATGGGGGAGGTCAAGCTGTCACAGTTCTCCAACGGGGAGCTGTACGCGCGCTTCACCGAGTCCGTGCGCGGCGCCGATGTGTACGTCCTGCAGTCCCACGTGAGCATCCCCGACGGGATGAGCCTCAACGACTACGTGATCGAGCACCTGGTGATGCTCGACGCGCTCAAGCGCGCCTCCGCCAAGCGGACCGTGGCGGTGGTGCCCTACTACGGCTACTCGCGCTCCGACAAGAAGGCCCGCTCCCGTGAGGCCATCGCCGCCCGCATGATCGCCGACATGTACGAGTCCGTGGGCGTGGACCGGATCATGTCCGTCGACCTGCACACGGGACAGATCCAGGGCTTCTTCCACGACCCCTTCGACCACCTCACGGCCCTGCCGCTGCTCAAGTCGTGGATCGTGGAGCACACCGACCCGGAACAGCGGGTCATCGTCTCGCCCGATGCGGGGCGCGTCCGCCTGACGGAGAAGTTCGCCGGTCACCTCGGCGCACCGATCGCGATCCTGCACAAGCGCCGCGACCCCGACCAGCACAACGTCTCCGAGACCCTGGACGTGATCGGTGACGTCGAGGGGCGCACCGCCATCCTGATCGACGACATGATCGACACCGCCGGCACGATCGTCGGCGCGGCGGAGCTGCTCAAGCAGCGCGGGGCGGAGCGGGTCATCGCCTGCGCGACCCACCCGATCTTCTCCGGCCCTGCGGCGGAGCGCCTCGAGAACTCCGTGATCGAGACCGTGGTGGTGACCAACACCATCCCGATCCCGCCGGAGCGCCGGATGAGCAAGCTGGTGGTGCTCTCCATCGCGCCGATCCTCGCCTCGGCGCTGCGCGCGGTGTTCGAGGACCAGTCGGTCTCCGAGCTGTTCCAGGGCGAGAACGTCTGAGCCTGCGGCTGCGCGTGGGCCACGGCGCGCGCGCCGGTCGTCCTGGGAGGGTGCGCCTGACCGGGCGGGGCGCACCCGCACACGGACACCGGTTGCCGGCAACGTGAGCTGACCGGTACCGTTCGCACCTACGGCCCGCTTCTCGTGCGGGCCGAGCGTGTGTCCGGCGGCTCCACGGACGGCTCCGAGGAACCCTGCGGGACCGGCCGTCGCCGACGCTGCTGTCGCTCTCGCACCGGCTCCCGGCGCCGACCGACGCAGCACCGGCGCCGCGGGCCCACCCCGTCGGACGCACGTGCCCCACGTGACACCTCGCCGCCGCAACGGTGACCGACCCGCGCTGGGGACCTGCCACCAGAAGGAACCACCGTGTCCGACCAGATCCGACTCTCCGCCGAGCCCCGCACCGAGCTGGGCAAGGGCGCCACCGGCCGACTGCGCCGCACCGGCCGTGTGCCGGGCATCGTCTACGGCTACAAGGTCGAGCCCACCCCCGTCCACGTCGACGCGCTGGAGCTCTACCACGCCCTGCACACCGAGGCCGGCTCCAACGCGCTGATCCGGCTGGAGTTCGACGGCGACACCCACCTCACGGTGGCCCGCGACATGCAGCGTCACCCCATCAAGAACCAGACCCTGCACGTGGACTTCCTGGCGGTGAACAAGGACGTACAGATCTCCGTCGAGGTCCCGGTCCACCTCACCGGTGAGGAGGAGCTCGGCGACAACGACGGCGTGCTCAACCAGATCCTCTACACCGTGCCGGTGCTGGTGAAGCCCCTGGACGTGCCGAACTACCTCGAGCTGTCCGTCGAGGGCCTCGAGATCGGCGACGTCAAGCGGGTCGAGGACCTCGCCGCCGAGCTGCCCGAGGGTGCGGAGTTCGACATCGAGCCGGAGCGCACGGTCGTCACCGTCAACGCGCCGATCTCCGAGGAGGCCCTTGAGGCCATGGAGGAGAGCGCCGGGGTCGAGGCCGACGAGCCGGAGGTCATCGGCGAGGCGACCGAGGAGGCCGGGGGCGCTCCGGCCGAGGGCGACGAGGGCTGAGTCGGTCCCGTGGACGGGTGGCGCAGCAGGCTCGCGCCCACCCGTCGTCGTGGGACGGCCGGCAGGACCGCAGCGGAGGACCCCGTGGCCGACGATCGCTGGTTGGTCGTCGGGCTGGGCAACCCCGGTGAGCGCTACGAGTCCACCCGGCACAACGTCGGTGCCGACGCCGTGCGCCGCCTGGCGGCCGAGCACCACGGCACCTGGTCACGCAACAAGCGTGCCCGGTGCGACATCGCCGAGGTGGCGGTGGACGGCCACAAGCTCGTCCTGGCGGTGCCCGACAGCTACATGAACCGTTCGGGTGGCCCCACCCAGGCCGCTGCCGCCTGGTACAAGGTCGAGGTGGCGCGGATCATCGTGTGCCACGATGACCTCGACCTCGAGCCCGGACGGCTGCGCTGCAAGCGTGGCGGTGGTCACGCCGGACACAACGGGCTGAAGGACATCGACCGTGCGCTCGGCAGCCCCGATTACCTGCGGGTACGGATCGGCATCGGCCGGCCCCCCGGTCGGATGCCCGCGCGCGACCACGTGCTGCGGCGGTTCGCACCCGCTGAGCGCGACACGGTGGACGCCGGCCTCGAAGACGCAGCAGGCGCCGTGGTCACCCTGGTCACCGAGGGCCTGGAGCCCGCCCAGAACCGGTACCACTCCCGGTGAGTGCCGGGGTCTGAGGAGGAGTTCATGAGGGAGCGCGTACAGCAGATCCGGCAGGCCTGGGCCCAGGTCCGCGAGGTCGACCCCAGGGTCGTGCCCTGGACCCTGGTCGGGGCCACCCTGGGGCTGCTGCTGGGCGTCGGCCTCGGAGCGGTCTCGCCGTTCCTCAACCTCGTCTTCATGCCGCTGTTCGGGGTCATGTTCGCCCTGCTCGGATGGCTGGTGGTGTTCAACCGCCGCGCCAGCAAGGCGCAGTACGCCGCCATCGAGGGCCAGCCGGGGGCGGCTGCGGCCGTGCTGCAGTCCATGCGCGGNCAGTGGTTCGTGAACCCCGCCGTGGCCGTCAACGCCAAGCAGGACATGGTCCACCGGGTGGTGGGCCGGTGCGGGATCGTGCTGGTGGGTGAGGGCGCCGGGCAGCGGGTCAAAGGCCTGCTCGCCAAGGAACGCAAGCGGATGAGCCGCTCCGCCGGGGACGCCCCGATCACCACCATCGTGGTCGGGGACCGGGACGACCAGGTCCCGCTGCGCAAGCTCCAGGTGACCCTCACCAAGCTCCCGCGGGAGCTGAAGAAGGGCGAGGTACCGAAGCTCGAACGGCGGCTGAAGCCCCTCGACAAGGACCTGCCGATCCCCAAGGGCGTCGACCCGATGGCCGCGGCGAGCCGGCGTCGTCCCAAGCCGCGCTGAGCGACGTGGCGGCATCCTCCGCAGGCGCGGCCGGCGCCACCACGCACCGCTCCGTCGACGACGTCCTGGATCCGGGGCTGGCCACGGGTCCGCTGGCTGCTGCCCTGCGGCCGGCCCGCACGGGCTGGGACGACCTCGAACCGGGCGAGGAGGTGGTGTGCCCACCGGCGGTACGCCCCTACGCGCTCAGCCTGCTGGCGGAACGTGCCGCACCGCTGCTGGTGCTCACCGCCCGGACCTCGGAGGCGGAGTCCATCGGCGACGGGCTGGCGGCCTACCTCGGTGAGGACCGCGTGGCGGTGTTCCCCGCCTGGGAGACCCTGCCCCACGAGCGCCTCTCCCCGCAGCCCGCCACCGTCGGGCGGCGGCTCAAGGTCCTCAACCGGCTCACCCACCCCGAGGACCACGAGGAGCCCTTGCTGGCCATCGTGGCGCCGGTCCGTGCGGCCCTGCAGCCCATGGACCCCAACCTCGCGGCCCAGCGACCGGTCACCGTCGACAGCACCTGGGTGGGCTTCGAGACGCTGACCGACCGGCTCGCCGAGCTCGGCTACAGCCGGGTGCCCCAGGTCGACTCACGGGGGGAGTTCGCCGTCCGCGGCGGCATCGTGGACGTGTTCCCCACCGCCGGTGACCACGCCGTGCGGCTGGAGTTCTGGGGCGACGAGATCGACTCGATCCGGGCCTTCGCCGTGGGCGACCAGCGCTCCACCGGCAGCCTCGATGTCGTGGTGATCGACGCGGCCCGCGAGCTCGTGCTCGACCGGGAGCTGCGTGAGCGGGCCCGGGCGGCGGTGGGGCGGTGGCCACAGCTGACCGACGAGCTCGACCGTCTGGCTGAGGGGCAGGCCTTCGAGGGCGCCGAGTCCCTGGTGACCATGCTGGCCGAGGAGCCGGCCCTGCTCGTCGACTACCTGCCCGAGGAGGCCGGGCTCGCCCTGCTCGACCCGCTGCTGCTCGAGGAGCGTGCCGGCAAGCTCGCTGAGGAGGCCGAGGTCCTGGCCGAGACCGCGTGGCGCACGGCTGCCACGGTCGGCGGGGCAGCCGCACCCGCCTCCGGCGAGCAGCTCCAGGGCTTCGCGGATCCCGCCACGCTGCTGGAGCGTGGTCCCGAGCGCTCCTGGCGCCTGCCCGCCTTCGGTGCCGCCGGCAGCCGTCGTCTGGAGGCCGCCCCCTGGGACTCCTTCCGCGGTGACATCGTGACCGCCGCCGAGCGGTTGCGCGGGCTGCTGCGCGACGGCGAACGGGTCATCGTCTCCGTGGACGCCGACGGCCCGGCCCGGCGCGTCGCCGACGTGCTCGCCGAACAGGGGGTGCCGGCCACGGTGGCCGAGCGGGTGGCTTCCGAGTCGCCCGGCGCCCGCGTCGAGGTGGTGGTCAGCCGCCTGCGGTCGGGCTTCCGGTCCGAGGAGCTCCACCTCGCCGTCCTCGGGACCTGGGACGTGTTCGGGCCACGGCGCCGCCGTGCCAGCCGCCGGCTCGGGACCCGCTCCACCGCAGCGGACACCGCCCTGCAGCTCGAGGAGGGCGACGCGGTCGTCCACCGCACCCACGGGGTCGGCCGCTACCGGGGCATGGTGACCCGGGAGTTCAAGGGCGTCGACGGGCGCATGGCCAAGCGGGACTACGTGCTGCTCGAGTACGCCGATGGCGACACCCTGTACGTGCCCTCCGACCAGGTGGACGCCATCGCGCGCTACCAGGGCGGCGAGTCGCCGAGCGTGATGAACCTCGGTGGTGCCCAGTGGGAGCGGGCCAAGAACCGGGTCCGCAAGGCCGTCCGCGACATCGCCGCGGAGCTGATCCGCCTCTACGCCGCACGGATGCACGCCCCCGGCCACGCCTTCTCCCCCGACGGGCAGCTGCAGGTGGAGCTCGAGGACGCCTTCGCCCACGTGGAGACCGTCGACCAGCTCACCGTCGCCGACGAGATCAAGCGGGACATGGAGGCGCCGCTGCCCATGGACCGCCTGCTGGCCGGTGACGTCGGCTTCGGCAAGACCGAGGTGGCCGTGCGGGCCGCCGCCAAGTCGGTGTTCGACGGCCACCAGGTCGCGGTGCTGGTGCCCACCACGATCCTGGCCCAGCAGCACCTCGAGACCTTCCGGGAGCGCTTCTCCGGCTTCCCCGTGGAGATCGCGGAGCTCAGCCGCTTCGTCACCGACAAGGAGAAGCGCCGCGTCCTCGACGGACTGGCGGCCGGCACCGTCGACATCGTCGTCGGCACCCACGCGCTGCTGGGCAAGCAGGTGCAGTGGAGGTCGCTCGGGCTGGTGGTCGTCGACGAGGAGCAGCGGTTCGGGGTGACCCAGAAGGAGCGGCTCAAGCAGCTCAGGACCTCCGTCGACGTGCTGTCGATGTCGGCGACCCCATCCCCAGGACGCTGGAGATGGCGGTGTCGGGCATCCGGGATCTGTCGGTGATCGAGACCCCGCCCGAGGACCGCCAGCCGGTGCTCACCAGCGTCCAGCCCTACGACGAGGGCCAGGTGGCGCTGGCGATCCGCCGTGAGCTGCTGCGTGACGGGCAGGTGTTCTACGTCCACAACCAGGTGGACTCGATCCACCGCATCGCCGCCGGGATCGCTGAGCTGGTCCCCGGTGCCCGCGTCGAGGTGGCGCACGGCCAGATGGACGAGCGCCAGCTCGAGCGGGTGATGGTGCGGTTCTGGGAGCGCGAGTTCGACGTGCTGGTGTGCACCACCATCATCGAGTCCGGGCTGGACGTGCCCAACGCCAACACGCTGATCATCGAGCGCGCCGATCTGCTCGGGCTGTCCCAGCTGCACCAGCTGCGCGGGCGGGTCGGGCGGTCCTCCGAGCGCGGGTACGCCTACTTCCTCTTCCCCGAGGGCGCCACGGTGACCGAACCCGCCTACGAGCGGCTCAAGACGATCGCGGAGCACTCGCGGTTGGGCTCCGGTCTGGCGATCGCGATGCGGGACCTGGAGATCCGCGGGGCCGGCAACGTCGTCGGTGCGGAGCAGTCGGGCCACGTCGCAGCGGTCGGGTTCGACATGTACTCGCAGCTGCTCAAGGAGGAGATCGGCGAGCTCACGGGTGAGCCGGTGGAGCAGGAGGTCGACATCAAGGTCGACCTGCCCGTCGACGCCCACCTGCCCCACGACTACGTCGAGGACGCGACCCAGCGGCTCGAGCTGTACCAGCGGATCTCCGCGGTGCGCGACGCCACCGGGGTGCGCGACGTCCGCTCGGAGCTCGAGGACCGGTTCGGTCCGCTGCCGGAGCCGGCGGACCGGTTGCTGACCATCGCGGCGCTCAAGGCGGCGCTGCGCCGCTGGGGGGTCACCGAGGTGGTGCTCACGCCCAAGGGCCAGCTCAGGATCGCACCCGTCGCGCTGTCGGACTCCCAGCAGGTGCGGCTCGAGCGCCGGTTCCCCGGTCACCGGCTCCGCAAGGACCAGGCGGTCCTGACCATCCCCGCACCCCGACCGGCGCCGACGGACACCGTCGCGTGGGCGGCCGGGGTGCTGCGCGAGGTGTTCGCCGGGCGGTGAGCCTGCGGCGGGAAGCCGCGGGATAGGTGTCGGTGGGCGACACGGCGGGCGCGGAGCTCCTAGCATCCGCGACTGCGGAGGCCGGTCAGCGGGGGACCGTTCGGACCGGGGCTCCGTGCCCCCTGTCGCTGTCCGGGGTCGAAACCCCATCGTCGACACCACACCTGGGAGTTCCACGTGGCTGACGAGCGAAAGCCTTTCTCCACCGCCGTTGGACTGCTCCGGCGGACCACACCCTTCCTGCTGCTCAACGCCGGCGTGTACGCGGGCTTCTTCCTGGCCATCGTGGCCTGGCTCGCGGCCTTCGGCGGGTTGGCGGTGCTGTTCTCCACGCGGGTGGAGTTGCTGGCGTTCATCTTCCTGCTGATCGCCATCGCCGGTCCGGGTGCGCTGCTCGCCCTGGCTCGCCGGTACCTGCTCTACCTCGTCCAGGGTGCCCACATCGCCACGGCGACAACGCTGCTGCTCAAGGGGGAGATCCCCGAGGGGCAGAGCCAGATCGCCTTCGGTCGGGCCCAGGTGCAGAGCCGGTTCCGTGACGTCAGCTTCCTGTTCCTGCTCGATCGCATGATCCACGGGGTGGTCAGCACCTTCACCCGGAGCTTCGTGCGGATCGTGGACATGCTGCCGCTCGGCGGGGCGTTCTCGAACATCGCGCGCATCGGCGCCTCGATCATCAACCGCTCCGTCTCCTACGTGGATGAGGCGATCCTGTCCTACGCGGTCGCGAAGGAGCAGCAGAACGTCTGGAGCAGCGCCCGGCACGGGATCATCCTCTACGCGCAGTCGTACAAGCCGATCCTCGGGGCTGCCGTGAAGATCTGGCTGCTCGGCAGGGTCATCTTCATCGCCGTGCTGATCGTGCTCGGCATCCCGGGTCTGCTGGTGCTGGCGGTCTTCGACGCGGTGTGGTTCCAGGCCGTGGTCATCGTCGGTGTCGTGATGCTCTCCTGGCTGATCGTCGCCGCGACCTACGAGCCCTTCGCCGCCATCTACACCCTGGTCACCTACCACCGGGCCATCGAGGGCGTCGAGGTCAACGCGGTGTGGGACCAGCGTCTCCAGCAGGTCTCCAAGAGGTTCCGTGAGCTGGTCGGCAAGGCGCAGGAGCAGACCACCGACGCCCTGGATACGGCCACGGTCCCCCAGGAGGTGCTCGAGGTGGACGGCTCCCAGCAGGGGCCGGGTGGCCAGCCTCCTGCCGGCGCGGTCGGCTCCGGTGGTGGTGGGCAGGCAGGCTCCGGTGGTGGCGGCGGTGTCGGCGGTGTCGGCGGGTTCACCGGTGGTGGATCCTCGGGTGGCAACCCGCTGTCCGCGATGCGCGGTGGCCGCCGAGGTGGTCTCGGGGGCATGGTCGGGGGCATGCTGTCCCAGGTTGCCCAGCAGGGCCAGCAGGGCGGTCAGCCGCCGCAGGGTCAGCCGCCGCAGGGTCAGCCTCCGCAGGGTCAGCCGCCGCAGGGTCAGCCGCCGCAGGGCCATCCTGGCCAGCCCCCGCAGGGCCAGCCCCCGCAGGGTCAGCCGCCCCAGGGCCAGCCGCCCCAGCAACCGCCGGCGCCGCAGGAGGACGATGACCCCCAGGCACCGCCGCCACCGCCACCCGGCCCAGGCCAGTAGTCCGAGGGCCTCCCGCCCGGCCCCAACCACGGACAGGCCGGGTTGCTCCACGGTGTTCGGCGGACCGTGTCCGCGAAGTGCCGTGGGGCAACCCTTCGGCGCGCCGTTGCCTGTCGACGTTTCCTCGCAACGCTCGAGGAAACGTCGACAAGCAACGGTGGGGAGCCGGTGACGTAGCGCCCGAAAACGAGCGCGCGAGCCCTTCCACCGGTGACCCAGGCTCCGCACAGCGCAGCGACCGGTGCCGCACCCGCAGCCGCGCGCTCGGCGACGGAGCCGGACACGGGATGGCGGCCGCGCTCAGCCCGCGGCGCGGTCCACCTCGTCGAGTTCGCGGCCTCGGGTCTCCGGCAGCAGCCGGAAGCCGAGCGCGATCACCGCGACGGTGATGCCGATCCAGCGTGACGCCGCCACGAACCCGCCGGTCAGGTCGGCCAGCACGCCGAAGGAGGCCAGCCCGATCACCGCGCCCAGGACGCCGGCGACCGTCTCCCACCCCGCCACGGTGGCCCGCACCCGCGTCGGCACCAGCTCCGCGATCAGCGCGCCCGTGGGCGGGGCGAAGGCGCTGGAACCGGCGATGATGAGCAGGTAGCCGATCGCGAGATCGCGGATCGTGCCGGCGTAGGCGTAGGCCACGGCACCACCGGTGACCGCCATCGCCACCCCGCCGGTGACCACCCGCCCGAAGTGGTCAGCACACCAGCGCCCGATCAGGATCCCGGCCAGCCCGACCGGGCCGGCAGCCACCACCAGCCCCGACAGCAGCAGCGGCGATGCACCGAGCACCCCCTCGCCGTACACGAAGAGGTAGGTGAACCCCGGCCCGGTCGCCAGCGCGATCGCCCCGACCAGCCCCGCCAGCAGCACCACGCGGCCGACGAGCTCCCTCGGCACCCGGCCAGGCAGGCCCACGGCGCGCTCGGCCTGGGCGGCGATACGCGGCTCCCGGATCCGTCTGGCCAGCAGCGGCAGCAGCATGAGCGGTACGAGCGAGAACGCCATCACCGGTCGGAAGGACGGCTCACCGGGCAGCAGTCCCCGCCCGATGGCCACGATGCCGGAGCCCAGCCCGTAAGCGGCCGCGATCAGCGCCAACGCCCAGGCCCGGGAGCTGCTGTCGGTCTCCTCGGCGGCGATGACCCCCGCCAGCGCGTTCACCCCGGAGCAGCAGCGGACGTGCCAGCGCGACCGCCACCACGAACACCCAGAAGCTCCACGCCAGTGCTGACAGCGAGGTGAGTGCGAGCCCGATGGCCATGGCGGTCAAGAGGGTGCGGCGCCGTCCGAGGCGGTCGGCCAGCGCCGCGGTTGGCAGCGAGCCGAGGGACGACAGCCGGATCAGCGCCAGCGCGATGCCGATCGTGGTCGCCGGGAGGCCGAGCTGCTCCAGCGCCTCGTCACCGACCACCTCGCCGAACTCCACGGCGACGTCGCCGATGATCGTGGTCACGCCGAACTGCGCGATCCCGGAGGCGACGGACAGCACCGACACGCTCAGCACCGGCGCGCTCAGCCACAGCGGCCGCCACCACGGGTGCCGCGTGGCGTCCTGAGCCGGTCCCACGGGCCTCCTCGCTGCCGTGCCGGCGGGACGGTACCGGCTGGGCGTCGCCGGCCCTGGGCACGGGTAGTCACCCGGGCTGCGTACCCGTTAGCGTGGCGGACATGCGCCTGATCACCTGGAACGTGAACTCGATCCGTGCCCGCCTGCCGCGGGTCCGGGAGCTGCTGGACACCCACCGCCCGGACGTGGTGTGCGTGCAGGAGACGAAGGTCGCTGACGACACCTTCCCCCACGAGGCCCTCAGCGAGCACGGCTACCGGGCCGTCGCGGTCTCCGAGGGCCGCTGGAACGGCGTCGCCCTGCTGGTCCCGGAGGGCGCTGCGGTCACCGAGGTGGTGACGGATCTGCCAGGCACACCTGCTCCTGACGAGGCGCGGTGGGTAGAGGCTGTCGTGGACGGCGTGCGCGTGGCGTCGGTCTACGTCCCCAACGGCCGGGACCGCGACCACCCGATGTTCGCGGTCAAGCTGCGCTTCCTGGAGGCCATGCGCCACCACCTCGACGGTGTCGCCGGCCCCGTGATCGTCGCCGGTGACATGAACATCGCACCCGAGGACCGGGACGTCTGGGACGTGGCACAGGCAGGGCTGACCACCCACGTCACCGAGGAGGAGCGGGAGCGGCTGGCTGCGATCACCGAGCTCGGTCTGGTCGATGCCTTCCGGGTGGTGGAGCCCGAGGCGGAGGGCTTCACCTGGTGGGACTACCGCATGGGGGCGTTCCGCCGGGGCTGGGGGATGCGCATCGATCTCGCGCTGGTCGGCGGCGGGCTCTCCGTGGACCGCTGCGAGGTCGACACGGGCTTCCGGCGGGTGAACGCTGCTGGCGACAAGCCCTCCGACCACGCGCCGGTGGTGCTCGAGGTCGGTCCCGCCAGCGGGTGAGTGCGGACCGGTGGTGCTCGAGGTCGGTCCCGCCGGCGGGTGAGTGCGGGCCGGTGGTGCTCGAGGTCGGTCCCGCCGGCGGGTGAGCGTGGGCCGGCGGGCTCAGTCCTCCTGGAGCGCGAGGAGCTGGACCCCGAGCCCGAGGTCCGCGAGCAGCACGCGCAGGTCGAGACCGTGCTCGGTGGCCTCCTCGCCGATCATCGCGATGGTGGCGGTCAGCGCGGTCAGGACCTCGTCAGCGGCGCCCCCGCGCAGGGCATGTCGCAGGAGGACCTCGGCTTCGCCGGGATCGCCGGCCACCGCGGCGGTGCACACCGCGATGGCGTCGAGCACACCGTCGGCGTCGCTACCTCGACGTTGGCGTTGGGACCTCATGTCCTGCCAGCCGGGGTGGGCTTCCGCTGGTGCGCGGTGTGACCCGCGTGGCCCGAGGGCCGGTTGGCCACACCGGTCCGGCGGGAGGGTCGTGTTGCGGCTGCTGCCGAGGGTGTCGGCCAGAAGCCGAGCTGGGGGCACGCACCCGTACCCGTGGTGATGCGGTCCGCCCGGTCGGGATCGAGCCCGCGCAGCGCTGCGGTGATGCGCTGGGCGGCACGGCGGTGTCCGATCAGGTTGCCGGCGGTGGGGCCGAGGATCAGGCCCGCCGCTGCGCCGGAGAGGTGGACGTTGGTGCCCGGCCAGCGCAACGCGGCGTCGAGATCCGGCAGCCCACCCGCGATCGCCAGCGGGTGTCGCGTGCGCAGATCGGAGAGCAGGGGGTCCGCGTGGACGTCCACCTGTCCACCGGTGGCACACCACAGCTCGTCAGCGGGGATCGTCTCGTGGCCGTCGATGCACACCCGCAGCCCGTCGCCGACGCGCTGCACGTCGGTCAGCTCGGCCCGCTCGCGCAGCTGCAGCTGCCCGGTGCTCTCGAGGCGTTCGAGCTCCACCCGGGCGCGGTGGGGCATGCTCCCTCCGCCCCGAGCCTGGGTCAGCATCCGGTGACGGACCGCCGGGTCCGGCTCAGCGCTGAAGGGGCGGAGCTTGCGGGGACCGAGCCAGGTGGGGTGGGTGTCGTACCGGCGGACGGTGATCCGTCGGCGCGTCACCAGGGTCACGCGAGCGCCCCGGGCAGCCGCGCCACTGCACAGCTGGGCGGCGGACAGCCCGCCCCCGACCACGATCACGTGACCGGCCTCGGGCGTGTTGCGCACGTCGCACGCGTCACCCACCCGCACGGCGGGGTGCTGGCGGAGCGCGTCGCCGACCACCGCCGGAGCGCTCGGCGTGCGCCGGTTGGTGGCGAGCACGACACGGGCAGGCCGCCGCGACGTCCCGTCCGACAGGTGCAGGAGCGCGTCGCCGTCGTCGAGCAGCTGCAGCGAGGTGACGGACGCGGCGGTGACGGCGTCAGCGAGGCCGGCAGCGTCCACCAGCGCCGAGGTGAAGCGGGCGAACGCCGCGGTCGTCGGCAGGTTGGCCTGGCCGCTGCGCACCAGGTCGGTCGGCCCGGCCGTCGCGAGCAGGGCGAAGGGGTCGGGATGTGGGTGGTGGACCGCCGGGGAGCGCAGGTGGGCGATCGCCTGGGCAGCGAACCGGTCGTGCCAGGTCGTCAGCCAACGGCCACTGGGGTCGATGACCTCGACGGGTCCGAGATCGTGGCAGCGCAGCAGGGTGGCGAGGGCGAGGCCCGCGGGACCGGCACCGACGATGACGGTCCCGTCCGAGCTGGGTGGTGGGGCTGCGGGGGGAGCGGTCGGGTGCGGCAATCGGGGCCCTCCAGGTGACAGGAGGGTGCACGATAACTAGACCCGGAATCATTCTCAACTAATGGCGCCCCCGCAGCCGCATCGGCGTCCCTTCATCTGCATCGTCGCTCCTGCAGCCGCGTCGGCGCCCTTGCATCCGCGCGGTGGGCAGTGGTCGGGCCCCGCCGAAGCGGGGCCCGACCACTGCTGCGGTGGTTGGTCAGTGCTCGTCGTAGTGGTCCCCGTGGGCGGCGTGGCGGTGGCCGTCGTGCAGGTAGTCGACGTGGTCGCCGTGCGCGATCGTCTCGTGGCCGCAGTCGGGGCCGTGGGCGTGGTCGTGGGGGTGCGCGACCGCGTGGACGTCGGTCACCGAGCACTCGTCGTAGTGGTCGCCGTGCGGGGTGTGTGCGTGCCCGTCGTGCAGGTAGTCCACGTGGCCCTGGTGCTCGACCGCTGCGTGTCCGCAGTCCGGGCCGTGGACGTGGGTGTGGGTCTCGTGAACGGTGCAGGTGGCCATGGGATCTCCGGTGCCGATGAACGTGTGGTGCGGCGCTTCGCCGTCCGCTCGCGTAGCATAACATCGATGTATCGCGATGTCACGATGTATAGTCCGCGCACCGGTCTGCCCCGCGGTGGCGCGATGCATGGCCCAGCCACCGGAGCAGCATCGCGATGTCACGGTGTGCCGACCCTGCGCCACGGCGGACCGGGCGGCGTGGGGTCAGTGCGTCTCGCTGGCGTGGATGACCGCATCCTCGACGATGTGGGCGACGTGGTCGTCGACGAGGTGGTAGGTGACCGAACGGCCCTCGCGCACCGCTGTGACCAGGCGCACCCCGCGCAGGATGGCCAGGTGCTCCGAGACGCGGGGCTGGGCGACGTCGAGGGCGTCCACCAGTTCGTGCACGGCCCGGGGTCCGGCCGCGAGCTCCCGCACGATGGCGACGCGGATGGGGTTGGACAACGCCTTGAAGGTGTCGGTCACCCGCTCCATGTGCTGGCTCGCCGTCGCCTCCATGGTGACCTCCCCTCCGACGCGAGGGTAGCCGGGGCAGCCCGGGCGGCGGCCTAGCCGAGCTGATCCTCGTGCCGGTGATCGTGGGTGTGCGGGTCGTCGAGCACCAGCGTCCCGTCCTCCAGCACGTGCACGTGGCCGCCGTAGGCGCGGGACAGCAGCTCCGGGGTCAGGACCACCTCGGGTGCCCCCGAGGCGATGATGTCGGTGGCGATCAGCACGGCGACGTCAGCGAGCCGCGCCGTCCCCACGTCGTGGGTGGTCAGCACCACGATGTTGCCGCGGTCACGCTCCTGCTGGACCACCGCGGTGATGACCTCCTGGGAGACGAGGTCGAGGCCGGTGATCGGTTCGTCGAGCAGCAGCACCCCGGCCCGCTGCGCGAGGCCCTGGGCGACGTAGGCCCGCTGTCGTTGCCCGCCGGACAGCTCGTGCAGCTGCCGGTTGCGCAGGTCATCGATGCGCATGCGGTGGATCGCGTCCTCGACGGCGGTGCGGTCCTCGGCGGTCAGTCGGCCGAACATGCCACGCCGTCCGTAGGCGCCCATGCGCACCGTCTCGAGCACCGTGAGCGGCACCGCCTGGTTCGCCACCGTCGTCTGGAGCACGTGGGCCACGCTGTTGCGGACCCGTTGGCCGTTAGGGCCGCTGACCGACACGCTGCCCCGGCTGGGGTGGACGAGCCCGGAGATCGTGGACAGCAGCGTGCTCTTGCCCGACCCGTTCGGACCGATGATCGCCACCGATGTGCCGGGGTCGAGGTGGAGCGAGGCGTCCCGGACCGCGACGATGTCGCCGTAGGTCACCCACACCCGATCGATGGCTACCTGCAGCTCCTCCGCGACCGCACGCGCGGGTGGCGCTCCCAGGGCGGGTCCGGTTGGCTGTTCGGGAACGGTTCCCATTACGCTCCACGGCTGGACTCCGGGCGACGGTAGCGCCACGGGCCCACCCCCGGCCGCACCCCGACCATGAGACCACGAGGTACCGCATGTCGTTCCCGCTCCGCCGACGAGTCCACCGTCCCGCCCCACTGGTGCTGTTCGCCGTGTTCGCGCTCGCCCTCGCAGCCTGCGGCGCGGACGCCGACCCGGAACCGGAACCTGCCGCTGATGCCGAGGCAGAGGAGGCAGCCGAGGAGGTCGAGGCCGAGCCCGACGAGGCCGCCGAGGAGCCCGTCGATGACGGCGAGCTGCTCCAGATCGTGGCGACCACCTCGATCATCGGGGATCTGGTCGAGAACATCACCCAGGGCGACGCCGAGGTCACCGTGCTGATGGCGCCCGGTGTCGACCCGCACGGCTACGAGCCGTCCGCCAGCGATGGCCGGATCCTGCGGGAAGCCGACCTGATCGTCGCCAACGGGCTGATGCTCGAGGAGAACCTCGTCTCCGTGCTCGAGGCGGTCGAGGAGGAGGGCGGCAACGTCCTGTCGCTGGCCGAGCAGCTCGACCCCATCGACTTCGACTGGGACGGTCCCGGCCACTCCCACGGGCATGACGACCACGACGATGATCACGGGCACAGCCACGACGATGATCACGGGCATGACGAGCACGACGATGATCACGGGCACAGCCACGACGATGATCACGGGCACGACCACGATGACGATCACGGGCACAGCCACGATGACGACGCTGGCCACGACGACCAGCACGATCACGCCCACGCCGATGAGGACCCCCACTTCTGGTTCGACCCGTTGCGCACCGCTGACGGCGTCGGCCTGATCGCAGATGCCATCGCCGAGGTGGACGAGCGCCTCGACGCCGAGGAGTGGCTCTCGCGTGCTGACGCCTACGCGGCGGAGCTCGAGGCGCTCGATGCGGAGATGACCGCGATGTTCGAGACGATCCCGGACGCCAACCGCGTGCTGGTGACCAACCACGACGCGCTGGGCTACCTCGCTGTCCGCTACGACTTCGAGGTGCTCGGCACGGTCATCCCCGGGTCCTCGACGCAGGCGGAGGCCGACGCCCGGGGCTTCGCGGAGCTGGTGGAGACCGTGGAAGGTGCCGGTGTGGAGGTCGTGTTCGCGGAGAACACCGACTCCACGGTGCTGGCCGAGCAGCTCGCCAGCGAGGTGGTCGGGCGCAGCGACCTCGACGTCGAGGTGGTGCGCATCTACACCGACGCGCTCGGCGAGCCGGGCAGCGGCGCCGACACCTACCTCGGCATGCTGCGGACCACCTCGATGCTGATCACCGAGGCGCTGGGCGGCACCGTCTGAGCCATGGGCGCCCCGTCCGCGTCTACGGTGCGCCCCACCGCGCAGCGACGCGTGCCGCGCGGACGGGCGCCCCGCTCCGCGCGAGCGAGCCTCCACCAGGCACCGCGCTGCGCACCCGTCGATCAGCACGACCAGAGACCGGACCCGATGCCGCATGGTTGACCTGCTGCTGGAGCCCTTCGCGTTCCAGTTCATGCGCAACGGGCTCTACGCCGGGCTGCTGACCGTGGTCTCCGCGTCACTGGTGGGGACGTGGGTCGTGATGCGTGGGATGTCGTTCATGGGCGACGCGATGGCCCACGGCGTCCTGCCCGGGATCGCCGTGGCGTTCCTGCTCGGGGGCAACCTGCTGGTCGGTGCCGCGATCAGCGCCGCGGTGATGATCGCCGGCGTCAGCCTGGCCAGCGCGCGCAGCCGGCTCGGCGATGACGTCGCGATCGGCCTGCTGTTCGTCGGGATGCTGGCGCTCGGTGTCGCCATCATCTCCGCGCGCGGGGCCTACGCCGGTGACCTGACCACCATCCTGTTCGGCGACCCCATCGGTGTCACGGCCGGCAACCTGCGCACCCTGCTGGTGGCCACCGGGGCGACCATCCTCATCACCGCGGCGCTCTACCGCCCGTTCCTGGTGCTCTCCTTCAGCCGGGCCAAGGCGCTGGTGCTCGGGATGCACCCCCGCTTCGCCCACCTGGCCATGCTCGGGTTGATCGCCATGGTGATCGTGACCTCCTTCCGCACCGTGGGCACCCTGCTCGTCTTCGCCTTCCTGGTCGCGCCGCCGGCCACGGCGTCGCTGATCGCACGCCGTGTGCCGGTGATGATGGTCGTGTCCATCGTCGTCGGTGCTGTGAGCGTGCTGTCCGGCCTGCTGCTCAGCTTCTACTTCGGCACGGCCACCGCGGCCACGATCGCGGGCCTGAGCGTGCTGCTGTACTTCGTGGTGCTCACCATCCGCGAGGTGGTCGACGGTGTCCGCCACTGGATCGGGCGTGGACGGCAGGTGGACGCGCCCGCGTGATACCTGGCGGGGCGGTCACGGTCGTGCGCTCAGCTGCACTGACCGCAGGTACCGACCAGCTCCAGCCGGTGGGAGTCGATCTCGTAGCCGCGCTGCTCCCGCGCCTCGCCCGCCGCCTCGCCGAGCGCCCGCTCGATGGCCGGCGGCAGGACCACGTCGTCGATCCGCCCGCACACCGAGCACACCACGTGGTGGTGGTGCTCGGACAGTTCCTCAGTCAGCTCGTACCGTGCGACATCATCGGTCGAGGTGAGCCGGTGCACCGCGCCGCACTGCTCCAGGATCGCGAGGTTGCGGTAGAGCGAGCTCTGCGACTGGGACGCGCCCCGGTCCAGTAGCTCCGGGATCGTGACCGGCCGGTCCGTCTGCACGAGCAGCTCCACGAGCTGCTTGCGGCCCCGGGTGTAGCGCTGCCGGGACCGGCGCAGCTGCTCGTCAACGATGGTGTGCACGTCTTCGCTCATGTGTGCGAGCCTACACGCATTCTCGGAATGGTGGAGGCGCTCCCTCACGATCATGGAGGCGCTCCCTCGGGATGGTGGAGGTACGCCGCGTGACGGTGGAAGCACGCAGCGCCGACGGCGCGTGCGGCGACCGGTCCGGTGACCGGCGGCAGTTAGACTCCGTGGGCGTGCGCCCGCCCCCGGCCCGCGCCGATCCTCCGCGGATCCTGCCGCCCTGTCGTCGTCCCGCTCGGAGCCCGTAGTGCGCCCCCGCGTCCGAACCCTGGCTGCAGCCCTGAGTGCTGCGTTGCTGCTCGCCGCCTGCGGCCCCGCCCTGCCCTCCGGCACCGCAGCGGTGGTCGGCGACACGCGTATCCCCCGCGCCGAGGTGGAACGTGCGATCTCCGACCTCGACCTCTCGGCCGACCGCGCCGCCATCGAGGAGTCCCTGTCGCCCGACCTCAGCCCGGCGCAGCGGCGGGCCCAGACCGAGGAGCTGTTCGCCGAGGTCGTGCAGGACCTGCAGCGTCGCACCCTCGACCTCTACATCCGCCTCGAGCTCGTGCGGATCGTCGCCGAGGAGGAGGGCGTCGAGGTCGACGATGTCGACCGGGCCGAGACCCGTGAGCTCCTGATCGACTCGATCGGTGGCGAGGGGGAGCTCGAAGGCGTGCTCACCCAGTCCGGGTTGACCGAGGAGCTGTTCGAGGAGGTGATCGTCGAGCAGGAAGCGCTGATCGCGGCGCTGCGCACGGCGCTGCTCGGCGAGCAGCAGCTCGAGATCCGTGAGCCACGACACATCCTCGTGCAGGAGGAGGCCGAGGCGCAGGAGGTCATCGAGCTGCTCGCCGACGGTGCCGACTTCGCCGAGCTCGCCCAGGAGCGGTCCATCGACCCCGGCAGCGCCGAGCAGGGGGGCGCGCTCGAGCCGGCGCCCAGGGGGGCGTGGTTGCAGGAGTTCGATGACGCCGTGTGGGCAGCTGAGGAGGGTGAGATCGTCGGGCCGGTCCAGACCCAGGCCGGGTTCCACATCATCGAGGTGGTGGATGTGCAGGTCCTGGATGCGGACGATCTGCCGGCTGAGCAGGCCCAGCAGCTGGTGGGTGCCGAGCTCGACGCCCGTTTCGTCGCCGCCGTCGCCGACACCGAGGTGCGGGTCGACCCGGCCTTCGGTACCTGGAGCCAGGACCCGAACGACCCGGCCCTGCGCCCAGCGGAGCCCGTCGGGTTGGCGCCTCAGGCGCCCGCGCCAGGTGAGGAGCCGGGCATCGGCGACCCGGACGGGGCGTTGACCGAGGAGGAGCTCGCGGAGCTGCTCGAGCAGCTCGAGAGCGGCCAGTGACCAGCGGGCACGATCCCAACGCGGGCCGATCCGCAGGTCCACCCGCAGACCCGCCCGCGGACCCGCCCGCAGGCCCACCCGCAGGCCCAGCCGGAGGTCAGGAGGGCGCCGTGCCGGGCGCACCGGACACCGCCGCTGCACCGGGGACGCAGTCGTCGTCGGTCACCGTCGCCCTGGTGGAGACCTCCGACCTGCTCCCCGGCCTGCTGCCCTTCCAGGCCTGGGACGTGCTCGGTACCGCCGAGGTGGTGTTCGCCCGGGATGCGGCAGCCCACCCCTCCGCGGAGCAGCTCCACTTCGCCGGGCTCGATCTGCACACCCTGGAGCCCGCCCCCCTCGAACGGGGCGATCTGGACCTCTCGCGGCCGGGTGATCCCGGCGACCGGCGTCTCGCCAAGTCGCTGGTGCGGCACGCACAGGCCGACGGCGTGGCGGTCTACCTGCTGGGCCCCGAGGACGATCGGCTGTCCCTGGCCCTGGCGGGCATGGCGGCTGAACACGACGTCGAGGTGGAGCTGGTCTTCCTCGCGCAGCAGCCCCCCGGGACGGAACTGCTGCGCCTGGTGGAGGTGCTGCGCCGGCTGCGCGATCCGGAGGGCGGGTGCCCGTGGGACCTCGAGCAGGACCACGCCAGCCTGTCGCGCTACCTGGTGGAGGAGACCTACGAGCTGGTGGACGCCATCGAGGCCGGTGACGACGCGGACCTGGTCGAGGAGCTCGGAGACGTCCTCCTCCAGGTGGTGTTCCACGCCCAGGTGGCCGCTGATCGCCGGGCCTTCGGGATCGATGACGTCGCCAGGGGTATCTCCGGCAAGCTGGTCCGGCGTCACCCGCATGTCTTCGCCGACGGGGATGCCTCCACGCCCGAGGAGGTCCAGGCGCGCTGGGACGAGCTGAAGACGCAGGAGAAGGCGCGTTCGGGCCCCTTCGACGGGGTCCCGCAGGCGGGACCGGGACTCGATCTGCTGCACACCCTGGACCGCAAGGCGCGTCGGCGCGGTCTGCTGCCACCGGACCGCCCGTCCGGCGCGCAGGCGGCCGCAGCGGCCCTGCAGGCGTTGCAGGAGGTGGGGTCCCCGGTGCCGGCTGCCGATGGCCCCGGTCAGGACGACGACGGCCCTGCCGACGATCCCGAACCGCTCATCGGGCGGTTGCTCGAGTCGGTGGTCGCCCTCGCCGCGGACCACGGTGTCGACCCCGAGGCGGCCGCACGGCGGGTCGCACGCGCACGTCGTGCCCGAACGGAGGCGGCGCTCCAGCGCCTCCCCGAGGACGTCCGCGCTGCCGAGGTGGTCGACCCTGCCTCGTGGGCTGCCGCCTGGCAGGACGCTGGCCACGGCGAGTGAGCGGCCCTGACCACTGGTCCCTGCCGAGGGGCGGGACCGGCCACTAGCATCTGCTGCGCCGCCACCTGGAGGACCGTGTGCCACCGAAGCGCTGCCCCGAGTGCGGGCGCTTCCTCTCCAACGAGTTCGTGGCGTCGCTGGCTGCTGCCAGCGCGCCGTGCCCGCGCTGTGAGACGTCGCTGTCGCCCGACAGCGTCGTCGGCGGTAGCCGTGCACAGCCTGGTCCGGTCGGCGGCGACCGTGCCAAGCCCGGTACGGCCGGCGGGGGCGACCTCGACGAGCGTCGTTCGGCACCGGATCGGGACGCGCGCAGCACCGATGACTCGGTGCGCCCTCCCGACCTCGACCCGGCCGAGGTCCGCCGCCAGGACCTCGATGTCCTGGCGGGGTGGGATCTCGGTGCCACCCCCGAGGAGGTCGCCTCCTGGCGGGCGGACAACCGCCCGTTCCCCGCGGACACCGTCGTCATCGTCAGCGGGACGCTGGTGGGGGCCACGCTCGCCGGGCTGCTGGCGCGGCAGCATCGGGCCGGCTGGATCGCCGCCGGTGCGCTGGGGGGTGCCGGGATCGCCGGGGCCGCACGACGGATCTGGGAGCTGCGGCCGTGAGACCGAGCCCCCATGTCGGCCGCGCAGCCAGCGCGCTGGCCGACGCACGTGTTCAAGTTGTTGAAGTTGTTGTACGAGTGCACGGATGTGGCGTAGTGTCCCGTGCGGGAACACCCGCCAGGGCGCTGCGAGGCCCACAGATCGTGCCTGACCTCTGAGGGACCCATGGATATGTCCAGCATCAGTCACGTCCACGCCCGCGAGATCCTCGACAGTCGGGGCAACCCCACCGTCGAGGTGGAGATCGTCGCCGGCATGATCGACGCCGTCGGCCGCGCCGCCGTGCCTTCGGGCGCCTCCACCGGTGAGGCCGAGGCCGTCGAGCTGCGCGACGGTGACGCCGGCCGCTACCTCGGCAAGGGCGTCACCAAGGCCGTCGCCAACGTCAACGAGCGCATCGCGCCCGAGCTGCTCGGCATGGATGTCACCCGCCAGCGCGAGATCGACGCCCTGCTGCTGTCGCTCGACGGGACCGACAACAAGGCGGAGCTCGGCGCCAACGCCATCCTCGGCGTGTCGATGGCCGCCGCGAAGGCCGCTGCCGCGGTCAGCGAGCTGCCGCTGTACCAGTACCTCGGCGGGCCCAACGCCCACCTGCTGCCCGTGCCCTGCATGAACGTGCTCAACGGCGGCAGCCACGCCGACTCCAACGTGGACTTCCAGGAGTTCATGATCGCGCCCGTGGGCGCGCCGAGCTTCCGGGAGGCCCTGCGCATCGGCGCGGAGACCTACCACAAGCTCAAGAAGGTCCTCCACGACCGCGGCCTCGGCACCGGGCTCGGCGACGAGGGCGGCTTCGCACCCGACCTCGACTCCAACAGCGCGGCGCTCGACCTGCTCGTGGAGGCGATCGAGGCTGCCGGCTACACCCCGGGTGACGACATCGCCATCGCCCTCGACCCTGCGACCAGCGAGATCTACAAGGACGGGGCGTACCACCTCGAGGGAGAGGGCCGCGTGCTCTCCTCCGCGGAGATGGTCGACCTGTGGGCCGACCTCGTCAGCCGCTACCCGATCGTCTCCATCGAGGACGGCCTCGACGAGGGCGACTGGGACGGCTGGAAGCTGCTCACCGAGCGCCTCGGCGAGCAGGTCCAGCTGGTCGGTGACGATCTGCTGGTGACCAACCCGTCCTTCGTCAAGCGGGGCATCGAGGAGGAGGCCGCCAACAGCGTGCTCGTCAAGGTGAACCAGATCGGCACGTTGACCGAGACCTTCGACACGATCTCCCTGGCTCACCGCGCGAGCTGGACCACGATGGTCAGCCACCGCTCCGGTGAGACCGAGGACGCCACGATCGCCGACATCGCGGTCGCATCCAACGCCGGTCAGATCAAGACCGGTGCCCCCGCCCGCTCGGACCGGGTCGCCAAGTACAACCAGCTGCTGCGCATCGAGGAGCAGCTCGGCGACGCCGCCCGGTACGCCGGCAAGGCCGCGTTCCCGCGCGCCTGAGACATCTGAGGCATCCATGACGAGGACGTGACGTGACCGCGAGCCACCGCCTGGAGGAACGACGCCGCCTGCGCGCCCTGGAGCGCCGCCGGCGTCGGGGCGGTTCTGCTCGCGGTCCCGTCACGGTGCAGCGTGCCGCACGCGGTGTACGCGGCGGTGTGGCACGTTTGCGCATGCGCGCCACCAGGGCGGTGCGCGGTGATCGGCCGTTGATCGTCGCCCTGCTCGGCGTGCTGGCCCTGGCGGTGGTGATCCTGTCCTCGCCGCTGGAGAGCTTCCTCGACGGCCGGGAGCGGGTGGACCACCTCGAGGTGAAGGCGGCCGCGCTGGACGCGGAGAACGCCCGGCTCGAGCAGCGTGTCATCGACCTGGAGACCGACACGACGATCGAGCTGCTCGCCCGCGAGCAGCTCGGGCTGGTCCACCCGGGTGAGGTGCTCTACACCCTGACCCCGCCCGAGGTCGAGCGGCCGCTGATCAGCCCGCCGCGCACCCAGGAGGCCGGGTCGGGCGATCCGTGGTACACCCGGGCCTGGGAGGAGCTGCGCCGGCGTCTGCCCGGCAGCTGACGCGGGCGGCGTCCTCGGGCTCGTGCCGGCCTTCATCTCGCCCCGGTCCGTGTCTCGTCCACGGCCCGCGTGATGTTGCCGCAGCCGCCGTGACTCCGTACCGTGCTCATCGACGGCACCTCGACGGTGCCATCATCCGCGCGCCCGGCCGGTAGGAGGTCGGGTCCCATCATCCCGCCGGTTCCGCCGGCGTGGCAGACCGGATCGCCGGTGTGAGCGCGGGCACCCACCCGATCCGCGAGGAGTTGATCGCACTGCAGGGATCGATCGTCAAGGGCAAGGTCGTCCGGCTCGAGGAGTACGGCGCGTTCGTCGAG
>SL_7KL_010_BRINEDRAFT_10000124_pt1 | contig 33581 bp, 30 predicted proteins | sample SodLak_010_BRINE_FD_10663 | JGI IMG/M metagenome (IMG submission 10663)
TCCGGTTCTAGGTATGAGATCGCACTTGATGCCTGCGAAGAGAGCGATTGTGCTTTCGCGGAGAGTGCTTGATACTCCTGGTTACGTGTATCTTCACTGCTGCGAAGGCTTGCATAGACACTGACTTGTGCAACATCACGCATGATCTCTTCTCGGAGGTCGAGTAGCTCAAGCAGAGTCTCTGGATCTGTTGTCGCTTGTCCTTCGTAGGCTCGAAGCTCGGAAATCCGCTCAGATACCGCTTCAAAAGCGTGCTCCCAATCCTCATCAGATGCATAGATGCTCCCAAGAGCCCATTTATATTCCTCTTCAATATCGCTCCGTTCAGGAACCGAACTCATATCGATTCGAAGGTCATCTCCAGTGGTAAGTCTTGCCAATCCCAACATGATGCGTGGCGTGTATTCTGCTCATCCCGCCGCGAGCCATACTGTTTTGTGGTCGGTCTGTTATGTGCCAACTATGTCTTTTACTGGGACTGACCGATCGGATGCGCTCAGTGCCGCGATCGGTCGAACGTGGACGGACGATGTTCCGTGGGAATTTATTACTGATTTAACGGCGATCGGCAATCGAATGGGCGGGAGCCCGGGAGAACATGAAGCCGCAGCCGTCATCGCGGACGCATTCACGACCGCAGGGCTGCACAATGTGACTCAAAATCCGTTCCAGATGCACGAATGGCGACGTGGCTCAAGCACACTTCAACTTGCAGGGCCAACCGATCGAACGTTTGACACGATCGCACTTCCGTACTCTCCAGCAGACACTGTCACCGCTGAATTCGTTGATGCAGGCTATGGAACGCCAGCAGAGATCGACGACCTCGATGTGACGGACAAGATTGTTGTCGCAAGCACAACAACGCCCGAAGGTGGTCGGTTCATTCACCGGATGGAGAAGTTTAGCTACGCGATCGAATCTGGTGCTGTTGGGTTTGTTTTTGTTAACCATATCCCCGGGCAACTGCCACCAACGGGATCGCTTACATTTGGACATGAAGCTGATGCAGTCGCAGTCGGCGTGAGTCTCGAAACAGGTGACTGGCTTTCGGAATATGCGGTCAATACACCGGGAGAACACGCAGAAATGGGCCTTACTGTGCAAGCGGAAACGACAGCTGGTGAGAGCCGAAATGTTGTTGGTACAGTCGGGCCTGACACCGATGAGGAGCTCTTACTCCTTGCACACTACGACGGGCATGATATTGCCGAAGGCGCATTAGACAATGGCTGTGGGATTGCNACCGTCCTCACTGCGGCACGAATTCTTGCTGCGATCGAAGATGAGCTAACGAAACGAGTTCGAGTCGTCGCAGTTGGGTGTGAAGAGATCGGACTACTTGGCTCCGAACAGCTTGCAGAACACGTTTCACACGACTCCATTCATGGTGTCTTGAATGTGGATGGCGCTGGCCGGTTCCGCGATTTGGTGGCAATGACACACACCTCCACCGAAACAGAAGAGGTTGCACAGGCTGTTTCCACGCAAACGAGACATCCAATTACGATTGTTAGTGAACCACATCCGTTCAGTGACCAGTGGCCATTCGTCCGTGATGGAATTCCAGCACTGCAGCTTCACAGCGAAAGCAACGACCGAGGCCGCGGGTGGGGCCACACAACCGCAGACACCCGAGACAAGGTAGACGATCGAGATATTCGAGAACACGGCATTCTGACTGCACTACTGGCGATCGAACTCACNGATACGGAACTTCCCCGGCTCGACAAAGATGTAGTCGCAGACGCCTTCCGTGAGGCGGAGTTTGAGACTGGAATGAAAGCAGCTAATCTGTGGCCCGATGCGTGGGAGTAGTTCTAGCTACACTGCGATCGAGGCAAGCTCCTCAAGTGAATTAATTTCATACGTCGGCTCGGCGACCAACTCATACGCTGTTCTGTGTGGTCGTCGAATGAACGCAACATCCATCCCGGCACGATCGGCTGCGAGAATATCAACATTGCTGTCGCCGACATAGAGTCCCGAGGAGACGCCGATCGAGTCGAGCGCATCTGTTAGGTAATCGGGGTTTGGTTTTCGTCGCTGAAATCCATCGAGTGTTGGCTCGCGTCCGGTTGCATACGGAAACAGCTCCCGTAGTTCGAAGAGCTCAACAATCGATAGTACCGTCTCATGCTGATTGTTGCTGACAATCCCCATCGGTGCGTGGAGCGATTCAAGCGTTGAAACATCTTCATATAGCGTCTTCGTTCCATCTTCGAGCGCTCGCCGTTGGGCGGCTGCAACTGATTTTTCACGCTGCTCCCAGAGTACACTGGGAGCAANGTTGTATCGTCGTGCTACCTGCTGAATCTGTGTGACATCCGCGTCAACCATTTTTGTAACAAGATCATCATCCGGCGTGATATCAAACCTCGAAAAGGCANCCTTGACACCTTGCTGTAGCACGGCTTGTGGTGTTGGATAGGTTAGTACACCATCATTGTCAAAGACGATCGAATCATAACACATACAACAGTGTACTGGATGAAACAATCAAAACATTACTATGAGTGCGATACAGCACTCCGTGGCTATACTGTGACTAGTATTCACATCCGTGTTCAATCTGTGTTGCGATCGTTTCTGCGGTCCGATGTCGTATCTGTGCGTCGGTCGACGCCTCGCTAAATGCGCGAACACTGCTCGTGCACGCATCCGGATCCGACGCAAACCTGAGCTGTGGATATGTCACATCGGTAAGGATAAGCGGCTCCGGTGGTGCTGGGGCGACGCCATATCTCCCATCGACTGACTCCTCACTCAGGAGCCGATCAACCCGATCGATCGGCATCGAACCATCTGCTACCGAATGTACGACTGTGACGAGTCTGCGAACCAGTTCACGGGGGAATCCACCTGCTGCGAACCAGAGCTGTAAAAATGATCCCTCACGTTGCATTCGCCCTGAAAGGCCGCGCCACGTTCCGGTTGCATCCGGTGTCAGGTTATGGAAATCGTGACTTCCACAGAGTCGTTCGAGGGCGTTCTTTGCACGTTCGTCAACAACTGCGTCGTGACCGGTTCGTCGTTCGCCTTCATGTGGGGCATACAGCGAATACTGATATGTCCGCCGTACTGCATGATGTGTTGCATGGAAGTCGTTTGGGGCTTCAGCGCTTGCCCATGCACGGATCGTTTTCGGGAGTTCGCTGTTGAGTGCCCGTGGTGTGAGCCACGTCGGCGCGTCAAACGCAACCGTCTGTGACAGCGCAGAGACGCCGCGATCAGTTCGCCCGGCCGCCGCATATCCCGCTGGCTTGTCATCGACGGCTTCCATAACACCCAGCGATCGAAGCGCATCAAACAGCGTCTCCTCAATAGTTGGAACATCTGGTTGCCGCTGGTAGCCATAGAACGGCCGCCCATCGTATGCAAGGCGAAATGCACGCATACAAGAATGAACGGCTGCGACCAGCAAAGTGTGTACCGCTGTCAGCTTTTCAGGCGAAATCGGTGTAGGTCGGCCGATCGAAGCTTCCGGGGAACGCATCCAGTGCAACTGCGGTTTGGTCGCCTGAACCCATATCTTTCACAGTCACGTTTCCATCTTCAAGATCACGCTCGCCGACAATCACGACCGTTTCCGCACCGATCGAATCCGCGTATCCCATCTGTGCACCAAAACTTCGGTCCGAGAGATCAGTTTCAACGATGTTTCCACGGGCACGTAGAGTCTGTGCAATCTCTGCAGCAACCGATCGGGTATCACCAACAGTTAGCACATAGTAGTCTGTTGTATCCACATCCTCTGGCCATACACCTGCGCGCTGCAAAAGGAGCGAAAGCGGTGCGTGCCCCGGTGCGACACCAACCGCCGGGGTTGGTTGTCCACCGAACGATTCAATGAGGTCATCATACCGCCCTCCACCGAACACCGATCGACCGATTTCGCCAGTTGAATCGAAACATTCGAACACAACCCCAGTGTAGTAGTCAAGACCACGTGCGGTTTCCAGCGAGATCGTACAGTACTCTCTTGCGCCAAAGTCCTCGGCGGCATCGAGGACTGCTTGGAGATTTGTCACCGCTGCGTCGACTCGTTCGGTTCCCGCAAATGCCGTGAGGTCCGATAGCTCATCAGTCTCTAACAGCTCGTCAAACTCGGCCGCTTGCGCACCGCTTAGACCGGCCTCCACAAGCAAATCATGGTACTCTTCGGTTTCGATCTTTGCGCTTTTATCAACAGCACGGATTGCGGCTTTTGTGTCCACATCGGCGTCAAACGCTTCAAGCAATCCGCCGAGAATATCTCGGTGTGAGATACGGAACGTGAAGTTCTCTGCAGTCAGTCCAAGCCCAGTGAGTGCATCCGCAGCAAATGCGAGAATTTCTGCATCTGCGGTCGGTTCGCTGGAGCCAAAAATATCAACATTTGTCTGGTAGAATTCGCGGAACCGGCCCTGTTGGACCTGTTCGTAGCGCCAAAACGGGCGTGTGGAGTACCATTTTATCGGCTTTGAGAGTGCCTGCTGCTTTGCGACAACCATCCGTGCAACCGTCGGTGTGAGTTCCGGTGTGAGCGCAACGTCTCTTCCGCCTTTATCAGTGAAGGCGTACAGCTCATCGACAATCCCTTCACCGGATTTATCCACATACATCTGGGTTCGCTCAAGTGCAGGGGTGCCGACTTCACGGAAGCCATAACGGGCTGCAGCATCCTCAACGGTATCAATAACCTCCCGTCGAGGTATCATCTCAGTAGGATAGAAATCTCGGAATCCTTTGAGTCGATCGTACATAGTTCACGTTGAGAGACGGAGGCCTTGAAAGCTATCGGTTGCCGATGCGGACGCCGTTAGCGGTGATACTCCAAATAATCCACGGGGAACTGCCCGACAATGCGTGCATCGGAGACCTGCTCTCGAAGCAATCGCCTGTTTTCTTCCCGAAGTGCGGTTGGTTCTGCATCCGCCTCAAGAAGTCGAGAGATAGTTTCTCCAAACTGCTCGCTGGCGAGGAAATCAGGAACAGTAACATATGCTGCTCCTTGATTATGCAGTTCGATCGCCTCCGGGATCCGATCGGCACGAAGAATCAGGTCTGCATCTGTCTCTTTTGAGAGCAGATACGAGGAGAGCCCACGCTGAGATGAGGTTGAAATAATTGCTTTTGCAGCCGAAGGATTCAGTCGTTCCCAGGTCTGCTCGCTCATCGCATCTCCAAACACACACGTGTCATGGAAGTCACGAGCAAGTTCATATCGGTCCGGATCGCTCTCGACGATCACAACTGTTGTCTCGTTATCACGACAGACTGCGGTAACACCGCTGCCGAGTTTTCCATACCCAATGACAATCACGTGATCCTCAAGCGGCTTTGCTGTCTCTATCCCATGTTCGATGTTCGGTGCGTTCACACGGTCGAACACGCCGGTTCGAGCGAATGCCCGATAGATACGATCATCGTACTGGTACGTAATTGTCGAGGTAATCATCGTTACTGCTGATGCGAGAATGATCACTTCAAATAGCTGCTGTGTGATCTGTCCCGCAAGCAGTCCACTAATTGCTAAAATCAGTGAGAACTCACTCACCTGATCCAAACTGAAACTTGTTAAACAAGCGGTCCGAGCATCGTATCCTTCTCGAATCAGTACCACAATTGTTACTACCGGTTTGAGAATAACGATCGACACGCCAAGGGCTATCGCAAGCGCAACTACATCCACGTTTGGTATCGCAACAAGACTTCCAAGCGTCACAAAGAAAATTGCCGTAAAGAACGTCTCAATTGATTCAAGTGCCGACTGGAGAGACAGGTTCGCATCGAAATCACGAGTGATTGCCAGCCCGGCCGCGAATGCACCGACTGCAATTGAGACTCCCACAAATTCCGAGAGCGCAAGGAACGAGATCAACAGCGCGATCGACGTGAGCATGATCAGCTCATCTGAGTCTCCAGAGAGGGAAACGAGGAAATCAAACAGGTACACGCGAATTGCGAGCGCTACTCCCAGAATCATCACACCATAGCCAAGCGGGAGTGCAACGCCGTCAAGCACAGTTCCCGTTGTCGCAGCCTCTGGGATGAAGACTGCTGAACTCAACACGAGGATGATCCCAATCGCAAACAGGTCCTGAACGAAATGAATCGACTCAGTGAGTCTGCCATGAATCAGATTCTCTCTGATATCGGTTTTCGCAAGTTTACGTCCGACAAGCGAAGAGCTTAGTGAGGCGGCTGTCGCAAAAAACGCGGCAGAAACAGGCTCTAAGGCTAATAAGAACCCGACTGCAAAGGTTGCGCCACCAACAATGAACAGCTGTGCCGCAGCAACGTACTCGCTATCGCGGGCGACTGAAAAGAACCGCTCTGGCTCAACATTTACACCAAAGACGAATACCAAAAACGCAATCCCAAGCTGTGCAAGCTCGAGCGTCAGCCCAGGTGGAATGAACTCTCCAATTGCTAGCCCGACGACAATATACAATGGTACTGCAGGGAGTCCAATGCGGCTTACTAGAAGCAGCAGTATCGCAGAACCAATAAAGACGAATGCAAGTGGGGCAATGAGTTCACTCATCTGTGTTCACCTCCTCAGTTACTTTGCCACCATCTGTAAGATAGCTACCTGATTCATTCGCAGCTTGGAGCCGTTTTACATCTTCGCGCACGGTCTCAAAGAATCCCTCTCGATCGGTGAAGTACTCTTCAAGATATGCTCTAATCTTTAGCCCGGTCAGTACAGTTGGGATCGTAACGTAGTGGGCTCCTTCTTCATACCGATCGAGCGCCTGATCAACAGTGCCCGCTTCAACAATGACGATTGCATCATCATTCGCTTCTCGAATTGCGATCTGGTTGATCTCCGATTGAACAGATGACGACAGCACCACTGCTGCACGCTTCAGCCCTGCCTCTTTTCGAAGTTCGCTGTGTTTGAAATCACCGTAGATAACGTCATACTCGCTATCTGCAAACTCGTCTGCAGTCTGTGGATTTCGATCGACAATCACGACATCGCCAACCCGGTCTTTGAGCGCTGGCAATACTGGCTTTGTCACTTCATCTAAGCCGATGACCACTGCGTGATTGTCGTACATCTTAAGCTCAACATCTTTTTTATCTGGACTGTCAAACCGATCCCAGATTGGCTTCGTTCGATCGTAGATCTGGTGGTTATACTTGATCAAGTACGTCGAGAGACTCATTGTAAGGATTGCCATGAGGCTAAGATAGCCGAGAATTGGTTCGCCAACAAAGCCTTGGCTGACTGCAAGCGCACCAACAACAAGTGAGAATTCGCTCACCTGAACCATGTTGATGCTGCCAAGGAACGACGTTTCCGGAGTGAAGTCCTCATAGTTGATGAGGAAGAACATGATTGCGAAGTTCCCAATCATAAGCACTGCTGATGCGATCACTGCTTCCTGCCAGTACAACAGGAGCTCATCTGCAGCGATCCGGAGCCCAATACTGGAAAAGAACACCATCATAAAGAGGTCCGTAATCGGGCGAACGCGCTCTGTGAGTTCGCTTGTGTACTGTACCTGTGCGAGACTTAACCCCGCAAGAAACGCACCAACCTCGATTGAGAGGTTTAGCTCCTCGGAGGCGAAAATAAAGAGGAATGCCCACGCAATTCCGAGAATAAAGAACGTCTCTCGATCACCAGCTGCCTGTCGGAACAGCCATGGCAGCAGATAGCGAGCCGCAATATATGAAAAGACCCCGATCGCACCCATCAGTGCAAAAATGGTCCCAATTTCAACGACGATTGCACTAGGATCACCGAACTACTCTGCCCCAAGAACGGCAAGCAGCACAACCAGATAGATATCTTGGAGAATAAGCACACCGACGTCTATCTTCCCTGGCAACGATGTCAGTTCGTCTTTATCACCAAGCAACTTGACAATGATCGGGGTTGCACCAAAGACCGTTGCAAGTGCAATTATCGTTGTTTGGACCAGTGTAAACCCAAGCACATATGCAATCGCAAACGCCAATGCGGTCTGTAGAATTGTCTGCCAGATCGCGATATTTATAATCGGCCGCAAGATTTCACGGATATCGTCGATCCGCATTTTCAACCCTAATAAAAAGAGCAGGAACCCAAGGCCAAGCTCGGCCATAAGCTCAATAAGTCCTTCTTCTGTAACGACATCAAGAAAGACTGGGCCAAGGACTAAGCCCGTGAAAATATATGCGACGATCGCCGGTTGGCCGGTCAGCCGTGCAATGTAGCTCAGCGTTACCGCGGTCACAATAATCAGCGCAAAATCAGCAGCAATTGTGACGGCATCAACCATTTATTGTGTTTGTCGTATGCCCATCTGGTTATTTAGGGTACCGGTATCGGTATTGACGTTTCAAATCGCAATCAGGGTTACTCCAACGACTGCGAGTACTGCTGCAACCAATCGAAGTCTGAAGTACCGTTCGCCAAGCAAAACACCACCAAGGACAACAGCAACGATCGCCTGTGTATTGATTACGGGTGATGCAATACTCGCAGGCAGCAGTGCAAATGCGAGTGTTGTCACATGTTCTCCAAGCGCGACGAGCGCCCCTGCACCGGCCAATTTTGGTAGATCACCACGCAGATCTGCTGGCGGATTACGAATCGCGCTTGGCAGTAGCACAAGTGCTGCAGTGAATAACAACAGCGGAACCCAAAGCGAACCCTGAATCGCAAGCTCTTGGAGGCCAACTCGCTTTCCAAGGTCGGAGACCGCATAACACATTGCACTCAACAGCGCCAACTGTGCGGGCCGTGACTTAGCAGCCTTAATAAACGGTTGAAAAAAGCCGCCCGGTTCATAGTTTGCGACATACACTGCAAGCGTTGCGACCACAACACCAGTGACCTGCAGCGGGGTGAGAAACTGCCCAAGAATGACGACCTCAAGCGGGAGGACAAACACTGGCACAATCTTGTTAATCGGCGTGACATAGGATACATCGCCATCGGCGATCGCTCGCAAAAAGAGCACAAACGCTGCCGCAGTCATCACGCCCGTGAGCAGGATAATACCAACCTGCTCAGTACCAAACCCAGCAAAGACACCATCCGAAAAATCAGTCCGAGTCGCAGTAATCGGCAGATACCATAAAATGGCAAACGTGTTGACCAAGACAGTCAGTGCCGCGGCAGGGTACCCCTCAAACGATCGCTTGAGGATGAAAATATAGACGCCCCATACAACAGCGGCAGTAAGAGCAAACCCAAGCCCGGAATCCATTACCTACACCGATGACGAGCGGGTTCAAGAGGGGTTCGATCCGAACGTATCTGTGTATGTCAATAGTACTCAGTCGAGACGACCATGGACGTATGTTTGTTCATGTGCTGGGAACACATCCACAACCGCGGGTGGACCATACTCTTCACGCAGTAGCGCCCTAATTTCACCTTCATAATCGGCTTTGTTGATCTCTTCGCTCGGCCCCGCTTCGACATCAAATGTTGCAGCGACTAACCGATCGACTGCATGCCGACCAAATCCTGACAGGGGTGCAATGTAGTCTACACCGTGTCTATCTTCAAGACTCTGCGCTTGTGCTCGAGAAACTGTTGGAACCCGATCGTCTCTTCGTGTCCCATCTGCGATTGCAGAAACCTCAAGCCCTGCAACAGTCTCTAACGCATGATTATGGATCTGTTGGATTCCATTCCGTGGGAATCCATCGTTATGCATCTGGGCCGCCGCTGCGTCTGCAACGGTTTGATCAAGCTGGACCGTTTCGAAGGGAAATCCAAGCGCAGTTGCGGCTGATTCGGCATGTTTCCAATCCGCAGTAATCTCAAATGTTGCAGTCACAAGCGTCACATCATAGAACTGGTCCAAAAGCAACGCAGCAAGGGACGAATCTTTCCCGCCGCTGTACAGCAGTGCAAGCTCCATCTATGTTATATTTATGTTATGTTATCGTCGGCGAATGTTGAATTTCTTGGACTCTGGCTGTAGCTCTTTGAGCAACGATCGCATCTTGTCTTCATCGATACGATCTTGCAGTCGGCCGCTTTGCGCTAGGGCAACAATTTGTTGCTCGACCTGCTGGGCAAACTGTGGTTTCGACATCTGCACCGCATTGAGCCGCTGGCGTGCACCATCGGTCAGATACTGCCTGAGCATTGCCTCTTTTTGTGCGTCTGCACGTTGCTGGGCCGCCTCTTGGGCTTCGTCAGCACCTTCGCTTTGTGCACGATCCTGTAGCTCTTGCATCTTTTTTTCTCGAAGCTCTTCGAGTCGTTCGTCGTCAGGGCTGCCGCTCATACAATTGTATTTTCGTGCTGGCAGGAAAACGATTTCGGACCGTTACAAATTACGCGTAGCGTTCGAGCTCTGGGCGATCGAGTGATTCGAAGACATCTGCTGCGACTTCATCAAGGAATGCACGACCCTCGTCGGTGATTCGTCGGCCTTCCCCTTGTGCGGTTTCAACGTAGCCAGCCTCTTCAAGCTGTGCAAGCGCAGTGCGAATAATCTTTTTTGAGCCACCTTTGTGACTGGATGGTGAGACGCGGTATCGGGTTGAACCTTTTTGTGGGCCACCGTATTCTGTGGCAAGACGCTCAATACCGATCGGACCATTTAGTGCGACTTTTCGAAGGAGAGACGCTGCACGAACCTCCCAGAAATCATCCTGCTGTGGTGGCAGTTCGCGGTCAGATCCGGATTTTGTGAATTCTGTCCACTCAGGTGTTTCGAGCTGATCTGCGAGTCGGCTTGCAAGCTCAGTGATGAGCTCGTCGGCCGGGACGTCGTAGAGAGTTACCATAAAGACTGCTTCAGTCTTCGGTCGTTTAAACCCATCGTAATCCACCAACGGGGCGTGTGCGTGCCGTTCACGTAGGGATCGCTATTTCTGATCGGACTGCTTTTGAACTACGTATACAAACAGTTCGATGGATACTGTATGGATGAACGAACTGCACTCTCACTGCTTACCGATGAGCTTTCTCACGCAGGCGATGATGCAGCTGTTGTAGGCTCAACAGTGATCACAACAGATATGCTTCACCAGTCGACGGATTTTCCATCCGGAACCACACGCTATACTGCTGGATGGCGTGCCGTTGGCGCATCGCTCTCTGATGTGGCTGCAATGGGTGCAGATGCAACTGCAGCAGTCGCCGTTTATGCGGATACCGAATTTAAAAACGAGGAACTCCTTTCATTTGTTCGCGGTGCGTCGGATGTGTGTGAGTCCGTTGGTGGCTCGTACGTTGGTGGAGACCTTGACCAACATTCGGAGTTCACTGTCGCAACAACGGCGATCGGCGAGCTAACCGAGCACGGGGCCGTGTTGCGTTCAGGGGCGACTGTTGGTGATCGCGTCTGCGTAACTGGAACGCTTGGTCGGACCGCCGCAGCGCTTCAGTATTTCGAAGACGGAGAGAGTGAACTAGCGAATGATCTCTTTCAATTTCCCCCTCGGGTCGCCGCCGGAACTGCACTCGCCTGCCATGCAACTGCAATGATGGACTCAAGTGATGGGCTTGCCCGATCGCTCCACCAACTGAGCGAGGCAAGCAACTGCGGCTTCCGGATCGATCGAGATGCGGTGCCGATCGATGCGCATGTGTATGAGACCACAACAGATGCAGAGACCGCTTGGGAAGCCGCAACCACCGTGGGCGAAGATTTTGAACTTGTTTGTACCGTTCCTGAATCGTCGATTGAACAGATAAAAGAGAAAACTGATGCCCCATTCACAGCCATCGGAACCGTTACTGAGCAAACGGAGGGTCTCACTGTCAATGGTGAACCACTGGCTGACGAAGGGTATACCCACAGCTAGCTGCTAGTTACGTTACCTGAATGGGGACGAGCATGAAACAGAGCAACCCCATTGCGAACGTGAGGAGCCCAACAATAATTCGCGGCCAGCCGATTGCGGACTCATCGAGCGGGTTTGCGGGGCCATTGAATGCAATAAACAGCGCGAACACACCCCAAAATGCCCACAGGCCAACCGATTCGTTAAGGCCGAGATTACGAATATAGTACAGGTACGCTGCAATTCCGAACAACGCTCCAGGCACAAACGCGGCAACGGTTTCCTGTCGTTCTCCGATCATCGCACGAACCATGTGACCACCATCGAGCTGCCCGACTGGAAGCAGATTAAGGAGCGTAAAGAACATCCCAACCCAGCCACCAATGATCACTGGATGCGGGTTTAGTGTTGGATCTGCATATGTTGCTTGTGCACCGATCGCCCACGCTATAATATCCAATAACGGTGGATTGTTGAAGGTAATTGCCTGCCCGGACTCTGCTTGCTCAACAACGTGTGCAGGTATCTCAACTGGACCGAGTGAGAGACCGATCGCCGTCACGACAATTGTCGCGACAAGCCCTGCAATGGGTCCAGCAACACCGATATCAAACAGTGCTTTTCTGCTTGGCATCTGCCCGCGCATTTTAATAATCGCTCCGAGCGTCCCAAATGGGAAAATAAACGGAATCACATACGGTAAGGAGACATTGACACCGTGATACCGTCCCATGACATAATGGCCAAGCTCATGGACCATCAGTACACCAAGTACGGCGGCTGTAAACGGCCATGCTTGCAGTACTGATAGCGGATTTGACGCGATTTCACTTGCCGGGACGTAGTACCAGCCGTACGCGCCGACGAGAAGCGTGGATATAACGGTTGTAATAAAGAGCAAGACGTTGGTCCACGGGAATCCATTTTGGGTAGGCCCCGTCTCCATCGGCTCTGCGACGAGCACGGGTCCGCTGTCAGTTCGTGCAAGACTAATTTCATAGCCTGCCTCTTGGAATGGTTCCCAAAGCTCTGCAAACAGTCGTTTGTGTGGAACAAGCGACTCACCGTAGTAGATAATCCGATCGCCGTCGACACGAACTCCAGTCAAGTGGTACCACGACTCAAGCTCTGGTGGTCGTGGAACAGACTGACGAGCGGTTGTCGGTTCGGTGTCGTCGGCTGCCATCACCGCGGCTACGGGATGGGGGAGTATAAACTGTGGTGAGTTACCCGCCATACACGGTTGCACCACGAGCGGGGAAAAGCAGTGAAATTACGCAGCTTCGATACGCCAGGTTGTCGCACCTGTATAGGACCATTTCTCGACGGTAAGCTCCGTTGCAGAGTCTCGAAGCTTGACCATCAGCGCACCAATCTCTTTTGGTGAGAGGTCAACGTCGTCGGCGATAAATTTACCCTTAAAATACATTTCGCCATCTTGTGCTTTTTCAAGCAGGTATGCTTTCAGGCGTTCTTCTTTCGGGTTCGAGCTCGCGTTCGTGGAGGGGTTTGCTGTTGCGCTCATTGTGATACCTCAATCACGCCTTACCGTGAGAGGGTAATATAAAGGACAGACTGTTGAACAGAGTTCGATCGGATTTACTTCGATAAGTAAATAAAACCGATTGAAAAGCACCGCTGAAGACGTTTTATTAGCCAATTTCAAATTTTATAATGATCTCTCAGACTTTGTTTCGAGATATACTAATTGATATATAATGGCAATTTATATATCAACAATACGAATTGTGTCTGACAAAACAAGCAAATATTGCCTTATTCCTCTGGGGTGAGTGGTGGTGCGCGTGTATTTGGGGGGACTAGCTTGATCGATCGTGAACCCAAAACTCCTCGTCAGTCGTCACTTCTTTTTTAAATATTGGCACTTCATCCTTCAGCCGGTTGATGCCATCCTCAACAGTTCGGAAGGCTTCCGTCCGGTGACCGGCAAGGACAACAACAAATACGATATCTTCCCCGTCCTCAATCCGTCCAACACGGTGGTGCATTGTAACCGAAAAGACACCTTCTCGTGCTGCAAGTTCGGATTCGATCTTCTCCATCCGGGCTTCCGCAACGCCATCGTATTTTTCGAATGTCAATGACTCGGTTGGGCTGTCATCGTCGCTGTCCTTGGCTCGAACACGCCCAGTGAAGGTTGCAATTGCACCCGATCGCTCAGCACCGGGTGTTGCTTTGACCTGTTCGATGAGTGTTGCGAGTGTAATATACGGTTCATACTCTTTGATCGACTCTGCTACTGCGGAGCTATCAACCGAATCGGCATCAGGAACAGTCTCAATAACGGTTCCACTTTCTATAGCGGTCTTATCTCCGATTACAATCGTCGGCACGCGTGCACGTGTGGTACCCGATAATAATGCATACTCATGTGTTGTCGAGAGCTGATCGAGTAGACGGTCAAGCGTTGTTTTCTCTCCCTGTCCACTCCATGTCCCATCTGCGTGAACCATGTACCGTGTATCTTCGACGGCTGTGTTTTCACTGTCAGAGCTCCACTCGATCACGGCAACACGTCCATCAAGTCGGTCCGCAACTGCATCGATAACGTCGATCGATCCGGGACCAATAACACTCAGTGTGTGCATATCACACATCCCGAGACGAAACGGCTTGAGCGTGTCGACGTTCACCACGGCATGGAGGGACGCGAAACCAGCAGTTGGCAACTCTTAAGGCCAAATCAAAGCTACGATGCTGCAATGAGAGTCGTGATTTCGCTGGGCGGAAGTGTGCTTGCGCCCGAACTCGATCCCGATCGGGTTGATGCACATGCTGCCGTCATCGAATCGTTAGCCGACGAGGGCTGTGAACTTGGAATCGTCGTCGGTGGCGGTGGTGTTGCCCGTGACTATATCGGTGCTGCTCGCGAGCTCGGTGCAAATGAAGTTCAGCTCGATCAGATCGGTATCGATGTTACCCGAATTAATGCACGGTTGTTGATCTCTGCGCTTGGCTCCGGTGTGCGGCCAACGCCTGCGATCGATTATGATCAAGCTGGTGAGTCGCTTCGGCGTGGCGATGTCACAGTCATGGGTGGCGTCATGCCCGGACAAACAACGGACGCTGTTGCTGCCGCTTTTGCGGAGTATATTAATGCTGATCTCCTTGTGTACGCAACGGGTGCCAATGGCGTTTACGACAGCGATCCAGCAACGAATCCTGATGCAGAACAGTTTGAGACGATGTCGCCTGAGGACCTCGTTAATGTCATCGTCCCAATGAGCCGTGGTGCTGGTGCATCTGCACCGGTTGACCTCCTCGCTGCCAAACTCATTGAACGATCGGGTATGCGTTCGATCGTTCTTGATGGAAATGATCCAAAGCGTGTGAAATCTGCGGTGCTTAACGGTGCGCACACAGGAACAGACATCGTCCCTGCAGGAAGCGATGAACCCACCTACTGGGCACAGAGCGAATAATGAGTGACATAAACACATCCCCGCACACGTTGTCTGCGCCTGAAGGAGATGAAGACGATCAAGAAATCGTCCATCATGCCTTCTGGGCCGATGAGGTTGCAGATGCGATCGAAGCCCGCAATCCGGATGAACCGATCGTGATCAAAGGTGGTGTCTCCCCATCGGGAGTGGCTCACTTAGGCAATTTCAATGAGATCATGCGTGGGTACTTTGTTGCAGAAGTGCTCAGAGAACGCGGGCACGAGGTACGCCAAGTGTTTACATCGGATGATAAAGACCCGCTCCGAAAGCTTCCACGCAAACTTGCAAACAGCGAGGGTGAAATTGTTGGCCTTGGTGAGGTTGATGCTGGTGCACTTGGCCGAAACCTTGGAAAGCCATACACGGCGATCCCAGATCCATTTGGGGAGAGCGACTCATACGCAGCACACTTTGCAAGCCTGCTGAAAGCAGATGCAGATCGACTTGGCGTCCCAGTTGAGATGCTTTCGAACACTGAACTGTACGCAGATGGCGTGTTCGATCCGGTTACACACACGGTGCTCTCCGATATCGAGAACGCCCGTAACGTGCTGTCACAGTATCAGTCAAAGGTTGATGAGGAGTATATTCCGTTCAATCCGGTCTGTGAATCCTGTGGGAAGATCACCGAAACGATCACCGAGATTGATCTTGATGCAGAGACGGTTTCGTACGTCTGTACAGATATGACCGTTGGCGACAATACGATCGATGGCTGTGGATATGAAGGGACCGCGACGTTCCGTGAAGGAAAACTCCCATGGCGATTCGAATGGCCGGGGCAGTGGCAGGTTCTCGGTGTTGATTTCGAGCCGTTTGGAAAGGACCACGCGGAAGGGTCATGGCCGTCCGGTGCGGATATCGCTCGCAACGTGCTTGGTATCGAACCACCAGTGCCAATGGTGTATGAGTGGTTCACACTCAATGGTGAGGCGCTCTCTTCGTCCGCTGGAAACATCGTCACTGTTCCAGAGATTCTCGAACTGCTTGAGCCCGAAGTGCTCCGGTACTTCTTTGCATTAAATCCAAAGAAAGCACGCGATCTTGACCTCTCACGGCTTGATCAGCTTGTTGATAACTTCGACCGCTTCGAGCAAGCATACTTTGGTGAGGTCGATGACGACGATCTTACCCGATTTGCAGAACGAGCCTACCCGTTTGTTGTTGCGTCGATCGACCCCGATCGAATCCGGCTTCCATACACGTTCGCTGCAGTGCTTGGAATGGTTGATGATCCGACATTCCGCGAACAGCTTGCTCGTGATGAAGGACATATCCCTGCGGATGCAAGTGACGAAGCGATCGACCGTGCACTGGCTCGCGTTGAAAAGGCACGACAATGGGCCGAGCGAATGGATAACGCCTACAACTACCGGCTTCAGACGGAGCTTCCGGACGTCTCCTTTGAGTCAGATGTTACTGCAGCACTAGACGATCTTGCAGCCTTCGTTTCTGAGGGCCATACAGGTGAGGAGATTCAAGGCGCGATCTACGACACCGCACGAGCAAACGATATCGAAGTGAGCGCACTGTTCGAAGCAGGCTATCGTCTCTTTTTCGATGAGACACAGGGTCCACGGCTTGGCGAGTTCCTCGGAGAACTCGAACAAGCCTTCGTCGTTGACCGGCTCCGTCGAGTAGCATAACCAAACCGAAACCATGTCACCAGAAAAGAACCGATCGCTCGATGAGTTTGCTGCTCCAGAAGAGTCTCCTGTGAATGCAACCTCAAATACAGATGCTGTTGACAACTCTCCATCGGCTACGACTGATATGGACACCGAACAGAACGTGAACACATCGCCTACGGAAACGACGGCTGCGATTGCAACCTACAGATGGTCTCCAGATGGTGTTGCCTGCGATCAGTGTGGTGCCGTTGTACAACGACAGTGGCGCGATGATGGCTCCTTTGTCTGCGCCAGCTGTAAGGACTGGTAGCTATCGACCGACTGTGGTATTCTGAAACAGTGCTGTTGGAAATGAGAGCTGAACTTCCGCAGTAGCGGTCGAGTGTTGCACAACGTCAATATCGCCACCCAACTCAATAAGCGCCCATTTGAGAAACCACAGTTGTATTCCATCACTATGGATCAGTGGTGCTTCTTCACCCTGTTGAATCACTGCTAACTCGTGCTCTGGAAGCTGTACCTGCTCCATTGTCACAACAATATCGATCGTGCTTGATTCTTCAATGTGTATCGATATCGTTGGCTTTGCGATTCTGTGAGCAATTGCAAGCTGGATAAGAAGCTGGCAAACCTGCTGTAGCAGCTCTTGATCTGTTTGAATCAACAGCGTTTCTTCGATACATATTGTGTGCGATACATCTCGCTCTGACCCGGAGAAAACGGATTGTAACACTGAGTGGAGCACGACCGTATCGATATTACGGTCTTGTTGCAGGAGTTTTTCAAACAGACGAGCGCTCTCTGCGAGTTCGAGGAGTTCTGTGGACCCTTCGTGAGCTGTTTGAATTGCATCAACCGATCGGTCCGCTTCGGTATTTTCTTCTGCAATCTCTAGGTGACCACGGATAATGCCGATTTTATTCCGAATGTTGTGTCGAAGGATTCGATCAAATACCGCGAGTCGTTGCTCTCGCTGGCGCTGGGCTGTTATTTCACGGAGCACAATAACAGCGTCACCAGGTGAATCACGCGCGCTGAGTGGAGCAAACGTTAGCTCACATAACGCATGAAGCTTTGTTCTCGTTTCAAAAACCGCTTCTATTTTTGTTGTTCCTGCTGAGCTCGTAATATATAACTCATCTTTTTGTGGGGATTCAATATACTGCGATAGGTCCGAGCCAATGATTTCTGATTTTGTGCGGTCAAGAAAGGCTTCGAACTGCTCATTACACGCACAGACGGTAAGACGATCGTCGATAACAATGATCGGATCTCCTGCAGCTTGGACTGTCTGTTCGTACTGCCCTAACTGTTCGCGCCTGGCGACTTCCTCCGTAATGTCTTATTGAAGCCCGAAAAAATGGGTCACCGATCCATCCGGTCCGAAAATAGGGTCAATTTGAATCCGGTTCCAAAATGGTGTCCCATCAGCACGATAATTATATATTTCGGTGACAATCGGCTCACCAGCAGCCACTGCATCCCGAATCGATGCAACGCTTTTTTGATCCGTTTTTTCACCTTGGAGGAATCGGCAGTTTCTCCCAATTACATTTTCGGTGGCGTATCCCGTCATTCGGGAAAACCCCGTATTCGCGTAGACAATCGGGTTGTCGGGCTGTTTTGGATCTGTGAGAACCATCCCGACGTTCGCTTCATTCATCGCTTTGTCTTTGACCTGCAACTCTGTCTGCTGTTGAACACGGTTGGACATATCCCGCGATATGAAAACGTATCCACCATCGTCCAAGTTGGTGATTGAGAGCGCTTCTGGGAACGTTTTCCCACCATCACGCAGTGCGGTTACCGTTCCGTTCCACGATCCTGTTTCATCAACGGCGCTTAAAATATTCGTATGAAACCGCTGAATCTCATCCGTTGGATATCGTGATTGCCAATGCGTACCGATTACTGTCCCTTGTGTTTGATCGTACGACGATGCATATGCCTGATTAACATACGTGTATATTCCTTCGCCGTCCAGAATGGCAATCCCCTCATCGGCAGCACCAATTGCTGCCATTGCGTCTTGACTCTGCAGCTTCTGAGAAACGGTTGTAACTTCATCAACCAATGAATCAATGTTGTGTTCGCCGCTCTGCAACAGCTGTTTTGTTGTGTAATAACACTGCGGGTGCTGGCTTGCCCACCCTGCAAGCTGATCATCCCCGTTGTATGAAATAATGATCGATGGAATCTCTGCACCCGCTGTGATTCGCTCAAGCTGCGTTATCAGTGCCGTTCGATCGAACGTATCATCGACAATGACACAAGACACGTCTGCGTCACGCTCTATGGTCGAGAGGTTATCAACACGGATAAGCTCACACTGCGCGTCCAGACCTGTATAAATGCAGTCTACTAATTTTTCATCTTCAATACAAAACAATACTACCATTTAATTCGCCTACCAGTCGTCATATTACGTATCCGAACGCGTTTCATCTTATTCGAGGAGGACCTAAGATGTACACGTTCTTGCTTAATTCTATTATTTACGCTAGTAGTATAAAATTATCTCAATCGGTGAAACACGCAGACGCTACTTGAATCGGGATACATTTCTGCCGAGTTGTTGTGCAATTGACCGTTCCGAGAGCGTTGTCATCACCGGGCGGCCATGTGGACATCGATATGGTGACTCACACTCTGCAAGCCGATCGAGGAGCAGTTGTGCATCATCCACTGAGAGTGAGTCGCCTGCTTTGAGCGATGGATGACAGGCAAGCGAAGCGAGGAACTGCTCTCTGGGCGGTCGTTCTATACCCTGTTGAAGCGCGGTCAGTACATCTTGTAGTGAGCCTGGATTCGCTGGCCGTCCGAACGGAGCCGGTACTGCTGTCACACGAACTACTGTGCCGCCGAACAACTCGTACTCATACCCACATGCGGTGAGTTCATCCGCAAACTCCTCCATTGCTGCTTGTGCTGTCGCTGACAGCGATACCGTTTGTGGCGGATCGATCGGCTCCGATCTGATCGGTTCCGTGGCAAACGCTGCTTGTAGGCGTTCGTAGTTCACCCGCTCGTGTGCTGCGTGCTGGTCGATAACGAGTAACTCATCAGCCGCTTCACAGAGAATATACAGCTCACGAAACGTGCCGATTACAGTGAGCCGATCGAAGCGCGAATCAGGTGTTGTGTCGGCTAGCTCTGTCGTGAGGTCGGTTGGTGTTTGCGCTGCGATTCGTTCATCACCTGACGTGAGTGCAGTTTCGATCGCTTTTGACACTGCGACCGCAACCTCATCCTCACCAACCAACCCCACTCGCTGTTTGGCTGGATGGATATTCGGATCGACAAGGGAGTGTGGAACGGTTACTGAGATCGCTGCGATCGGATACTCTTTGGACCCTAGCCGCGATCCATACCCCGAGACGACTGCATCCCTAATGGCACTCTGTCTGACTGGGCGGCCGTTGATTGCAACTGTCGTGTGGGTGTTCGATCGGCGGACAATCGTTGGGGCGAGCAAAAACCCGCTGATGCGGACTGTCTGCGTTTCAGTTGTGCGTGGGGCATGAGTCCCCCCGTGGTCAATAGAGACTGCTTGCCGATGGTCGATCGATCGTGTATGCTGTGCCGCTTTTCGGCCGTAGACACCTAGTACAGATGCGGTTATTCCGGTTCCGGTTGTTGAAAGAGTCTCAGTACCATTATGACGCAACACAAACCGAATCTGCGGATACAGCAGCGCATACGCGCTCACAACCTCCGTAATCCGCCGAAACTCGGTTTCCGGTTTTGCGAGCGATGCGTTTCGTGCGGGTCGGTTCGCAAATAGATTTGAGGCTGTGACCGTGGTCCCTTGTGCATGGCCCACATCGCGTCGAACCGGCTCATCATCCGGACCCGTCGTTATTTTTGTCCCTCGGGGTTCCCCAGTATTTGTTTCCACCGTCACTGTCGCACAGTCAGCAATTGCTGCCAACGCTTCACCCCGAAATCCTAACGTTTGGACGGATTCAGTGAGCGTGGTATTCTCTGGTTGAATCTTACTTGTTGTATGCCGCTCAAGAGCGCGTATAACGTCTTTGCGAGCAATTCCGTGTCCTGTATCACTGACTGTAATTCGATCGGTTCCGTCGCCTTCGACCTCGATCGTAATCCGGCTTGCAGCTGCATCGATCGCATTGTCAAGGAGTTCTTCAACAACTCGCGATGGGCGCGTAATCACCTCCCCTGCAGCAATCTGATTGACAGTCGCATCTGAGAGCCGACGGATCGATTGATCGGACATCGTTCATTGGTGTGGAACCACTGAGCTAATTTATACCTTCCTCCGAGAGGCATCCCCCTCCTCAATCATACTTCGCCGGAGGCCACGGACTTTTCATTAGTGATTGCATTTTACTCGATACTGAATGCCACTCTCGATCGTTGAACTCTCTACTCTCGTGGTGTTTATTGGTGCGTCAACCGCACTTATTGTCTCTCCAGGCCCTGACACAGTGTACGTCCTCACACAAGGAATTGGAAGCGGCCGAGACACTGGTATTGCGGCCGCCTGTGGAACAACCACTGGAATCCTCGTTCACACTGCTGCGGCAGTTGTTGGGCTCTCCGTCCTGCTTCGAACCTCTGCGGTTGCATTCTCACTTGTTAAATACGCAGGTGCGTTCTATCTGTGCTATCTCGGGATCAAAACGATCCGCAATCGTGCAGCGTTCGCAATCTCCGACGGGGATGCTGGCCGGCATCCAATGATGGCCTATCGAGATGGTGCGACGATAAACATTCTCAATCCGCAGGTTGCGTTGTTTTTTCTTGCATTTTTGCCGCAGTTCGTTGATGGTGGCGGGCAGACAAGCGTCCAGCTGTTTGTGTTGGGTGCAATCTATGCGGTGATTACGCTGCTGTATTTAACCGGGGTAGCAATTGCTGCAAATGGTGCTCGCCAAATACTGTCGGAATCACCTCGCCTTACCGCAGGAATTAGATGGCTCACGGGATCCGTTCTGGTCGGCTTTGGACTTCAGCTGCTGATTGGCGAGCAACTGACTGGATAGCTTACTCACTCGAGCTTCGATCGGAACTCGTTCAGCAGTGTCAACGCCTCAAGTGGGGTCGTGCTGGCAATGTCGATCGATCGAAGCGCGATCGCCACATCAACCATCGCCGCCTCATCGATCGGCGCATCAACAGCAGGGTCTGCAATCCCATCAAAGAACTCCTCCTCCGGATATGATGAGCGAGAATCAACCGAATCTTCAGACTGCTCGCTCTGTTCGCTCTGTGTATGCTGTGTGACGATGACTCCGTCTGTTGAGCAGTGTGACTTTCTGCCCGATCATCAGTTACCAGCTCATATGCGTGTTCAACAACCGCTTCAGGGACGCCTGCCATCCGGGCAACTTCGATGCCGTACGATGCAGACGACCCTCCACGGGCAACGCGGTGGAGGAACGTGACAGCATCACCCTCTCGTGTAGCTGCAAAGTGGAGATTGTACACACGTTCATACTGCTCTGCAAGCGTGGTTAGCTCATGATAGTGTGTGGCAAACAGGGTCATTGCCTCTAACTCATCGTGTATGTACGCTGTCGTGGCTTCTGCGATCGCTCTACCATCCGCTGTACTTGTCCCACGACCAACCTCATCCAACAGGACAAGCGAGTTTGTGGTTGCATCATGGAGAATTTCGGTAAGCTCGCTCATCTCCCGCATAAATGTTGATTGCCCAGCGGTGATATCGTCGCTTGCCCCAACGCGTGTGAATATCCGATCGACGATCGGTAAACGTGCAGCCTCTGCGGGCACAAAGCTTCCGATTTGGGCACAGAGAACGGTGAGTGCAACTTGGCGCATGTAGGTTGACTTACCACTCATATTCGGCCCAGTAATGATTGCGACGTGCCCTGCCTTGAGGTCCGTGTCGTTCGGAACAAATGACGATTCAGTCGTCTCGACAACTGGATGTCTGCCGCCTTCTATCTCGATTCCCTTCTTGTCATCAGCAGTCTGGAACGTTGGACGCACGTACTCGTGTTCGACCGCAACCGTTGCGAGCGAACAGAGTGCATCTAACTCCGCAATTGCTTCCGCAAGGGCTTGAATACGGTCCGTCTCTGCAGCAAGGTCTGCTCTGACCGATCGGAACAGCGTATATTCGAGGCTGTCTGCTCGTTCTTTTGCGCCCAGAATCTCATCTTCTCGTTCTTTGAGCTCCGGTGTATAGAATCGCTCTGAATTTTTAAGTGTCTGTCGTCGCGTGTAGTTCTCTGGGACCCGATCGAGATTCGGATTTGTGACCTCAATATAGTACCCGTGAACTTGGTTATGCCCAACCGACAACGAACCGATCCCCGTTCGTTCACGCTCTGTCTCTTCTAGCTCTGCAACCCATTTACGGCCCGCGGTCTCAGTCTCACGAAGTGAATCAAGCTCTTCGTTAAATTCGGTCTGGATCACCCCACCCTCTGTAATCTCCATGGGCGGATCCGGTTGGATTGCATCAGCAATTAACGACCGAATGTCTGTGAGTGGGTCCAGACGCGCTTCCAGCGAGTCGATCGCAGCACAGTCTGCTGGTAATTCAGATATTGCTGATTGCAGCTCGGGAACGATCGCAATTGTCGTATGTAGCGACCGGAGATCGCGAGCGTTTGCCCGTTGTCTCGAAATTCGGCCGGCAAGCCGTTCGAGATCGTATGCGGTTGCAAGCCCTTCGCGGAGCTGTTCTCGAATAAGCGGTGCAGCTGTCAGTGCGTCAACTGCATCCAGCCGGTCGGTAATTGGCGCTTTATCAACGAGTGGACGTCTGAGCCAGCGGTTGAGACATCTGCGGCCAAGCGCACACGTCGTCTGATCAAGCGTCTCAAACAGCGTTCGACCTGATCCATCACCATACGTGTCAAATAGCTCTAAACTCCGAAGGGCAGCAGCGTCTAACTGCAGCCGATCGTGGTGTTCATATCGACGAATCCGTGATACATATGAGAGCGCCCCGGTATCTCCCTGTGTGTATTCTGCGTAAATCAACACTGCCGCACATGCACGCTGTTCAAGTGGATCTGGGAGCCGGCGATCGGGTGCCGAGAGATACGGCTGCAGCCGTTCGGTTGCAGCGGCTTCGTCAATCCCTGCGGACTCTGCATGATCAATCTCCCACGACGCCTCTGTAAAGATGGGTAGATCGGTTGGAATTGCAGGGTCAACAAGCACTTCTACAGGCGCAATTCGGTCAAGTTCCGTCTCCAACATTGAAAGGGAAGAGACAGGTGTGACAAAACACTCACCCGTCGACACATCAAGTGCAGAGACTGCATATCGCTGCACTGAGGAGTCTTCATCGCTCGCCGTTACTGCAACAAGGTAGTTTGTCGAGCCTGCATCAAGGAGTTCGTCATCAACGATTGTTCCAGGTGTTAATACCTGTGTGACTGCTCGATCGACAAGGCCGCTCGCCTCTGCGGCATCTTCAACTTGGTCTGCCAGTGCAACGCAGTATCCCGCATCAAGCAGCCGTTCTAAATATGATGTTGCGTTATCAATTGGGATGCCTGCCATCGGATACGTCCCGGTTGAATCCTCGCGCTTCGTCAATGTAACTTCACAAACGCGCGCGACAGCTTCCGCCGCCTCGCAGAATGCCTCATAAAAATCTCCAACCTGAAACAGCACTACAGCGTCTGTGTGTGCCTCACAAAGCTGCAGATACTGTCGTAGCATTGGCGTGAGCTCTGCCCGTTTTTCCAGCATTGTTGTTGGGGGTCCCGTCGGTGCCGCCATGCACAATAGGGTGAAAGCAAGCACAATAAGCAATACGACTGCGCTCATTCATCTCACGATTATTGAGAGGTCAAAAATGACGATTATCGGTTGAAACGGGCATTTTTGTCCATAATCCCCGGCACAGTTACTATCACCGAGACCATATGACAATGTGTGAATCGTTCACAGCAAACACGATCGGGCGTTGAGCATTGGTTGGCACAAAAACACTGTTTGTGGAGTGCAGGATACGAATGACAAATCCACAGCCGAATACCGCTGTCGATCATAGTGAGACACCCTCTATTGCAGAGGCTGCAGCCACCACTGAAGCCGTAATTGACAACGTTGAAACGGTCATTATCGGCAACCGAGCCGAGATTGAGCATATCGTTGTTGCACTGTTTGCTGATGGACACATTCTGTTAGAAGACGTCCCTGGCGTTGGGAAAACGATGCTCGCACGTGCACTTGCGGCGTCGATCGACTGCTCATTCAAACGTGTGCAGTTTACCCCTGACCTACTTCCCTCCGATATCACTGGTGTGAACGTATTCAACCAGAAAACACGGGAGTTCGACTTTCAGCGAGGGCCGATATTCGCAAACGTTGTGCTTGGCGATGAGATCAACCGAGCGCCACCAAAAACGCAGTCAGCACTGCTTGAAGCAATGGAAGAACGACAAGTTACAACTGACGGCACAACACGACCGCTCCCTGAGCCATTTACCGTGATCGCAACGCAGAACGACGTTGAGCTGGGCCGAACATACGAGCTTCCGCTGGCTGAGATCGACCGTTTTATGAAAAAGCTCAGGCTTGGGTATCCAACGCCAAAAGAAGAAACACAATTGCTTGAGCGTGTTTCTGGTGCACATCCAATCGAAACTGTCCAATCTGTGGCCTCCGCTGAAGAGCTATTGCGAGCACGAGAGACTGTTAAAACGATTCGTGTCTCCGAGCCGATTCGAGTGTATATTTCAAACCTTGTCGAATACACGCGACAGAATGCAACGCTTGGAGTCAGCCCACGTGGAAGTATCTCGCTCATGCGTGGGGCACAGGCCCGTGCAATGCTTGATGAGCGATCGTATGTCATTCCTGATGATATCCAAACTGAAGCTCCTGCTGTGCTTTCGCATCGGATCCGAACCGAGAGCGGAACAGAGACAAACACATCACTAATCCGGCGTGCCTTGGAGGCGGTACCCGTCGAATGAGACTCACACGGCGCGGCCAAGTTGTTGCTGCACTCTGTGTTGGATCCGTTTTTTTCGGGGCGCTATTCGGTGCTCGAACATTGAATGCAATTGTAGTCTCTGGTGCTATTGTATTACTCGCGGGCTATCTACAGCTCAGGTCGGCCCCAACGCCACAGCTGACACGATCGCTTCCACCTGATGGACACGTTGGCGAGAGCCATTCTGTAACGGTGACGTTTCAGGACTCACAGACTGGCGACGATCTGTCCAGACCGCTCATTGGTACGCTCGAAGATCGTGTCAGTGACGGGCTTGCAACCGTTTCAAGTCCAAATGTGACCTCAATTGGTACGCAACCATACACATATACTGTTGAGTATCAGTCCCGAGGTGAGCAGTCATTTGGACCGCTGACGCTCAATATTCAGGATGTATTCGGTGTGGTCCACACACAACGAGTCTGTCGTGAGTTGGACTCCTGCTTGGTATATCCGAAACAGTATCCGATCGATTCGTGGTTCACCAAACAGCTCTCTGGAGAGGGTGCCGCCGCAGTGAGCCAACAGCGAGATGAGTTCGATCGCCTCCGACAGTACGATCGAGGTGATAGTCTTCGAGACATTCATTGGGCAACCACTGCTAAACGCGATACGCTCGTTGTCAAAGCGTTTGCATCAGATACCCAACAGAACGAGTTATCACTGAGTGCCGGTGCGGTTGCTGGCACTTCGGATGCACTTGCAGAGGCAGTTGCCTCGATCAGCCCTCACCTCGTACAGTTCGGTGTACCAGTGGTTGTTTCACTCCCGGACACAACAGTGACCATAACAGCAGAGCGCCAGTCACTACGGCCACTCCTTGCTGCACTTGCAACGGTTGGTCCCGGGTCGGTGCCACACCCAGATGCAGATATCGTTATTGACGCTACCGCTGATCGCACACAGATCCGGGTTGGTGATCAATCAACCACGTTTACAGCTCTTCGCCAGCCAAGCGATTCAACAGATGCAACCACACACGCCGATGCTAACCCCGCGGTAGGGCAACAAACGAGCCGGAGAAGGAGGCCTGTTGGCCACACTGGAATTGGTGATCATGCATGAGTTTATCCACGGGCTCTCGAACTGATAGACACCACCAGACAACTCAAAAAGCAACTGGAGTTCGGCGGCTCCCAGTGGTTGCGATTCTCGTCGTCATGAGTACCTTCTTGTACATATTCTACACCGTGACGACAGTAGTTGGTGGCACACAGCAGCTTGTGTTTGTTGTCGGGGGTGCGTTCATTGCTGCAACAATACTCGGTCGGTACGTCCCACTCCGTGTCGGCATTGCGCTTTCGATCGGACTGCTCATTGCTGGTCTCTCTGTGTATCTCCTTGCAATCCCAGAGTCACAGCGAGCCCTATTTAGTCTGGAACAGGGTGCACAAGATATTCTCACACTCGTTACTGGATATTCGATTCTTCGACTAACAGAAGCCCAAATATGGGTGCTCTCAATCGCCCCAGTTCCGACGTTTTTGACATGGTATCTTGTTATTCGAGGCCATGATGTGCTTGCAGTGGCTGCTGGCGGCGGGACACTGCTCTTTTTTATTCTGACGGGTGATGCAAGTATCCTTGTCACAACCATCGGCGTCGTGGCAGCAGTTACTGCCGTTGCATTAGACACCGTCTCTGTCCCCGGTGGACTCCGATCGCATTGGGACACAATTGCAATTGTTGTTATCGCGGCACTCATTCTCTCCTCGACGATTAGTGTCGTCCCCGGCGGTGCGACACAGCCACTATTCAGTGGTGGCACTGCTGTTGATTCGGAATCAAATCTCGTTACAGAACGGGATGATCTCTCAATCGAAGGAAGCATTGAACTCTCACCAGAAGTCCGTTTTGTCGTCGAAAGCTCAGAGCAGGCATACTGGCGAACAGCAAGCTATGATCGGTACACGGGTGAGGGTTGGGTCCGAACTGCGGATTCAAGGTCGTTTGATGGCCCTGAGTCGATCGAACAACAGCCAGGTGAGACACGCGAAATCACTCAGACCGTTACAGCAGAGGGTGATCTTCGTGTCCTACCTGCAGCATGGCAGCCAACCGCAGTTCAAGACCAGGATCTATCCGCAGTGCAGGTAACGAATGATGGCGACCTCGCAACGACTGAGCCGCTCACAGAGGGTGACTCCTACACAGTGGTGAGCCAGCATCCCGATGCTGATTCGGATGTGCTACGATCGGCTGGTGTTGGCTACCCTGATGATATTCAACAGACATACCTACAGCTCCCTGAATCAACGCCTGATCGGGTTGGTGCGTTTACTGCCGAGCTAACAGGCGAGGACGAGACACCATATGACGTCGCTCGAACCGTTGAAACGTATCTGCGGACGGAACGGGAGTACTCGTTGTCCGTGACCCGACCGGATGGTGATATTGCTGATGCATTTTTATTCGAGATGGAAGCAGGCTACTGTACATACTATGCGACCACAATGGTGACGATGTTACGGACGCAGGGTATCCCCGCCCGGTTTGTCACTGGCTACACACCAGGACAGCAGGTCGATGATGACCAGTGGGTCGTTCGCGGACAGAACGCCCATGCATGGGTTGAGGTTTACTTCCCTGAACAGGGATGGGTCGCATTTGAGCCAACTCCTCGATCGGCATATGATGATGCTCGGGAAAGCCAACTTGATACCGCGCGTGCAGCCGGTGAGGAGAACGTTGACACCGCTGGTAGCGACACAAGCGAGTTCGAAACAACGCCAAGCCCTGACTTTGACGATCGAGACGAGCCGGAACTCCCTGATACGGGCTCAGAAAACGACACCGATACTGAGAACGATACAGACGACTCGGATGCAAACGCTACGGGCGATCGCTCCGAAAATGAGACCAGAGACTCGCTTGGTGGTGATCTCGACCAAACAAGCTTAGAACAGCTTGGAGGAACAACGGACGATTTCGAGAGCGAAGCCACAGCCGAATCAGAAGCCGATCCAACAGTTCCGACTGAGACGTACGGGTTGGCTGTGATCGGACTGCTCGGCGCAGCGATTGGCGTCCACCGATTTGGGTACACAACACGGAGCTATCGTGCCCTGTGGGTGCGGTTCCAGTGGCGGAGTCGTGACCCCCACACCGACATTGAACGAGCATACGATCGGGTTGAAACAGCGCTTGCTTCTCGGTACCGGCCGCGTCGTCGAGGGGAGACGCCGAGAGCATATCTTCAGATTGTCGGCCGTGGCGACGATCGGATCCAACAGGTTCGAAGTCTCTACGAGAAATCCCGATACGGTGAGCAAGTCACCCGTGACGATGCGATCACTGCAGTCTCACTTGCCAATGATGTAATCACAGAGACAGTTTCGATTCGAACACTCCTTAGAAACTGAACGAAATGGCCGCTTTTGTTGGATACAGCGGGTCGCCGCATGGTACTTCCCGACACTGTTTAATATGATCGTACTGTAGTTCGAACTGTAATGTCGGAAGTATGCTCGACGTGTGGGCTGCCTCAGGAACTCTGCGTCTGCGAAGACGTCGCAAAAGAGTCCCAACAGATCAGCATCCGCATCGACGAGCGTAGATATGGAAAAGAGGTAACGGTCATTGAAGGATTTGATCCGCGAGACGTAGATATGGACTCGCTGTCATCGGATCTGAAATCAAAATTTGCCTGTGGTGGCACGATTGAGGACGATTCGATCGAGCTCCAAGGGAATCATCGCGGCCGCGTGGAGGACTTCCTCCGCGACAAAGGCTTTAATGTCGCATGATCGTCACCTGACCGTCGCCCGCGTTGTGACATCTGTTGTATCGATAACGAAGTAAGTGCTCAAATTTTCTGAGTGTCACACCTCCGAGTAGTTTTATCTCTTGCTACTGTGGTTGATGTATGCGCCGGGTACATGGGGCCAGTATCATTGTATTTGTCTGTCTTACTCTAGCTCTTGCTTTGGCTGTGGGTGTGGCTGGAGGAATCTCTCCAACCGAGAATACAGCATCTCCAGAGCAGCATGCGTCGATCGCTGGCGGAGCTGTAGATAGCGATAGTGAAACACAGACTGAATCGGAACTCTCCGAACAGCAACCACACGTTGCTGCTGTCGGGGGTGCGAACAATATCCAGCAGACACTTCAGATCGATCGAACCCCTGACCGGGTTGGTGAAATAACAATCACGCTTGAGTACACAATCCCAGACCAAGTCACACGGCTTTCTGTTCGGCTTCCAACACAAGCAACGGATGTTGAAACGTCTGGATTCTCGGATGCGGGTGACAGACGGTTTGCGTGGGATGGGAACCGCAACACCCCAACAATCACCTATCGGGTTCCATCCGATCGGACAACAGAATCACGAGGGCCGATCGGAGATGACGGTCGCTTCCTCTTTACGGAGACTGACGAATGGGCACTCATTGGCGTGAATCAACCCGGTCTCGAGTGGGGCTGGAGAGGCCCTGCTCGTGTCTCTGTTGACAGGGAACGGACGATTGCCGGAGAGGGTGCCACTGGTGGTGTAATTGCATTCCTCGGACCGCACACCGAATATCAACGAACAGCACACGGACAGACGTTCAGGCTTATTGTCCCAGATGCGGCGACACTCGAAGAAACACCAGAAGATATTCTTGATGCATTGGAGTTTGCGTCCGACGCATTACGCGTGGGCGATCGGGATTCGGAGGTGTTTGTCGTTGCAGCTCCGGAAGATGGCACTCCGTGGGGTGTTCGTGGATTACAAACTGGTGCCGCGGATATGTGGGTAAACGCTGAAGAACCACTTTCGGACCCAAGTAACGTGTGGCTTCACGAGTATGTTCACACTCGGCAAGGATTCGCCGTTACCGATGAGACCGAATGGTTCCTTGAGGGTGGAGCAACATACTACGCTGCACGGCTTACACTTGAACGCGAAGATACTGATTTCCGATCGTTCCAACGTGAACTTGCACGCGGGGAGCGATCACCCCAAGCAGATTCGACCCTCTCTGATCCGACAACATGGTCCGGTGCCGCAGAGTACCGAAAAGGTGCCCTTGTTGCTGGTGAACTCGATCGAAAGATTCGAGTCGAAAGCGATGGACAAACCGCGCTCGATACGGTGTTTGCAGCACTCAACGCACAGGACGGCCCAGTAACAAACGATGCGTTCCGCGCAGCGATTGAACGCGAGGGTGGCTCCAGTGCAGTCGATGCGTACGACCGATACGTCTTCACCAGTGCGGTACCGACTATGTGGAATCGGGATGCCCACGAGGCTGCTTTCGGGACCGTCCCTGCACAGATTGAGTCAAGCGTTTCGGATACTGTCGATATTTCGGGACCATACCGACAGGTGACGCTCGATCGCAGAGGGACTGACCCAATTTCGGTGACAACGGGTGAAACGATCAACATCAGTGTTGGAATTGAAAACTACGGTGGCACTGCTGGATCATACGAAATCCCAGTCTATGTTGATGGGACCGCCGAATCAACACTCAATGGGACTATTGAACCCGATGAGCGGGTCTCTGAAATAGTGACTCGAGCATTTGACGATCCGGGCCGGTATGATATCCGCATTGATGATACGCAAGTGACGGTCGTCGTTCAGGAGCCTACACAACTTTCGGTCTCGGACATCTCGGCAGATTCACAGACAATAGAAACCGGTGAGAGCGTAACAATTACTGCGACCATTCAAAATCCCGAAGCGGTTCCTGGTCGGGGTGAGTTCCCAATCAGAATCAATGGCGAGGCGCGCGACACTAAAATAGTTCATCTCGATGCTGGTGCGGAGACAACGGTCGAACTGACAGAAACCTTCACAGAATCAGGCACGTACACCGTCCAGATAGGCTCGGGTGAACTCACACTTACCGTTTTAGATCCGGAGACTGAGACAGAGAGCCTCATACCTGGGTTTGGGTTTACTCCCGTTGTGGTTGCGCTTGCGGTTCTGTTTACGATGATTTTGTTCCGATCGCGATCGATGCGGTACTAAAACGGTGACTCTGGTCCATCTTCAATCGCCTGCTCAACTGTGGGCTCAAGCTCTCCCGACCACGCTGATAATCCACCACGCATACTTTCAACGCGGGCATTTGTGGTCCCTTCATATGATTTGATCAACCGCGCTGCTTGTATGCTCGCTTTCCCGTGTGGGCACACGGTTACGATTCGATCGGCATCGCGCAGCTGTTCGATCTGTTGTGGAAGGGTGGCGAAGGGGATGTTATCGCTTCCTGGAATATGTTCACGGGTAAACGCGGCCTTCGATCGGATGTCAACAATCCGCGGCGGCTGTGGCGTCTCAAGAAGCGCTTGCACATCTTCGGGGTCAATTTCGCCGTCCATACCATCCCATATCACCCCGTAGTAAAAAGCCCGCTGCCGCGGTCTTACAGAAGGCCATCTGCATCTGCGAGCAATAGCCCTTCGATGGTTGCATCGTTTGTTGGCTGTTCCCGTGCGACCTCAATTGCGTCCGTAACGTCTACCGTTTTCGGTGTGAGAAATTCGTTTGTATCAAGAGCACGATCACCTGGCGTGAGACCCTCCGCAAATACGTAGCCACGTTTGTGTCTGAGAACCCCGGTAGAACACCAACATGTTTGCAGGAGCGAGACGCTCTCTGGTCTGAACCCGGTCTCCTCTTCAAGTTCGCGTGCGCCTGCAGTAGTGAACGATTCTCCGGGTTCGACAATCCCTGCAGGGAGCTCATACTGTGTTTCACGGATTGTTGGTCGATACTGCTCAACAAAGAGCAGTTGTCCATCAGTCACAGCAACAATAACGACTGCAGGAGCGAGTGCTGCCCAGTAGTACCGCTTCTGTGTCCCATCCGGCTGTTCAACAAGATCGTAGCCACCAGTGAACCACCCGGTTTCATACTCTGTAACCGATTCGAGAACGGTCCATTCAGGCTCTCCGATCGTCTGCAGTGGGTGTCTCTCTGACTCTTCTGTCATGTTATTGCTCCTGTGTTTGCTCGACACTGTATCGTTGACCATTGTACTCAACTATCACGCGATCGCCGCCATCCCGTGCTGCCTCGCTGTTCTGCTGGGTCAAAGAGCTATACTCATCGAATGGCGTGTGTGTGAACCAGTCTTTGAAATCACCGAAGGCTTTCTGATAGCCATCTGATTGGCCATCGTCCGACTCAAGCGCACTGACAAGGTATGGATAGCGGCGGTCAGTGATCTCTGAGGCATCAACCGCCGGTCCGTCATCGTCGGTCTCAGCTACTTCAAGATAGTAGCTTGGGCCGGAGCCAAGATGTCCTGGAAGCGACCCCAGCGCAAGCAAGCCGACAATAACAATCCCAATGACAACCAGTGCATTGCGGGTGACCCGACGCATATCGTATATATGGGATATCATCGGATACCGGTTTCGGAAGGATGCGGTTGGGAAGACCTTTGAGCGGGGCACACAGAAGATGTAGTATGACTGGGGGTAGATACGATGTGGTCATCGTTGGCGCTGGGACTGCTGGCTGTTATGCGGCCGCAACCATCACTAACAAAGGCTATGACGTCGTCGTGCTTGAGCGAAAACCCGAATCGGAAGCCGGACATATTGCCTGTGGGGATGCGCTGAAAGGTGCAAACACGTTCCCTGAAGCGATCCCGAAAAAAGAGATTGAATCCTCGTTTACCAATACGGACGTTGACCGTGGATTGTTTATCATTCCTGACGCGGATATTGAAGTCAATATTCCTGTTCCCGGTGAGCTTGCGGTGATCGATCGGCTTGAATATGGGAGACTGCTGTTGGGTGCCGCTGCGGACGCCGGTACGACGTTCCATTATGATACGGTCGTCCAAGACGTGAGCC
>SL_7KL_010_BRINEDRAFT_10000125_pt1 | contig 33423 bp, 29 predicted proteins | sample SodLak_010_BRINE_FD_10663 | JGI IMG/M metagenome (IMG submission 10663)
GACGCCTACCGCACCATGGACGCCACCTACGTCGACAGCCTGTGGTGGGCGCTGCAGACGTTGTGGGAGCGGGACCTGATCTTCGAGGACCACCGCGTCGCTCCCTACTGCGGCCGGTGTGGAACCGCACTGTCCGACGCCGAGGTCGCCCAGGGCTACCGGGAGGTCGACGACCCCTCCGTCTACGTCCGCTTCCCCGTCACCGACGGCCCGCTGGCAGAGGAGGGCGCGGCGCTGGTGGTGTGGACCACCACGCCCTGGACCCTGCCGTCCAACACCGCGTGTGCCGTCGGCGCCGACATCGTCTACGAGCTGGTCCGCACCTCCGCCTTCGGGGTCGACGATGAGCTGCTCGTGCTGGCCCGCGAGCGGCGCGAGGCGGTGCTCGGTGAGGACGCACAGGTGGTACGCACCGTGGGCCTCGAGGAGTTGGTGGGCGCCCACTATGAGCGTCCCTTCGACTTCGTGCCGGTCCCCGAGGACGCCGACACCCACCGTCTGGTCACCGCCGATTTCGTCACCACGGCCGACGGCTCCGGGATCGTGCACCTCGCCCCGGCCTTCGGCGCGGACGACATGGTCGTCGGCCGTGAGCACGGGTTCCCCGTGCTCAACCCCGTGGACGCCACGGGCAGCTTCACCATCGGGCCCTGGGCGGGGGTGTTCGTCAAGGACGCCGACGCGTCACTGACAGCCGACCTCGCCACGCGTGGCGTGCTGCTCGAGCAGCGCACCTACACCCACACCTACCCCTTCTGCTGGCGGTGCCAGCGGCCCCTGATCTACTGGGCCAAGCCCTCCTGGTACATCCGCACCACCGCCAGGCGCGACCAGTTGCTGGCCAACAACGCGGGCATCGACTGGCACCCGGAGCACATCCGTGACGGACGCTTCGGCCGCTGGTTGGAGAACAACGTCGACTGGGCCCTGTCCCGCGACCGCTACTGGGGCACCCCGCTGCCCTTCTGGCGCTGCACCGACTGCAACCACGTCGAGGTGGTGGGCAGCCGCGCACAGCTGGCGAGCAAGGCCGGCCGCGAGGACCTGACCGAGCTCGACCCCCACCGACCCTACGTCGATGAGGTCACCCTGCCCTGCCCCGCCTGCGGCGGCGAGGCCCACCGGGTGCCGGAGGTCGCCGACGCCTGGTTCGACTCCGGGGGCATGCCCTTCGCCCAGTGGGGCTACCCCCACCAGGGTGAGGAGGAGTTCGCCCGGCACTACCCCGCCGACTACATCTGCGAGGCGATCGACCAGACCCGTGGATGGTTCTACTCCCTCCTCGCCGAGTCGACACTGCTGTTCGACGACAGCTCCTACCGCACCTGCGCCGTGCTCGGCCACATCGTGGACGAGGACGGGCGCAAGATGTCGAAGTCGGCGGGCAACGTGCTCGACCCGTGGGAGCTGATCGATGCCCACGGCGCCGATGCGCTGCGGTGGCTGATGTTCGCCGAGGGCAACCCGTGGGTGAACCGCCGGGTCAGCCACAACCTGCTCGAGGACGTGGTCCGCCGTTTCCTGCTCACGCTGTGGAACACCCACGTGTTCTTCACCACCTACGCCGACATCGACGGCTTCGACCTCTCCGACCCCGCACCGCAGGTGGCCGACCGCCCCGCCATCGACCGGTGGGTGCTCGCCGAGCTCGCGGAGCTGATCGACACCGTCGACACCGCACTCGACCGCTACGACGTCTCCACCTCGACCCGTGCCCTGGAACGGTTCGTCGAGGACCTGTCCAACTGGTACGTGCGACGCAACCGGAGGCGGTTCTGGAAGTCGGTGTCCGACGACCCGGCGGACAAGGCCGCGGCCTACCACACCCTCCACACCTGCCTGACGACGCTGTCACAGCTGCTGGCACCCTTCACGCCCTTCCTGGCTGAGCGGCTGTGGCAGGACCTGGTCGTCACACCGGCCCGCGCCCCGGGTGACGCGCCGGCCCACGACTCCGTGCACCTCACCGACTTCCCCGTCGCCGACGCGGCGTGGCGGGATGAGCAGTTGCGTCGTGCGATGGCCACGACCCGACGGGTGGTGGAGCTTGGACGCCAGGCCCGCAACGACAGTGCCGTCAAGATCCGCCAGCCCCTGGCCCGTGCCCTGGTCAGCGTGCCCGAAGGCGAGCGCGCCGGGTTGGCCGGTCTCACCCACGAGATCGCCGAGGAGCTCAACGTGCACGACATCGAGCTCGCCGACGGCACCGGTGACCTGGTGGAGCGCAGCTGCAAGCCGAACTTCCGTGCGCTCGGGCCGGCGTTCCAGCAGCGTGCCCCGGAGGTGGCAGGTGCCATCGCTGCGTTGGATGCCGACGCGGCGGCAGTGCTGGCCGAGGAGCTGCGCGCCGGGGACGCGACGCTGACGGTGGGCGACGAGGAGGTGACCATCACCCCCGAGATGGTCGAGGTGATCGAGCGGCCCCGCACCGGCTGGGCCGTGGCCCGGGATGCCACCAGCTCCTTCGCCCTGGATACCGCACTGACCCGCGAGCTCGAGGTGGAAGGTGCAGCCCGCGAGCTCGTCAGGGCGATCAACGACCAGCGCAAGGCCGCAGGGCTGGAGCTGGCCGACCGGATCGAGCTGGTGATCGCCGTCCAACCGCCGGAGCTCGACGAGGAGCTGGCGGCAGCAGGGCACTACGAGGCGGTCGCCCGCGACGTGCTGGCCACGGCGGTGCACCGCCAGCCCGTGGCTGACGGCACCCCCATCGACCTCGGTGGACCGGGGTCCGCACTGGTGGCGATCCGCGCATGATGGCGCGGATCGGGGCCTGGCTGTTCTGGTCGACGCTGGCGGCCGGGATCGTCGGCGTGGCCCGGCAGCGCCGCGAGGCCGTCGCGGTCCGGCGCGGAGAGCTGACCCGCCCCTCGGCCGCAGCGGACATCGCGGTGTCGAGGCCGCAGCCAGCGTGGGCGCAGCGGCTGGGCGAGTGGGTGCCGCAGCGGCCCCGCACCCCCCTCGGCCGTGCCCTGGCGTGGATGTGGTCCGCACCCCTGACCGCCGCCGGCCTGGTGCTGGCGGTGCTCGCGGGCGCGCGGCCCCGCTGGGAGCCGGAGCTCNGCTGCTTCGTGGTGCGCGGTGCCGGGGGGCCCTCCCGCCTGGCACTCACGGCGGTCGGCGCCCACGCCAACACCGTCGGGCTGATCGTGCTCAGCCGTCGCGATGACCCCGACCCGGTGCTGCTGGCCCACGAAGCGGTCCACGTCCGGCAGTCAGAGCGGCTCGGTCCCCTCCTGCTGCCGGTCTACGTCTGGCTCGCTGCCCGGTTCGGGTACCGCGACCACCCGCTGGAACGCAGCGCGCGGCGCGGGGCCGCGAACGTCCGGCAGGCCCGGCAGGGCTAGCACGCGGCACCCTGCTGCACCGAGGTCGACACCTGCCGGGAACCGGACCCGGCTCTGCAGCAGGCCACCGCGCGCCGACACACCACGGACCCGGACGGGCTCAGCCCCACATCGGCGGTTCGCCCCGGTCGTCCTCACCCTGGCCATCATCGCTACCGAGAGCCGCGTCCTCCTCGTGGTCGCCTGTGGACGACGTGTCGGTCCCCGGCCCGGACGCCGGCTGCTCGTCGAGATCGGGGGTGCGCCGCCACGGGTCGCGCTCCGCGCGGACCTCACCGGCCACGCCGCCGTCGGGACCGGCCACGGAGGCCTGGCTGTCATCGGTGGCCCCGGCCACGGGGTCCTGCTCGCCACCGGCGGCACCCGCAGCCTCGAGGTCGAGGTCGGCGAAGGGATCCGGCAGCGTCGACAGGCCTGCCAGTGCCCCCTCGAGGTGCTCCCGCAGCTGTGCCCGGTGCCCCGCGTCGAGCTCCTGCAGCGCGCGGACCCGCTCACGCTGCGCCATCACCTCGGCCTGGGCGGCGGCAACCACCTCGGCAGCCTCAGCCTCCGCACGAGCGCGCTCGGCCGCGAGTTCCCGCCCGGTGCGCTCACGCAACTCCGCCACCTCACGATCGGCCGCTGCCCGGGCCTCCGCGACCTCCTCCTGGGCCTCGGTCAGCGCACGGTCCGCGGCGTCCTGGACCGTGATCAAGGTGCGCTTGAGCGCCCGTTCGCTGTCGTCGGCCTCGGCGAGCCGCCCCGCCAGCACACCGACGCGCTCCTCGAGGGCCTCTGACTGTGCGCGCTCCTGTTCGACCTGGTCGGCGAGGGCGTCGAGGAAGCTGTCGACCTCGTCACGGTCGTAACCGCGCGCACGGATACGGAAGGCATAGGCCACGATGTCCTCGGGGCTGTAGGGCATCTTCGTGCTCCCGCTGGGGTCGTCAGGACTCGTCGGAGAAGGTCAGAAGGGCAGCGAGGCGGCCAGCGGCAACAGCAGCAACGAGATGCCGAAGAAGACCACGATGATGGACAGGTCGAGGGCGATCCCACCGAGCCGCAGCGGAGGGATGACCCGCCGCAGGGGGGTGAGGACGGGGTCCACCAGCTTGCGGACACCCAGCTGGAAGGGCACCAGGGGCTCCGGCATGCGCGGGATCCAGGAGAAGATCACGTGCGCGAAGAGCACGAAGGTGTAGAGCTGGAGCACCAGCACCAGCACAGCGGAGACCGGGCGGCCGGTCGCAGTGGCTTGCGCCAGGATCACGCGTCACTCCCCGACGCAGGAACACGGTAACCGAGCTCGGTGAGGCGATGTCGCTCCTCGGGGGAGATCCGCACGCCCTCCGGCACGAGCAGGAAGGCACGCGCTCCGACCTTGGTCAGCCCGCCGCGCAGGGCGTAGGTGAGGCCGGCGACGAAGTCGACCACCCGCCGTGCGGTGGCACTGGAGGTCGAGGAGAGATCGAACAGCACCGCCTGGCCGGTGCGGTAGCGGGCACCGACGGCCTCGACGTCATCGAAGTCGGCGATCTCCACCTGTGCCACGCGCGCCACCGACCGTGTCTCGGCCTGCTGCCCCCGGTACTCGGGGATCCGCAGCGGACGGACGTTGTCCTGGGTGCCCTCGACCGTCGTCGGCCGCAGGGGGCGCGTCGCGGGCTGCGGCCGCGAAGGGTGTTCGACCTGCGGCGCCCCCACGCCGCCCCCCGCCATCGCCGGTTGCGCGAGGGGGGCCTGCTGGTCGACGAGCAGTTCGCGCCGTCGCGCGGGACCACGCGGGGCTGCGTGCTCGGCGTGGGGGTCGTCCTCGGGGATGAAGCGCGCCGGCAGTTCGTCGTAGACCTCGTCGGGTTCCTCACGCAACCCCAGGTAGACCAAGGTCCGGTTCCACATCGCGCTCACGCTGCGTCCTTTCGCCAGGGCCCGTCACCACGGGGGCCGAACAGGGCGGTACCGACCCGCACCATCGTCGCGCCCTCGGCGACGGCGGCGTCCAGATCCGCGGACATCCCCATGGAGAGGTGGACCACCTCGGGGAAGTGTGCACGGATCGCGTCGCGCTGCACACGCAGCGCGGAGAACAACGGCGTGGCTTCCTCGACGGGGTCCGCTCCCTCGGGTGGGAGTGGCAGGATCGTCATGAGTCCCTCGACGGACAGGTTGGGTCGGGCGCGAGCGTAGGCGACGAGGTCCTCCGTCTCGGTGAAGCTGCACCCTCCCTTGGCCGGATCATCGCCGACGTTGACCTGCACCAGGAGGCGCTGGACCACCCCCGCCGCCTGTGCCCGGGTCGACAACGCGTCGACCAGGGAGCGTCGGTCCACGCTGTGCACCAGGGTCTGGGTCCCGACGATGTCCTTGACCTTGTTGCGCTGGAGACGGCCGACCAGGTGCCACCGCGCACCGGGCACCTCGCCGCGCTTGGCCGTCAACTCCTGGACGCGGTTCTCGGCCAGGTCGACGAGCCCGAGCTCCACCGCCGTACGCGCCAGCGCTGGTGGGTGGGTCTTGGTCACGCCGAGCAGCACGATGTCCGAGGGCGTGCGTCCCGCGGCCACCGCGGCGTCGGCGATCCGGCGACGGGTTGTCTCCAGGCGTGCGGCGAGCTGCGCGGAGGACATCACGCCCCCACCTGTGCGTCGCGATCGCGCGACGGGCCGCGTCGTACGACCAGCCCGACCTGCCGACCGCTGGCGGGGTCCCGCCGGTGGCTGAAGGAGGTGGGGCTACAGCGGGTGCACGTACCCCGGACCTCGACGTGTTCCACCCCGGCCGCGTGCAGCTGCGCGGTGGCCGCCGCCGGGAGATCAAGCGCCGGGGTCCCCCAGGTGGTGGTAGCTGCCAGCTCGGGCGTGACCGCGCTGGCGGTCGCACGCATCGCCGCCGGCACCTCGTAGCAGCACGGTCCGATGGCCGGGCCGATCACCGCACGCACCGGTGTGGCACCAACCACGGCCCGCAGCGCCTCGACGACCGCGGGCAGGACCCCGGTCAGCAGTCCGGCGCGGCCGGCGTGGGCCACGCCCACACCCCCCTGCGCCGCCAGGAGGACGGGGACGCAGTCCGCGGTCTGCACCACCAGGGGGCGCTCGACCAACCCGGTCACCGCGGCATCGAACCCCCGCAGCTCTGCACCCACGGCAACACCGTCGTCAACGACCGCCACGTCCGCGCCATGGACCTGGTGCAACAGGTGCCAGTGCCGCGGTTCGGTCCCCGTGGCCATCCCGACGGCGCCGCGTGCAGCGGCCAGGTCACCGGGCCGGTGCGGTCGCCGGTGGGAGAGGTTGCCCTGCCCGCCGATCAGCACCGCAGGCGCCTCGAGGTCGCGCCCGGTGAACCAGCCGGCGGCACCGGAGCCCAGGTCGACCTCGAGCGGCGGCACCAACCCCGCCCTCAGCGCAGGAACGAGGGGACGTCGAGGTCGTCCTCCTCGGGAGCGTGCTGGCGCGGCGGTGGGCTGGCCTGAGCGGGCCGTCGATCGGTCTCCGGGGTGAACACCTCGTCGGGCTCCTCCTCGGGTGCAGCCGGCGCTGCGGGCGCCGCCACGGCATCCTGGTTGGCGACGAAGGCCCCCTGCTGCTCGACCTCACCGGCGAACTTGTCGAAACCGGCCGCGATGACCGTGACCTTGACCTCGTCGCCCAGGGAGTCGTCGATCACGGCGCCGAAGATGATGTTGGCGTCCGGGTGCGCTGCCTGGGTGACCACATCGGCAGCCTCGTTGACCTCGAACAGCCCGAGATCGCTGCCACCGGCCAGCATCAGCAACACACCCCGGGCACCGTCGATGGACGCCTCGAGCAAGGGTGAGGAGATGGCGAGCTTGGCCGCCTCCAGCGCCCGTGCCTCACCGCGGGCCGTCCCGATCCCCATCAACGCGCTCCCGGCGTCGTTCATCACGGTGCGGACGTCGGCGAAGTCGAGGTTGATCAGCCCCGGGGTGGTGATCAGGTCGGTGATGCCCTGGACCCCCTGCAGCAGCACATCGTCGGCCAGGCGGAAGGCCTGTACCACGGAGGTGTCACCNTCAGCGATCTGCAGGAGTCGATCGTTGGGGATGACGATGAGGGTGTCGACCTCGTCCTTGAGATCGTTGATGCCGTCCTCGGCCTGCGTGGAGCGACGGCGTCCCTCGAAGGCGAAGGGCCGGGTGACCACACCGATGGTCAGGGCGCCGAGTTCCTTGGCCACCTGCGCGACCACCGGTGCTGCGCCGGTCCCGGTGCCGCCGCCCTCACCGGCGGTCACGAACACCATGTCGGCGCCCTTGAGCACCTCGAGCAGTTCGTCGCGGTGGTCGTCGGCCGCGGCGCGGCCGACCACCGGGTCGGCGCCAGCGCCAAGTCCCCGGGTCAGATCCCGCCCGATGTCCAGCTTGACGTCGGCATCCGACATGAGCAGGGCCTGGGCATCGGTGTTGATGGCGACGAACTCCACGCCGTGCAGCCCGGCATCGATCATCCGGTTGACGGCGTTCACGCCGCCTCCGCCGATACCGACGACCTTGATGACGGCGAGGTAGTTGGTCGGGGCAGCCGCCACTGGGGGCTCCTTCACTGGTGGTCCGCACGCGCGGGGCACATCACGCGAAGCTCCGGTGACGCACCGTCGGTTGGGAACGGAGGGGTGCAAACGGGTGGGTGGAAACGGCGGGGAAACGGGGTGACGCGCAGCGGTCGGGAGGGCGGGGACGCCGGAGACCGAGGTGGCAGCGAGCTGATCGGCATCGCCGACGGGGACCGCTGGCGAACCTCGACCTGAAGTAGAGGTTTATAGTTATGTCAACCTGTAGTGGACCGTATCCCCCCCAGCAGGGAGGGGTCAAGCAGGTACGACCACACCACCACCGGTCAGGTCATCCGGGTGCGACCACGACCGGGGCGCTCGGTGCACGGACATCGATCATCTCCACGGGGGTGGTACCCACATCCTCGAGGACCGCACCCAGGGCACGCACCTTCTCATCGATGCGCTCGGCGCGTCCGAACCGCACCTGGATCCCGTTCCTGAGCTCGAGGGTGAGCTCATCGGGGCCGTCCGCGCGGTAGCGGATCACCTCCGCTCGCAGCGGCCCGGACAAGCCCTGCCACGTCGTGTGGGCGTTGCCGAGGGCGGGTGCGGCGTCGGCCTGCTCCCCCACCGCCGGTGGCTCGCTGCCGAGCACGATCTCCGGACCGACGGCACTGCTGTCCTCGTCCTCACCCACCTCGTCGATGATCACGCCGGCACGATCGAGGTAGCGCGCGCTGTCCTCGCCACGCACGGTCAGGACGGGCTCGCGCTCCTCCACCTCCAGATGCACGGTCAGCGGATCGACCCGGCCCGCCTCCACCGCTGCGACCAGGGGCAGCGCACGCACCCGTTCCGCGGCGGCACGTAGCGGCAACCGCAACGTCGAGGTACCGAGCTCCAGGGCAGCAGCCTCCCGCACGGTGTCGGGATCCAGCCGCTCCACACCGCCGACCGTCACCTCCTCGAGGCCGACCAGCGCGCTGCGCTCGACGGCGACCACCGCGGCGAGGACCACCAGTAGTCCCACCAGCCACAGGGTGCGGCGCAACCGCCAACGCCGCTGGTGGTCACGTACCGCGGCGCGCCGCTCGGCGATGCGCTCGTCGATCACGGCCGCAGAACCCCGGCTGCGACCCGTGCATGGTCGACGTCGACGTCCCCGAGCCGACGCACCTCAGGTCGCAGCACGACGCCGTGGACACGTTCCACCTCGACGATCACCAGGGCGATCAGGGTGGCGACGTCGCTGGCCGTGGCCCCGGGACGGGTCACGATGAAGTTGGCGTGCCGGGTGGAGACCTCCGCACCCCCCACGACCTGGCCCTTGCACCCCGCCGTGTCGATCAACCGGCCGGCGCTGTCGCCCGGGGGGTTGGTGAACACCGATCCGCAGTTCGGTTCGTTGAGGGGCTGGTGGGCGCGCCTCCACGTGCGGATGCTGGCGATCTCCGCACGGACCTCGGCGGCATCCGCGGGCTCGAGCACCATCGTTGCGCGCACCACGACGGCGTCATCGGGGAGTTCGCTGTGGCGGTAGGTGAGGCCGAGCGCGTCCACGGGCCACAGCTCACGGGTGGCGGTGGACAGGCGGAACACCTCAACCTCGGTGAGGTGGGAGGCCATGTCCGCACCGTGCGCCCCGGCGTTCATCCGGACCGCTCCCCCGAGGGTGCCCGGGACCGCACACGCCCACGCGAAACCGCCGTACCCGGCGTCGGCACACCGCACGGCCAGGGACGGCAACGGCTCGGCTGCGCCGGCCACGATCCGGCCCTCATCGATATCGAGACCCCGGAACCCGCGTCCGAGCGTGATGGCCACCCCCGGCCAGCCGCTGTCGGCGACCAGCAGGTTCGACCCCCGTCCCACGACCGCCCACGGGAGTTCGTGCGCCCGGCACACCTGGGCGACGGCCGTGAGGTCACGGTCGTCCTCCACGGTGACCAGCACCCGGGCCGGCCCACCGACCTTCAGCGTCGTCTGCGTGGCGAGCGGCGCTGCTGCCAGGACCCGGCCACTGCACCGCTGCTCGAGCTCAGCGTGGACCGGATCGATCACCGCCGGCCCCCGAGCTTCTCCAGCAGTGCCGGCCCCACGGTGGTGACATCCCCTGCGCCCGTGGTCAGGACCAGATCGCCGGCGCGGGTCGTGGCGACCAGCTCATCGATGGCCTCCCGCAGTGTCGGTCGGTAGACCACGGTGGCACCTGCCTCGGCGGCAGCATCCGCGACCAGCTTGCCTGTGATACCGGGCACGGGCGGTTCGCTGGACCCGTAGACGTCGGTGACCACGACCACGTCGGCCCCGGCCGCTGCACGACCGAGTTCCGCGCCCATGGTCTCCGTGCGCGAGTAGCGATGGGGCTGCACCACGACCACGATGCGATCGGGCCGCTCCGCCCGGGCGGCGGAGAGCGTCGCGCGCAGCTCCGTGGGGTGATGGGCGTAGTCGTCGACCACGCTGATGCCCCCGACCGCACCCAGGCGCTGGTAGCGCCGTGCGGCACCCGTGAAGCGGGTGAGCCCACGGGCGGCCGACGCCACGTCGACGCCCAACGCGTGGCACACGGTGAGGGCTGCGGCGGCGTTACGGAGGTTGTGCTGGCCCGGGACGGCCAGCTCCAGGGGGGCGATCGTCTCGCCGCCGATTCGCAGCTGGTACGCACCCTCTTCCCCGACCACTCGCACGTCAGCCCGCGGGTCGAGCCCGTAGGTGAGCACCGGTGCATCCACGCGCTCGACCAGCCACGCCGCGCCCGGATCATCGATGCACAACACTGCGGGTGCACCGGGGGCGCGACGCTCCAGGAACCCCAGGAAGGCCTGGCGGACCGCGTGCAGGTCGGGGAACTCATCGGGATGGTCGAGCTCGAGGTTGGTGACCACCGCCACATCTGGCCGGTAGACGAGGAAGGACCGGTCAGACTCGTCGGCTTCTGCGACGAAGCACCCGTCGGTCCCCGCGTGGGCGTTGGTCCCGCTCTCGTTGAGGGAGCCACCGATGGCGAAACTCGGGTCGCCACCGCTGGCCTGCAGCGCGACCACGGTCATCGAGGTGACGGTCGTCTTGCCGTGGGTACCCGCGATCAGCACGGCCCGCTCATCGCGCATCAACTCCGCGAGGAGCTCCGCCCGACGCAGCAGCTGCCGTCCCTGCTCCCGTGCAGCGACCAGCTCCGGGTTGTCGGCCGGCACGGCCGATGAGGTCACCACGACCTCAGCATCACCGATGTTCTCCGCCCGGTGGCCCACGCTGATCCGGGCGCCGAGCACACGCAGCTCCTCCAGCGCCCGACCGTCACGCAGATCGGAACCGGAGACCCGTTGGTTACGCATGAGCAGGACCCGCGCCAGGCCGGACATGCCGGCACCGCCGACCCCGACGAGATGGACCCTGGCATCCGGCTGCAGTCGTGGCATCACGATGGCCTGCCCTCCTCTGCAAGCTCCAGTACGAGACGGGCCACGGTGCTCGCCGCGTCGGGCCGTCCGAACGCCCTGGCCGCACGGGCCATGGTGGCGTACCGCTCGGGTTCGTCGAGCAGCGGGCCGATCGCGGCCACCAGGTTGGCTCCCCCGAGCTCGTCATCGTCGATCACGACCGCCCCGCCCGTGCGTGCCAGGGCGTGGGCGTTCTCACGCTGGTGATCGGCGGTGGCGTGGGGGTAGGGCACCAGCACCGAGGGGATCCCGAGGACGGTCAGCTCCGCGATGGAGGTCGCACCGGCCCGGCACACCACGACGTCCGCCGCCGCGTAGGCAGCAGCCATGTCATCGATGAACTCCACGAGCTTGGCAGGTGGACCCTCCGGATGGCTGGTACGGGCCTGTTCCCAGCCGCGCGTCGCGGCGACGTAGCCGGCCCCACCCGCCGCGTGGAGCAGTTGCACCTCGCGCCCCTGCCACTGCCCGTGGGCCTCGACCACCGCCCGGTTGATGCTACGGGCACCCTGGCTCCCGCCGAACACCAGCACCGTCGGCAGTGCAGGGTCCAGACCGAACTGCTCCCGGGCNGCGTCACGGCGAGCGGCCCGGTCCATCTCCAGCACGTCGAGCCGGACCGGGTTGCCCGTGACCACGCACCGCTCGGGGTGGCTGAAGCGCGTCGCGGATCCCGGGAAGGTCAGCGCCACCCGGTCCGACCACCGGGCGGCGATCCGGTTGGTCAACCCGGGCACGCTGTTCTGCTCGTGGATCACCAGGGGCAGCTGCTCTTGGAACGCCGCCCGGTCGAGGGGGAAGGACACGTAGCCGCCGAAGGTCACCGCCACGTCCGCGTGGCGTTCGGTGATCAACTCGCGGCAGGCCCGCACCCCCGACCGCAGCGCCCCGGGCACGCGCAGCAGCCGCGGTGAGGGCTTGCGTGGGATGGAGACGGCATCGATGGTGACCAGCTCGAACCCCGCCTCGGGGACCAGGCGGGCCTCGAGGCGATCGTCGACACCGACGAACACCACCTCGACGTCGCTGTCCGCGGCGACCAGCGCGCGGCCGACGGCCACGGCCGGGAAGACGTGTCCGGCCGTGCCACCGCCGGCGATCAGGATCGTTCGGCTCACCGCGTGCCCTTCTGTCGCGTGTCACCGGCGACGGGATCCCGCCGGGCGATCGCCACGAGGATGCCGAGCGCCAGCAGGGTGGAGACCAGGGAGGACCCACCAACGGACACCAACGGCAGGGTCACCCCGGTGATGGGGAGCAGGCCGGTCACGGTGCCGATGTTGACCAGCGCCTGTCCCACGATCCACACCGTGGTCGCCAAGGCCACGGTACGGCCGAACCCGTCGGTGGCGGCGTAGGCGACCTTCAGCCCGACGTAGAGCAGCGCGGTGAACAGGGCGATGACCCCCAGGCCACCGACCAGGCCGAGCTCCTCACCGATGACCGCGAAGATGAAGTCGGTGTCGGCGTTGGGGATGAAGTGCCACTTGCCCCGTGACGACCCGAGGCCCAACCCGAAGGTGCCACCCGAGCCGAGGGCGTAGCGGGACTGCAGGAGCTGGAAGCCCTCGTCGAGGGGGAAACGTTCCGGCCACAGCCAACCGCGGATCCGTGCGACGCGGTAGGGCGCGATCACCGCCAGGGCCGCGGCGGCAAGACCGCCCAGCACCACGGCTGCCGCGACGATACGCCCCGGCAGCCCCTCCACCCACAGCACCGCACCCACGATCATCGCCAGCAGGATGGTGGTCCCCAGATCGGGCTGGGCGAGGACCAGGGCGGCGAGCAGGACGAACAGCGGGAGCGCCGGCACCAACAGGTGCTCGGTGGTGTGCGGTGCACCATCCCGTGGGCGTTTGCGGTGCAGGACATCGGCGAGCCACAGCAGTGCGGCGAGCTTGGCCAGCTCCGAGGGCTGGATCGACAGCGGACCGACGCCGATCCACCGGGTCGAGCCGTAGCGCGTCTCCCCGACCCCCGGGACCAGCAGCAGCACCAGACCGACGATGGCGATGACCACCAGCGGCCAGGACAACCCTCGCCAGATCCGGTGGTCGAGCCGTGCCGCGAGCACGAAGCCGACCAGGCCGATGGCTGCCCACCCGGCCTGGCGGCGGAAGACCGCGAAGGGATCACCGGCCTCGGCAGCCGGCACGAAGGAGGCGGAGAAGCTCATGACCAGCCCGAGCAGCACCAGCACCAGGGTGAGCAGCGTCACCGCGGTTGCATCGGCGGTCCAGGGCCCGGGCTGCCAGCGCTGCGTGAGCCGCCGCCACCGTCCCGTGGGCGCGAGCTGGCCTCGCACGTCGTCGATGCTCATGGGCGCACCTTCCCGCTGGCGGCGATCCGTCGCGCGGCGGCGGTGAAGACCTCGCCGCGCTGGGCGTACCCGGTGAACTGATCGAAGGAGGCACACGCCGGGGCCAGCAGCACCGTGTCCCCGGCCTCCGCGAGCCGCGCCGCCCTCTCGACCGCCGCCGTGAGGTCCGGCGCGCGGTGGGTCGTGACCCCGGCGCGCCGGCAGATCTGCTGCAGTTGCTCGGCCGCGGTGCCGATCAGTACGGCGTCGTGGACCTCCGCAAGGGCAGCGCCGAGGGGCTCGAGGTCGACCCCCTTGGCCACACCTCCAGCGATCCAGACCGTGGGACCCGCGTCCTCGAGGCTGGCGACCGCGGCGTGCACGTTGGTCGCTTTGGAGTCGTTGACGAACCGCACGCCGCCGGGATCGATCGCCACGGTCTCGAAGCGGTGGGGGCCGGGCCGGTGGGTGGTGGCCGCATGGACCACCGCCGCGTCGGGGATCCCGGCCAGCAGGGCCGCCGTGGCCGCTGCGGCTACGTTCGCGGTGCGGTGCAGCGGCACCGCGCCACCGTCGTCGGCCAGGGCTGCGACCTCGAGCAGCTCTGCCACCTCCCCGTCACGGCACGCCACGAGCACCCCCTGGGCGCCGTCGCCGCGCCACCCCACGCCGTGCGCCACCTCGGTGGTGGCACTGAAGCCCGCGGGGCGGCCACGGCCCGCCGCGTCCCGCAGCGCCGTGACCACGGGGTCATCGATGCCGGCGACAGCCCAGTCGGTTGCGGTCTGCGCGGCGAAGATCCGCGCCTTCGCCGCGTGGTAGCTGGCACGGTCGGGGTGCCAGTCGAGGTGGTCGTCCGCGAGGTTGAGCAGCACGGCCACCTCGGGCCGGAGTTGGTGGGTGAAGCGCAGCTGGAAGCTGGACAGCTCGGCCACGAGCACCGCCGCGGGCCCGCTGGCCGGCGCCGCTTCGCTGAGCGGTCGTCCGATGTTGCCGCAGGCATGCGCCTCGAGCCCGGCGGCGTGGACCATGGCAAAGAGCAGCTCGGTGGTGGTGGTCTTGCCGTTGGTCCCGGTGATCGCCAGCAGGCGGCGGGGGTGGCGACGCAGGGCGAGCTCGGGTTCGGACCAGACCGGGATGGCGCGGGCTGCGGCCTGGCGCAGCACTGCGGCCGTCTCCGGCACGCCGGGTGAGGGCACCACCACCTCGATGTCGTCGGACAGCAGCGTGGCGGCCGGGCGGCCGAGGACGACCTCGACGCCGAGCTCACGGGCGAGGCGCTCGGCCGCACCGACGTCGGCTGGGCCCTGCTCATCCACGACGACGACGCGGACGTCGGCGGCGGCCAGCAGGCGCGCGGCCGCGCGCGCGGAACTGCCCGTCCCCACCACCAGCGCCCGACGGAAGGGCAGCGGGACGGTGTGCGGGGTGGGGGCCGCTGCGGTGGTCATGGCAGCGTCCCAACGCGGCCGATCCACTCCGCGTAGAACACACCCATCCCCAGCGCGATGCCGATCGCCGCCAGGATCCAGAAGCGCACGATGATGGTGGTCTCCTGCCACCCGAGCAGTTCGAAGTGGTGGTGGATCGGCGCCATGCGGAACACCCGCTTGCCCGTGGTGCGGAAGACCGCGACCTGGATGATCACCGACAGCGTCTCGATCACGAACAACCCACCGAGCAGCACCAGCAGGAACTGGGTGTTGGTGGCGACCGCCACCCCCGCCAGCAGACCGCCCAGTGCCAGGGAGCCGGTGTCACCCATGAAGATGCGGGCCGGGGGCGCGTTGTGCCACAGGAAACCCGCGCAGGCCGCGGTGACCGCGGCGGTGATGATGGCGACGTCCAGCGCCTCGTTGATCCCGAGGAGGGGGTAGTCAGCGGTGTTGCGGAACTGCCAGAAGGCGATGAGGGTGAAGGCCCCGAAGACCAGGGCCGCAGAGCCCGCCGCCAGACCGTCGAGCCCGTCGGTGAGGTTCACGGCGTTGGACGCGCCGGTGAGCAGCAGGAACATCCACAGCACGAAGACCGGGGTGGAGACCTCGAAGGCGATGTCACCCACCACGGAGATGTTGCGCGGCAACCCGCCCAGCTCAGGGCCGAGCGTCGCGAAGCCGAGGGCGATGAGCGCCTGGCCGATGAACTTCGTGGTCTTGTTCAGCCCGAGGTTGCGGCGCATGCGCAGCTTGATGAGGTCGTCGGCGAAACCGACCAGCGCCATGCCGACGAAGGTCAGGAGCACGAACAGCCCACCGGTGGTCACCGAGGCCGATCCGAGGTGGGCGATGCCGTAGCCGACCAGCGCGGCCAGCACGATCGCGGTGCCGCCCATGGTCGGGGTGCCGGCCTTGGACTGGTGGCTCTGGGGCCCCTCGTCGCGGATCGGTTGACCGAAGCCGCGCTGCTGGAAGTGGCTGATGATCACCGGCGTGCCCACCAGGGCGACCAGGAAGGCGACAGCGCTGCCGAGCAGGACCGCGATCACGCGCCCACCTCCGTGTGCCCACGCGCGCGCAGTGCCGCGACCACCCGCTCCAGGCCCACGATCCGTGAGCCCTTGACCAGGACCACGTCGCCGGGACGCACCAGCGCAGCGACCGCCTCGGCGGCGGCTGCGGCGTCGGTGGCCTCGGTGACCGCGGCGGCGCCGGCTGCCCGGGCACCGGCGGCGACAGGGACGACCTCGTCGTCGGCATCGGTGACATCACCGACCACCACCACATGGTCGACGCCCAGCTCCGCGCACCGCCGCCCGACGCGGTCGTGGGCGCCGGGGCCGTCGTCGCCGAGCTCCGCCATCCGGCCGAGGACCGCGATGCGGCGGCCCGCGCCCTCGATGGCGACCAGGCTGTCGAGTGCGGCCGCGACCGCCAGAGGGTTCGCGTTGTAGGCGTCGTCGAGCACGGTCACCCCGTGGGACTCGGTCACCGCGGCGCGGCCGGGTGAGACGGGCGCGTCGGCAAGGGCCGCGGCGGCCGCGACCACCTCGACGCCCAGCGCGCCGGCGACCGCCAGGGCGAACAGCGCGTTGGCCACGTGGTGGCGGCCGGCGATCGGCAGGGCGAAGGGGGCCGTGCCCCAGGGGGTGACGGCGATACCGCGCGCCCTGGCCTGGCGGTCGAGTCGGATGTCGCGGGCGTGGACATCGGCGTCCTCGCGGTCGGTCGCCACGGTGCACACCCGCGGGGCCAGCGCGGCCATGGACGCCACGCGGTGGTCGGCGAGGTTGAGCACCGCGAGCCCGTCCTCGGGCAGGGCACGCACCAGCTCCGACTTGGCCTGCGCGATCGCCTCGATCGACCCGAAGATGCCGAGGTGGGCCGGGGCCACGGCGGTGACCACGGACACCTCCGGCGCGACGATCGGGGCCAGCGAGGCGATGTCGCCGGTGTGGCGGGCACCGATCTCGGCCACCAGCACCTCGGTGTCAGCGGGCATGGTCAGGACCGTGAGCGGCACCCCGAGCTCGTTGTTGAACGAGCCCCGGGCAGCATGGGTGCGCCGGCCCGCCCCCACCGCAGCGGCGGTGAGGTCCTTGACGGTGGTCTTGCCCACCGAGCCCGTGATGGCCACGGTGGTGGGCGCCACGACGCGGCGGACGTGGGTGGCCAGGGCCGCCAGGGCCTGCCAGGTGTCCTCCACCACGACCACCGGCACGTCGAGGTCGAGGGGGCGTTCGGCCAGCACGGCCACCGCCCCGCCGGCCACGGCGTCGGCGGCGTGGCGGTGCCCGTCGGCCGTCGCCGTGCGCAGCGCCACGAACAGCGGTCGACCCGCCGGCACGGCCCGGGAATCGGTCGCCACGGCGTCGACCACCACGGGGCGGTGCCCGCCGGTCACCTGTCCCTGGGTGGCGCGCGCGAGGGTGTCGAGGTCGAGGTCGATCACGGTGTCCGCCCCTGCGCGGCCAGCCACTCGGCGGCGACCACACGATCGTCGAAGGGCACCGTGTGGTCGGCGAACTCCTGGACGGTCTCATGGCCCTTGCCGGCGATCACCACGACGTCCTCAGCACCGGCATCGGCGATGGCGTGGCCGATCGCGGCGCGGCGGTCCACCTCGATGTGGAGCACGGCGGGCGCGCCGCCGGCGACCGCGGCCCTCGCGCCCATCGCCACGGTGGACAGGATGGCCTCGGGGTCCTCGGTGCGGGGGTTGTCCGAGGTCAGCACGGCCACATCGGCTGCGGCCGCAGCGGCACCCATCGGCGCGCGTTTGTCCCGGTCCCGCTGACCACCACAGCCGAGCACCACCACCAGCCTGCCGCCGGCCGGCACCGTCGGGCGCAGGGTGTCGAGCACGGCGGTGATGGCGTCAGGGGTGTGGGCGTAGTCGACGAAGACCGTGGGGCCACCCTCGGTGACGACGCGCTCGAGGCGGCCCGCAGGTCCGGGGGCGGCGGCGACACCTGCCGCAGCGGTGGCTGCCGGCACGCCCGCCTCGACGGCTGCGACCACGGCCAGGGCGGCGTTGACCAGGTTGAAACGCCCGGGCAGGGCCGTGGCGATCTCCACCGGCTCCTCGACCATGCCGTGCAACCGCGCCCGACTGCCGCTCACCCCGGCGGCGACCGCCTCGAGGCCGATCGAGCGCGTCGATGGCCCACCGGTGCCGCCGGTGCCGGGGCCGTCCACCCAGCCCAGGGTGGTCACCGGGATGCGGCACCGTGTGAGCAGTCGCTCGGCCCAGGGACCGTCCAGGAAGACCACACCACGCCGGGACAGCTCCGGGGTGAACAGGCGGGCCTTGGCCGCGAGATACGCCTCCATGGTGCCGTGCCAGTCGAGGTGGTCCTGGGAGAGGTTGGTGTAGACGGCGACGGCGAAGTGGGTGCCGTCGACCCGGTGGAGGTCGAGGCCGTGGCTGGAGACCTCCATGGCCACCGCGTCCACCCCGCGGTCGTGGCAGTGGCGCAGCAGCCGCTGGAGGTCGGTGCCCTCGGGCGTGGTGCGCACACCGGGGATGGCTTCGCCATGGATGCGGGTCTCGATGGTGCCGATGAGGCCGGTACCCACACCGTGGGCGGCGAAGGCACCTTCGAGCAGGGTGCTGACCGTGGTCTTGCCGTTGGTGCCGGTGGTGCCGACCACGGTGAGTTCCTCGCTCGGACGCCGGTGCACGACAGCGGCGGCACGCCCCATGGCAGCCCGGACGTCCGCCACCTCGACCTGGGGGACGTCGAGGTCGAGGGGGCGCTGGACCAGCAGCGCGGCGGCCCCGTCGGCGACCGCCTGGGCCGCGTGGTCGTGGCCGTCGACGCGGGCGCCGACCACCGCGCAGAACAGCCATCCCGGCTGGACCTGACGGCTGTCGTGGGTGGCGTCGGTCAGTACCACCGGCGGCACGGGTGTCACCGGTCGCGCGCCCGGCAGGGCGGCCACCACCTCGGAGAGGGTCGCGGTCACGGGCGTCCTGGTGCTGGGGGGCTCGGCGTGGGCAGGGGTGACGCACGGTCCCGACCCGACCTCGTGCGGGGGGCCTGCGCAACCGCGTGTCAGCCTAACGTCAGGGACGCAGACGTCCGTGGAGGCGGCCCGACCGACCGGCAACCGAGCAGGATCGGCGCACCCGAGGGCTGTCGCACCTCGCGCGGCGATCACGGCGGGTCGTCGGTGCCGGGGTCCTGCGGCGCGTCCTGCTGCCCGGCCTCCACGACCTCGGCGACCTCGTCGGCGGCGGCGACGGCGGCCTGGGCGTCCACCGACGCAGCATGCTCGGTGGCCAGGCGCACCGCCGTGGGGAGATCGACGCCGGCGCCGTCCGGCGGGACGCGCAGCGCCAGCAGTGCGGCCTCCATCACCTCGGCGAACACCGGGGCTGCCGTCAGGCCGCCGTAGATGGGCTGCGGCTCGTCGATCATCACCGCCACCACCACCTGCGGGTCGTGCGCCGGGGCCATCCCGACGAAGGTGGCGATGTACTCGTTGCTGTAGCCGCGGCCATCCACGAGGGGCTTGCGTGCGGTCCCGGTCTTGCCCGCGACCCGGAAGCCGTCGACCTGGGCGAGGCTTCCCGTGCCGTGGTCGCCGTGGACGGCATCCTCCAGCATGGCCCGTACCGCGTCGGCCGTGGCAGCGGAGACGATCCGTTCGGTCTCTGGGGCAGGCACCGGTGCCAGGCGGCCGTCGTCCCCCACGCTGCCGAGGACGAGCCGGGGCGCGACGGCGACCCCGTCGTTGGCCAGCGTTGCGTAGCTGTTGGCGAGTTGGATCAGCGACACCGCCACACCATGCCCGATCGCGATGGTGGGCAGCGAGGTTCCCCACCACTCCGTGTGGGGCAGCAACAGGCCCCCGGACTCCCCGGGGAAACCGAGCTGCGTGGGACGGCCGTAGCCGAACCGACGCAGGTAGCTGTCGAGCTGCTCGTCACCGAGCGCCTGGGCGATCTGGATGGTGCCCACGTTGCTGGAGCGCTCCATGATCTGGTTGACCGACCACCGCTCCGTCGGGTGCCGGACGGCGTCGGTGAAGGTCGATCCACCGACCCGGATCGCGCCGTCCACCTCCAGGGTGGTGGTGGGGGTGATCACGCCCTCCTCGAGGGCGGCTGCGATGGTCAGCGCCTTCTGGGTCGATCCCGGTTCGAACACGTCGGTGACCGCGCGGTTGCGCCGATCCGAGGGGTCCTCATCACCGCGGTCGTTGGGGTCGAAGCTCGGCGCACTGGCCATCGCCAGGACGTCGCCGGTGCCCACCTCGGCGACCACGATGCTGGCACCGACGGCGTCGAAGCGCTCCGTCGCCCCGGCCGCGGCCAGCTCCGCGACGTGCTGGATGTCCCGGTCGAGGGTGAGTACCACATCGGTGCCAACCACCGGTGGTTCGAGCTCCCGGATCCCGGAGGCGATGTCGAGCCCCCCCGGCGCACGCTCGAGCAGCAGGGTGCCCGGTTGGCCTGCCAGGACGTGCTCGTAGCGGGCCTCGAGGCCCTGCAGTCCCTCGGCGTCGATGTCGGTGAAGCCCACCACCTGGCCGGCCAGTGACCCCGCCGGGTAGACCCGCTGCGGCTCGGTCAGGACCCCGATCCCCGGCAGCTCCAGGGCCCGGATCTGTGCACCGAGTTCGTGGTCGACCTGCCGGGCGAGGTAGACGAAGTGGCGGTCCTGCTCCAGCCGCTGTTGGATGCTGGCGGCATCGATACCCAGCAGCGGCGCGAGGGCGTCGGCCACCACGGGCGTCTCCGCCGCCGGAGGGACCTCCCTGCCCTCGGGCGTGTGGGTGCCGCGGTAGGCGCGAGGGTCCGCGTAGATCGTGGCGGCCTGGACCGAGGTCGCGAGCACATCGCCATCACGGTCGTAGATGCGCCCCCGACTGGCAGGCAGCTCGAGCGTCCGCGCACGCTGACGCTCCCCTACCGCCGCCAGATCGGCGGCGTCCACCACCTGGATCTGCACCAACTTCACCGTGGAGGCGAGCACCAGCACGGCGAAGATCGCCAGCGTCCAGCGGATGCGGCGGATCGCGAGGTCGTCGCCGCTCACCAGCGTCGCGCCCCGGCTCGCCCTGGCTCGCACCCGCAGCATGATCAGTGCTCCACGGAGAGCAGCGGTTTGAGGGGATCGGTGGCGGCATCTGAGGTTCGGCCGATCGGTGCGGCGCCGTCACCGGACAGGTTGCGTTCGAGGGTGAGGTGGCGCACAGGGCCCGGCGCCACCATGCCGAGCTCCTCAGCGGCGGCGCGGACCCTGGCGGGGTCCTCCAGCGTCGCGACCTCGGCGATGAGGCGGGCGTACTCGCGTTCCGCGACGTCCACCTGCGCCTCCAGAGCCCGTGCCTCCACGGATGCCCCGGCGGCCAGTGCGTTGAGGCTCACGGCGCCGAACACCGCTGCCGCGAGGACCAGGACCATGACCACGGCGTAGGCCAGGGTGTGGCGGACGACGGGTTCGTCAACCACGCGCAGCTGCACGGAGGCGGTGGTCTCCGGGGTGGGGCGGCTGCGCCGCAACGGGGCGGTGATGGCGCTCATGGGGACTCCTCGGACAGGCGACGAACGGCGCGCAGTCGGGCCGCGGACGCACGGGGGTTGCGTGCGAGCTCCTCAGGGCCCGCACGCTCGGGACGGCGGACGAGGTGCTCGACCCGTGCCCGGTGGCCGCAGCCGCACACGGGGAGGCCGGGAGGACAGACACAGTCGGTGGCTGCGGCGGCGAAGGCCCGCTTGACGGGGCGGTCCTCCAGGCTGTGATAGGCGATGACCACCGCCACGCCCCCAGGCGCGAGGTGGTCGATCACGGCGGGCAGCACACCCTCGAGGGCCTCGATCTCCGCGTTCACGGCGATGCGCAGCGCCTGGAAGGTGCGGGTTGCGGGGTGCCCACCGTGCCGGCGGGTAGCGGCGGGTACGGCGTCGCGTACGACCTCGGCGAGCTGCACCGTGGTGGTCAGGGGACGTGCGGCCACGACCGCGCGGGCGATGCGACCGGCATGCTGCTCGTCGGCGTAGCGGCGCAGCAGCCCGGCCAGCTCCCGCTCCTCGAGGTCGTTGACGAGGTCACCCGCGGTGACGGGCAGGTCGGGGTCCATGCGCATGTCGAGGGGTCCCTCGGCGCGGTAGCTGAAGCCCCGCTCCGGACGGTCGACGTGCATCGAGGAGATGCCGAGGTCGAGCAGGACCCCGCTGAGGCGTTCGTGGCCCCGGTCGGCGAGCACGGTGGCCAACTCGTCGAACCGTGCACGAACCAGGGTGAGTTCCACCCGCGGATCGGCGGCGATCGCCGCCAACCGCTGCCCCGCCAGATCGAGGGCCATGGGGTCACGATCCAGTCCGAGGAGTTCGGCCCGGCCGTAACGCTCCAGCCGCGCTTCGAGGAGCGCCAGGGCGTGACCGCCGGCTCCCAGGGTCGCATCCACGATCAGGCCCTGGGGAGCCGCTGACAGCAGCTCGACGCTGCGCTCGAGGAGCACCGGTAGGTGGGGCGCCGCTGCCATCACGGCGTGCCCGGTCGCGCGAAGCCGCCATCGAGGTTGACGAAGGCCTCCTCGGCGTCGGCGAGGTAGGCATCCCACGCCTCACGGGCCCAGATCTCCACCTTCTGATCGACCCCGTTGATGGTCAGGTCGCGCTCGAGGCCGGCGAACGCGCGCAGCCGGGCGGGGATGGTGACCCGCCCCTGGGCGTCGGGCTGCTCCTCGTGGGCGCCGGCCAGCAGCACCCGCAGGTAGCGACGAGCGTCGCGGTCCTCACGGGGAACGCTGCGCAGCTCCTCCACGCGGCGCTCGAAGGCGGTGAGGGGGTAGACGTCGATACACCGGTCCTGGGAGGGGACGAAGACCAGACCGCTGGCGAGGCGTTCACGGAACCGGGCCGGGAGGATGACCCGGCCCTTCACATCCAGCGTGTGCTGGTGCTCCCCGATGAACACCGTGCCCCGTCCGTCCCGCGGGCCCATCGACCCGTCCGCCACCGGCCACCCGGGTATGGGCTAGCCCTCCACATCGCTCCACTCTACGCCCCGTGGCTCCACAGCGTCAACGAACCAGCCCGAGCTACCCACGGAAGATGCCCCGTAGGCGCCCGTAGAAGGCCAGGAAGGGGAAAGGGAGCGGTGTGGAGCACCTACCGCGCTCCGCCGGGCCGCAGCCGCCGAACGCGCACTCGCCGCACTTGTTCTTCCACGGAGCTGCGCAGGAAGCGGCGTCGCGACGTGGCAGGTGGAGCGAAGTGGTGCGCGCCCGTCAGCGCCCGTCGTCAGCGAGGCGGAGTACCCCGCCGACCCACAGCGAGCGCAGGGTGCGGACCACGGTCGCGGGGTCGGCCTGTGGCGACCCCGCCACCTGCTGGGTGACGGTCCCCTCCACCATCGCCACCAGTGCACAGGCGGCCAGGACCGGGTCGTGCCGGGTGCCCCGCAGGGCCGGCGCGAGGACCTCGGCGACGCGCGCCACGTACCCGCCGCGCACCTGGGTCAGACGGTCGGCGAAGTGCGCATCATGGGCGCTGACCTCCAGCCACACCCGCACGACGTCCGCATGGGAGGCGAAGACGCGCACGAAACGGCCGATGACGGCCTCCACCGCCGCCTGCCCATCGGCGCCGTCCCAGGGTTCGTCCACCACCGCCTGGAGTTCCGCGGCAACGGTGTCGATCAGCGCGTCGAGCGCGACCGCCTTGTTCTCGAAGTAGGTGTAGAAGGTGCCGTGGCTGACCCCCGCGGCAGCGACGATGTCCTCGATGCGGGCCGCGGCGAAGCCTCTTTCGGCCATCACCTCGCGGGCGGCCTCCAACAGCTTCGACCGCGTGCGCTCACCGCGGCTCGTGCGCCGCGCAGCGAGGGGAACGCCCCCTTCCACCCCGTCCTCGCCCACCGCCTCGTCCTTCGCCGCGGTGGACCTGACGCTACACGAGACCTGACGTGCGCGTCAGGTTCGCTCACCCCACAGCGCGGGGACCCACCGCCGGTACCCTCGGGCCCAGCCCGCCGCGTCGTAGCCGGCGCCGCACGCAGGGGTGCCACGACCCCGCGATCCGGGAGCAGCCGTGTCGAGGACAGAGCAGGTCGCACCCGCCCCCCTCGACCTGACCGGTGTCACGCAGACCCTGCAGGACATCGAGGGCAATGTCGGGCAGGTGATGCGTGGCAAGGACCAGGTCGTCCGCCTCGCCCTGATCACCCTGCTCGCCGAAGGGCACCTGCTGGTGGAGGACGTGCCCGGGGTCGGCAAGACCCTGCTGGCCAAGGCGCTGGCGCGGTCGATCGACTGCTCGGTCTCGCGCGTGCAGTTCACCCCGGACCTGCTGCCCTCGGACGTGACCGGCGTCACGGTCTACGCACCCGACACCGGCGCCTTCGCCTTCCGCCCGGGGCCGATCTTCGCCAACATCGTCCTCGGTGATGAGATCAACCGGGCAGGGCCCAAGACCCAGTCGGCCCTGCTCGAGGCCATGGAGGAACGCACCGTCACCATCGACGGTACGACCCACCAGCTGGCCCGGCCCTTCATGGTCATCGCCACCCAGAACCCCATCGAGCTCGAGGGCACCTATCCCCTGCCCGAGGCGCAGCGTGACCGGTTCCTGATGCGGATCGCGATCGGCTACCCCCACGCCGACGACGAGCTCGAGATCGTGCGGACCCACGGCGGCGTCGACCGGCTGGCGGAGCTCGGGCCCGTGGCGGACACCACCGCGGTCATGGCCGCCATCACCACGATCCGCTCCGTGCGCGTCAGCGAACCGATCGAGCGCTACCTGATCGCGGTGTGCCGGGCGACCCGCCACCACCGCGACGTCGAGCTCGGTGCCTCCCCCCGGGCGTCGCTGGCCCTCCTGCGGGCGGTCAGGGTCGCCGCCGCCATCGCTGGCCGCGATCACGTCGTGCCCGACGACGTCAAGGCCCTGGCCGGCCACGTCCTCCCCCACAGGTTGATCCTGCGCCCGGACGCGGAGCTCGCGGGCACCACGGCGATCGATGTCGTCGCCGACGTGCTCGCCGGCATGCCCGCGCCGACCGAGTGAGCCCGTGACCCGGCGCGGCGTCAGCACGCTGGTCGCGGTCGCAGCCTTGTGGCTGGCGGCGCGGACCCTGGGCGTGGAACAGCTGCACACCGCTGCCGTGGCCCTGCTGGTGCTCCTGCTCGCCGCGGCGGCCTGGATCATGCTCCTGCCCCTGCGCCTGGTGGTCGACCGCGACATCGAGCCGAGCGTGGCGTCCTTCGGCGGCACGGTGACGGTACGCCTGCAGGTGCGCAACCTCGGTTCGGTCCCGAGCCCGGCCACCTGGCTGGAGGACGCGGTACCCGCGACGCTCGGTCAGTCGCCAGCCTTCCGGATCCCCGTGCTCACGCCCCACCGCATCCTCGATCTGGCCTACGAGCTCGAGGGTGTGCACCGGGGCCGGTTCGTGCTCGGGCCGCTGACCGCGGTCGTCCGCGATCCGTTCGGCCTGGTGCAGCGCCGCCGTCAGATCGCCTCGCTCGGCGAGGTGACGGTGCTCCCGCCGGTCTGGTCGCTCCCTCCGGGCGTGCCCCTCGGTGGTGCCAGCGGATCGGTCGCCGCCGGACCACGTCGACCGACCAGCCACGGGGACGAGCTCGCCGACATCCGCGAGTACGTCCGCGGCGATGACCTACGGGCGGTGCACTGGGCCTCCACGGCCCACCGCGGGAAGCTGATGGTGCGCCGGGCGGAGGAGGCGACCTCCCCACGGGCCACGGTCCTGCTGGACATCCGCCGCGATCGCCACCGCGGCACCGGTCCCCGGTCGAGCTTCGAGATCGCGGTGGGCACCGCCGCGAGCGTGGCCCACCACCTCGCTGTCAGGGGACGGATGATCACCCTGCTCGACCGCCCCCTGGTCCACGCGCCCACACCACAGCCCGCCGCCGCCTGGATGCCGGTGCTGGCGGGGCTGGAACCGATCGACGTCGACCTCGGGGGGCTGTTGCGGCAGGTGGCGACGGGAACCGCCGGCGAGGGGACCCTGGTGGCGGTGATCACACCACCCGATCCCGAGGAACTGCGCGCACTGGTGCGGGCCGGGCGGGGTGCCTCGAGCCGGCTCGCCGTGGTGCTCGACACCGCGAGCTACGCCGGTGTGGCGACGGTGGATCCCGCGGCGCTGCGGGCGGTGGCAGGGCTCCGCGCCGCCGGGTGGCGGGCGACGGTGCTGCGCCGCGAGGAGCAGGTGAGCGAGCGATGGACACAGCTGCTCGGCCGCGCGCGCAGCGACGCGGTCGTCACCGGTACGGGCGACGGGAGCGCGAGCTGATGCGTCGCGACGGTCTACTGACCCTGCTGCTCGCCCTGGCGCTGCTGGCCACGGTGCCGGGCTACGACCGGGTGTTCACCGACACCTCCTGGCGCGGCGGGGCGGTGGGAGCCGGGCTGGCCGCCCTGGTGGTCACGGCCCTCGCACGGCGTCTCCACCTGCCCACCTGGCTCGCGGTGCCGGTGGCGACCGTGACCACCGTGCTGGCACTGCCATGGCTGCTCGACCTGCACCTCGGCTGGCGTGACGACGCCGGCGCGCAGCTGCGCCTGCTGCGCACGACCTTCGCTGACGGCCTGGTCCTGCTGGCTGAGGAGCCCTCACCCGCCGAACCCGTCGCGGGCCTGGTGCTGCTGGCGGCCGTGGGCTACGCCGTCGTCGCCCTGCTGGCCCACGAGGTCCTGGTGCGCAGCGGCCATGCAGCGCCACCCCTCGTCATGCTCACCGCCCTGTGGACCGTGCCCCTGGCGATCCCCACGGCGGGCCAGGACGGGTGGCTGCTGGTCGTCCCCTACCTCGTCGCAGCAGGGGTCCTGCTGCTNGCGGCGGTCAACCTGCCCCGCGCGGCACCGATGGCGATCCCGCTGCCAGCCAGCGGTCTGGCACTGGGCGCAGCGGCCATCGCGGTCGCGATGACCTCGCCCTGGCTGCTGCCGTCCCACGGGGCTGACGCGTGGCTGCAGCTCAGCTCCGGCGCGCAACCCCGCGGCTACCAACCCATCGTGGACATCACCAACCGGCTCGGCTCCCCCGAGGAACGCGAGGTCCTCAGGGTGCGTGCCTCCCAACGCTCCTACCTGCGCCTCGCCGGGCTCGACAGCTTCGATGGCGCGACCTGGCGGCTGGGACCGGGCGACGACGCCACCTTCCGTCCGGACCCCGCTGCGCTGTTCCCGGCCGATGCGCCCCTGCCGCCCGAGGAGCCGGCCGCCAGCACCGAGCTCGTCGAGGTCGACGTCGAGGTGCTGCAACTCGAGAACATCTACGTGCCCCTGCCCTACCAACCCGTGGAGGTGCTCGGTCCGATCCGTGACCAGATGGTGTGGTCCACCGAGGGCGGGTTCCTGGCGACCTGGGACCGGGCCGAGGCCGTCGGTGAGACGGTCGGCATCCGCGAGGGATCGGCCTACCGGGTCCTGGCCGAACGGCCGACGCCCACCTTCGAGGAGCTCGCCGCGGTCGACGTCCCCGCACAGGTGCTGGCCGCGCACACCGCACTGCCGCGCGACTACCCGGAGCTCGGGGCACAGGCCGAGGAGGTGTACGCCGCCGCCGAGGCCACCACGGTCGTGGAGCGGGCCCTGGCCCTGCAGTCGTGGTTCGTGGGCCCCGAGGGCGGGTTCACCTACGACCTCGACGTCCCCGCACTCAGGGGTGAGGACGCCCTGACCACCTTCGTCCTGGAGGACCGCGTCGGCTACTGCGAGTACTTCGCCACGGCCATGGCCGTGATGCTGCGGCAGACGGGGATCCCGGCGCGGGTCGCCGTCGGCTTCCTCCCGGGGGAACGGGTGGGTGCGGCCGATCCCACCGATGGGACCGGGCTGGACGAGTACCTGATCACCACCGGCGACGCCCACGCCTGGGTCGAGGTGCTCTTCCCGGGCTACGGGTGGATCACCTTCGAACCGACCCCACGCTCCGACGACACCCACATCCTGCCGCGCCCTGAGGACCTCGCACCCGTGGAGAACGAGGCGGAGCGCGCGGAGCGGGCTGCTGATGAGGACCCGGAGGACCTCGAGGCCCCGGAGGCAGCGGCCGAGGTTCCCGACCTCCCCGAGCAGGAGCTGCCCGACGACGTCGACGGCGCAGCCGGCGGTGCGCTGGACGAGGCAGGGGNCGCCGGTGCTGCCCGGACCCGCTGGGTGGCCCTCGCCCTGCTGCTCGCACCCGTCGTCGTCGTCCTGCTCGCCCGGCTCGGGCAGCGCGGTGTCGCCGGGCGTGCGCGCGGTGATGACCCGCGGGGAGCAGTGCTCGCCGCGCAGCGCCGGCTGTACGCCGCGGCCCACCGCGTCGGGCTCGAGCGCCAGCCCCATGAGACGGCACGTGAGGTGATCGCACGGTGGGAAGCTGAGGGCCGCGTCGACCGCGACCGCGGCGACGTCGCCGGCGCGGTGCAGGCTGCCGCCTTCGACGGCCACCTCGCACCGGAGCGGGCCGCAACGGCGGTGGCCAGCCTCGACCGGATGTCCGCGCAACTCACCGACCGCGTCCCGAAGCGTGAACGGCTGCTGACCCCGTTGCGGCGTCTGCGCGGGAGGCTCACCCGTGAGCGCAGCGGTGTCGTCCGGCGCTGGCGCGAGCGCTGAGGCAGGCGGCGGTATCGGCAGCGGCGGCGGTGCCGACGGCGTCGGTCAGGCGCGGTTGCCCAGCGACGTCAGGGTCGCTCAGAGACGACGGTCAGGACCGGTCGTCCGGCGGCACGAAGGCCTGCTCCTGCTCCCCCGCTGTCCGTCGCGAGGTGACACCCAGGATGATGCCGGCCAGCAGCATCGCGAACCCGGCTGCTGGCACGATGATGTTCCACGGACTGCTCAGGAAACCCAGGGCCAGGACCGAGACGAGGCCGAGGAAACCGAGCACGATCGCGATGCGTTGCTGCCCGGCTCGGGACACGCCGAACCGACGGCGCGCGCGCGACGCGAAGCGGGGGTCCTCCGCGGCGAGCTGGCGCTCGATCTCCGCGAGGACGTTCTCCTCGTGCTCGGAAAGCGGCATGTTCTCATCGCCCTGCTCGGGTGCTTTGACTGTACCGCCGGGTTCGTCGCTCTGCAGCAGTCCGGACCGCACGTCACGGGTGCGCAGCTGCGGTGAGCGGGCTGCGCGCTCCACCGATCCGCTGGCGTCCGGACTCCGGCCCTGCGGGACCCGCATGGCGCGACCTCGGTCGCGATCAGCGACCCTCGAAACGGGGCTCACGGCCCTCCAGATGGGCGGTGACGGCCTCGCGCACATCGGGGCCCGCAACGGCCGCCTCCTGCGCGGCGATCTCCGCTGCGAGGGCGGCAGTGCGCTCCCGGAGGAGGTTCTCCCGCACCAGCCGCGGGATGCGGCGCACGCTGCCCGGACCGGCCGCCCATCGGGCGGCGTGAGCATGGGCGGCTGCCTGCGGGTCCTCGGCGGGCAGTGCCAGCTCGGCGAAGCCGCTCGACAGGGCTTCCTCGGCGTCGAAGCGGCGCGCGGTCATCGCCAGCTCCGTCGCACGCCCCGCACCCACCAGCCGCGGCAGCCGGTAGGTCCCACCGAGGTCGGGGACCAGCCCCCAACGCGCCTCGAGCACCGCCAGCGACGCCGACGGCGCCACCGCACGCAGATGGCATGCGGCGGCGAGCTGGATGCCGCCGCCGAGGCAGTGACCCTCGATCGCCGCGAGTACGGGCACGTCCAACTCCTCGTAGGCAGTGAAGGTGGCCTGCAGCCGGGCGACCATGACCGGATCGAGCCCCTCACCGAGGAGCCCGCCCAAGGTGGCGAGGTCGAGCCCCGCCGAGAACGTCCCGCCCTCCCCGGCCACGACCACCGCACCCACCTGTGGGTCGGTCTGGATGCGGGCAGCATGCTCGGCGAGTTGCGCGAACACCTCGAGGTCCATGGCGTTGCGCTTGTCGGGGCGGTCGATGGTCACGTGGGCGACCCGGTCGACGACCTCGTAGCGGACCTCGCTCACATCGTGCTCCTGGCCGGGGATGGGGCGCGGTGGTCGCTGGGGAGGCTAGGAGGCCCACCGCTAGCCTCGGGCATCGACGGCAACACCACCGCCGGTGTGGACAGCGTCGAGGACGCGGTGTGCTGTGCTGCCGCGTGCTGTGGTGTGGGGAGGACAGGGTGCTGGAACGTGAGTGGGTGTCGGTCCGCGACCCCGATGACGACCGTCGTCGCTACACCTTCGACGTCTCCTTCCTGCTGTCGTCCTACACCTGCATCTACGGGCAGGGCTGTGAGGGCGTGCACCCGGGGACCCAGGATCCGGCGATCGGCTGCTGCATCCACGGCGCCTACCTCAACGAGGACGACGATGCCGAGGTGCTCGCGGGCCTGGTCACCGACCGGTTGGACGCCACCTCGATGCAGTTCCACGCCGAGGCCGTACGGGACGGCATCCTGACCACCGACGAGGACGGTGAGACCCTCACCAGGGTGGTCGAGGGCGGGTGCGTCTTCGCCAACCGCACGGGGTTCGCCGGCGGGATCGGCTGCGCCCTGCACCACCTCGCCGAGGGTGAGGGGCTCCACCACTCGACCTACAAGCCCACGGTGTGCTGGCAGGTCCCGGTGCACCGCACCGTGGAGGAGCTCACCGCCAACGACGGCGGCACCCTGGAGGTCCACACCATCGCTGCCTACGAGCGCGGGCACTGGGGCGAGGGCGGGGCGGACTTCGGGTGGTGGTGCCTGGACGACGAGGTGGCCTTCGTCGGACGTGACCCCGTCTACCGCTCGATGGAGGTGGAGCTCCGGCGGATGGTGGGCGACGCCGTCTACGCGGAACTGGCCGAACACCTCGACAGCCGGCGTCGTCAGCGCAGCCGGGTGCGGTTCCTGCCCCTGCTGTGACCGGCGCCGCGCGGCCGGGCCATCACCGACCCGCTCCCCCATCGCGGCCCTCCCCCGGTTCGGCTCCGGGGTCCGGGCTGCGGTCCTCGCGACGAGGTGCCACCTCGGCGGGATCCTCGTGCTCGTCGAGCAGCGCGGCGTACGACACCCCCACACCCTCGAAGCGTGCCGCGACGGAGTCAGCGATGCGCTCCACCCGCTCCCACCGTGGGTCCGCGAGCCGGTGGGTGACCTCCGGGCGCGGTCCCCGGCCCTGGGTGGCGGTAGCGGTGGCGCTCGCGGTGCCCGGAGCGGTGTCGGCGCCGAGGTCGCTGTCGAGGACGGCGTCGAGGGTGAGCTGTCGGGCGCCCTCCCCCTCACCGAGGTTGGAGACCCCTACCCCCAGCAGCCGCACCCGCGCCCGTTCGAGCCGAAGCCCGGCGAGCAGATCGAGCGCGATCGTGGCGACGTCACGGGTGCGGTCGGTGGGGGCCGGCAGCGTGCTGGAGCGGGTCAGCGTCTCGAAGGTGTCGAAGCGGACCTTGAGGGTGATGGTGCGCCCCGCGACGCCCGCGGCCCGCAGCCGCCGACCGACGGTCTCGCTGAGCCGGAGCACCTGGCGCTCGAGCTCCGCCGGATCGTCGAGGTCGTGGTCGAAGGTGCGTTCCCCGGAGATGGAGCGGGCCGGCTCGCTCGGGGAGACCCGACGCGGATCGATCCCTCGGGCCAACTGGTGCAGCTGACTGCCGAGCGCCTCACCCACCACTCGTTGCAGCGTGCGCAGTTCCGCGTCGGCGAGCTGCCCGACGGTGCGGTAGCCGAAGCTCTCCAGCCGCTCCACCGTCCTCGGACCGGCACCCCACAGGTCGCTGACCGGCAGCGGCCTCAGGCGCGCGACCACCTCGTCAGCGGGCCAGTGGACGAGCCCGTCGGGCTTGGCCCGGTCGGAGAGCAGCTTGGCCACGGACTTGGTGGGCCCCACCCCCACCGAGCAGGGCAGCTCCACCTCCTCACGCACCCGGGTCCGGATCAGCTCCCCGATGGCCGGTGGCTCGCCGAACAGCCGTACGGCGCCACCGACGTCGAGGAAGGCCTCATCGAGGGACAGCGGCTCCACCAGCGGGGTGATGTCGGCCAGGATCGCCATCACCTGCCGGGAGACCTCGCGGTAGCGATCGAAGCGGTTGCCGACGATCGTGAGGTCCGGGCACAGCCGCCGGGCGCGGACCATCGGCATGGCGGAGTGGATCCCGAACCGGCGGGCCTCGTAGGACGCGGCGGCCACGACGCCGCGGCCACCTGCGCCGCCCACCACCACGGGGCGCCCCCGTAACGACGGATCGTCGCGTTGCTCCACGGAGGCGTAGAAGGCATCCATGTCGACGTGCAGGATCGGCTCGGGGTGACGCGGGTGCCCGGGATGGCGTGGCTGACCGCGGCGCGCCCGGCTGCCCTCGTCGCCTGGGGACACGCCGCCACCTCCTCCCGCCGCGTCGCCATCGGTCGAACCTGCGTTCGCTTCGAGGGTAGCGCTGTGGGGTCGTCCGGGCTGGGTTGGCCCGCCGGGTGCGCACTGCGTAGCGTCCCCGCCCGCTGCGCGCACCACCGCCGCGTGACCCACGATAACCGGAGTCCGCCGTGCCGATCCCCGCCGTCCCCGACCACGTCGCTGCCGCCGTCCCCTCGATCGATGCGGCTGCCGCACGCTGGATCGACCACCTCGGCGGCGGGTGGCTGATGCCGGCCTGGGAGGCGCCGGGCAGCGACTTCGCCACGCGCCAGGCGCGGTTCGCCGGGGGGGCGAAGCTCGAACTGCTGGAACCACGGGCCGAGCACGGGTTCGCCGCACGGTTCCTCGATCGTCACGGCGCCGGGGTGCACCACGTGACGCTCAAGGTCCCGGCGCTGCTGCCGGCGGTCGCCATCCTCGAGGACGCCGGCCTGGACGTGGTCGACGTCGCCGCCGACAACGCGTACTGGCACGAGGCGTTCCTGCGGCCCTCCCAGGTCGGTGGACTGATCGTGCAGGTCGCCTGGGCCAAGCACGACGATGAAGGCTGGGCCGCTTTCCTCGGCACCACCCCCGAGGACCCACGCCCCGACGCCGCACGGCTGCTGGGTCCGCGACTGGCCCACCCGGACCTGGACGCGGCGGCGCGGCTGTGGGAGGTGCTGGGCGCCGAGGTGGAACGAGAGGCGCAGGTGGTGACGGCGCGCTGGCCGGGCACGCCCCTGGACATCGAGGTGGTGGCCGGCGAACGGGCGGGACCGCTCGGGCTGCGGATGTCCGGCGTGGCCGGGTTGCCGGCCGACGAGATCCACGGTCCGGCGGTGCTGGTCGGGTAGTGCAGCGCGACCGCGGCTGCTCCCCGAGCAGAGCGACCTGCGCGACGGCATGCCGCTGTACGACACGGGCGAGCGAACGGTCCGCGGTGCAAAGCAGGTCATCGGTGGCCCGTGCAAGTGCGACGTAGATGCAGTCGTAGATGGGATGCCGCAGGGTGACCGCGAGGTCGAAGGCTGCTGGCAGCAGCGGTGCCGACGGCCGGAGCCGGGGCTCGCCCCGGTCGGCTATGGCGGAGATCGCAC